>JAABUH010002287.1_pt1 | contig 18750 bp, 16 predicted proteins | sample 5559121 | NCBI WGS metagenome assembly JAABUH01 (sample SAMN10711871, study PRJNA513364) | rock metagenome | isolation source: Antarctica rocks | place: Antarctica: Victoria Land, Battleship Promontory nord | collected 2015-12-28
TTGTTCCTGAGCCAGGATCAAACTCGCTGACAGTTGCGCCGACCGAAGCCGACGACTTCTTCTTGCGATTGTTTCGCGACATCACGCCGACGCGACCCCCACAGGGTGTCCGTCGCACGTCCGTCGCACGATTCGTGCGCGGCAACCCCGAAGGACCGCCGCTGCACCTACCACGCTGCACCTTGTCAAAGAACCCATTCGGAGAGACGACGACACCGCCCTCGCGGGCGGCGCACGAACCCTGCTTGCGTTGACAATCCTGTTGTCCGCCTGCGGCCCCGCGCCTCGCATCCCTTCGTTGTGAATGATCTGCCCCGAGGGGCCAAACCAGCGCCCCGTTTCACCAGGGCCGGTGAAGCGTACCGCCTCACCGCTGCGTTGTCAACCCCGCCGACCGATTTCCCGGCCTGCGCTCGGTCAATTTCTTGACCCGCCCCGTCCGATTCCTCGTCCGGCACGGCGGCAACGAATGGGAGTATACGCACCGTGCAGGACCATGTCAAGGGTTGTTGCGACATATTGTCCGGTTTTACTTTCACCACGCCAGCTACCGCCCCCATATACCCCTCATCGCACGACCTGGGGTGACGATGAACAACGACCACGACAGCATCCCCGCAGGGGATATGGCGCGTTGTTGCGACCGCTCGCCGCAGCGCCTCCACCATCCCATCCGGCCAGCGCCACACGCCGCGCCATGCCTGGCGTCCGGCCTCAGGCCGCCCCGCATCGGCCACGAAAACGCCCCCGCCCTCTCCATGAGGGCGGGGGCTGGTGGCGGCGAACGGCCAGCGGTGTCGGCTCCTCAGTCGCTCGGCCAGAGCGCGCTCAGCACCTTATCGGCGTCGTGGCGGATGAAGTGCTGCTCGGTGACGAAATCGCCGACCACCACCCGCCCCGCCAGACCCTTCACCCGATCGAGATCGACCTCCACCGGCAGCGCATCGTCTTTCGCGTACTGCGCCAGCCGGTCGGGGTGGTGCCCCGCCGTATGCACCAGCACCGTATCCGGCTCGCGCCCCAGGTACTGCGCCAGCGTCGACACGAAGTCGGACGCGGTGTAGCCATCGGTCTCGCCGCGCTTCGTCATCAGGTTAACGATGTAGATGATCTCCGCGTCGGACTCCGCGATCGCCTCCTGCACCCCCCGCACCAACAGCGCGGGCAGGATACTGGTGTACAGATCGCCCGGCCCCAGGATGATCCGCGACGAGCGCTCCAGCGCCTTGCGCGCCCGCACCGTCACCGACGGCACCGGATCGAGGTAGACCCGCTTGATCGGCGGCTCCGGCTCGCCGCGCAGGTCGATCTTGTCCTCGCCGCGCAGGATCGAGCCATCGGTCAATTCGGCGCAGAGGGTCGTCTTCTCCAGCGCCACGGGGGTCACATGCCCCACCGTGTTCAGGATCGTCTCGGCGTCCACCAGGGCTTCGAGCAGATCGCCGCCATTGAGGTCTTCCAGCGCCCGCAGGATCAGATTCCCCAGGCTGTGTCCGCCCAATCCGGCGGCGGTCGGAGCCTCCGCGAAACGATAGGCGAAGAGATCGCGCCAGAGCCGCCGCGCGCGCGATTGCGCCACCAACCCCTGCCGCAGATCGCCCATCGGCAGCGGCAACCCATACTCGTCCATCAACCGGCGCGAAGAGCCGCCACTATCCGCCGTGGTATGGATCGAGGTCAGCAGCCCTTCCCCGATCGTCCGTCGCAGCCCCCGTAGCACGGCGTATGTCCCCGTGCCGCCCCCCACCACCGTCACCGTCTCGCTGATACGCATCACCACGGCCATCCTCTCCCCATGCAACTGTTTCGCCGGGGAATGATAGCAGGGGGAAGGGCCGTTGGTGGTCCGTGATCCGTGGTCCGTGATCCGTGGTCCGTGGTCCGTGATCCGTGGTCCGTGATCCGTGGTCCGTGGTAACTTGTTGAGAGCGGCGCATCTCCTGTGAAGCGTTGCGTGCCACCAAACCCTGCCACGGACCACGGACCACGGACCACCGACTTCCCCGTTACCGGAACATGTCCCGCGCCGGGTCCAGCAGCAGCTCGCGCCCGGACCCTTCCGCGCGGGTGAACTCGTAGCCGCGGATCAGCGCCACCGGGCGATTGTCCAGCTTGTTCGCCACCAACTCGGCGGAGGCGGCCAGCTCGTCCGCGATCGCCAGCACCGAGGCGTGCATCGTCCGCCCGTGGATATCCTGCTGCCCCCGGTAATCGGCCAGCGGGGCCAGCCCCGACACCCCGATCGCCACGTTAGTGATCCCGAAGCGCCAGGCTCGCCCGAACGAATCGGAGATGATGATCGGCACATCCACCCCGACCCGCGCCAGCAACTCGGCGCGCAAGCGCGCGGCGGACGCATCCGGGTCCTGCGGCAGGAGGCAGACGAAATCGCGGTCCACGTTGGAAGCGTCCACCGCCGCGTTCGCGCAGACGAAGCCGTGGTGCGTCTCGGCGATAATCAGGCCGTGCTGCATCCGCACGATCCGCGCGGCCTCCCGCAACACGATCTCGATCTGGCGCGGGTCGCGGTCCCAGCGCTCGGCGTGGCGGCGCGCAAGGTCCGAGGGCGCGATCTCGCGCAGATCGATCAGCTGATCCTCGGCCTTGGAGACGATCTTGTGCGTGACCACCAGCAGGTCGCCCTCACGCAGCGTCTCGCCGGAGGCCGCGACCGCAGCGAGGATCAACCCGGCGAGATCGTCGCCCGGTCGTACCTCCGGTATCCCATCCAGACCCGTGATCGTGACGCGCGGCGGCATCGCTCGTATCTCCACTAGGCGTTCAGGGTTGACCCCGCCCCCGGCCCCGCCCCCGAAGCGGGCGGGGTGACTCGATAACAGCGCGGCGGCCACGCGGGAAGCCAGCTACTGTCCCAGCGCCCCCACCCGCCCTCTTCAGGGGCGGGTCGCCGCCGCAGCGGCGGGGAGGGGTCGTCCCCCACCCCCGATCCTTACGCGGTCGGCGCGAGCCCCTTCACCTTCGGGAAGACCTGCTCGCCGAACGTCTTAAGGAACGCCTCCTGATTGCGCCCGACGTTGTGCAGGTAGATCTCGGTGAAGCCGAGGTCCACGTAGCGCTGGATGTGCGCGGCGTGCTCATCGAGGTCGGTGGAGATCATCACCCGGTTCTTGTAGTTCTCCGGGCGCACCAGCTTGGACATCGCCTCGAAGTCCTCCGGGTTGCGGATGTCGCCCTTCGGGAAGTTCATCCCCCCGTTCGGCCACTCCTTCACCGCGTTCTCCGTCGCCGCCTCGAGCGTGTCGGCCCAGGAGATATGCAGCTGGATCAGGCGCGGCATCGTGGACGGATCCTTGCCCGCATCGCGCGCGCCCTTCTCGAAGCGCCCCAGCAGCATCCCGATCTTCTCGTCCGCCGCGCCCACCGTGATGATCCCGTCGCAGGTGCGCCCGGTGCGCTCGCTCTGGATCGGCCCGGCGGTGGCGACGTAGATCGGCGGCGGGTTCTCGCCGCGCGTGTAGAGCTTGGCGCTCTCCAGGCGGAAGTGCTTGCCGTTGTACTTCGAGACCTTGCCGCTGAAAAGCTTCTGGATGATCTCGATCCCCTCGGTCAGCTTCTCCAGCCGGATCGGCCCCTCCGGCCAGTATTCGCCGGTGATGTGCTCGTTCAGCGCCTCGCCCGCGCCCAGCCCCAGCCAGAAGCGCCCGGGGAACAGCTGCTCCAGCGTCGCCGCCGCCTGCGCGATGATCGCCGGGTGATAGCGCGGGCCGGGCGGCGTCACGCCGGTGCCGAAACGCAGCTTCGTCGTCGCGCCCAGCGCCCCGAGCCACGACCAGACGAAGCCGCTCTGCCCCTGGCTCGGCGTCCAGGGGTGGAAGTGATCGGAGGCCATCACGGACGTAAAACCCGCCCCCTCGGCGAGTTGGGAGAAGCGCAGCAGCTCGCTCGGCGCGAACTGCTCGAACATCGCGGCGTAGCCCATCGTCGCAGTCATTGGTGCTCCCTTCGGGAGAGTAGTCATCATCAACCAACCCACCCATTGTGCGCGGGCGCGGACGGGGATGCAAGCGTGTATCCCGCCCTAGCCACCGTACACAACGACCCGGCCGGGTCGCTATTCCCGCGCCACACTCGCATTATCCGGCGTGCGCGAGGCGGTGGCAAGGCGCACGCCGACAGCAGCATGCCAGCGCCCCTCGATCCGCCCCGCCACCCGCGCGTAGCCCCCATCCACCAGCCGCCGCACCCGACAATTGCGCTAGCGGCGTGCGTGCGCCGGGAAGCACGCACGCCGCTAGCTGGACACTTGATCCCGTTCCATTGCTCGCTATGGGTACGCTATCCTCGGACACCGAAGCGCCGCCGAGCACACCATGTCTGGCCGCACCACAGTCCCCGTATCCCCGCATCGGGGATATGCCTCGCGCGGGCGGCGGCACGAACGATGCGCCTGATCCACAACGGTGGGGTGAACGTAAGCCCCGAACCGATCACCAGCGTATATAGTGTATATATGGAAGGACGAAGAACCATGAGCCAGCAACAGAACATCGCCGCGATGCAACACTTCGGCGAGTCCGTCAACAGCGGCAACCTCGCCGGGTTGCGCCAGGTCATCTCCCCCGACTCCCTGGACAACGACCCGGCCCCCGGTCAGGCGCGCGGCCCGGAGGGCTATATCGGCTTCTTCACCATGATGCGCACCGCCTTCCCGGACCTGTACATCGCCGTGGAGAAGTTGATCGCCGACGAGGATACCGTCGCCTTCGCCTACACCGTCACCGGCACCCACCAGGGCGACTTCCAGGGGATCGCGCCGACCGGCAAGCGGATCAAGGCGCGTGGCGTCCAGCTCTCGCGCTTCGAGAACGGCCTGATGGTCGAGCGTTGGGGCAGTTCCGGCGAACTCGGCATCCTCAAGCAGCTCGGCCAGGATACGACCGCCGCGCGGTGACGCCCGCCGCAAACCGCGCGAAGCCGGGCGCGGACGCACGCCAACGCCGTCGCCGGGCATCACGCCCCGCGCCAACACCATGCAGCCCCCCCCGGTGTCATCACCGGGGGGGCTTTCCCTGGCTGCGCCACGCACCCCGGTCACAGCGCACCGCAGCACCGTCCCGCGCAACCTGGACGCGGGACGTGGCACAGGCTTGCATTTGTCTGGCTTCGGGCGGGAGGATCGTATTTTCGCCAGCGTGGCGCGGTGAGGGGTGGCCGACTCCCTGCGTCGCGCGTACCGCACAACCAGCGAGTGGGAGGAACGCGATGAAAGCCCTGGTCTACAACGGTCCCCGCGACGTGAGCGTGAGGAACGTGCCGGACCCGACGATCGAGCAGCCGACCGACGTGCTCATCCGCATCACCAGCACCAATATCTGCGGCTCCGATCTGCACATGTATGAAGGTCGCACCGACCTGGAGCAGGGTCGCGTGATCGGCCATGAGAACCTCGGGGAGATCGTCGAGGTGGGGCGCGCGGTCACCCGCCTCAAGCGCGGCGATCGCGTCTGCGTCCCCTTCAACGTCGCCTGCGGCTTCTGCAAGAACTGCGAGCGCGGCCTGACCGGAGCCTGCCTCACGGTGAATCCCGGCAGCGCGGGCGGGGCCTACGGCTTCGCCGACATGGGGCCATACCAGGGCGGGCAGGCGGAGTACCTGCGCGTCCCCTTCGCCGACTTCAATTGCCTCGTCCTGCCGCCCGACGCCCGGGAGAAAGAGCAGGAGTACGTGATGCTCGCCGACATCTTCCCGACCGGCTATCACGCCGTCGAGCTGTCCGGGCAGCTCCCCGGCGAGTCGATCGTGATCTACGGCGCGGGGCCGGTCGGGCTGATGGCCGCCTACTCCGCCACCCTGCGCGGCGCGAGCAAGGTGCTGATCGTCGATCGCCACCCCGACCGCCTGAAGCTCGCCGAGTCGATCGGCGCGATCGCCATCGACGATTCCAAGGGCTCGCCGGTCGATCAGATCCTGGAGCACACGGATGGCGAGGGGGCCGACCGGGGCTGCGAGTGCGTCGGCTATCAGGCGCACGACGCCGAGGGGGACGAGCACCCCAACATGACCATGAACAACCTCGTCCGCTCGGTGCGCCCGACCGGCGGGCTCGGCGTGGTCGGCGTCTTCGTCCCCGAAGATCCCGGCGCGTCCGACGCACTGGCGAAGAAAGGGCAGATCGCGTTCGACTGGGGTCTCTTCTGGTCCAAGGGGCTGCACGTCGGGACCGGCCAGACCCCGGTGAAGCGGTATAACCGCTACCTCCGCGACCTGATCCACAACGACAAGGCGAAGCCCTCGTTCATCGTCTCGCACACCCTCTCGCTCGATGAGGCCCCGGACGCCTACAAGCACTTCGACGCGCGCGACAACGGCTGGACCAAGGTCATCCTTAAGCCCGGCGCGCAACCGGGAACGCCCATACAGGCGACCTATAATCGATGCCCCACGGGTGCGGGGGCGGCTTGCTAGCCGCCCCCACTTCTCTGCATCCACCACCCGGCCCCGACCCCTCTCCGCCGACCGTCGACTGCCGTCCCCCCTACGGACTACGGACTACGGACGCTCCCTACTGACGACGGACGACCGACGACCCGATCGGCTATCCTGCGCGGAGCACGGCGCGTGTGAACGACGACGCGAGGGGAGCACGATGACGACAGGGCGCGTGAAGCTGTTGATCGGTTCGCCGCTGGACGCGGCCTTGGTGGAGCGAATTCGCGCGGTCGATCCGCGCCTCGATGTCACTTTCCGCCCCGATCTGCTGGGCACCCCCCGCTACTACGCCGACCACCACCCCCCCGCCGGGCGTGACGCCGCGCGGGAGGCCGAGTTCCGCGCCCTCCTGGTCGAGACGGAAGTCCTCTTCGACTTCGACACCGCCACCGCCAGCGACCTCCCCCGGCTCGCCCCGCACCTCCGCTGGGTCCAGTCCACCAGCGCCGGGGTCGGGCAGGCGATCGTGCGCTACGGCCTCGACCGGACCGATATCATCGTCACCACCGCCAGCGGCATCCATGCCGTGCCGCTCGCCGAGTTCGTCCTGATGACGATGCTGATGTTCACCAAGCGTTATGGCCTCCTGGCCGAGCGCAAGGCCGAGCGCCGCTTCGAGCGCTTCGCCACCGGGCAACTCCCCGGCAAGACGCTGGCGATCGTCGGGCCGGGGAGGGTCGGGCGCGAGATCGCCCGCCTCGCCCGCCCCTTCGGCGTCCGCGTGGTCGCGCTCGGGCGCACCACGCGCGCGCCGGAGGAGTTGGGCGTGGACCACGTCTACACCCGCCCCGAACTCCACACCATGCTCGGCGAGGCCGATTTCCTCGTCCTGATCGCCCCGCACACCCCCGAGACGGAGGACCTGATCGACGCGGCGGCGATCGCGGCGCTCAAGCCGGGTGCCGTGCTGATCAACATCGCGCGCGGCCAGCTGCTCGACGAGGACGCGCTGCTCGCCGCCATCCGGGTCGGCCACCTCGCCGGGGCCGCGCTCGATGTCTTCCGCGACGAGCCGCTGCCCCCTACTAGCCCCTTCTGGGACGAGCCGAATGTCATCATCAACGCCCACTCCGCGTCCACCTCGGAGGGCGAGGACGAGCGGATCGTGGACATCTTCCGCGAGAACCTCCGCCACTACCTCGCCGGACAGCCGGAACGGATGCGGAACATCCTCGACAAGGCGTTGCTGTACTAAGCGAGTGGGCGCAGTGGGGACGGAGCCTCAGAGACATAGAGACTCTAGAGAACGAGAAAGAAAGGGACGGAACAGGAGGCACAGAGGCACAGAGAGGGACGGGAGAAGGACGATTTGAGGGCGCGGTGCCATGATGCGCGCAGTGGCCCCCCTCCATAAGCAGCAGTCCGCAGGCTCGCAGTGGCGATGCCCCCTCTCCTCGGATGGGGAGAGGGGGTGGGGGGGGCGGGTCCCCGCCATGCCCCGCCCACCCCACAACGAAGCCCCTCTCCCAAATTGGCGGGTGCCCGCTGGGCGCACGAGCCGGGGTGCGGGCCGCACCGGCGTGGGGTGCCACTGCGAAGGTGGCTGATGCCGTTGGGCTAAAGCCCCGGCTGAATGGCCTCCGGCCACGAAGTCCGCCTCCGCAGACTGGACCACTCCAACCCTTCTTCTCTCCCGTCCCCCGCTGTGTCTCTGTGCCTCCTGTTCCGTCTTCTTCTCTCTCATCGCTCTGTGTCTCTGCGTCTCTGCGGTGATCCCCGTTCCCCCTACACCCCGGCGGCGACCGGCGTGACCAGCACGCTATTAAGGTCGGCGGCGGCGAGTGCGGGGCTATCGCGGTAGAGGAAGCAGGCCGCCGCGCGCCGCTCATCCACCTTGAAGAGGGGCGGCACCGTGTTGCGGCACATGTCCATGACATGGGGGCAGCGGTCGGCGAACTTGCAGCCACCATGCGCCCCCGCCGCTGGTGTCGACGGATCGGCGACCAGCTCGTGATGCTGCCAGGGCTGGCTCGGATCGGCCTGCGGGATCGAATGGATCAAGAGCTGCGTGTAGGGGTGGAGCGGTTGCTGCACCACCAGCTGCACGTCGCCCGCCTCGACCACCTCGCCGCGATACATCACGAGCACATGCTGGCTGATCTGGTAGGCGGTGGTCAGATCGTGCGTGATGTAGAGGAGCGAGATCGCGAAGCGGAGGTGCAACTGCCGCAGGCTCTCCAGGATCGTGGCGCGCAGCGATGCGTCCACCATCGACACCGGCTCGTCGGCGATAATCAGGCGCGGGCGGAGCAATAACGCCCGCGCCACCATGATCCGCTGGCGCTGCCCGCCGCTCAACTGGTGGGGATACCGCCCCAACGTCTCCTCGGGGCGCAGGCCCACGGCGTTCAACACCTCGTCCATCAGCGCCCGCCCCTGCTGGCGGGTCGGGGCCAGCCGGAACTCCTGGATCGGCGTCTCCAAGACGTGATCGACCTTGTAGAAGGGGTTGTAGACCTCGTAGGGATCCTGGAAGATCACCTGAATCTCCCGTAAGAAGCGCTTGCGCTCCTCGCCGGAGAGTTTTCGCAGATCCTTGCCGCGATACAGCACCGCGCCCGTCGTCGGCGTGACCAGGCCGAGGAGCATCCGGGCGAGCGTCGTCTTGCCGCTGCCGCTCTCGCCCACGACCGCCGTGATGCTGGGCGGGTCCGCATCGATATGGTAGGAGAGATCGTCCAGGGCGATCATCCCGGGGGCCTTGCGGAGCCCCCCGCCGCCGAAGACCTTCGTGGCGTGGCGAGTTTCAAGCAATGGTGGCATGCTGTCTCCTCGACATAGAGAGCTATAGATAGCTGGATACATGGCAGGCGACCCGGCGACCCGATCAATACAGGTGGCAGGCGACCCGGCGACCCGGCTGGACCTCGCGCAGCAGCGGCACCTCCACGGCGCAGCGCTCCATCGCGTGCGGGCAGCGCGAGCGGAACGGGCACCCGGCAGGCCGCTGCAGGAGGGAGGGCGGCAGGCCGGGGATCCCCTGGAAAACCTCTTTCTTCTTCAGCGAAGGCAGACTCCCGATCAGGAGCTGGCTATAGGGATGGAGCGGTTCGCGGAAGAGATCGTTCACCCCCGATACCTCGGCGAAGTCCCCGGCATACATGATGCCGACGCGGTCGACGACCTGCGCCATCAGCCCCATGTCGTGGCCGATCAGGATGATCGAGGCACCGAGTTCCTCCTGCACCTTGAGGAGGGTGTCCATCACCTGACGCTGCACCACCACGTCCAGCGCGCTCGTCGGCTCGTCGGCGATGATCAGCTTGGGCCGCAGGCTGATCGCGATCGCGATGCAGACGCGCTGCTTCATCCCCCCGCTGAGTTCGTGCGGGAACATCCGCTGCACCCCGGGCCGGAGGCCGACGCTCTGGAGCAGCCCGGCGATCCGCTCGTCGAGTTCCCGGCCCGGGAGCCGGACCCCGTGATCCTGCAAGGCATCGCGGAGTTGCTCGCGGATTCGCAGGACCGGGTTGAGCGAGTTCATCGCCCCTTGCGCCACGAGCGCGATCTTGGCAAGCCGGACCTGCCGCATCTCCTCTTCCGAAAGCGTGTTCAGTTTGACCCCGCCCAGCGTCACCGCGCCGGACTCGATCCGGCCCGGTGGCCGGATCAGCCGCAGCAACGCGAGGGCGATGGTCGACTTCCCCGACCCGGATTCGCCCACCAGCCCCAGCCGCTCCCCCTCCTGGATATCGAAGCTGACGCCGTTCACCGCCTGCACCGCGCCGCGCGAGGTGTGATAGTGGACGCGGAGATCGCGCACCTCCAGCAGCGCCCCCTGCGGTGCGCGCGGCTCCGCCTTCCCTCGACCGGCGGGCGAGCCCCACGGCGGGGCAGCATCGATGGACCTGTTCATACCCGGCTCCTGATCCGCGGGTTAGCGACCTCGTCCAGGCCCACCGCGACCAGGAAGAGGCCGATGAAGAGCGCGGCGATCACCACAATCGGCGGCAGCCACCACCACCACCAGCTGTTGATGATGGCCGCGTTGTAGTTGACCCAATACAACGTCATCCCCAGGGTCGGTGCCTCGAAGGGGCCGAGGCCGAGCACTTCCAGGCCGATCGACGCCAGCACCCCGGCGGACACCGAGCTGACCAGCGACGCGACGAGGTAGGGGAGCAGATTGGGCAGCAGCTCCTTCACGATGATCTTCGGGCCGCTCATCCCCGACAAGCGCGCGATCTGCACGTAGCCGCGCTCTTTCAGCGTCAGCACCTGCGAGCGGATGGTGCGCGCCGGATAGAGCCAGGCCAGCACGGCGATCACCAGGGCCATCTGGTTGACCGACAGGCCGCCGCGCACCCGCATCCCGATGATGATCAGGATCAGCAGCCCCGGCACCGTCAGACCGACATCGATGATCCCCTTGAGGACGGTGTCGAGCGCGCCGCCGTAGTACGCCGCCAGAAAGGCGACCACCGAGCCGAGCACCACGCCGAGAAAGCCCGCCGTCAGGCCGATCTGGAGCGTGAGTGGCGTGCCCACGATCATCACGGCGTAGAGGTTCCGGCCCTGTTTGTCGCTCCCGAACGGCAACTCGCGCGACGGCGGCTGGAGGCTGCGCACCGACAGCGGGCGGTACTTGTTCGTGTCCACGGTCAGGTGCCCGATAACGACGAACAGGAACAGCGCCAGGAGGAACAGCAGGCCGACGAGCATCGCGGGATTGCGCCGGATATAGCCGAGTGTGGCGAGCGCGGCGTCGGCGACGGCCCCGCGCTCGCGGTGCCGCTCTTCCAGCGGCACCCGTTCTTGCACAGCAACGCCCATCTCATGCCCTCCGATAGGTAATGCGCGGATCGAGCAGCGGGTAGATCAGGTCGAGGATCAGGGTCGCGACCCCGATCGAGACGATCAGGATGAAGACGATCCCCTGCACGAGATAGAAGTCCGAGCCGCGGATCGCGTTGTACAGCACGGTGCCGATACCGGGGAACGAGAAGATCACCTCCACCAGCACCGCCCCGGAGATCATCTGCCCGAGCGCCAGCGCCAGGGCGGTGGTCTGCGGTAGGAGCGCGTTGCGGACGGCGTAGCGCATGAAGATCGTGCGCCCCTTCAGCCCCTTCGCGTCGGCGAAGGTCACAAAGTCCTCCCCGCGCGTGGTGACCACCATCGCGCGCATCCCGAGCGCCCAGCCCCCGATCGATACCAGGATGATCGACAGCGCGGGCAGGATCGAATGGGAGAGCACGTTGCCGACGAATGCCGGGGTAAGGTCGGGGAAGGTGCCGGGACTATATCCGCCGGACAGGGGGAACAAGCCTAGCCGGAACGCCAGGAGGTAGATCAGGACCAGGCCGAGCAAGAAGAACGGGATCGCATTGAGGGCGAGCAACGGCGGCATCAGGAACTGCAAGAATTTCGGGGCGCGCGGCCACCCCATGAAGGCTCCGAGCAGGTTACCGATGACCCACGAGAAGAGGGTCGTCGTCGTCAGCAAGCCCAGCGTCCACGGCAGCGCCTCGCCGATGATATCCACGACGCGACGCGGATAGTTGGCGATCGAATAGTTGAAATCGAGTCGGCTCATGTCGCCGAGATAGTTGAAATACTGCCGCCACAGGGGCGTGCTGAGGCCGAACTTCTTATTGTACTCCGCGACCATATCCTTCAGGCCGACCTGTACATTGCCCCCCTGCGCCGCCTGCTGGAGCAGCTTCTCGCGGATCGGATCCTGGCCGCCGAGTCGCGGCAGGAAGAAGTTGACGGTCGCCGCCAACCAGATAATCAACAGGAACATGCCGAAGCGCTTCGCGACGTAACCGAGCGGCACGGTGTCCTCCTCTGCCGAGCGCGGGTGATCAGGCGGCGCAGGGAGCTGTGTCCCCGCCCCGCCGGACCACCCGTGCCCGATGTACCTTATGCCGGCTGGAGCCTGTGCATCACCAGCGGCCAGGTGAGATGGAAGTGCGCGGGATTCACGTACGGGTCCGCCTCCGAGGGCCAGCCCTTCCAGTAGGTGGTGTTCATCGGCAGGCGGTGCAGCCCCTGCGAGATCTGGATATCGGGGTACTCCGGGAGCCAGAGGGCCATGCACTTCTTCCAGATATCCAGCGTCTTGGCGGTGTCGTTCGGGCTGATCCCGTAGAGCTGATCGACCAGCTTGTCGTAGTCCGCATTCTTCCAGAGGGAGAAGTTCACGAGGTGGCCGCCGGGGATCTTCTCGGAGGCGGTCTGGTAGAGCCGCAGCGAGTAGTAGATGTCCGCGCTGTAGCTCCCGCCGTGCCCGTAGAGCGCGCCGGTATAGTCGCCATCGCTGAATCGCGTGCCAAAGTTTGGTGGCTCGTTATAGGTCGCGTCGATCCCGGCGCGCTTCAACTGCTCCACGACGACCGGGCCGACGCCGGTGAAGTCGAAGAAGCTGATGATCTCGAGCTGGACCGGCTTGCCCGCCTCGTCCTGCCACATCCCCTTGCCGTCTTTTTTCCAGCCCTTCTTGGTGAGGAGATCATCGCCCTTCTTCTGGTTGTACTCCAGGATGGGATACTGCTCCAACATCGGCTGCACGGCGTCGATGAACGGCTTCAGGCCGGGGTAATTGGGGAGGAAGAGCGTGGAGGGACTGCTGGCCCCCGACCAGCCGACATCGATGATCTGCCCACGGTCGAGGTAGTAGCTGATCGCCCAGCGGACGTTCGGGTCGTTATACGGCGCCTTCTGATTGTTCAGGTAGAGGGAGTGCGGCCACCAGTCGGTCTGCCCAAACGGCGTCTTCTGCCCCGTCCAGGTGGTCACCTTGGCGTTCCCTTTGAACACCGTCGGGAAGGTCGCCGGCTGCAAGCCCGTATCGATGTCGTACTGGTTCGCGATGATCCCGGTTGTCAGTCCCTGCTCACCCGGATCGGGGAGGTAGATGTAGCGCTCCGGCTTCGGCAGCGTGCCGATGCCCGCCGCCTCGCCCCACCAGGAACTGGTCCGATCGAGGACCTTCTGCTCCGGCGCGGAATAGACGACCTTCCAGGGCGCGGTCGTCACCGGCCAGCCCTTCGCGATATCGAAGTGGGTGAAGGTCGTCCAATCCTGCCCCTCGAAGATATGCTTCGGCACGATGTAGACGCCGATGTCGAACTTATAGGCGATGAAGTCGAAGAAGCGCGGCGCGGGCACCTTGAACTTGAAGACCGTGGTATTCGCGTCGGTGGTCGTCGCCGAATCGAGGAACTGCCCAACGTCCGCCCCCCACTTCACCTTGGAGCCGACCTTCACGAGCTGGTTAAAGGTGTACGCGACATCGTCGGCGGAGAAGGGCTGGCCGTCGCTCCACTTGATCCCCTGCCGCGTCTTGACGGTGAGCTGCATGAAGTCGGGGGGGTACTCGATCGTTTCGGCGAGCCACATCGTCGTCTTATTCGTGAACGCGCTGTAATACGCGAGCGGCTCGTACACCATTTGGACGGCGAACTGGTGGTTGGCGGTGGGCAGGAAGGGGTTCCACAGATCGGCCTCGATGAACTTGCCCTGCGTGCCGCCGCGCACCGCGATCACCGTGCGACCTCCGCGAGCTTCCCCGCTGGGGCGGCGGACGCGGCGGTCGAGGGGGCGGCGGACGCGGGGGCGGCGCTCGCCGCCGGGGCGGCGGAGGGCGCGGTCGAGGGCGCGGCGCTCGCCACCGGGGCCGTCGAGGCGAGTGGCGCGGTCGAGGCGGCGGGCGCGGTCGAGCCGACGGGGGCGCTCGTGGCGGGCGCATCGGTCCCGCAGGCGATCAGCACGCTGGCGATCGCCGAGGCCGAGAGCCCGAGCGCGGCGGCCCGCGTGATGAAGTCGCGACGGCTGAGCCGTCCCGAGATGAGTTCGGTGGTCAGTGGCTGGATGGGATCGCGTTCGATCATGCTGCTGCTCCTTCTCCATCAAACATCCAGGCATCCGGGCATCCACGCGACGAAGCATCTGCGCGACGAGCGGCACGGGTCGCGTCCCGAGCAAGTCCCTCGTCCGGTATCCCCCCTCCTCCAGCGAATGGCGTGCGGCGTGTTCCGATAGCTCGTCCGACGGCGGAGGTTTCTTGCTCGCCGCTCGTCGTCCCGCGCTTCAGCAACCACGATCCCCTCCTCGCTCCCCCACACCGCGCCACCCGGCGGTGCGCGCTACGGATCGTGTTCGCGCGGCGTTGCATCCGCGAGGCTCGCCGGCCCTGCGGAGGCGGCGTGACCCCCGACAACCCGCGCGATGTACTCGCCGCGGTCGATGATGTGCGCGCGCATCAGCGCCTCGGCACGATCGGGCTGTTGGTCCCGCACCGCCCTGGCGAGGGCGGTGTGCTCCGCCAGGGTCAGGGTGTATTCCTCCAGCGAGCGGGCCTGGCGCGAGACGCTGAGATAGCGCCGGACCTGGCCGTGTACGCGCCGCGCCGCGTCGATTAGGCGACCATTCCGCGCGCCGTTGAGGATCGCGTCGTGGAAGTCGAGGTCGAGGTCGAGCACCGCTTCGTACTCGGCTGCGGCGAGCGCCGCGACCATGCGGCGCTCGATCGCGAAGAGTTCCCCCGCGACCGCCTCGGCGGCGACCTCGATAACCAGGCGCACGGCCATCCCTTCGAGCGCCGCCCGCAACTGATAGATCTCGCGCACGTCGGCGGCGGTGTGCGCGGTGACAACGGTTTCGCGGTTCGGCGCGATGGTCACGAGATGCTCGCGCTCGAGCGCGCGCAGCGCATCGCGGACCGGGGTGCGGCTGATGTTCATGGCACTGGCAAGCTCCTGCTCGTAGAGGCGGTGCCCCGCCGCGAGCCGCCCGGACAGGATCTCCTCCCGCAATCGGTCGGTCGCCCAGGCGGCAAGGGTCTTGTGTGCAGGCACCGACATGGCCGCGAGCAGCCGCCCCATCCGTGGCTCTCCGATGTGTATTGCATGGTGTATACCGATGCCACCATCCTACATCCGACCGGTACTTTTGTCAATCCTTTTGTCTGACACCCCGTGAACCGTCGGGCGGCACGATGGCGCACGGATAGGGTACGGCAGGATGCGGCGGCACCTCGCCTGCTGGCAGCTGCCAGGCAGCGGGTGCGGGCATCCCGAATCGCCGATGCGGTCGGCGGTGCCGCACACGCCACGCCCAGGCGAGCCCGGAAGTGTCGTCGTTGCTCAGCGAGTGACGCGGCCTCGTTAACCCCGTAAGCATCCTGAGAATTAGCGCTCTGGCTACACGCTCGCCGCTTTACCACAGGGTATGAAACGACCGGTTAGCGCGGTACACCTGCGGGAATAGCTGTTCGCCTCATCACCCGCTCCTGCATGCGTTAGCTGGACGCGCCGCCGCTCGCCACCGGCTTGCAGCGGCCTTGCGCCGCTCAGTATGGCCACGCCTCGGCACCCTCCAAAGGTGGTTGCTGCGCCGCGATGCTCGGACGCGGCGTGAGCGCTATCAGCGTAAAGATGAGCGCCCCACCGAGCGCGAGCGCCGCCCAGTTCGGGTGATAGCCACCGAAGGCAAAGGGCGTGAAGGCGAAGTACAACCCCATCCAGGCGCAACCCACCGCACAACCGGCGCTGCTCACCCGCACACCACGTCCCAACCGCGCCCCGAACGCCGACACCAAACTACTCGCCGAGTTGGTTCCCAGCGCCGCTCGCCAGCGCAACGCCAGCCACCCGATCAGCGTAGCGGCCAGCCAACACAACGTCAGCACTTGCCCAAAACTATAGTGTGCCATCGTCAACCCTCTCGCTACGCCTATTCACGCTTGTTCGACCTGATGGTATGCATATCAACGCTCAGAGGGTGTTAGGCACCCCTGGTTGCCGGTTGTCGATTATAGTGCCTTATTTCGTCGTGGAGGCGATGCTATGTGGACCTGCCACCCCAGACGAGCACCAGCGGGCCGTACCGGCCCGCTAGCAGGCGCGATGCGCTCGCCATCACCCCCCTCCCGTATATTGGATGTACAGTCATCACCAGCAGGTGCCTAACACCCTCTCAGGCATGGACATATAGAACGCTCATTACTCCTGGCCGTTCCCAAAAGGTGCGAGAACCAGACCGCTCTGCTCACGCCTCACGCCTCACGACCCACGACCCGAACCGCCCCGGATCGAACAACGCCAGTGCCGGGTCCGGCTCCCCACCCAGGATCGCCGCCGCCATGACCTCCCCCACCACCAGCGCCCAGAGGATGCCGTCGCGCATGTGGCCCGCCGCCACCCAGAGGCCATCCAGTCCCGGCGCGCGCCCCATCAGCGGCAGATCGTCCGCCGTCGCCGGACGCAGCCCCGCCCAGGTTTCCACGACCCGCGCGCCCGCATACCCGGGGGCGAGGGTGCGTATCAGCGTCGCCAGCCAGGTCAGGCCGTCCGGCGTGATGCGCGTATCGAAGCCCGCCTCGTCCACCGTCGCCGCCACCGCGATCGTGCCGTCCGCGCGCGGGATCAGGAAGCCGCCCGCCCCTGCGATCGCGTGCCGCAACGACGGTGCCGCGTCGGCCAGCGCCAGCATCTGCCCGCGCACCGGGCGGGTCGGCAGTTCGAGATCGAGCAACTCCCCCACCGCCGCCGTCCACGCCCCCGCCGCGATCACCGTCGCGCCCGCGCGGATAGCGCCACCGGGGGTCCGCACCCCCACAACCCCCGATCCTTCGCGCAGGAAACCCTCGACCGGCGTCCCCTCGCGGATCGTCGCGCCGCGCGCCTCGGCGGCACGCGCCAGCGCCAGCGTCAGCGCCGCCGCCCGCACCCCGCTCGCCGCCGCGCACCAGACCGCGCCCCGGATCGTCGGGGCCAGCGCCGGGGCCATCCGCCGCGTCGCGTCGCCGGCGAGCCAGGCCACATCGAAACCGAGATCGCGCTGCCAGACCAACGTCTCGCGCAGGCTCGTCTCCTCCGCCTCCGACAGCGCCACCGAGAGCCGCCCGCTCGTCACGTGCGCCATGTCCACATCGGTTGCCTCGGCCAACTCCGCCAGCAGCGCCGGGTAGAGCGCGAATGAGCGCGCCTCCAATCGCGCGCGCGCCATCCCGCCCGGCAGCCCCGGCTTCGGCGGCGGGATCAGCCCCGCCGAGGCCCACGACGCCTCCCGTGCCAGCGCCCCGCGCTCGATGATCGTCACCGCCGCGCCCGCCTTCGCCAGTTGATAGGCGATCGCGCAGCCGATGATCCCGCCCCCCACGATCGCCACATCCGGCATCGCGCCCATCGATCCCTCACGCTCTCGCTACCGCGCTTCACTGCGCTTCACCGCTGGAAAGCGCGCACCGCGCACCGACTCGGTGCGAACGATAACCGGGACCACCCCTCCTACAGATCCCCACCCATCGTCCGTAGCCTAGCACACCGAATCGCTCGCGCCACCGCCCTCCTACCGTTATCGTTACCCCGATCCGCCAGCACCGACATTTTTGCCGCAGACCACCGCATCGCGTATGGCGCCCGCGCCGTGCAGGGCGGGGCGAAACTCTACGCACACCTGGGGCGTGGATATTGCGCGTTCAAGGCGCGAGCGTGACTCCTCGCGTGAGCACCGCTGCTCCTCTCGATCTCCAGCTTCGCGATGGCGGCGTGATGGCGGCATGGCGGCGTGATCGTACGTCGTGAGCGCAGCGGCAGAAGGAGGCACCATGACCGAGCGGCAGACCTGGGAAATCTGGTATCCGGCGGCGGCGGCGACTGGCTTGCTCGTCGCGCGCGGTCGGCTCGACCCGACGGCGGTGCTCTGGCTCCATGCCGCCCCGCCGATCGTGGCCGTCACCGTCCGCGACGATGCCGACCAGCCGATCGCCAGCAACGAGAACCTGAACTGCACCGGGGAACAGTTGCCGATGACGCGCCTGTGGCTCGCGGGGGGCGCGGTCCGACGCGAGGATCGCTGGCCGACCGCCGCCGATCTCGGCGACCGCGTCATCCTGCCCGGTGGGGAGGTCGGCGTCTTGACCGGCTGGTGGCACGCCGGGGACGGCTCCGAATGGCGCTGGTCGGTGGAGTTCTACAACCACCGGTGACACGGCGTGGTCGGCGGTTCCGGCACCCTCCACAGGCGTGATGGTATCCTGGTGCCTTCGCGGCGTGGTGCCGACACATCCTGCAACTAAGTGCTCCATTTCATAATCGCTTGTCGGGTTGCCGCTCATCCACCCGCACCCCCGCCGCCTGCGGGCGGCACCCCGCCGCCCAAAGGGCACCCGCCCATCCGAGGAGCGGGGGAAGGAGTAACCCTACAGGTGATTGCGAAACACAGCACTAACAGCCTATCCGAAAGGTGCGCGAGTATGGCGGAGCTTGCGGTAGATGATGAGGATGGCGGCGCGTTGGATGAAGCCGAGGGAGGTGGCGGCTTTTTTCTCCCAGCGGACGAGCCGCCGCCGGA
>JAABUH010002288.1_pt1 | contig 18749 bp, 10 predicted proteins | sample 5559121 | NCBI WGS metagenome assembly JAABUH01 (sample SAMN10711871, study PRJNA513364) | rock metagenome | isolation source: Antarctica rocks | place: Antarctica: Victoria Land, Battleship Promontory nord | collected 2015-12-28
CTTCGTGATAGGGGGAACCGAGTTGCTCCCGAGCTATGACGTTGAAGCCGGCAAAGAGAGCGACCAGGACCAGGGCGGCGTCGGCGATGCCACGCACCACCCCCCACAGGGTGTGGACGGTAGGACTGTTATAGGAACCGGCGGGCGGCGTGCGGGTGATGAAATTGAGGTTGCTGCCCATCACCCCCTTGACGAGGGAATGCAGACCGTCGGCAATGCTCCGCAGGAAGGTGATGAGCACCTGCGAGAAAATGTCGGCGGCCCAGGTCTTGGGATCGGGCAGCCAGTGACTGGGATTCAGAAAGCCGAGAGGGCCGCCTGAGTTGCCGGAGCCGGGCGGAGTGGGTGTGCTGGTCGGCTCCGGTGTGACGGTGACCGTGGCAGTAGGTTTGGGGCCGGGACGATCAGCGGCATGGGCGGGACAGACCGCCAGGAGTGACAGCCCCAGCAGAACGGCGCTGAAGACAACGACAATGCCGGAGCGACAGTCGGGCCGGAGAACAGCGGGTGCGCGGATCAGGGAGATGAGACAGCGGAGCTGCATGGCAACCTCTGAGTGGTGAGTTGCCTTCAGTTTCTAGACCGTCAGTGACTTTCGCGTGACCTCGGTGTGACGTTAGCGCGACTTTGTGGTGACTTCTCCACGAGCAGGAAAATCTGCATCGGGCGGACCCGGGCAAGCTTGCTACCGTGACTTTCGCGTGGCTTTGCCCGCTAAGGGTGCGCGGCCTGTGGAAGGAGGTTGCACCTGCCATAACGCGGTGGTGGAGCAGAGAGCAGTTTGGACGATTGCCAAACGCAGCGCCGTTGTTCGTATTGAGCCGCAGACAAATCGGGCGATAGCAACCCTCACCTTCACCCGCAAAGTCGCGAACGCCGCTCTTGGTGACGAGAGCAGCTGATCGGGGCCGACGAAGACCCAATCGCAATCGATGAAATCGGTCCTGGGGCGATGGAGGCACGCCGAGCGCATCGGGTACATGTACGGGTGTGTCCGTGATAGTGGACGCACCGGCACTCATGCTTGACCAGGGAGGCATATCAACAGCCTATGACCGACCATCCTCGAACGATCACGTGAGACAGGGAAGAGACGAGGCCATGGCGGTCACCGGCTCGACGGAACAAGAGTTGGCGCGCTCCCGACGCGCTGTAGCCTATGTCACGCCCTATGAGCAGCCCTCAGAACTTGTCCCAGCCGGGAACCCGACAAGCACGGTTCTGGGCACATTTGATCATTGAAATCACGAGAATCTGAACTGCCTCTTTATTCCCCGTCATTTGGCACCAGCACTGAGAATTAAGTGATCTGGGCGTCCCCTGATAACCCTTGACGGCCCAACCGCCTGGATCTACAATACGTGCTATCAGGAGGTGTAACATCCCCGATGGCTGCAAGTTGCTCGCGATGTCGGAAGTGGCGTAATACGTGAATGTCAGCCAGGAGACGGTACGTCGCTGGCTACGTGACCGAATCTACCAGGAATTCATCTGAACCAGGGTATAAATTGGCGCAACCGGCGAGGCAGTCCAGACGAGGTTTTGAGAGTGCATGCTACGCCCCGAACAAATGAAGAGGCGGACTGGCTCCAAGTCACTGCGACCTGCAGAGGCTGGGCTCTGCTGCAAGCAGCCAAAGAAGTTTTCAATGTAGGGGCATGCATGGAACGGCGAATGTGATTGGACAGGGGAGGAAGAGGAATCCTATCCGCTTTGGGGAATCGGTGGTGCCTACTCGGCGCTACGCGGAACTTTGGCCTGAAGCCATCACTCGGTACTTCACCGAGTACCGAGATGCCTACCGACAGCGCCTGTTGGACTTCTGGGCGCAAGAACTCGAGCGATGGCCAGACCTATTCTTGCTCGCGGCGCCAGTTGAAGCGGTCATTGTCGGTACCTTAGCCGCCGCGTGGATCTTTATTCGCCCAGCCGTCACCGATAGTGTCCGTATAGTTGCGGAATGGGAACATGAGACTTTTGCCGACTGGACGTTCATGGCGGCGCCAGTAGAACACCGCATACAGGCAGTTGGCGAAGAGTTTCTGGACGGCAGCAATTGGACTTTGCTCGAAGAGCGGCAGTTGGCCGGTGTGCTAACCATGGTTGATAGTCCCTCGTACTACGGAACAGCAGAGTATGCCCATCACCTTGCAGACGGAGATGTCAAGCGCGCACGTGTTCGGGATGCGCAGGAAGACGGAGTTATTGACGAGGTTGCGCTCGCCCAGGTCTGGGTCGATCTCGACGAATTGGAACGTTCGGGCAACCCACAGGCCAGGGGAAAGAAGTTTGAAGCAGTCATGGAGCGGCTACTGATTGCCCATGGTTGCACCGTCGAACGCGGCGAGCTTGGCGAGTCCGAGCAGGTGGATCTGTTCATGGTCGATCCACAGTACGCTTTGATCGAGTGCAGGTGGGAGAAGGCACCGTTAGAGCCAGAAGTGATCTATGCCTTGATGGGCAAATTGCGTAAGAGGCCTCCGGCCGTGGCAGGGGTCTACGTCTCGATGTCGGGCTTCACTGCCGGAGCCGAAAAATCGGCACACGATGAACGCGATAGAACAGTGATACTTCTTGGTCGAGTCGACGTGCTTGATCTAGTTAGTGGCAGAGTGAAATTCAGGGCCTTCTGGCGAGCCCGAATGCGGGACTTGATCGTACGCTACCGATCGTGACGATCTGCGCACTGCGAAGTAGGCGAAGTTGCGGATAAAGATGGATGCTCCGAACCAAAGCGGACGTAAGAGAGCTTACGGAGGACTGGACATGCGCGCCGTGAGCGTGGACAATGAGTTGGGCACTGGCTGGATGACGATCGTCTCGCGGTTGCCCGACCTAACAATGGGCGACAGGACGCGGGTAAGGTAGTAGACGTTGGAGAGCTGCTTTCCACTCAGCCGTACCTCTCGTCCAATGCCGGTCGACAGCACACCGGTATGCAGCACCTCGTCCATCGGCTCATGCAGGTCCTCCCGTCCCGCCTGTCTCAAGAATCGTGGATTAGCTGTCAGCCACTGGCGCGGCCTATTGCAATCAACAAAGCGACTCACTTTGTTGTAAAAGGTGGTAGGCTTGCCAAAATCCATTCTAGATTTCCCCAAGTTCTATGAGAGCCATGATCATCGACTCTCCAGCCGGCTTGCGGAGGTGCTCAGCGTCCCAATGAACGCTAAAGGTACGCTGGGTAGAACGGGATACAATTTGCGAGTCAGGAGCCAGATTTTCCATCGTCCTTCCTCAAACGGCACTCACCTACGGGTTCGAGAATGGACCGGGCGGCGTGCACGACAGCCGCACCATAATGCTGGCTGATCTGCGCCGATTGCTCAAAGCCTGTCCGCCGGAGGCGGCGCTGGAGGGATACCGGCAGGCGGTGGTTGAGTATAATGTCCTGTTAAAGGGAACGGTTACGTCGCGGCGAGGTGCATTTCGGCGCCTACGCGAGCTATACGGCTTTCGACGGGACATTCTGCTGTTTCGCGCTTTGCGCGATCTTTGGGACGAGGACATTGAGGCTCAACCCTTGCTCGCCATGGTGTGTGTTGTGGCGCGTGACCCTGTGCTACGTGCTATGGCGCCTGGCCTGCTCGACATTCCGCAGCGAGAGGTGGTGATCCCAGGGGTAATAGCAGGGATCGTGGAGCAAACATCGCCTGGGCGATACAACGAGAACATCCTCGGCAAAATCGGTCGCAACGCCGCATCCTCCTGGCAGCAGTCGGGTCACCTGCAGGGCCGAGCCAAGAAGATCAGGTCGCGGGCGGATGCACGCCCGGCCTCAACCGCGTACGCTCTGCTTCTGGCCTACCTCTGTGGCGCTCGCGGGGAAGGGCTCTTCGACACCCTATGGTGCAGACTACTCGATGCCCCGGAACATGAGATGCGGCAACACGCGATCACGGCATCCGGTTTAGGCTGGCTGGAGTACCGGCACGCCGGGAATGTTACGGACATCAGTTTCACCTACCTGATGCGTCCAGAAGGGCAGGAGCGGATCGCATGAGCACAGTTGACACGCTCGTCCGCAAGTACGAGGTACTGGCTCGCCTGCCGTGGGCGCCAGGGGAAGCGGGGCCGAAGCGCGTCTGGTTCGTGGTGTACGACCCGCCGCAAGAGCGCCGCCTACGCTTTCGCCTGCACGACTTCGAGGAGGCGACCCGCAGTGCCGGCCATCGTTGGAAGGCGGTCGACCTCACCGATCAGTTTGCCCGCTGGATGGCAAACCACGAATACCGTGAGGCGTACTTCGAGCAACCGGAGGACATGGACCTGGCGCTGGAGGATTTTGCCGATTGGCTGGCGGAGTATCTGACGGGCGAGCTTGCCGCTCCGGACGTAGACGACAACACGGTCGTGGCGGTATACGGTCTCGCCTCACTGTTCGGGCTGACTCGTGCCTCGGCGCTGTTCGACCGAGCCGCTGCTGCCATCCAGGGCCGTATGCTGGTCTTTTTTCCAGGGCAGTACGAGCGGAACGTCTACCGCTTGCTCGACGCCCGCGACGGATGGAACTATCACGCGATTCCAATTACGGCGGTGGAAGGGGAGTAAGGGATGACGCTCAACCGCGAGGTGTTCTTCAGCGACCCGACTGATACCACGATCCCAAACGACGGGGTCACCAAGGTTGGTGTGCCGGAAACGGCGGAACAGTGGGAAGTGCTTCGCTACGAGCTGCAATCGTTCGTGTGCGAGGGGGAGTACGAGCGCGGGCTGGATCGCATCCTGAGCACGTTTTTGGCGAATCTGGGAAAGCCGACGCAGCCTGCCGTCTGGGTGAGCGGATTTTATGGCAGCGGTAAGTCCCACCTGGTGCGCGTGCTGGAATACCTCTGGTGCGACGTCGAGTTGCCGGACGGCGCTTCAGCGCGCAGTCTCGTTCGCCTCCCCGTCGAGATCGAGACCCATCTACGAGAGTTGCAGACCGCCGGAAAGCGTGAGGGTGGGCTGTGGGCCGCAGCCGGCACCTTGGGAGCGGGCGCCGGCGACAACGTTCGCCTGGCTTTGCTCGGCATTGCATTTCGGGCAGCCGGACTCCCGGAACAGTATCAGCCGGCACGTCTTGCCATTTATCTCAAACAAAATGGGTACTTTGACGCCGTGGTGGCTCACCTGCAGAGTCAGGGGCGGAACTTTTTCCGCGAGTCTCGAAACATGTGGGTATCACGCTCACTGCATGATGCCCTCGCTTCGGCGGCGGCCGACGTGGCGGACGATGCCGCTGGCTGGAGGGACTTGCTCAAGACACAGTATGCGTCACGGATCGAGGACATTTCGGATAGCGAGATGCTCGATACGATGCAGGAAGTCCTCGAGCTGGTCTCTACCCGGCCCGGCTCGATTCCGCTGACCCTACTGGTGTTCGATGAGCTACAGCAGTTCATCGGCGACGATGGCGACCGCACCCAGAAAGTCCAGAACATGGTGGAGGCCTGCTCAACCCGCTTCGGCAGCCGGGTGCTCTTTGTCTCCACCGGCCAGAACGAGATGGCTGCCACTACCCAGCTTTCCAAGCTGCAAGGGCGCTTCACGGTGCGCGTCACGCTGTCCGACACCGACGTGGAGAAGGTGGTCCGCGAAGTGGTATTGCGTAAAGATCCGGCAAAGGAACCGCTGCTGCGTTCGGTCCTGGACCGTGCCAGCGGAGAGATCGACCGGCAGCTGGCCGGGACGGCAATCGCTGCCGGCCAGGCCGATCACGACGCGCTGGTGCCCGAATATCCACTTTTGCCGGTGCGTCGCCGCTTCTGGGAGCGGACCCTGAGAGCGGTTGACACCGGCACCGCCGGGCAACTGCGCACGCAGCTCCGTATCGTGCATGAGGCGACACGCCAGGTGGCGAACCGGCCGGTGGGCACAGTTATACCTGGTGATGCCATCTACACGCAGCTCGAGGCGCCCATGCAGCAGAGCGGCATGTTGCTGCGGGAGGTGGCACAGACGATTCATGCCGAGGACGACGGCACGCCGGAGGGCAAGCTGCGCAGCCGGCTGCTGGCGGCGGTTTTCCTGATCGGCCGCCTCCCGACCAGTGGCATTCTGGCGACCGGCATCGCGGCGACGCCGGATGCTCTGGCCGATCTCATGACCGAGGACCTCACCGGGGGAAGCACCTCACTGCGCCAGCAGATTCCGACGTTGCTCGACGAACTCGCCGCCCGCCCGCTTCCGCCCGTCATGAAGGTGGGCGAGGAGTATCGGCTGCAGACGCGCGCCAGCAGTGAATGGCAGGGCGACTACCGGTCTCGCCACAACCGCATCCTGGGGGACGACGGCCGGATTGCCAGCGACCGTGATCGTGCGCTGCGGGACGCACTGCAGCGGACGGTGCAGGGCATCTCACTCACCCAGGGACAGACCCGTACGCCGCGCAGCTTCAACCTTCACTTCGGTGGCGATCGGCCGGCCTCCAATACCGGGGTGGTGCCCGTGTGGGTGCGAGATGAGTGGTCGACGCCGGCCTCAACGGTTGGGGCCGACGCTCGCGCTGAGGGCACCGATAGCCCGATCGTGTTCGTCTTCCTTCCTCGTCTTGATGCCGAGCAGCTACGAACCGCGGATGCCGGCTACGCCGCTGCGGAGGAAACCTTGGGCGCGCGACCACAACCTCGAACCCCCGAGGAGATCGACGCCCGCAAGTCGATGGAAAGCCGCCGCGACCAGGAGCGTGCTCGCCGCGACGGGATCGTGGACCGTATTGTGCGCGGCGCTCGCGTGTTCGTAGGCGGTGGCAGCGAGGTCCCAGAGTCGATGCCGGTCTCCGTCCGCACCGCGGTGGATAATGCTCTGATCCGGCTCTTTCCTCGCTTTGACATGGCCGACCAGGCCGGCTGGCACCTGGTGGTGCGTCGCGCGACCGAGGGCTCGGCCGACGCGCTGGCGGCCGTGAGTCACACCGGGAAGCCCGAGGACTTCCCTCCGTGCGGGGAGGTCCTGCGCTGGCTCGACACAGCAGGCAAGCGAGGTACCGACATCCGCAAGCACTTCATGGGCGGAGTCTACGGCTGGCCACAGGACGCCGTGGACGGTGCGCTGCTCGCGCTGCTCTCCGTCGGCCTTATTCGCGCTAGCCGCAACGGGCAGCCTCTCACCGCCGCCCAGCTGACCCAGGGTCAGGTCGGCGTCGCCGACTTCTACACCGAGACCGAGGTCGTGCCGGCTCTAACTCGAATCGAGGTGCGCCGCTTCCTGAGCGACATGAGACTGTCGTGCGACGCAGGCAAGGAGGCCGAAGTACTTCCCCGCGCACTCGACATCCTTCGTCAGGCGGCGGTTGCAGCCGGTGGAGATCCACCACTTGCTGCTGCGCCCTCGACTGGGCACATTGATGATCTGCGTGGATTGGGCGGGAACCGTCAGATCGTAGCTGTGCATGCAGCGCGGCACGAGCTGCTGGAGAGCCTCACGCTTTGGCAAAAGACGCGAGCGCTTATCGAGGAACGACTGCCAGCCTGGGTGGCGCTGCAGCAGATGTTGCGTCACGCGGAAGGACTGCCGGCCACGCCACCGATTGCGGCCCGGGTCGAGGCGATCCGTGTCAACCGCTCGCTCCTGGCCGACGTCGATCCCGTTTCGCCATTACGACAGGAGCTGGCCGGTCTACTGCGATCCGAGCTGCAGGCACGACGGGCACAGCTGCTGGAGGTGCGGGAGAGCGAGGTTGCGCCGCTGGCGGCATCTCGCGAGTGGGAGGCGCTCTCTCCAGAGGACCGCGAATCGATCTTAGTTGCCAACGGACTTGGAAGCGTGCCTGAGCTGCGGCTCTCTACCGACCAGGCGCTGCTTAGCAGCCTGGACGACACCTCGCTGCGCGACTGGGGCGACCGCATCGCCGCGGTGCCTGGGCGGGTGCGAGCCGCGCGCGAAGAGGCAATCCGCCGCACCACACCAACTGCCGTGCCGGTCAGACCGCCACATGCCACCCTGTCCACGGCCACCGAAGTCGATGCCTATCTCGATGCATTGCGTCGCGCGATCATGGCCTGCATCGACGACGGCAAGCCAGTGGTCATTTAGCTTTTATCACCCCGTAGCTCGGCGCTCCGTCGCCGAGGCGTGGAAGGAGGGATGAGATGGCGGCACTGAGTGGCGACCTGCGGGGACAGCTCGAGAGGTCGATCGTGGCGGCTCGGAAGGCGTCCGAAAGGGCGGCACGAGCCGCGCTCGAGACGTTGGGGGTAGAGAGGCGCGAGGCCTTCCCGGGGATCTCGGACGCGGATCGTCAGCTTCGGGTACAGCTACGTGCGCGAGCACGGCAGCTGGGTGAGGGAAATTTCGAGGCGGGAATCGAGCCGCTGGTAGAGGAGATCGCCTACGAGAGCTGGCATCGCATGCTCTTCGCCCGTTTCCTGGCTGAGAACAGCTTGCTGATGCACCCGTCCGGTGTAGCAGTGACACTTAAGGAGTGCGCGGAGCTCGCCCGTGAAGTAGGCGAGCCTGACGAATGGATGGTGGCGGCGCGGTACGCCAGCGTCATGCTCCCGGGCATCTTCCGGCATGACGACCCCTCCGCGCGGGTGCGATTCGCCCCGGAGGGACGGAACGCCCTGGAGCACATCCTGAGTGAACTGCCTCGCGCTGTCTTCCAGACAGAGGACTCACTTGGTTGGGTGTATCAGTTCTGGCAAAGCAAGGCGAAGAAGGCGGTCAACGAGAGCGGCGTGAAGATTGGCGCCAAGGAGCTGCCAGCAGTGACGCAGCTCTTCACCGAGGACTATATGGTGCGATTCCTCCTGGAGAACTCACTCGGCGCCTGGTGGGCGGGCCAGCACCCTGATAGCCCTCTGCTGCGAAACTTCGAGTACCTCCGTTACAAGGACGACAGCACGCCGGCGGCCGGCACCTTCCCCGGGTGGCCACAACGGGCGGCGGAGGTGACGGTGATGGACCCCTGCTGTGGCTCTGGGCACTTCCTGGTCGCTGCATTCGAGATGCTCCGCTGGATGCGCATGGAGGAGGAAGGGCAGTCCGACGTTGAGGCGGGCGACGCCGTGCTGCGGGACAACCTATTCGGCCTTGAGATTGACCCTCGCTGCACACAGATCGCGGCCTTTGCCCTGGCGTTCGCAGTTTGGAAGTCAGGCGGGTACCGGCAGCTACCGCCGCTTAACATTGCCTGCTCAGGCATTCCAGTGAAGGGGCAGCTCGAGGAGTGGACGCGGCTAGCGGGTGAAGACGTCAACCTACGGATGAGTCTCGAGCGCTTATTCCACCTGTTCCGTGACGCACCGACGCTGGGCAGCCTGATCAATCCCGCTGACACACCAGATCCTCTCTTCACACCCGACTATTCGATGATCGAGCCTGTATTGCAGCGAGCACTGGAGCAGGAACGGAATGGGGATGATCCGGTAGCTGAGGTATCTGGTGCTGCCGCCAAGGGAGTCGCGGGAGCGGCAAGGCTGCTGGCGAGCACATTTACTTTGGTGACGACCAATGTTCCGTACCTCGGCCTAAAGAAGCAGGACAAAACCTTAAAGGAGTTCTGTGAATTTCACTATCCCGATGCGAAGATGGACCTCGCTACAGTGTTTCTTGAGCGCTGCCGTGCCTTGGTCCACCCAAGTGGGGCATTCTCTGTCGTAACGCCGCACAACTGGCTGTTTCTGGGCTCCTACAAGGCACTGCGAACGAAAGTACTTAGCGGACAGACGTGGCACTACCAATGCCGGCTGGGCTCCCGAGCCTTCGAGACAATCTCCGGGGAGGTAGTACAGCCATCGCTGCTCATTATTGCCAACGGCTGCCCCGCCCCGGACTGGCGAATGTTGGCGATTGATGCTTCGGTAGGCGATTCACCGAGAGAGAAGGCTTACATTCTCCGAACAGGCCCTCTCCATTCCATTACGCAGTGTACACAGCTGCACAACCCTAATTCGGTGATAACCCTAGATGAACACAGTGCAGGATCCCTTCTCAGCGCCTATGCATACTCGGTAGCAGGACTCCTCACGGGCGACGCGGAACGCTTCCACAAAAAGTTCTGGGAATTAAAAAGGCTTGGGGAAGATTGGGAATTCTTGCAGAGTACTGTGCGCGAGACCCAGCCTTACGGTGGGCGAGAGCATGTCATATTTTGGCAGCAGGGTCGAGGCAGCCTATATCGCCTCGCACAGAGCCTCAGACACTTGAATCACGTTGTCCAAAATTGGCAAAGGGGTCAGGACGTCTGGGGCAATTTGGGAGTTGCCGTGAGTCAGATGGGACAGCTGCCCGCTACTCTCTATACGGGCGAGAAATTTGATTGCAATGTGGCTGTAATTCTGCCTCGCGACGCTACCCATCTGTCAGCCATCAGGGCCTTTTGCTACTCTCCTGAGTTCAATGGAGCAGTTCGGAGAATCGACCACTCACTCAAGGTCACGAACAACACGCTTGTAAAGGTCCCGTTCGATCTCGACCACTGGCAGAAGGTAGCGGAAGCAACTGGCCCGCTCCCCCAGCCCTACTCCAATGACCCGACCCAATGGCTCTTCAAGGGCGAACCTGCGCACTCCACCGAGCCCCTCCAGGTCGCGATTGCTCGCCTCCTCGGCTACTGCTGGCCGGGTCAGGAGCCAGATCGGTTGGATGATTATGCGGATGAGGACGGCATCGTCTGCCTCCCGCCGGTAGCAAGGGAGCAACCGGCCGTCGAACGCCTCCGTGCTTTCCTCGCGGTTGCATACGGTGACACATGGTCCCCCGCCAAGCAGGATCAGATCTTGACGCAGGTTGGGTATCGCGATAAAGACCTGCAAGTGTGGCTCCGTGACGGCTTCTTCCCCCGGCACTGCAAGCTATTCCAAAACCGCCCGTTCATCTGGCACATCTGGGATGGGCGCCCGAAAGACGGCTTCTCGGCGTTGGTCAACTACCACAAGCTCGATACCTCCACACTGGAAAGGCTGATCTACACCTACCTGGGTGCCTGGATCGACCGGCAGCGGGGAGAGCGGGACGCGGACGTGGTGAGCGCTGAGGGACGACTCGTTGCCGCGCTGAACCTGCAGCAGAAGCTGATTGCCATTCGCGAGGGGGAGCCGCCATATGACATTTACGTTCGGTGGAAGCCCAAGCACGAACAATCGATCGGCTGGAACCCCGATCTCAACGATGGAGTGCGACTCAACATCCGGCCGTTCGTTGAAGCCGGCGTGCTGCGAAATAAGTTCACTGTCAACTGGAACAAGGATCGCGGCACCAATCCGGATGGCACTGAGCGCTTGAACGATCTTCACCTGACCCTCGCTGAAAAGCGCGTGGCGCGGGCCGAAGCCGGAGTAGGGTAAGCTCGATGGGGTCACGAGACGGAACTGTCAAAGACGCGCTCATCGCCGCATTGCGCCGTGCCGCCGCGTATAACCCAGTCGTAGAGGTGGCGCCGTGCGCCATACTCTGGCTCGATCCGACCCGGCAGTGGGAGGCCCTGATGCCGGCACTGCGATCCGAGCTGAGCGTGGTCATGCACGGCTCGTATGAACGGGACAACGGGACGGGTCCAGCATTCTGGATTCTGTACGCACTGGCCGAAAAGCAAATGGAAGGTGACAATGGCTGCCCTCCGATCGTCTATCTTCCCGGCACCGAGCTGCGCCACCTGGAGGACGTGGTCCATTGTCCGCAGCCGCTGCAGCCGCTGGCCGGCCTGCAATATCGTGCCGCCGTCTGGCTACAACCCGATGGCCGCGAATGGACCGCGCCGGCCTTCTTCCGAAACAGGGAATGTGGGCTGGGACTGGAGCTCAAGCCGGGAACTCAGACAGAGCATGCGCTGGTGGCAGCACTGCCATGGTTGCTGGACATGACGCTCACCGAGCTGGACGAGCGGTCTCCGCTGCGCGCGAGCGATTTCGAGGCGCTGGGAGGCCCGGTGTCTCATCCACAGGAGGCGGAACTGCGGGCGCTGATCGCGGGCGGTGAGACGGACACGACCGAGTTCAAGGAGACCGGGCGGTACAACCTGATCGCCGTTCCGGGGACCGGCGGAAAAGGGCAGCCGCCGGAGATGAAGCCGGGACCAGATCCACGACTGGAGCGCGAAATCTGGAAGACAGTTGGAGGGTTCCTCAACTCTCGTACTGGAGGTGCTCTCTTTGTGGGTGTGCGCGACGACAAGAGCATTCGGGGCCTGGAAGACGATTACTCTGTGACCAAGGGACGCGGGGGCCAGGACCCGCGCGATGTCTGGCAGCTCTTTGTCGTCAATCTGCTGGCCGAGCGCTTCGGAAAGTGGGTGGTCTCGTGCATCACCGTTACTATCCACGAGTTCGAGGCCAAGGACATCTGCTGTATCGACGTCCGGCCGGCGCCCCGTCCGGCGTGGGCGAAGGAAGGCAAGCCGGACGATGACCTGAACGAGGTCTTTTACCTGCGATCCAGCGGCTCCACCCACCGGCTCCCACCCAGTCAGGCCAGTGAATACATCCGCACCCGGTGGCTCGGATGAGGGGAGATGTAACCCAGGCGTCTCCCGTCTCTCGCTCTGGGGCTGCTGGAGGGAATTCTGAGACATTTCTGGATGCGCTCGCCAGTACCATCCGGCGTGCTGCTGAGTACAACCCGAACGCGCAAACGGCGCCTGCCGCCGTGCTGTGGCCGGACCCCACCGGGGAGTGGGAACCACTTCTCCCTAGCTTGCGAGAGCGCATGTCCCTGTACCGCTTTGGGCCGTATGATCCCGAGGCAGGCAGTGGACCCGCCTACTGGCTGCGGTGCATCGTCGACCAAACCGTGCCCGATGCTCCCGCCGATGGCGCCACGCCAGTGCTCTATCTGCCTGGCGTCAGCCGCGCCGAGATTCGAGCAGTTGAAGAGTGTCCGCAGGCGTTGCAGCCGCTGGCCGAGCTGCAGTTTCGCGGCGCCATCTGGGCGCACCGCAACGGACGGGATTGGTCGATCACGGGCTTTCTGAGCAGCGAGGACGGGGGGCTCGGTGTTGAGGTGGCGGGCGATGCGGAGACGCGAGCCGCTGTTAGTCGTGCCCTCACCCGCCTGGTGGATGAACCTATCAGTAGACTGCGCCACCAGTCTCCGCTGCGCGCCCCCTTCTTTCTGGGCCTGCTCCAACCCGATGCGGCTCGTAGCATCCTCCTGTGGTTGAGCGACCCCGCCGGTTTCCGCGCTCGAACTGGCTCCGACGAGTGGAGTGCGTTTCGCAGCCTGTGCCGGAGCGAGTACGGGTTCGACCCGGAGCGCGACGGGGAGATCACCGGAGCCGAGCGGCTGGCGGAGCGTGATGGACCGTGGGCGGCCGTGTGGGACCGCTTTGCCGAGGCACCGGGGAACTATCCGGGCATCCCTGACCAACTGCGTCGAGCGCGACCGCAGGCAACACTCCCTCTGTTTCACCATGTCGACTCCTGGCCGCAGGAGAACGACGCCGCCGAGGAGCAGTTGCGCAACGAACTGCTCGAGCTCGAAAGTGCGCTGCCCTCGGATGCTCGCTCCGCCATCACACGGCTGGAGGCGGAACACGGTCCTCGCCGATCGTCGGTCTGGGGCGTACTGGGCCAGGCGCCCCTGGCGGCCGCGCTCGATCCTCTCACTCGCCTGGCTGAAACAACGTCACAGCCCCTGAGCGGGAATAGTTCTCAGGATATCGCAGCACGGTACGCCGAGGATGGCTGGCGCGCCGATGCTGCGCTTATTGACTCGCTGTGCGCAGTGGAATCGGGCATGCCGGCGGAGATTGCATCTGTCAAGGCCGCCGCCGGCAGCGTCTATCGCAATTGGCTGGAGGCGGGCGCTACCGCCTTCCAGGCATCTTTGCCTGAGGAGGGCGGCGTCCGCGACGTCTCCCCTGCTGCACCGATCACCTGGGCCGAGCCTGGCACGTGCCTCCTCTTCACCGATGGCCTTCGCTTCGACGCGGCGCGCCGGTTGGAAGCGACCCTTGGCGTTCAGAACCTTCACTGCGACCTGAGCTGGCGTTGCGCCGCGCTTCCCACCGTGACCGCGACGGCCAAGCCTGCCATCTCGCCCGTGGCGGACCGCTTTACCGGAGGGCCGGGACTTGAACCTGTGCTGAAGGGCACGGAGCGGCGCGTGACCGTCGATGTGCTACGGCGCACACTGACCGATGCGGGTTGGCAGGTGCTGCGCGGAGATGAGACGGGTGATCCTGACGGATTGGGATGGACCGAGATCGGGGCGATCGACGCCTACGGGCATGAGCATGGCTGGAGAGTGGCTATTCACCTGGCCGGGGAGTTGCACACTGTCGAAGGGCGAATTACAGCCCTCTTGGAGGCCGGGTGGCGCCGCGTGGTAGTCATCACCGACCATGGCTGGCTCTTGCTGCCGGGTGGCCTCCCCAAAGCCCAGCTCCCCGAGCACCTGACGGAGGTGCGCAAGGGCCGCTGCGCACGTCTCAAGCCGCTCTCCGAGACCGAGGAGCGACAGGTGGAGTGGTACTGGGATCGCCAGGTGCGCATCGCCATCGCCTCCGGCATCTGTTGCTATGAGGCCAATCGCGAGTACGAGCACGGCGGCATCAGCCCGCAGGAGTGTGTGGTGCCCCTCCTCACGGTCACCCGGCAGGGAATTCCCGTGCGCGCCGTGTCGATTGCGAGTATCGTCTGGAAGGGACTGCGATGCGTGGTGACGCTGGAAGGGGGGACGGTCGATACTTCCGTTGACCTTCGCACCAAGCCGCGCGACTCTGACTCCTCGGCGGTGACCTCGCCCAAGCAGCCCAGTCCCGAGGGGATTGTTTCGCTGCTGGTGCCAGACGATACCTGCGAGGGGGAAACGGCGATGATGGTGGTGCTGTCCACCGACGGAGCCATTCTGGCCCAGTCGCCGACCGTGATCGGAGGATAGCGATGCAACTCGACCGGCTGGACGAGATCGCGGCGCAGGCCTTCGACGGCTATATGGTCCGCAAGGACCTGGCCCGCCGTTTTAAGGGACAGTACCCTGTCCCCACCTACGTCGGTGAATTTCTGTTGGGTCGGTACTGCGCCAGCACGGACGAGAGCGAGATTCAAGAGGGGCTGCGCATCGTGCAGCTGCAGCTTGCCAATCGTGCCGTGCGAGCCGGCGAGGAGGAGCTGTTCAAAGCGAGAGCGCGCGAGGACGGCACCGTCAAGGTGATCGACCTCATCACTGCACGGCTGGATGCGCGAACCGATTCGTATGTCGCGACCCTGCCTAGCCTTCAACTCTCCAACGTCCGGGTCGGTCCAGATCTCGTGCGGGAGCACGAGCGTATGTTGACGGGAGGTTTCTACGCTGAGGTCGAACTGGAGTACGACGCTCCGATCGCGGAGGAGGGCGATGGCCGTCCCTTCGGGATCCGCGGTCTGCGTGCGATTCAGCTCTCCAAGCGCAACTCGCTCGACATTTTGGTCCAGGGTCGAGGGGCTTTCTCGACGGATCAGTGGAAGGCGTTTCTGCTGCGAAGCGTGGGACTCGAACCGGAGTCGATGGACGAACGGGCGCGGAACGTTGTGCTGCTCCGCATGGTGCCGTATGTGGAACGCAACTACAACATGATCGAGCTGGGACCGCGCGGTACTGGAAAGTCTCATCTGTATCAGCAGGTTTCCCCCTATGCCCACCTCGTCTCTGGCGGCAAGGCAACAGTGGCGCGCATGTTTGTCAACAACGCCACCGGGCAGCGCGGTCTGGTGTGCCAGTATGACGTGGTCTGCTTCGACGAGATCGCCGGCGTGTCCTTCGACCAGAGGGACGGCGTGAACATCATGAAGGGCTACATGGAGTCAGGCGAATTCAGCCGTGGGCGGGAGAGCATTCGCTGCTCCGGCTCGATTGTCCTGGTCGGCAACTTCGAGGTCGACGTGCAGCACCAGCAGCGGATCGGCCACCTGTTTGGACCGCTCCCACCGGAGATGCGGAACGACACCGCTTTTATGGACCGCATTCACGCCTGCGTCCCCGGCTGGGACATGCCCAAGATGTCGAACGATCTCCTTACCGATCACTTTGGCCTGGTGAGCGACTTCCTCTCGGAGTGCTGGACCCGGCTCCGCAGCCAGAGCCGCGCATCCGTTCTTCAGAGCCGTGTGCACCTGGGCAGCGCTCTGAGCGGACGCGACACCAATGCAGTGACGAAGACTGCGAGCGGGTTGCTGAAGCTCCTGTACCCGGACCCGGAGGCAGACATTCCGGATGAGGATCTCGAATGGGCGGTGCGGCTGGCCCTGGAGTGCCGGAGGCGCGTCAAAGAACAGCAGAAGCGGATCGGGTCAGCGGAGTTCCGTAACACTCACTTCAGCTACACGCTGGGGAACGAAGGTGTCGAGAAGTTCGTCGTGACGCCCGAACTGCACAGCGCAAACGAGATCGGAGAGGACCCGCTTCCGCCGGGGCAGGTCTGGGCGCTCAGTCCGGGGGGCATGGACGATAGTGCCGGTCTGTACCGAGTCGACGTCAACGTTGGCCCCGGCTCAGGCGTGAAGATCCTGAATCGCCCGGCGCCACCTGCATTCGTCGAGAGTATGCGCTACGCCGAGCAAAATCTCTACGCTCGGGCGCGGGATCTAGTTGGCGACCGTGAGCCACGCGCCCACGAGTTCTCGGTGCAGCTTCGCGCCTTCGATGCCTCTCGTAGCGGTGCAGCCCTTGGTCTGGGCACGATGCTGGCCCTATGCAGCGCGCTGTTGCAAAAGAGCCTGAAGGGCGGGCTGGTAGCGGTTGGTGGCCTGAACTTGGGGGGCGGCATCGATCCGGTATACAACGCGGTCGGGCTTGCAGAGCTGGCCGTCGAAAAGGGCGCCGTCACGTTGCTCATGCCTGTCTCCGCACGGAAGCAGCTCTTCGAGCTGTCCGACGAGATGGCGACCAAGGTCACGATTCAGTTCTATGCGGATGCCCGAGAGGCGCTGCTGAAGGCCTTGGGCGACTGACCGGGAGCGGGTGGGACACTGTATAGCCGCGGGTAGGCGTTGCTGTATCAGATGCGCGTTACGCCATAAGAAAAGGTATGCAGAAACGCGCCACCCGGCGCAATTCAGAGACAGTCTACCGGTGACTGATGGTTGGCCAGGAGGGGGACGCGCCACCCAACCGTCGTTGTCGTGCTCGGGCCCGTCGCTCCTTGCGCTTGCTGCCCCGGTGAACGGCGTTGGGTCCTCGTTCCAGCCGGCAACCGCCTCCTCGAACCAGGTGATGATCGCCTCGGGCGTCTGGGGATGCTGGCCGGCAAGTGCGTGGCGCACCATGATCCGTTGCAGTGCCTCCGCGTGCTGGAAGAGCCAGTCCACGATCGATCCGGTCACATGGCCAGCCAGGGTATCCCAGATCAGGATTACCCGGAGCGGGGTCAACGGCGCACGGGGCTCGTGGCCGAGCTCCGTCCTCCAGGTTTAGGGGGCCAGTTTCAGATTGCGGCACAGTTTGACCCGTCGGGAGGAGGGTCGCCGGCAGCAGTAAGCAGGGGTGTCGCCAGCCACGTTACGATGGAACATCTGCACACAGGCGGGGCTACCTTCGGGCGCCGTAACAATCGCCTCCCCTGCAGTGCGCCCGAATGATGTGCGGAGCCTTGTGATGGCGTGGTATACAGCATCAGGTAGAAGCGCGACGTGGAGATTTACGATGTCTGTGTATGGGTCTTGATCGAGGCACTGTAGAGTAATGGCGATATTGAATGTGACGCGGAGCACAACGCTCGCTCGCCACGCCGATGTTGCTGACTCGTTCTGGAGTCGCGGCAAGGGATTGATCGGACGCAGGCGTGCGCTTGAGGATTACGGACTGGTCATTCGCCCCTGCAACGCTGTTCATACCTATTTCTTGTCGTACCCGATCGATGTCCTCTATCTGAACCGGCAGAGCCGGGTGCTCAAAATACTCCCGGCCCTACAGCCCTGGCGCATCGGGCCAATTGTGTGGCGCGGCAAGACAGTGGTCGAACTGCCAGCCGGTACAGCCGCTCAGACCGGAACCATCATCGGCGACATCATCGCGTACCGAGATGAGGCGCTATAGAGGCACAAAGCATCAGCACCAGCACGGCCGGGTAGATGGCAGGTGATGCTGGCGAGAGCGCGCCTTCACGTCTTATGGGAAGGGGTGCATGGTGGTCCCGCGGGCCAGCACATAGAGCACGCCGATGATGAGGTAGGGACCATACGGCAGCGCACTCCGTCGACCTCCCCGCCCCCTGAGCAGTACGCCGAGTGCTCCACAACCGCCAAGCAACGCGCCGAGAGCCAGAGTCGATACGACGAGAGGGTAGCCGGTGATGCACCCGATGGCCAGGGCCAGATGCGCGTCGCCTGATCCGAGTGCTCCGTCGCCATAGACCTGACGGGCAAGTACCACGAGCAGGATAAAGGTGACATAACCGACGACGCCGCCCAGGATGGCGCTGCGCAGCCCAAGCTCCGGCCTCAAGGTGGCACTCGTCAGCGCCAGCAGAATCAGCACAAGTACCAGCGGCGTTGGGATCAGGAGGAACTCGAGGTCGATGAAGAGCACGGCGATCAGGACGGCGGACTCGGCGAGCGTCACCACCAATAGAAGCGGCTCGTCAACGTACGGCGCCCCTACAATTGAGAACGCGATGGTCGTGACCAGTTCTACCGTGCCGGGCCGCGGAGCGTAACTTCCGGAGCGGGGACAACACGGATCGATGCGGGGAATGACGAGCGAGTGGAGCGTGGGCCGGCGAGTGTTCAGGTCGCGTATCTGGCAGTGGGGCCAGGGCCAGAAGCTCCGGTCACGCTGGTACGATGCGACAACACCCTTGATCGAGACTCCAACCATGAGCCCGGCAACAGCCAACAGGAGTGTCGTTACAC
>JAABUH010002289.1_pt1 | contig 18745 bp, 21 predicted proteins | sample 5559121 | NCBI WGS metagenome assembly JAABUH01 (sample SAMN10711871, study PRJNA513364) | rock metagenome | isolation source: Antarctica rocks | place: Antarctica: Victoria Land, Battleship Promontory nord | collected 2015-12-28
GCCAGGCCCCACGTGCATGAGCCGCGTGCACCCCCCCTGCGAGCCAGGATAGGATAGGATATGGGTTTTTTTTAACGCTAGCGAGCTGCGAGGCCAGCAGCGCCTGCGGGGCAGCATGTGCAGGAGTGTGACCGCGGCGGGCGAGCGGGCGCGGACGCCGCAGGCTCGCCGACGACGGCCGGGCCGCCGGGCGCGGCCCTGCGGCGGCGCCGCCTGCGCGCCGCCGGCCGGCACAGGGCGCAGGCGCGGCCGGGGTACGCACCGCCGGAGCTCGTTGCTGGCTCGTTGGTCAGGCGCAGCACACACTCCGACGACTGGCTGACCCGCACATGCCACCACTCCTGCGCGCGCCGCGCCGCCGGCTGGGCTCAGCGTCTTCACATCTGCACGCGCTCTCTGGAGCGGCGCGAGCGAGCAACAAGAAGAAACCCTGATGCGTAGCTGCTGCTCGGCGCGGCGCAGGCGGGCGCGAGGACGTGCTTCAGGCGTCGCGCAGGGACGCAGCGCACGTGCAGCCGCAGCGGGGCCGGCGGCGCGCCTTGATTGACATAGGGTTCTGCCAGTGGCAGTCGAGCGGCGTGGCCGCGCAGTGGCAGCCGCGCGTGCACTCCAGCGTGCCCGTGCCCATGCCCTCGTAGCTCATCAGCACGCCCAGGCCGAGCACCACGCGCATGCTGGGGCTGGCCAGCATCGGGTTGCGCGTGTCCATCTGCGCAGCCGGGAAGTAAGCGGTTAGGATAAGGGGACTTTGACCCTATTCTTCCACAGGTGTGGCCTGCTTCCTGGACATGTGGTGTGCGGTGCGCCTCATGGCAGGAAGCTGCGCTGCACGGCAGCCCTAGCTGGACGTGCTCTGGCGGCCGCAACACGCGCGTCGCGCACAGCACGCCGAGCCGCTGACGTTCGCGCACCGCGCATGTGTGCAGCCGGGCGCTGAGGCGCGCTCTGTGAGCAAGCGACGAGCGGGTCGCCCTGAAAAGGATAGGCTCCGAGTGCGCGCCCTCTGGCGCCCCCAGGCTTCCTAGGTAATTGCCTGTGTCAGCGACCTAGGGCTGCTTAGGCGCAGGGTGCCGCACCTTGATCTCCAGCACGTCGCCCGGCTTGGAGCTGGACCATCCCCAGCGGTGCGCGCCGTAGTGCGTGAGGTCGTCCACCCACTCGAAGCCCTGCACGCGCGCGTGGGAGTTTTGGGGCGCGCCGCCACGGCGGCGGGTGCAGGTCCCGCATAAATACGTCGTGTGGCGAGGCCCACGCGCTCGCGAAGCGCGGCTATCTAAGGATGCGCGAACCAGCAACTGCAAGCATGTGGCCTGAGGCGCTGGAGCCGCCGGGCGCGTCCGAGCACTGCAGCGCGGCGCTCAGCTGCACGCGCGCCAGGCAACAGTTCCATCCGCATGGGGGCGGCCGCACCCCGGCCTCGCCCTTGGTCGCCGCGTCCCGCAGCGCGGCGTCGTGCAGGCAGGCCACGCCGAGGCTCTCGTGGTTGCCCGGCAGCATGGGCTCCGGCAGCGCCGCCGCGGCCGCCGCCTCGTCCGCGGCGGCCGGCGGGAAGAGCGCCGCGGCCGCCAGCATGTTCTGCAGGTACCCGATCACCATGTCCGCCATGTACCTGCCGCGCCACGGTGCATGGCTCAGGTCAGGGTCAGGGTCAGGGTCAGGATATGCAAAGGGTACATGATAGGATTCAGTGCAAGCCCTCCGAGTGTCCAGTGTCAGGGCAGTTCAGGGTGGTCACACAATGCAGAAGCGCAGCCGCGTGCGGTTTGCGAACCCTGCACCCCTTGGTTGGGCCGCACACGAGAGGCGTCAGCCCTGGAGCAAGGTGAATTGCAGCCGCATGGAGGAGGCGGGTGCGAGCGCAGCACAGCCTGGGCCGCTGCCACCCCCACCGCGGCGGGCGCGGGCAGCGGCCGCGCACTGGTTGGGGCCCAGGTGATTCAAAATAATGTTAGGGGTAGGGCTAGGGCAGGGCGCGCACTGGTGGCCCAGGTAGTTGGGGTGGTTCAGGTTGCACATGAAGTCGCGGCTGCGGAAGCCCGGCTCGTTGCGCGCCCAGCGGTGGAACAGCGCGTCGCGCACCGACAGCGCCGGCAGGCCGTAGTACGCCGCCAGCAGGCCTGACTCCGGCTGCACCGTGTGGTTCCTGCGGCGTGCATGCATGCCGCTCAGCCCCGGCCCGCCCCTGCCGGCTGTCCCCAACCCTGCAGCGCCAGCAGTCCCGACATCGGCTGCGCCGCGCGGCTCATGCGGCGCGCACGCCCCTCAGCCCCAGCGGGCACTCCTAGCCAGATCTGCCAGGCGAGGCCGGGCAGGGTTTGCACGCTGGTGTGTTCCGTACGCGGAGGGCTTTTGTGTGACTCGAGCACGAAGGCTGCCTGTTACTGAGACCCTGCACACGCATGGGCAAGCTGCGGGAGGCGGCGAGGGGTGGCCTGTTCGGGCCTGGGCCGGGCGGCGGGGCCAGGCGGCGGGGCCGGGCGGCGGGGCCAGGCGGCGGGGCCGGGCGCGCACCAGAAGGAGCGCTGGCCCTGGTTCATGCTGGGGCTCCAAAAGTGCATGTAGATGACGGCCGGGCGGTTGGGGTACTGCAGCAGCTTGCGCATCAGCACCTCCAGCGAGCGCCTGCGCGAGCCGGGCGCCCCATACGTTTCTTTCTGCCCCCACACATCGGAAGGCCTGGTGACTTTTATGGTCCACGGCGCGGGCGGGCCGCCGGGGCGCGCCTGTGCCCATTATTCATCCACGGCGTCTGCACGCCGTCATTGACGTCAAACTCCAGGAGTACCTGCGGCGCCGTGCGGGTGGGCATCGCGCGATCGGCAGACCCCGCGCACGTGCAGCTCAGCAAGGCCGCGCGGCGATGCAGGCTGCAGCAGCACAGACGAGGCGCGAGCATGCTGGCGCAGGCGAGCCACTCTGCGGCGCTGGCAAGGCAGGATAGAGCGGGCGGCCGTGAGCATGGCCGCCTTCGGCAGCGCAGGGTGCCAGCCCTCGTTAAGCCGCACCAGGTCAATGTCTCCGTTGGGCACCTGCAGGCAGCTGCGCGCCCCCCGCACATCGCTGCTGTCAGCCTCGTCGTGCCAGGCGGGCCCCCCAGCACGCATGCCCCGCCAAGCTGCATGCCTGCGCGGCCCCAAAAACCTGAAAGGCGGGCGCGCCTGGCAAAGTAGGGCGAGCCTGTCGAGGCGCGCGCGCCGTTGAAGAACTTGTGCTGCGCGCCGTCGGCGGGCGGGAAGGTCTGCGCGATCCAGTCGCTGACGTGCGCCTGCGCGCGCGCGCGCGTCAGCGCGCCCGCTCGCGCCGCCGGCGCCGCGTGTGAGACGAGAGGAGTCCCGAACTAGCTCTGGTGGCCAAAGCAACTCCGGGAAGGCCTCAAGAGCAGGCTGGTAGTTTGGTCTGACATTTTCATACCTGGCAGAGTCTGATTTATAGTACAAGCAGCATTTGCACTGCCAGCTGCTTTCCCGGTGAGCCATGACCAGCGCCCCGCGCCCTACTGTATTCTGGTCTGCCCGCCGGGGGCGCACAAAGTAGGCGTCGTGCGTCGTATCAAGGTCCGCCCCGATGTCGATCGAGCCGCCGAGGATGACCGCTGATATAGCCTCGCCTGCGCGCGCCCCATGCCTATGGAATCTCCTGGCCTGCTGCACGGTGGGGGCGATGCAGGGCGAAGCTCACGTGCATCTGCGCAGCACACGGTCAAGAGCTGGAGTAGGCCAGGCCGGGTCGCGGCGTGTCAAGCGGCAAGTGGATGCCGCCGGGGCGGGGCCGCACCGCGCAGGAGCTTGCCCAGCGCGCGGCGCAGGCGGCTGCCGTCGCCCGCGTGGCTGACCGAGCGGGCGAGGTCGCCTGCGTCCAGGCGCAGCGGCTGCTCAAACAGGCGCTCCAGCAGCGCCGTGGTGTCCACCGGCGCGCCCTGGACGCGCCCGCCGCCCGCCGCCGCTCAGCCGCGGCTGCAAAGGGGGCCGGCCGGCCGTCTGTGCAGGCGTCTGGAGGGTGCTGGGGCGCGGTGCGGGAGGCGGCCCACCTCCGGCGCGGAAGCGTTCAGGAGCGGCGCAAGCGCGGCTACCTCCTGCAGCGCCGCGACCGGCGCGCGCTTGTGCGTCGGCACCTCCAGCTGGTACCAGCCCTGCTCCTCGTACTTGACGCCTGCGGGCGCGGCCGGGCGGGCTGGGCGCCCCGCGCGCGCCGGGGAGGCACCAGCGCTCGCGCGGGCGCGCAGCGCACCATTGCATGTGTCAAACTCAGGCTCCAGGTCCCTGTACGGCTCCTCCTCGTGCAGGCGGCGGCCTGCCTGCGCCTGCGCCGCGCAGCAGAGAAGCGCGCAGCACGCCGCGGCGAGCGTGACCGCGCTCGGCCTGGTCATGCCGCCTGCATGCTCCGGGACCTGGTGGGGCACGGCGCCTTGCCGACAGCGCCCGGCCGTCACCGCCTGTTCAGCACGTAAGAGGCGGGAACTGGAGAACTATAACGTTCGAATTCGGGCAGGTATACGGTAGGTTTCTGGAAATGATCCCAACAGATAAAGGCAATCGCCGCTCCTGAGACAATAAGACGTGCCTTTGCTAGCTGCGACCATGGCAATCACAACGTTGCCTCAGACCCCGGTGCGCTGAGCCCCGCTCGCGTCACTGCCCAATGCTGTGACGCACAAGCCGCATGCAGCGGTGTCCTGCTGCAGGGCAGCCCCTCACGTCGTTGCGGGCGCAGGCTGTGGCTGCCCATGCCGCCGCCAAGGCGCTGCCTCCCCATGCGGCGGTGGTGACCCGGCGCACGGCGCTGGCCGCTGCCCTCTTCTCCGGTGCGCCCGTCTGCAGCGCTCTGACAGCGCTGCGCGAGGTCCCTGCTGCCAAGAGCTCGCGAGGCGCTGAGTTGACCCGCGACCGCAGGCCTCGCGGTGGCGGACAGGGCGAGCGCCAAGGTCTCCATCCCCTCGCAGGAGAGCACGGCCGGCAACCGGGGCGGGTCCACAGGCTGTGCATTTCCAAGACGCGTATCTTCAGGTGCGTCAGTGCCTGGCACTGGTGGATGGCGAGTGAGAATGCCAGCACGCTGCCCTTCTGCTTGGCCACATCGGTATCTGGGCCCTGCTGTCCTACGCATACGTCAATGGTGCGCAGGGAGAGGCGCGCGGCCTCAACCACAAGCGCAGTCATACGGGTCTGTGAGCTATACACGTTCCGCGTCGACGTAAACTGCAGCGCTCTTACTGCGCGGCAGCGTGGGGCCAGCCATCTCTCCAGCTTTGCCAGGCGCGCCTTGAAGGTCTTGCCTGTGGCCGTGCCTCTGCCTGTGCAGCGCGCACATCCGTGACTGGTTGAACGCATAACACACGGACATAGACGCGGATCCATAACAGACCTGCATGGCGCCAGAAGGCGGCTGCAAAATCGATGTCCAAGCGCTCCCAGACCTTGGTCGGCCCTGACAAGATGTCGCGGAACCGCCTGCGCCTTCGGAGTTGATCAACTGCTGGTCTGAGCTGAGTTTGAGTACAGGCTTGCACAAGCCAGTACAACCTGCAGCACTGACCCACCTGCATACGCGCGGCAGGCTGGTCAGCGTCTGCTTTTGTGGCACGCGGCTCAGGATGTCTACGAGCAGCTCGTCTATCAAGCTGTCCAGGCTCGCCATGCAACTGAAGTACCGTTCGACAGGCTGAGCTGGTGCAGTGCGACTTCTGCGCGGTGCACTTCAGGCACTCTGTGCACCAATTCCACAGTGCGCGAAACTCGAGGACCTCAGTGCGCTGGCTGGGACTTGATGATACCTGTACCAGCGCAGCCAGACTGGAGCCAGGACGCAGCTTTGCTTTTAAATGTACAGGGCTAATTTACCCTGCGATCTGGCCTGTCCCAGCGGTTGCCTGGTGCACACCAGTGTGGTCAATTGGGCGCTTTTGTAACTACAGTGCATGTCACAGATCTGCCTTGCTGGCTCACGGCAGCCCGAAGCTGCGCACAAGGCTCTTGAGCCACCGCGCTGACCTGTCGACTGTCTTATGTCTTGTGCAGCATTCGATCCTCTACTCTCAAGCCACTGTGCTCACTCTCAAAAGCGTGCTGTTTACTGCCACACATGCAGATAAGCAGCCACATGCTGGTGGTGCCACAGCCTGGTTCTGCAGCTCACCGCCGAGCGTGCGCAGGGTGCGCGGGAGTCTTATGGCCGTCAGGTGGCAGACTACAGCCGCGCCAGGCCTGCCAGACTGCGCCCAAAGAGGAGCGAGCGCCCCGCTGAGAGGTCCAGCGCGCATGCTGCCGAGCTGGGCATGCCTTTCATGCGCTTTGCATAATGCATAATGCAAATGCATATGCAAATTCAAGTCACAGTGATATCAAGCAGCGGGGTCTCCCCACTGCTGAATGTGCACCCTTGCGCCAAGATGCAGGTGACTGCATGTTGAGCAGCCACCTCTACAGGCGCTGTTACAGCGCTGCACATGGCCATTCGCGCCGGCGGCCTGCTCGCGCCGCAGGCGGCCTGCAGAGGCGGTTGCCGTTTGATTCCTTCCCTTTAAACGGAAAAGTGCATGTTTTGGGGGAGAGGCTGCATGTGCATTAATGGAAGACTCTGCTGCTTAACATGGCAAGGCGAGGGTGCAGGAACTCTTTCAGCCTTCAAGGTGCGGAGCTGGGCTCCTGCTTTCATGCTTGCCTCATCGATGTTGTGCATGGAGCACTTTTCTACTCCAAAACACAAATATGCGCTTGATGTTCAACCTGTCTGCCTGAATGTCGCTGCACGGCTCAGCCCTGGGCCCTGAGTACAGCACCGGGGCGCAGCTCGGCGGCATGGCCGCTGACCCCGCTCAGCGCTGGCCGCTGGCACGGTCGCGTGGTACCTGGTGACGTACGCGGCAGAGCCATATGCGCCGCTGCCGGCGCTGCCGGTCGCGGACTGGCCGCTCGTCGACCATGTAGCGGCTAGTCCGCGGCCGGCAGCGGCGCGCACAGCGCTGCCGCGCACGTGGCAAGATACCATGCGACCGCGTCCAGCGGCCAAGCGCTGGGCGGGGCCAGCGGCCATGCAGCCGTTCACGAGCGGCGCCCAGGCGTCTTTACTCGCCGCCCAGCTGAGCTGCGCAGCGACAGTTATCCAAAGGACATCACAAGCATATTTGATTTAAGGAGTGCGCTCTATGCATGACACTTCATCAACAAGCATGTATGCCAGCGCAGGAGCGCAGTTTCTCACCTTGAATCTTGTAGAAGGCTGCACCTGGCTGTCCTAGACCTGGCACCTGGGTGCTCCTGGCAAATCCATATCCTGTCACGCCGAGGCACGTGGGGTGGGGTTGCCCTGGGACGTATCACATGTCTTGCTGTTGTTGTAGGCATGTGCGCCTTGCCTGCGGGGAATTTGGCCACCTGCTGATGTTCTGCATGCCAGATGCATTGGTATCAGGCAGCAGGGTCTTCTTACATTTGCATCAGGTATCAGGGTCTTCTTACATTTGCACATGGCACCCTTGCTCCCTTTACCCCACATAGGAACCAACGCAAAGAGCATTCCGTGAAAAGTCTGCGCGCGCGCGCGGCGCGAGCGGGCCGCCGGCGCCGTGCGAGCTCACCCACGCGTCAGACGTCTACTCCGTGGGCGCCATGCTGGTCACGCTTCTCACTGGCGAGTACGAGCTGGCAGGCGGCCCTGTGGCGTGCCAGCGCGCCCGCGCGGCCCGGCGCTCACCGCGTCGGCGGGCCCAGCACAGCGGCGCACGACCGCGCTGCCTACTGCACGCGGCCTGACGCGCATGCCGGGCGGGGGCTGGCGCCTCTGGCACGGCGCCGCAGCGCCCGCAGCGGGCCGGGCCGCCGGGCCCGCACGTGGGTGCCGGCGGGCAGCTCGTCGTCGCCGGTTAGCAGCGTGCCCAGCGTCGCGCCGACGGAGTATACGACGGTCGCGCGGCTGAGCACGCGCGGCGCGTCGCTCACCTCCGAGGCAGCGCGCGCAACTGTAGAGTTACATGGATTGCTCTTGTATTGTTTCCTTTCTGGAGGGGAGAGGTGCATGTGAAAAACTGAGCAGACCTTGCTTGGGGAGAGGTGCATGTGCAAAATGTGATAAGACGCTGTTACCTGAATCCATCACAGCGACCTGGTCGCAGCCGTGCGCCCATGAGGGGCCTTCTAGTTATTGATGGGTGAGCATGTAACAGATGCTAGCGGTCTATGATGTTGACATCTCGCCCACGCGGCGCAAGGAAAAGGCAATCTCTATTAAAACAGGGCGCTGCAAGGCATAATGTGACCCACAAGGTGCGCCGCCTGCCTGAAACTGGAAACAGCATCAGTGCCAAATATTTGCACGCACGCTCTGAACAGGCAGATGCACACGTGCATCTGCAAAAGAGTACCCTGGAGGTGCAGGCGGATGTCTCCTAAATGGCCGTGAGCTCTACATGCTAACGGACTCGCACGAAACGCAGACTATCTAGGCATGGTGCTGATGCGCTGGGACGGCGTGTGCGGGGCATGCTTCTCATGTGTCAGGGGACAGCTGAAGCAGGAAAAGGTAAAGGATGGTTGCAAAGATGGGAATGGGAGTGATGGCCCCGGTGGCTAGCAGGTGCACTTTTCTGAGAAATTCATGCACTAGAGCATTGCCTTCTGCACACCAGCGCATTCCTAGTGGCGCATGACACCCGCCACAGCGCAGCAGGCTGCTGCCAGCAATGAACCAATGGCCCTCAACACACCTCAATTCAGACGCTGAGCGACGCCAATGAAAGGTACCTTGGTCGGGCTCGCGCACAACCTTGACAGTGGCGCCTCAACAGTGAGCGCCTCGATCAGCTCTCAGCTGGGACACCATTCCACACTCTGGGGCAGAGCGGACACTCCCCACGGTGGCGCACTGTGCAGCGTGCTGGTGCGAAAGTATCACTTGGCGCTACACGGTTGCTCACACGTCCACCAGATGTGGCAAAGGCAGGTCGCTGGCAGGTCACGGCAACACCAACATGGACCAACCACCCCAAGCAAGAGGCCGCCGCAAGCACAGGCAGACGCGAAGCCTGGCACACTACCCTACCTACCAGCCTGACCCCGTGCTCCCCCATACTCTACAGGGGCGCGCGCGGCGCCAGCGGGCCGCCGGCGCGAACTGCCACGCTCACCGCCGCGCGCGCGGCCGCCTTGCCGCCGCTGCCGCCCTCCGCCTTGCCGCCGCCGCCGCCCTCGGCGTGCGCGAGGCCGCCGGCGCCCGGCCAGGGGCCGCCCCACAGGCGTTGCGTGGCGTGCGCCGCCGCAGCCGCGGCCGCGCCGTCGGCAGCCGGCGCCGGAGGAGCGCCGCCGCGGCACGCCTCCCACGGCCCGCCCGCAGGCGCCACCGTGGCGAGCGCGGCCGCGCGCGCGCTCAGCGCGCGCGGCGGCGCGGGGACCTCGGGGTCCCACGGGCTGAGCCCGGCCGCCGCGGCCGGCTCGGCAGCTGCCGCCGCGGCCGGCTCGGAGCCGGCCGGCGCCGACAGGTCGTGCGAGGAGGCCGCAACCGGCAGCGGCGGCAGCGGCGCGCACAGCTCCGCCGCAAAGTACGCCAGGTAGGCGGCCACCGTGGCCAGCGTCAAGCGCTGCGCCGGCTCGGCCGCCATGCAGCCGGCAACAAGCGGGCCCCAGGCGCCGTACTCGCCGCCCAGCTGCGCCGCGCGGCGGCGATCAGGCAAAGGCTCTGTTAACGTGCGGGTTTGGGTGTCAGCAATGTGCTGCATGATCACATCTAATCAAGAGAGCGCAGAGCAGCGCTGGGGCCCACTCCCTTACCCTTACCTTGTTGATTGCAGAAGGGCACACCTGGCTGCCCTGGAGCTGGCACCATGGGTCTGGTGTCGCCACACGTGCTATATGTGACATCAGCAGGGCAACCCTGTACGTCACAGGGTGCGGCGCCGCGCAGGCGGCCCTGTGGCGCGCCAGCGCACCCACGCAGCCCGGCGCTCACCGCGTCGGCGTGCCCGGCACCGCGGCGCACGACCGCGCTGCCTACTGCACGCGGCCTGACGCGTATGCCGGGCGGGGGATGGCGCCTCTAGCACGGCGCCGCAGCGCCCGCAGCGGGCCGGGCCGCCGGGCCCGCACCTGGGTGCCGGCGGGCAGCTCGTCATCGCCGGTCAGCAGCGTGCCCAGCGTCGCGCCGACGGAGTACACATCGGTGGCGCGGCTGAGCGCGCACGGCTTGCCGTCGCGCATCCTGGCCTCCGGCGCCGCGAAGCCGTCGGTGCCCCTGCGCGCGCGGCCGCCGCACATGGGCGAGGCACCCCCTGCCGCTGCACAGCGCGAAGCTCCCCGCGCTGCGAGCGGCAGCCGAGCCCCGACGCGCCGCGGTGCTGCCGCCGCCGCGCCGCTGCGTCAGCAGGTGCGACCCACGGCGCTGGGGCATGCAGTGCATCGCACCGCATGTGGCAGGGGGAGCACGGACCGCCCGTTCGAGCGGACCGCCCAGGCAATACCCCGCACTCGGCATGCCTGTGAGCTCCCGCGACGGCCGCGGCAGCAGCCCGACCCATCGTCCCAGCTCGCTGTGCTGCAGGAGAGCAGACGCTGTGCAGAGTCACTGCGCCTCGCGCCCTGCTGCACCCGCGCCCGCTGGTGCCAGGGCACTGGCGCGTCACAGGCCACGCGCAGGCGGGCCCTCCGCAAGCCCTGCAAGCCGAGCTCGGCAGGCTCACCGGGCGGCAGGCGGGCGACCCGCAGGCGCCAGCCGGAGCAGGCAGGGTGAGAGAAGTGCGCTGGCAGAGGCGCCCCGGCTGTGCCTGGTGGGCGGGCAGCAGGGGTGGGGACGGGCCGGCCGGGGCGGGCGCGCGGCAGGGGCGCGCACGTGTTGTGGTAAACCTCCAGGAACTCCTCCGGGCCGATGAGCTCGTGCAGGCCAAAGTCGGCGATCTTGACCACGCCGCCGTCGAAGACCTGCGCCCGGCAGGGGTGCTGTCAGCGCGCGCGCGCGCCTGGGCGCAGCACCCCGGCCCTTCATGCACGGAATACTGTGCGCTGCCCGCACTCCTGCGCATCGCAGTGCGACGCCGGCTCAGCCTGAGAGCGCACAGCCCAGCTGCTGACTCCTTCGCTCACTGCACAGCGTGCCGTGCCGCTCACGCAGGAGCGTCGCCGGGCAGCACAGCGCGCCATGCAGGGCAGCCCGCGGGGCAGCAAGACGGGCACGTCAGGCAGCGCAGTCCAGGCCAGGGCGGGCCCCGCCACAGGCAGGGAGGCCGGTGTGGCGCCGCGGGGTGCGCGGCCAGGGCGCAGAGAGTGCACGCTGTGCGCCTGCCATCAGACGCTGAGCTGCCTAACACAGCCCCAGCTTTGTGATCAATGCGGTGGCCACAACGTTCGGCCGCCTGCCTGCCCCTGTCTCTGACTCACCCGCGGGCCGCCGCAGGGCAGGGGCGCACGCCGAGCCCTGCCGCCCTGCAATGGGGCCGCGGGCGGGCGGGGGGCGCGCACCAGCACATTGTCGGGCTTTAAGTCCAGGTGGAGGACGCCCAGGTCGTGCGCATGCCACAGCGCGCTGACGATCTGCAGCGCCGCGCTGTAAAGGAAGCCGGCCGGCGCCGCGTCGTCGCAGAACGCGTCCAGCAGCGTGCGCTCCGCCAGCTCCATGCAGAAGCCGACAAAGCAGCCGCCCTCCGCGTGCACCGTGGCCAGCACCTGCCGCGGCGCAGCGCGGTTTGAGGGGCGTGCGGGCTTGGGTGCCAGGTCTAGAGAACATGCTGGCTGCAGGCGCTGGCCGCCTGCCCCGTGCCGGGCCTACACCGCTTGCGCACTGTCTGCATGCATCTCCACGCCCGCTGAGCCCCAGTGCACTGACGAGCCGCAGCAACGCCCTCCGGGGCGCTGATGCGCCGTGCGCACTCGTTTCTGCCTGTATCAGGAAAAGGTCCGCCCATGTGGGGGCGGGTGGGCGTGAGCTCCCGTCTGCAGGCATCCCCATGCGCTCTCCCGGCCGTTCCAGCATGTGGGTTGCCTTGCAGGCATGCGACACAAGCACAGCAGAGCAGCCCCCAAAGCGCAGTGCGCACAGAAGCACACCATCCAGACACGCACTGCACCATTCAAGTCCACACCACCCACTACCTGCGCCGCCCGGCCAGGCCCGCCCCGCAGCCGGCGCGAAGGCAGGAAAGCCCGACAAGCACGTGCGAAGCGCATCGCCCTCGAGGGCTGGCCGCAGAGGCGCGGGCCCGGCGCGCCTGCACGATGCAGGGGTGCCCGCCCAGCGCGCACTGGACCGAGGCCTCCGCCTCCATGTCCGCGACGGCCTCCAAGCCGTCTGCCTCGTCCGCGTCGTCGTCCAGCTTCAGCAGCTTGACGGCGAAGAACGGGCCCGCCTCCGCCAGCGAGGCCTCGTGGACGCAGCCATAGGTGCCCTCACCCAGTTTCTTTTGGAGCAGGATATGCTCCTGCGCGCGCATCCCGGCGCACCGTGTTGCGCTGGACAAGAGGACGGTCGGCGAAAGTGCGTGCACGACATGCCAGGACAGGTCGGCCGTGCCGCGGAATCCCGGCGGTGCAGCTGCACCCGCACGCGCGTCACGCTCCCTGGACAAGCCAGCTGCGCCTGACCAAGGCGGGAAAGCAGCGAAAGGGCTGAGGTCCGGCAGCGCCGCAGGGCCGCGCTCGGCGCACAGAGCCGGAGCAGGCACGCGAGGACGAGCTTGCAGGCGCGACAGAGGCATGCGGCCTGTCCGCCATAGCTCTCAAGTTCGGGCGCACTGGAGCGCGGGGCGCACCCGGTGGAGCTCGGGCCGCGGGGCCGCGCCGCGCGCCGCCAGCACGGCCGCGCGGTTGAAGCGCGCATACAGCGCCTCGCGCTTGCGCAGCGAGCGCGCCAGAGCGTGCGCGGCCTCGAGCTCCTCGTGCAGCTCCTCCTCTTGCGCCTGCCGGGCGAACCGTTCAGAGAGTCAGCGAAAGGGGGGCGCGCCACGGGACAGCGGCTTGAGCCGGTCGCCCCGCTCCCTGCACGGATGCATGCCGCGCACGCGTGTCACAACCAGCCCTGCAGTGCGCCTCCTCGCATGCGCCGTCCTGGACAGCGTGCAAGCGGGGCTGGCTGGCCGCCGGACCTGGCAACGCGGTGTGCGTCTCCAGACCGGAGCCTCCCCTGCACTGACAGCGACACGCGCCTCCTGGCCGACAAGCGCACACACATGTGCGCAACACATTTCGCGCTCTTGGTATGCAAAGCGCTCAGCCACCGCGCGCCTCCACATCAACATGCCCGCAGTGCGCCGGCGGAGCGTGCGCCCTACGGGGATGCAAAACGCGCGTAGCGCCTGCGGCAGCGGCGCACCATGGCCTGCTCGGCCAGCAGCGCGGCGTCCTGCTTCAGGCGCGCAACGCGCCGCTCCGCCGCGGCCTGCTGTCGGCGCTGCGCCGCGCAGCCGTCGCGCCAGCCAGCCTCGTATGCCTCTTGGTCAGCGTGCAGCGCGGCGACGTCGGCCTCCTGCACGCGCGCGCAATTGGGGTGCGCTCAGCCTGAGGCTGCTCCACAGGCGTCTGCCTCGCACGGGGCTCGCAGGTGCGGACGGCTTCTAGGGGAGCGGCCACAGCAGCCCCTGCGGCCGGCGGCGGCGGCGAGGTCCTGGTGTTCAGCTCGCTGCTTGCTTGCATGGGTTGCTGTGCAGCATCTGCTTGCCAGCTAAGATTGAGTGATCATCCACCGCACGCTCACCAGGGTCGAGGTCTCCGCGGTCGGCAACAGCAGCAAGGACATCATAAAGGCAGGCCGGGGCGCGCACCTCCACGGACGAGCTGGCACTGTCCGCGCTCGCGCTGCTCCAGGAGTCGGCGCTGGGCGCGCGCGGGGGCGGCGACGCCTCGCCGGCGTCCTCCTTGCCGTCCTCCGCCTTGGCCTCCTCAGCCTCGCCCGCATCCGTCTTGTCCTCCTCCATCTGGTCCGCCTCCGTCTTGACCTCCGCCTTGCCCACCTCCTCCGCCTTGGCCTCCTCGGCCTCGCCCGCCTCCTCCTTGCCCGCCTCCGCCGTGCTTGCCAGGTCGGCGGCGGCGGGCACAGCCGCGGGCGCGACCATGCGCAGCTGCAGCAGGCGCTGCTGCCAGAGCAGCGCCTTGGCGCGCCGCGCGAGCCTGGCCCCGCAGGCAGCCAGGGCGGCGCGCACGGCGCCCGCCGGGCGGCCCCCGCCGGCCTGCCCCACCACGCCGGGCGCTGCGGGCGGTGCCGGCGGCGCCGCGCTGACCTCCTCCACCTCCGCCAGCGTGGCTGGCTTGGCAACGCAGCACCCCATCAGGGCCCGCCCCATGCGGCCCGCCCAGCGGCCGCCGCTGCGCCTGCGCCCGCCGCGCCAGACGCGCCCCTGCGCGGAGCACAGCCCCTGGCGTCAGCTCACACATGGCGCGCCTGAAAACAGTGCATGCGCGACAGCGGCACGCTCAGGGAAGCCGATGCCGAGCCCGCACGCCTAGGAGAACAGCAGGACTGACCGTCGGTGACGCTGTCAGAACATTTGAGGTGCAGATCGAGCAGGCATACGCTCGGCGCTCGACCGGCCCAACTACCCCTCAGGTCAACTTGGCCTTGCCCAACCGCGCTCCTGCCCGCTTGCACATCAATGCACACGGGCTGAGGCAGGCCAATGCGGACGCCTGAGGCCACCCTGTCCGGCGACCAAGTTGAGGCCCCTCACGGATCACATCCGGCACGCAGGTGAGCCACCCCAGAAGCAGCCCGGACTTACCCGCTGGGCCACGCTTGCGTTGATTGCGTCCGCCACTTCCGCCATGACGCTCCGGACGCGCTAGGTAGGATCCTGCAGGGATCAACGTCGCTCGAACGAAAGCACAGATATGGCAAACTTCGCCAACAACGTGCGCGCCCGAACACCTCCGGCAGCTAGACTTTGACCATTGGGCAGCGATGCTGTACTTGAGTTTCGCCTGCAAGGGACCCTATGCATACCCTAAAGAGGGCTGGCCTGAGTCAGCCTTTCCAGCTTTTTGTTAATGTGCACCCTCAAGTGGGACTGAGCCCGCAGGTGTGCACAAGGACAGCCACCTGCGGATACGGTGGCCGTGAGCTTGCATGGTGCGCCACCACATCGGGCCGTCCGCCGCATCACCCGACCTCCGTGCTGCGCAGAAAGACGCGCTCAGCCTTGTACAACGCCTGATGCTCTTGCGCTGTGCGCCACGCGGCTGGACGCACGCACATAGCACAGGTCCATCGCACAGCCTGCAAACTTGGGTGTGCAACACGGAGGCAGCTTGGCACGTCGGGTGACAAGGAGCCACCCGTGGCACATAGCAGGCGCCAGTGCACAGACATTTGCAGCATCTCACACCCTGCGGGGACGCACCGCACAGCACCGCACGGCAAGGTAGGCCGGTCGCGCAGCTGCTGCCCTAACAAAGCTGCCCTAAGGCTCGCACGCGAGCGCTCTATAGCCATCCACGCTGTGCAGAGACAGCTCCACGCTGTGCGCAGGCACACACGCAAACTGAAAACGAACAACCGCTAGCTTGTGCGCTGTACAAAGAGCCGCTGGACGCGCACATCAGAGGTCCGACGCACAGCGTGCAGCTATAGGTCAGCCTCTATGAGGCTGCACGGCACAGTGGGTGGTACCTCTTGTTTAAGGGCGCCAGAGGAAGGCGACCGCAGCACCCCGCACTCCAAGGCCGCGCGCGCAAAGCACAGCGCGTCAGCTCCCTCGCAAGAGGCCATTCTCGCTGCTGCCGCTTCCATGATGAGGCAAACAGAGCTCACACGCAGGCGCTCTACAGCCAGGCAGCGGCTTGCTGAGTGAGGTGCAGCGCGCGGCCTGCTGACCAGGCACTCTGCTGTCCAGAGTCTTGTCAAAGCTACACGGACCGGCTGCGCTTGGCACACATACCAGTGGGTCCTGGCAGCTATGCGCTGTCCTGCACCTCGCTGGCCATACATCAGGCACAGCGCTGCCTGTGCGCTGAGCTGCAGCTGAGTGCGGGTCACACATGTCTGCTGGCTTGCACCTTGGATGCCTGCTGTCTGTCACTAGGCAAGCACTGCGCTGGCGGCCTGCAAGTGCCTTCAATGCAGGGCCCCTTCAGCGTGTTTATGTAGCGGACTTGGGAGATCCTCAGTGCTTCACACGAAAGCTGAGCTATAACGCACGGGGCCCTTGCTGCCCTTGCTGCCCTGAGCTTGCTGCCCAGGCCTGAACAGGCGCACAGGAACCATGTGCTTGGTTTTTGCAGAGCTCAGACAATGCGGTCCCATCATCACTACATGATAAAGCGGTGATGCAACATGCGTTACTAATAAGCAGAGTGCGCGCGTGCGACATGTTACAGTCCTCACCAGTCGAGCGTGGCTGCTTAGGTGCTTCAGTCCCTTATGGGGTACCGCCGGACATCAAACCTGCATACATGAATACAGTGTGCAGCGACGCGCGCATTTCCGCCGCCCTGAGAGTGACAACCCCAGCATGGTGCACATTCTCTTCCCAAGGACGCAAATATGCGCGGCAGCTGCGCCAGCGGCGCACCAGCGCCTGCGCGCGCGTGCAGGGGGCGAGCGCCCGCGTCACGCGCAAACATGAGGCGTACTGCGCGAGCTGCGCCGCGGGCCGCGAGGCGTTGCTGCAGTAGCAGGACGCGGCGGAGCGGGCCGTCATGAGCCTGGACCAGGGCCGCGCTGTGGGGCCGGGCAGGCGCTGGTCCAGGCACGAGATGGCCCGCTCTGTCGCGGCCTGCTACTGGAGCTCCGCCTCGCGGCCCGCGGCGCGGGCTGCGCGGAACGTCTCCAGCCTCGCGCATGACGCGGGCGTCCGCCCCCTGCACGCGCGCGCATGCCGGCAGTGCTTGCCAGGAGATGGCTGCAGGGCGTGCGGTGCAAGGCCTGGCGTGCGGCTTGCAGACGCGTGCAGGCAACCAGGGAGCAGCCGCCCATGCTGGGCACGCGTGCACGGCAGCCTCCCGCAGCTCCACAGCGCTGTCTTTTGCTGACAACCCACAGCATGCTCACCAGAATCTGGCGGCCAGCAGAGGCAACAATGGCATCAGAAGCGCACACACAGCCGATGAGAGGAATGAGCCCCAGGCGCTGGGCAGCCTGGGGGCCGTGGACGAGTCGGCGCTCGAGGCGCCCGCTGGCAGCGCCGCGGGGCAGGCCCTGCAGGGCGAGGGTGCGGGCTTCACGCAGGTGGGGAATGCCGAGGCGCCGGCTGCGGCCGGGAAAAGCAGCCGGCAGCGCCAGCAGAGGTGGAGGCCGGCGAGGCGCCGCCGCGTCCGCGCGCGCCCAGCGCGAACCTGTCAGGCGACGTGGGCGCAAATGGCGTGAGCGCGAGCATGGGGGGGCTGAGAAACCTGGCATGCACAGCCTATGCAACAAGTTTTGACGCAGCGCGTTGGGCGGGGCGCATGGGCCGGGTGGCAAGGACCTGCTGCATGGGCAGGCCTGCCACGCAGTCAGACGTGGAGGAGGTCTACGCGGCGCCGCCCGCGCCGCTTGCAGTGCCCGGCGCGACAGCCGGCGCGGTGAGGAAGGCCGGCAGGAGCCGCCGGGCGCGCATCGTCATCGCAGCCCTGCCTGTGCGTGCGGCTGAAATCGCGCGGCAGGCGAGGGCACTGCAGGGGGCAGCACCGCCAGCAGCGGCTGCGCGCGCAGGGGTGCCCGCCGCCGGTCACGCGCACACAGCGGATGGGGACAAGGAGGATGCCGGCGAGGCGCCACCGCCTCCGAGGACGCCCAGCACCGAGCACCATTGGGACGAGCTGGTCGCAAGCAGCCCGAGCGCGAGCGCGGGGGTGCGCACCCTGGCGTTCAACGCGTTGCGTGACATGGTCCGCCAGTAGCTGCCACTTGCAGCGCATTGCTACTGGCGGACCTTGTTGCAAAGGCGGTGAGCGCCAGGGGCTGCACCCTTGCGCTCGCTCGGCTGCTTGCGACCAGCTCGTCCCGACGGTGCTCGGCGCTGGGCGCGCGCGAGAGCGGCGGCGTCTTCGGCGTCGGCCTTGCCCTCCTCAGCAGTGTGCGCGTGGCCGGCGGCGGGTGTGCACCTTGCGCAGCTCCAGCAGACGGCGCTGCCACTGCAGCGCCCTCGCCTGCCGCGCGAGCTTGGCCGCACGTGCTGCCAGGGCTGTGCTGATGGCGCCAGCCGGGCGCCCCGGCCCCTGCCGGCCTGCAGTGCCAGCTGTTGCACCGGGCGCTGCGGACGCACCTCCTGCCCACCTGACCGGGCGGCAGGCTTGTCCGCTGGCCCACGCAGCAGGTCATTGGCGCCCGCGCTGTGCACCCCGCCAAGTGGCCGCAGCCGCGCCCGCGCCCGCCGCGCCAGACGCGCCCCTGCGCCTTGTGCAGCCCCTGGCGTCAGCTCGCACATGCCCAGCTATAGAGAGAGTGCACGCGCGACAGCAGTGCGCTTGTGAATTGCAGTGCCGAGCCTGCCTAGGGGGACAGCAGGACTGACCAGCAGCAACAGTGCCTGCTAGGTCGTCGCGCTCACAGGGCTGCAAAGCACTATGTGTCACAGGATGCTGCTAGCTAGCCTACACTGCTCCTGTCATGGCATGCTGCCAACGAGCAGGAATGTGGGGCAATCACGCCCGGCGGAAAGGCGCACGTTGGAGGCGGCACAGCGGGCGCCGCGCTCCAGCTCGGTCCCGAGGCGCGCGAGCGGGTCGCCGTCGCCGTGCGCCGCTGCCGCCACCTGCCGCAGGTGGCGCGAAGCTGAGCATGCGCCCTCGGACGCCGGGCGCAGGCGCTGGCGGCCCGCGTCACAGCATCATGGACAGTGCGGCATGCTGCGCTCCAGCAG
>JAABUH010002290.1_pt1 | contig 18737 bp, 15 predicted proteins | sample 5559121 | NCBI WGS metagenome assembly JAABUH01 (sample SAMN10711871, study PRJNA513364) | rock metagenome | isolation source: Antarctica rocks | place: Antarctica: Victoria Land, Battleship Promontory nord | collected 2015-12-28
CCATGCTTGCCTGCTTACAACTGATCATTGCCTTGAGGGGGTTATTCCACATGATGCAAGACTACAGATTTGCAGCCTATGAGCTGACATAATGCACACTGCTAGCATAGCAGCCATATGTTTCTAATTGTCTTGTATGTGCATTCATCTTGTATGTGCATTCATAGCTGAACAGGCTAGGCTCACATTTGAGACATCACATCTCATATTGGATACCATAATGGAGGTCTGATTGATGTTGCATCAAGCTATGTCCAGCTTGCATAGCCAACTGCCAAACCATACAAAATGTGTAGAACACAAACTCATACTCCGGGTTGTTGAAGCTCTTGCAGAAGAGGTCTGTCAGCAGAAGAAGCCTGAATGGGAGCCTGACAGATGAGCAATTTCTGCACAGTGAGTTGGTGGAGAAAGGGCTCTGATGAATTTACAGGACAAGAAGCATGCAAGCTTCACACACATGAATCCTATGTCAAGTCCCATCAACACATCCTCAGGTTAGCCTCCCCGAGTGCCTTCAAGGGATGACACAGATGTAAAGATGTTCACCTCTTCTGGGACAGGGGACACTGGGGTCTTTCTGATGGGGTCCACAGGGGCGGCTTCGGCCTTCTGGGCTCCAGGGAACTGTGGGGGCTTTGGGACTATGGCTAGCCAGGCTGCCACCAGGGGCAGACCCAGGGCTCCAAAAACAAAGAAGAGGCCCCGCCAGCCCAGGGTTGCTAGCAGAAGGGGTGACAAGAATAGCCCCACCAGGTTTCCTGCATGACAGTGGATACTGTTTGTGTGTGAGCTGGCGTAGGCTTTATCTTGCTTGTGGTGGCTGGCTTGAGACTAACCATAAGGTGCTGTGTGCACATGTGCTTGCCATGGCTGTTTCAGAATTTAAAATTTTGTGCTGAGTACGGTTTGCGCACGGTTTGTATGGTGCTGCTTCTCCTGAGACTGGTGTCAATAGCTAGCGACTGAAGGCTGCCAGAAGGTAAGGGGTAGACAGAGAGCTCATGTTGTTGCCGCCCACTGTTTCATCATGACGCATCTGCTGGCTCGCCATACATGCAGTGCATATGTATGTTGTGCAGCATGGCATTTTCTGACCTGTGTGGAAGCCGGTGAAGCAGCCGCCAAGGGCAGTAGAGCGGCGCGCCATGGGTATGTTATTGGCAACTAGGTTGTTCATGGCAGGGAGGGCTACCCCCTCCCCTAGCCCCACCATACCCCTTGCCAGCATTACAGCTGGCAGAGTCAGTCCAGCAGCCGCCACCTGCAAGCAATGACAGCAAAGCTTTGCTTGTCTTGCCCTTTTCTCAAAATTAGCAGCTAGCACCAATGGCTCAACATCAAGCCCCGAAGCAGAAAACGACAATCGAGACATCATCTGCTTACTGCGTCTTGGTATACAGATGATGATTCTTCTGTAGACAAGCGCCTCACATAAGTTGGTATGCAGCGGGCATGGAATCATGCACTGATGTGCATATCAGGGGGCGTACACAAGGTGATCAAGGGTAACATGCTTCAGAAGTGTGCCAGGCAGACATGTACACAAGGTTTCAAGCTTGACAGGCAAAGAACACAGCAAAGAAACTGGGGTGGTACAGGTAGGATGGAAAATGAGGAAAGGTGCAGGAACATACCGGCCCTGACAGGGCAGCAGGCATAAGCACAGACGCCAGGGAGAACCAGAATATGCTGTAAGCCATTACCACACGACCTGCACAACATTGCATGGTGAAGCAAGTACATGTCAATCAAATGTGTCGGTGAAACTCTGCAGGAGCAACCTTGAGTAACAACTTTGCAGCTTACACGTTGCACATTGCAACCGGCAGATCAGTGTGGCATTGCGATCTCAGGACAGGTTTGCCTGCCTGTACAGAGCAGCACATGCAGCAGTGTCATAAAAATGAAGCTCCCCAAGTCGGTAATGAATTTCAAAGCTTTAAAGTGCCTGAACGATACAAAAGAAAAGGTTTTTGATTTGCAACAGAGCATGTGTTGATCTACCTCCGTACTTGTCAGCCAGGCTGCCACCAATCATTTGAGTGGCCATATAGCCCCACAGGAAGCCTGATTGCACCAATCCCTGCATATGCCACACTGTTCGACAATACTCATACTTTTCACAGCAGTATTGAAGGTCCAACAGATGCAGCGCATGAGGCATGCACAGACGCAGGGACATCAGACAGCAACCAGCACAGCGCTTGGCTGCGTCACGGGCTTGCTGGATGTATCTGCTGTTGTCACTTGAGCCTGTACATCTGCATGTGCATCACTGTGCTGACGAACAGTGAGTGTGTCTTACTTGCACACCAGGAGGCCAGCCAAACTCTTTGGCCATGGGTAGGATTGCAACGCTCATGCAGATTCTGTCCATGTTACATAGCAGCAGAGCCAGTGCTGTTGGTCCCACTATCCTGAAGAATGATAGGGCTGCAGCACGCAAGATGGTTGATCGGCTGAGTGCTCATGCATACCAACAAGTGAGCAGTTTTAGCTGATGTATGCTGCTTGGTCTGATTGAGCAGTGGCACACCTGTGAACTCCTCTGACTCTGAGGGGCTACCAGATACAGCTGCAGTGATTGATGCAGCATTGCACCTGGTTAGCATGGAATCTCGTCAGCCCCTGTCGAAGTCACAAAGGTGCCTGCTGCTGTCCCTTACCTGACGTTAGATCTGTGTATGGGTGATCTGGTGGTCTTCGGCACGGCACACAGGCCTGTGATAGGGCTCGGCTGCTCTAAGCGGTATGACTCGCGACAACATTCGACCAAGCCTGCTGGTCTATGGCGAACAGGGCGTCGCCGCGCTGGTAGTACGTGGCATGTGAGTTTTGGCTGGAGGCGCAAACCAACAGCTGCACTTCCGCCGGACATGTATTCCGTGCGCTGGGCCAGATTTGCAACAGCGTTTAAAGCCGTCACAGAGTGTCTTGTCAATTTGACTTCAGCGCTCGTTGACAGTACCGTATGCTGCCGACGGTGGATGCCAGACAAGTACTACACTGCCATAGCATATACAAGGCCGCTCGCGATCGGACTGAGTCAACAAAATTAAAGCGAATGCTGTAATCGCCAGACGCGGAAGTGTCTGGTATGAATCTTGACAATATGCTCAGGCGCACTTGCGTAAACGACTGCTTGCGAAACTGCCCGAAATCTGATTTATTTTCTGCCAGAATCCAGTCAGGTCGAACAGGACAAATACAAATTTGCCTCGGCATCACCTCAGCACTTTGTGGCAAGACTTTCAGCCAGATTCGAGAGCTGGGGTGAGCCATGCAGCACCAACATGTTACAATGTACTGGTGGACATGTAGAATTTCTTATTACAAGTTGTTACACTGTACTGGACGCTGTGATAGGCCTTCTGCGTCTGGAGATCAGTCCAAATTCCCGCATCATGTAGACATGCGCCAGAGGTGCAAACGTCGTCCAGGTTCAACTATCAAGCAGGGCTTTCCGAAGCCTGTAAACTTTAGCATGCCTGCACTAAATACTTATGAAACTGAACATGACCTGCTCCACCCACACCACCATTGACTGCCAATGACATGAAATTACAGGTATCAAAACTTGTCTACAAGAAGCTCCTAACTGTAGTACAAGATATAAAGCGCCACATCACACGATCAGCATTAAAAAACCTGTTGAAGTCTGCATATAGAGAGCATTACTCAGACCACAATGGTAGCCTGCAATTGCTGCATCAAACAACATGTTGCATTCCAGGCATCAGTCTCTCACATGAGCAGTCTAGTGTGTCAATCACTCATGCACAGTTGAGGCACACAACTGATTTCAGTCAGACCAACTAATGGTCTTGCCCCACTGCAAACCTTTGGCTGTCCACTGCTGTGCAACTGCTGACACGCTGGCTGCACCCTCGACTGCCTTGGCTGCAGCGTTGGTGGCCTTTGTAGATGCAGCTGCTGCAGCATCAGAAGCAGCAGCACGCCTCAACACATCCTGACCTGTTGCTACAAGCCTGTCCGCTACAGCTGCTGCATCAGAGGTGGAAGCACGCTGCAGGAAGGCCTGCTGCTTCTGCGCGATCTTGTCTGCAAATGCACCATCTGCAAAAGCTTCAGCTGCAGCACCAGCCCTGGTCTGCATGTTGGCTGACAGCTTCTGCACAGAGGCCTTGGCAGCAGACATGTAGTGGGCCGTGATGCCTGCTGGGCTTCTCTGCCCTGCACTGCTGCTGCTGCTGAAGGTGCTGCTACTTGCACTGCTGGCAGTACGCAGCAGCCTTGCGGCCAAGCCTTCCCTGTCTGACTCGAACCCATGCTGCTCATACATGGGCCCCAGTGTGCAGGCATACAGCTCTGCTCTACCACTGTCCTGCTGTGGCAGAGAGGTAGGGCTGTGTGGGCCAAGAGCAGGCTTCTGCTGCAACTGCTGGGCGTCATCCAAAAGGCCGTCTACAGCTGTGACGCTGCCTGACCCTGCCTCTGTTTTCAGGCCTGAGCTGGGACTGAATGTACCACTGGGAGGTGCTGAGCCCAGACCCTGACTGAAGCTAGGCTTCCTGTTGGCAATTGCCTTGTCCAGCATGACTGATACACCAGACAACTGCTGAGTCTTCTGCACCTGATCATGCGTCACCATGACACCACTATGCCCACCACCAGGCTGCAATGGTCCCATACACTTCTTAAGCACATCCATAGATCTGGCTGCTGCCATGCCACTGCTAGAGCCATGCTCTGCTGCATGATATGCCCTGAACACCCCATGAGCCCCGGTGCCGCTGCACTGCTTGTCTGACACAGACCTATGCAATGAGTGTGTCTGCCCAGAGCTGGCAGCAGCTGAGATGGTGTAGTCGCTGGAAGACAAACTCTTGGACAGGGGGGTGTGTCTGACAGAGGCTGGGGGGCCCCGTTTTGCCAGGTCCAGCAGGCGAGGGGCTCTTGCGAGCAATGCAGGCAGGGCCCTGGGAACAGCTGAGGAGTCAAGTGGTACGGCTGCAGAGCTCGAGACAGGAACCAGGTGTGCTTTGTCAGCAGAACTCTGTTTGGCTTCCTGCACACAAGAAAGCAGTGTCAGTCCTTGGGCCATGCTAGCTGGGGCAGACAGGACTTACAAAGCAGAGGTTGACAGTATGACACAGTAGATGGCTCTTGTGCCATTGAGTCACAACATGTGTCTTGGCATGCGTGTCAACAATGTGGTATGCTGCACTATTTAGGGTGAGATGATATCTGCACTGGAAGCAATGCTTCTCATACTGCTCTCTGTGATGAAGATACTGTCAGCAAGAGCTCGTGTCAAAGCTGGAATAGCACCAAGATGAGCACCATGATGATTGGCCTACTGCCCAATCAGCACAATGCAGCAAACAACCACAGCACACAGTTTGGCTTCAACCTCACCACAACAAGGTGCAATGCAATGTTCACCATCAAAGCAAATCAATGTCAACATGCTTGAACATCGAAAAGCAGGAGGTGTCCAAAAGACAAGGAGAAGATAGATACAGGTCACAGTTGTAGAAGTGCATGCCAGTGCAGGAAGGCATGCTGTAGGGTGGGCAGCCGGGGGGGGGGGTGGGGAGGGGGGTGGCAAGAGGTCACTTACTTGCAGGTGCAAGCGCAAGGAGATGAAGCCCTCCCGCATCACATTCAGCCTGTTGAAGTGGTGAGCCTTGCGCATCAGCTGCTTCCTGCTGTCGGCATGGTCTTGCAGGGTGATCAGGCTGCAGCCCAGCAAGTAGGCTTTCCTCTTGGCCACCAAAGCATCTACACGCGCTCTTCGGTCCTGATCAAAGCAGCAGTGATGTCAGAAGCATGCGATGAGCACAGCAGATGATGACGCAATTTGTTTCACCAGACTGATACTGCCAATCTTGCATCCTGTGATGCATGCCACAGCATGCAAATCTAGAGTCAAATCACATATGTCAAGTCCAAAAATCTGCAAGTTGTCCACGCTTGCGATGTACAGTCAATCACACAACGCATTCACTGGCCCATGGCACAACAAATTGTCACATTGCTGCATATTCAAAACAGAATGCAAGGGCGTTATAGACATGGCACATGTAATGGCTGTAGACTACAGCACAGAAAGACAGTCAATGCCATCTGCCAACAGTGGCTTACTAATCAGCAAAGCATGACACGACTGGTTGCAAAGCAGACTGGTATGGTAGGTGCAAACTAGTATGGTATGGTGTGACATGCACCATGGTAATGCAGCAGAACTCCAACACAGGACGTCGTGCCCTCACGCCTATGACACATTGCAAGTCTGCTGTCCACTAACAGACAAAGGGAAATCTTACCTGCCGGAAGGATCTGCAGGCAACAAATGCTTCCAGTTGCACATGAAGGCGGTGGAGCTGCTGGGCTTGGCACATCTGCTGCCTCCTGCTGGCCTGCTTGGCAGCATAGCTCTGCATGGTCCGCAGGCTGTAGCCCAGCAGATTGGTCCTCCTCTTTGCCATGATGGCTGCACCAACCTCCCTCAACTCCTGTTCATTGCAGAGGAACAGACTGTCAGGAGCTTGTTGACCATTCAAAAGACTACGTGATGTACAATGTTGACAAGTCAGGACTGCCTGAATGTGTGCTCCTTGTGGCGTCCACTAAGACAATGTGCGCTTGGGCACCTGCAAAGCAGTCAAGTCATGTTCATGGGGCAGTGCGTCTTGCCCCAGAGTCACTGCTGCTGTGAAGTGCCCTGGGGACCCATAAGTGCTTCAACACATGTTGCATTCATTGCTGAAACAAGGTGGCTACATGCAGCTGTTCTGACTGCAAGCACCTTTGCCAAGGTGTCAAGCTCACATGACTGCAGCACAACCGCAGTGCTGTGCAGAGTGGAGTGATTGATTCACAAAGTGGGGTAGTTACCTTACAGAGCAAGGCATCATACCTGGCTGCCTCTGCAATAATGTCGCCATACTGCGAATGCCTGGGCCAGCCTGGTCTTCTCCATGGCTGCAAGGATGGCTGCTGCCTGCACCCTCTCAGCCTGCTTCATCTCAACAGCAACCTGCACCAGGAGTCGTTGTCAGCTAGCTTGGCTTCTTGGAAGTGCAGTATGCTTTTGACTCTGTCACTTACTCAAACGACAGTCAGCAAGGGGATGCAAGCAAAAGGCAGCTAGACTTCCCAAATCCTGCACGTTACAGAAACCAGTAGCAGCCAACAGTATCAGCATATTGCAGATGCTCTACGTATGCAGCACATGAAAGCTGCATCAACACATCTGCCAGCTTGATGATGTTGTCTGGTACTGAATTGCTGTCACACAGACATACATCTGCAGACACACTTGCCACCACAACATGTACACACAGTCAACAAAGTGGGCGGCACCTTCCAGTGCTGCAACACTCTTGCAGCCATCTTCTGAAGCCTGCTGGCCTGCTGTTGTTCACACTGCTGCCACCACGCACAAAAGCAGAGCTTCAGGCTGTTGAGCTTTGTCTGTTCTGCCAGCCTGGCACCAATGGACCTCAAGTCATTCCTAGCTGTAACATATAGCTGCCACTCGGCAAAGGCCTGAGCCGTGCTGTGCTGCTGGCGGCGCTGCAGCATGCCTGTGACCGCAAACCGGTAAGAGCAGAGGCAGGGCATGTCAGCATCCAGCATGTCTTAGGTGCTCATTGCAAGTGTAAGGGTGCTTAGCAAGACATATTGACTACCACTTCGCTCAACATCTCCTGCAGCCTTGATCAACATATGGCCTGTCAACAGTGTAACACACGTCGGTCTTGTCCCAGGTTATACACAAAGAGACGTCACAGCTCTGATGCAGCATATCAATGTGGATGGCACAATTGAACAGCTGAAGCAATGCTGACGCTGCAACCAACAAGTGCCTATTGCTGAAGACAAGAATCATACCGAACAGGCTCGGATGTGTGTCTGCTGTGCACAACACCTCAGCATTTGCATGCGCACAGCACAGCAATGCAAGTCACTTGCAGTTGGTTTTACGGACCTGTGGCGCTTTTGCGTAGCTGCAATGTGGCTCCAGCCCTGAAGCATGCTGCTGGTGTGTGCAGCTGTGGAGCGAGCCAAGTGTGCGGCTGCTTGCTCCTTCACCCACTCCTTCCTGGCCAATCTGGCCTGCAGGTACACGCACACACCATTATGTTGTTTGCTGAAGTATCAAGCCTGATTGGCTAATCAGAGGAGCGTGACGCACATATACATGATCATGATGGGTTCTCTGTTTCAAGGTTTGACGGCATGCACTTCACATCAGATATCCTGTGTCTGTTAAACCTGATGCATGACCCCTTGACGCCTGCACTAGAGCATGCAACAACACTGAGCATGGATTGTTGCGATGCTGTGACTGATCTGTCCAGGGCCATTCATGTCAGTGCTTTGTTGTAGCAAAGTGATCTACATGGCATTCGGTGCTGATGTTTACCCTTGCTGGAACATGGACAGCACACAAAAGCATCTTGCACCAGTGTTGGGGAATACAGTTTGATATGGTGATCACAAGAGTCAGGAAACTTTGTTGTATATACCTCATTTTTGATGATGACTTGGCTGGGCGGTGATGAGAGCACCACAGCTGCGGCATCAGCAAGCAAAGGTGCATTCTCTGTGTCATCAGCCTGCAGACACACAAAAGGCTGCTGGGAGTACAGGTGCACTGACACCAGCAAACGCATAGCTACACGTCAGTTAAAGATATTCAAGATACATGTGAGATGATATGCTGCATGAAGCGAGAAGTGCTGTTCAAAATGTCAGAGGGGCTTTAGATCTCAACACAAACCTTGCAAGGTGCAATGTCACACGTTTTCGAAGCAGCATGGCTGTGTGGCAGCAGGGGCAAGTATGCGCAGGCAAGACTGCCGTGTCTAGAACATGCACTGCAATGGGACATGTCACATACACTGCATGGCATGGTTTTGTGAGGCTTTACTTACCAGGACATTGAATTGGGGACCGCAGCAGCACAGAGAGTGGTAAACACCAACAGCAATTTTCTTGCCAACAGAAAAAGGAGCTGCTGCTATGCTTTGCAGGCGGCGCCTGAGCTTGGGTGGTCTGTTGTCCTGAAGTCCAGCAGTGGCTGTCAGTAGTTGAATAGGAGAAGTCAGGGAGCAGACACTGGCAAAGACAAAGAATATGCCCACACATACATGGTGCACAAGAAGAAACATACAAATCGCACAGAGGGATTCGAGCATCAAACAACCTGCTGAGCTTCCTGCATTGCTGTTGGTACTGGTAGAAGTTGGTTAGTCATATCGCGTGCTAAGTAGACTCTGCTGTGTAACGGCGCGGGTTGCCTGCTGCACTAACACAGAACGATGCGAGAAGTTGTGGCTGCAAAGGACGCCCTGAGGTAGCGATGGACCCTGCAACTGCCAAACTGAGCTTAGGTCTTGATGGTATGCAAGTTTCAAAGGTGAGTCAACAGCAACAGAGAAGATGCAGGCATGGTCGCTGTTGATTACTGACGCAAAGTAGCATATCGAGCTGACAGCGATGATACCTCAAATAGCGGGGAGCGCTTGCAATTGCCGGTTGCGTGCTAGACGTGTCCAGCTGCAACTGCCAAGCGGTTGCAAAGATGCCGGCAGCTATCGATCGAGACCTCTAGGTCTACACACGCTTGTCTGGACGTCCAGAAGCAGTCGCTGATTGGAAGGACGAGTCCAGGCCAGCTTGTAGCCGCGCCGTGTTTAGGTGCTGTCCGGCATCTTTGACCTAACACTAGGGAATCGAAATTAATCTGACTCAGAAAATGCTGATCTGCATTATGGTGTAGTCCTCACGTTCATGTGTAAAAAGTAGTCTGCTGCGAGCTAGATGCAACATTTTGTCTCTGAGGCTCTTTGTACACCTGGGTGGCAACCAATTTGATCCTTTGAAACAACCTACTGCGTCGATTGTGGTGAGAGTTACTGCGAGATCTGGGTGGTCAAGTGATATTCAATTATAGCTGCAACAGGGGAACCTCACGCTTTGCAGATGTTAGACATGAATGTACAAATTCTCAAGCTGAAACCTGTCATACGGCTTGTCAATGACAGGCAAATAGTGGCAAGAGCTCCATGCTGCAAAAATGTTTCCATAGCACCAGTGCATCTATGACGGTGTGTTTGTCAATGTGTGTGCAGGGCTGCTTTGTCTGCTTCAGTCCATCCTCCATGAAATGCAGATACCACAGGCTTTGCATCAGCTTTCTGAAGCTGTATATCCATGAGTGTGAATGACTCAAAATATGGCGTTAGTGCTTCAACACATGTTGCATTCATTGCTGAAACAAGGTGGCTACATGCAGCTGTTCTGACTGCAAGCACCTTTGCCAAGGTGTCAAGCTCACATGACTGCAGCACAACCGCAGTGCTGTGCAGAGTGGAGTGATTGATTCACAAAGTGGGGTAGTTACCTTACAGAGCAAGGCATCATACCTGGCTGCCTCTGCAATAATGTCGCCATACTGCGAATGCCTGGGCCAGCCTGGTCTTCTCCATGGCTGCAAGGATGGCTGCTGCCTGCACCCTCTCAGCCTGCTTCATCTCAACAGCAACCTGCACCAGGAGTCGTTGTCAGCTAGCTTGGCTTCTTGGAAGTGCAGTATGCTTTTGACTCTGTCACTTACTCAAACGACAGTCAGCAAGGGGATGCAAGCAAAAGGCAGCTAGACTTCCCAAATCCTGCACGTTACAGAAACCAGTAGCAGCCAACAGTATCAGCATATTGCAGATGCTCTACGTATGCAGCACATGAAAGCTGCATCAACACATCTGCCAGCTTGATGATGTTGTCTGGTACTGAATTGCTGTCACACAGACATACATCTGCAGACACACTTGCCACCACAACATGTACACACAGTCAACAAAGTGGGCGGCACCTTCCAGTGCTGCAACACTCTTGCAGCCATCTTCTGAAGCCTGCTGGCCTGCTGTTGTTCACACTGCTGCCACCACGCACAAAAGCAGAGCTTCAGGCTGTTGAGCTTTGTCTGTTCTGCCAGCCTGGCACCAATGGACCTCAAGTCATTCCTAGCTGTAACATATAGCTGCCACTCGGCAAAGGCCTGAGCCGTGCTGTGCTGCTGGCGGCGCTGCAGCATGCCTGTGACCGCAAACCGGTAAGAGCAGAGGCAGGGCATGTCAGCATCCAGCATGTCTTAGGTGCTCATTGCAAGTGTAAGGGTGCTTAGCAAGACATATTGACTACCACTTCGCTCAACATCTCCTGCAGCCTTGATCAACATATGGCCTGTCAACAGTGTAACACACGTCGGTCTTGTCCCAGGTTATACACAAAGAGACGTCACAGCTCTGATGCAGCATATCAATGTGGATGGCACAATTGAACAGCTGAAGCAATGCTGACGCTGCAACCAACAAGTGCCTATTGCTGAAGACAAGAATCATACCGAACAGGCTCGGATGTGTGTCTGCTGTGCACAACACCTCAGCATTTGCATGCGCACAGCACAGCAATGCAAGTCACTTGCAGTTGGTTTTACGGACCTGTGGCGCTTTTGCGTAGCTGCAATGTGGCTCCAGCCCTGAAGCATGCTGCTGGTGTGTGCAGCTGTGGAGCGAGCCAAGTGTGCGGCTGCTTGCTCCTTCACCCACTCCTTCCTGGCCAATCTGGCCTGCAGGTACACGCACACACCATTATGTTGTTTGCTGAAGTATCAAGCCTGATTGGCTAATCAGAGGAGCGTGACGCACATATACATGATCATGATGGGTTCTCTGTTTCAAGGTTTGACGGCATGCACTTCACATCAGATATCCTGTGTCTGTTAAACCTGATGCATGACCCCTTGACGCCTGCACTAGAGCATGCAACAACACTGAGCATGGATTGTTGCGATGCTGTGACTGATCTGTCCAGGGCCATTCATGTCAGTGCTTTGTTGTAGCAAAGTGATCTACATGGCATTCGGTGCTGATGTTTACCCTTGCTGGAACATGGACAGCACACAAAAGCATCTTGCACCAGTGTTGGGGAATACAGTTTGATATGGTGATCACAAGAGTCAGGAAACTTTGTTGTATATACCTCATTTTTGATGATGACTTGGCTGGGCGGTGATGAGAGCACCACAGCTGCGGCATCAGCAAGCAAAGGTGCATTCTCTGTGTCATCAGCCTGCAGACACACAAAAGGCTGCTGGGAGTACAGGTGCACTGACACCAGCAAACGCATAGCTACACGTCAGTTAAAGATATTCAAGATACATGTGAGATGATATGCTGCATGAAGCGAGAAGTGCTGTTCAAAATGTCAGAGGGGCTTTAGATCTCAACACAAACCTTGCAAGGTGCAATGTCACACGTTTTCGAAGCAGCATGGCTGTGTGGCAGCAGGGGCAAGTATGCGCAGGCAAGACTGCCGTGTCTAGAACATGCACTGCAATGGGACATGTCACATACACTGCATGGCATGGTTTTGTGAGGCTTTACTTACCAGGACATTGAATTGGGGACCGCAGCAGCACAGAGAGTGGTAAACACCAACAGCAATTTTCTTGCCAACAGAAAAAGGAGCTGCTGCTATGCTTTGCAGGCGGCGCCTGAGCTTGGGTGGTCTGTTGTCCTGAAGTCCAGCAGTGGCTGTCAGTAGTTGAATAGGAGAAGTCAGGGAGCAGACACTGGCAAAGACAAAGAATATGCCCACACATACATGGTGCACAAGAAGAAACATACAAATCGCACAGAGGGATTCGAGCATCAAACAACCTGCTGAGCTTCCTGCATTGCTGTTGGTACTGGTAGAAGTTGGTTAGTCATATCGCGTGCTAAGTAGACTCTGCTGTGTAACGGCGCGGGTTGCCTGCTGCACTAACACAGAACGATGCGAGAAGTTGTGGCTGCAAAGGACGCCCTGAGGTAGCGATGGACCCTGCAACTGCCAAACTGAGCTTAGGTCTTGATGGTATGCAAGTTTCAAAGGTGAGTCAACAGCAACAGAGAAGATGCAGGCATGGTCGCTGTTGATTACTGACGCAAAGTAGCATATCGAGCTGACAGCGATGATACCTCAAATAGCGGGGAGCGCTTGCAATTGCCGGTTGCGTGCTAGACGTGTCCAGCTGCAACTGCCAAGCGGTTGCAAAGATGCCGGCAGCTATCGATCGAGACCTCTAGGTCTACACACGCTTGTCTGGACGTCCAGAAGCAGTCGCTGATTGGAAGGACGAGTCCAGGCCAGCTTGTAGCCGCGCCGTGTTTAGGTGCTGTCCGGCATCTTTGACCTAACACTAGGGAATCGAAATTAATCTGACTCAGAAAATGCTGATCTGCATTATGGTGTAGTCCTCACGTTCATGTGTAAAAAGTAGTCTGCTGCGAGCTAGATGCAACATTTTGTCTCTGAGGCTCTTTGTACACCTGGGTGGCAACCAATTTGATCCTTTGAAACAACCTACTGCGTCGATTGTGGTGAGAGTTACTGCGAGATCTGGGTGGTCAAGTGATATTCAATTATAGCTGCAACAGGGGAACCTCACGCTTTGCAGATGTTAGACATGAATGTACAAATTCTCAAGCTGAAACCTGTCATACGGCTTGTCAATGACAGGCAAATAGTGGCAAGAGCTCCATGCTGCAAAAATGTTTCCATAGCACCAGTGCATCTATGACGGTGTGTTTGTCAATGTGTGTGCAGGGCTGCTTTGTCTGCTTCAGTCCATCCTCCATGAAATGCAGATACCACAGGCTTTGCATCAGCTTTCTGAAGCTGTATATCCATGAGTGTGAATGACTCAAAATATGGCGTCATAGAGTCAGTCATTTTCTGCAAGTATGGCGCCACTGCACCTCTGCCTCCTGACAGATTTGCTGCAGTGAATTCTGCTGGCGGCACACCTGACAACACAGTGCAACACACTTTTGTCCCACCACACAGATACACATGATGAAAAAGTCGTCATTCTGCAATTGCTCAGTGCAACAGACTAGCTGAGCATGATGGTGCATAATGCTGTCGGCTCACCACTGCAGGAGTCAGACAGATCACCTATTGCATTGGACAGGACTTCATGACCCAACACTGCCAAGCATTCTGCAGTCGCGTCCTGCAACTCCACATCAATGGCATATTCCGGCAGGGGCTCATTGGTCACCGAGTTCTTGAATGCCAGCTTGGACACAGTCCTCAGGATCTTGCCATTAATGCGCAGGGTGATTGGGTACTCAGATGCAAGCATATTTGGCAGATGCTTAGTCATCAGGCTGAGTGAGGTGTGGGGAGGGCTGAACAATACGTCCATGGCTCGCATGTGCTCCTTGTTGGCCACAGTATCTGCTTCATCAGCTGGACCTGCACTGCCATCTGACATGGCATCTGGATGGCCAAGCACTTCCTGCCCATCATCTGAATACTGCCCGTCACCATGATGGCCTTCTGTGGCAGCACATGTGTCTGCTGGTGGATCCTCCATAGGCTCGTCTTGGTCTGCATCATCCACAGAAGCTGATGCATCGTCACCATATGCACCTGCATCCTGGCCGTCCTCATAGAAGTCAACAGGCTCATCATCCTCATTCTCAAACATTGGCTCATTGCCATAGTCTTCATATGCCTCTGGCATGCCGCACACGTCAGCACAGCTGTCTGGAACAATGTCATGGGGATATCTGACACACAAGTCAGCAGGATCAACATTCTCATTGCCCTGATTGTCCTCAATGTCGTCAGCATTTGAGGGTGCATTTGGGTCTGCAGCCATGTCTGACATTGTCCTTGTAGGTCTAGACGGACCCACATGGTCAGTTTCGCTATCGGAGCTGCTCTCTAGCAACTGGCGCTTCTGCCTTTTACCAGGCTGAGTAGCCATGGCGTTGTCATCAGTATCATCAAGCATGTCCTGTGGCTGATTTGGGCTGGGCTGCTGCCGAGGCTGTGCCCTAGGCAGTTGAGGAGAGTCATCTATGATGATCAGCTCCTGCTCTGGCTGCTGCTGCCTAGGTGTGGCACCGGCAGTAGAAGCTGAGGGTCCACTTGGATCAGGATGCTGCTGGTGTGGCATTGCAGCTGGGGGCTGGGACTGCAATGTTGATGGTGCAGCTGTGCGTGTCAAAGCTAGCCTGCAACGCAGACATCAGCTCAATGTCAGGATGGCAGCATGACGCAACTTCTGCATGGGATGAGCAACTTCTTGCGAGTGAATGCAATACAAGCATGTGTGGCTTCCATCTTCCTATCTGACAGTACTAGCTGGCAAAACGCTTGCAAAAATGATTGCACGGCTATTACAGGTTGATCACAGCATCAAGTGTCTTACCGGCTGGTACGAGGCAGTCCAAGCTGAGATGGTGGTTGCAAAGGCAGATGAGACTGGTGAACAGCCTGACTTGCAGATTGCACTCTAGCAGCAGTGGTGACTGCACCAGGAGTTACTCGACTAGGAGTGCTGTTCACACCATAGCTGTTCAAGGTTCTGTTGTGAAGCCGAGAGCTATGATTTGCTAGCTGCTGTTGCTGCTGCAGCTGATCTGGTGGCGTGAAAGGAGTGTTTGGATGAGATGGTCTCAGCAGTGTCTGATGAGACACTGTGCTGCCTAGCCTGGCAGATACAGCTGGCTGCGCTGATGAAATTATGACATTAAGCTGTTCAGCTCCGGACACAGGCCCAGGCTGTGTCTGCGGTGCGTCTGTGTGACTGGCTCCAGGCCTGGTGCCTGTGTGCAGCTGAGGGCCTGATGACTGAGCAGCTAGTGGCTGATCCTGGCTCTGCCATGCAGCAGCAGAGGCTTCAGCATATAGGTCCACAGGTCCAGCCTCATTCCTTGAGGTTCTGCCAGCTGCACAACGCAGATCACGGGCATCAAGTACTAAAGACACTGTGCTCTTGCTGGCGGCGGTCATGCTATGTTGCACTCCAGCAGAAATAAACATGCTGATTGACACAGAGACAAGCACCACAAGCACAGTACAGGATGTACAATGATCCACAGGAGAGCATTCTACATTATGCAGAGGCATTGGCAATCTATCAAGAATTGTGAAATGAAGCTCACAAACTGGCTGACTCCATCGCTTCAGTGCCTGCTGCCTGGCTTTCTCCAACTCTTCTACCTATGAGCTACAGCATGTGCTCAGAACCACTAGTGCAAAGAAAGGCGTCTAGTGGACAAAAGCCAGTCAATCTGCATACAGCCGTACATACATGTTACCTGTCCGCCAAGTACCACTGTGTTGTCGGGCACAAGCAGCAGGACACCTCTTCGCACAGTGACGTCTTTGATGGCTATCTGCACAGCATCGTCTTCAAGGTGAGCATTGCGTGATTGACACCACCTAGCTACTGTGTCCATAACTTGTGTGAAATGTGCAAAACATGCCTTAGCTCCAGCAGACATCAGCACGTGGAAGTCTCTGATGTGACGGTACTCCAAGCCAACAACCTGCGTTGCACCTGCAAAGTTGCTCACTTGTAGGGGCACCAGGATGTAGCAAGTGCTGATTGATTGCGTGTGCCTGCTGACACACCATCTGTAAGCACCAGTTTCAGGCACCTCTTATCTGTGGCCTCTTCATGTCTGCATATATGTATTGCCAAGTTCATGCTTGTCTTGAGAAAAGATTGAGCATCCCAAAAGATAGATGGGCAATGCAGACAAGCCTTGCCTGTGCTTTGCAGCTGCAGCCATGTTGATGATTTCATCTGCTTGCAACACAAACAGCCCTTGTAGCTGCTGCTTGTGCCATTCCTGCGACAGCCAGCCCAGTGTTCAGTTGTTGCATCTTCAGCATGTTCTGCGTGGTGGTGCATGAGGGGCTTGATGTGCTTAGGCTGCCATTAAAAACCTGGAGATCAGTAGGCAAAGCCTTGGTCCCGATCAGGTGCAGATTGGAGCGCAACACCTCCTGACATAGCAAGGTCTGCTTTGCACTGACAGACTTGTTTCTGAAGGTAGGGTCTACGCATTGGGCCTGTCGTTCCCACTGTTCCACCCAGCCCGACGACACGTGGAACCCTTTTGATTGCAGAAATCGAACGTGATCCATGCCAAGCTCAACACTTTTGCAAAGTCACGATGGCGACGCGCCGGTACACTAGCCGCTGCAATTGCGCACTTGTATCGTTGCGGAGTGCTTCTCAGCGCGATCATCTCAGTCGTCAATTGTGCATACTGCGCTTTGGATTGCGCAGCAGCAAGTGCAGACGAACCAGAAAAGCAAACGAACAAATCAGATATACAGCCACCTAAGCCAGCAGCTGTAAAGTCAATACCTGCTAATACACGAGTGCGCAGCAGCGCAGCGAGTCTATAGTCTTACCAGGATAGATCAAGACGTGTTTCGTGTGCTGGTTCGGAACATTAAGGGAGCTTGCATTTGCCGTACGGAATATTGTTGAGTTAAAGAAGTTGGATGGGGAAAAAGAAGCAACGCAAAGGAGCCCCCGATCTTGACGACGACGAGTTTCCCGAGCCATCTGAAGCCTCCGCTACTGTCGACACAGATACACTAGGTGTCCCAGCTGCAGCGCCAAAAAAGCAGGACAAGAAGAAAAAGGCCAAGAAGGTGACTATTATAGCACTCATAGCCTGCCGAGGCGCTCGGTGGTACTGTGGCCAATGCAGGTATACCAATGTGCATTGATGTAAGCAGGGAAAGGCGAAAGATGCCGGCTGGGGTTCGGATGACGAAGCAACTGGAGTGCTTGCAGCTGACGTAGATGAAGATATTCAGGCAGAGCCTGTTGCCAAAAAGCCTGTGCGCAAACAGGCAGCCAGTGCCTTTGATCTACTTGAAGGCAGTGATGAGGAAGCAGAGCAGCCCTCAAAGGCTGCAGCTTCTTTTTCTGCTTTGAAAGACAGTGATGATTCAGCTGCTGAAAATGGAGAAGCCGCAGATGAAGACAGCAATGCTGAAACTGGTGAGGCAGACAGCGAGGCTGATCAGCAGGTATCAGCTACATAGCGTGAACTCTACCGTCTGCCTGCCATCATGTTGCCGGTGAATTTACGTGCACCTCGTGTTGGATTTGAACCTCAGATCACGGCTTGCAGTACATGCTTATGATCAAACGACACATATGCATGCATTGCCTCTGCATATACCACTGCATGCATGCACATGATTGTTGACACATTTAGGTGCTTGCAGTGATTGCCACATGCTGCATGCATATCATATGCAAGGATGACTGCCTACCATTAGCTAACATCTTTCCTTCATCTCTGCAGGCCGGCCTTGTGGTAGCAGAGGTGTTCAGTGTCAATGCACACCCCAAGTCAGATCGCTTGCGAGTCTGTTCTGTTGACTATGGACATGATGTTGCTCAAGTTGTCACTGATGCAGCTGAGGTTGCAGCAGGCATGAAAGTCATCTTTGCGGTATGCGTGTCAACTTGCATATGTCATGTTGCCAAGCTCCATTGCATCATCAGCTTGCTTTCTGCATCTGATGCTGTCCCACCCTTAATAAAGGCACACCTGAACTTGCCTTCACACAAAAGATATGCATGCATGCTATACTCTAGCAAAGCATGTTATACTCCAGCAAAGCATGTGCTGCTGGTGCATGTCAAGAGAACATCAGTCTCAAAGTTACTTCCCGCCCAGATCAGTCAGAAATTACAGCAACACTGGCAACTGCATCATGCTTTAACAGCTGCTCTTTGGTCCCACTGCAGGGCATTGGCATCACAGTGCCTGGCTCAGGCATCACGATCAGCAAGACTGCTGTGCGAGGTGTGGATAGCTTTGGCATGCTGTGTTCTGCACATGACATTGGCTGGTCTGACAAGGCAGATGGTGTATTGGTTG
>JAABUH010002291.1_pt1 | contig 18736 bp, 27 predicted proteins | sample 5559121 | NCBI WGS metagenome assembly JAABUH01 (sample SAMN10711871, study PRJNA513364) | rock metagenome | isolation source: Antarctica rocks | place: Antarctica: Victoria Land, Battleship Promontory nord | collected 2015-12-28
TCGGCGCCGACGCGCATGCCAGCCGCCGCACCCTCCTCGTCGTACTTGTCCAGCATGCCGCGCGCGCGCCCGTCCTCGCCGAACAGCGGCTCGTTGGTGCCCTTGGTCGCCGCGCGCTTGGCGCGGTCGCGCTGCTTCTGCTCCATCTGCGGCGGCGCGCGCGCGCGTCAGCCCTCGCCTCGGCCCTCTCGCACCAGGCTCGCGCTGTCACATGTGCTGCGCTGTGGATGCCTCCCAGCGACCAGCAGTTATATTTTCAAACACTGGTCGCTCGAACACTGGCGCAGAGAGCGCTCCTGCGCTGCATCTACGCGGCGCTCGACGCAGGGCTGCTGATATAGCGCGCGGCGACTGGGCGGCGCCCGGCGGCTGCAAGCTCACCAACCCTACCCCATGCCCTAACCCTGATCCAGGGGCATGGCGGCGGGCGGCACCGCGAGCGGGTTCTCCAGCTCGTCGGCGTCGTCCGCCAGCTCGCCGCGCGCGTCCAGCACGGGCCGGTCGGCGAGCGTCATGACCAGCGTCTCGCCGGCGCCCAGCTCCTCCGCGCTGTGCCGCACGCGCATGCCGGCCAGCTCCGCCGCGCCCAGCGCGGCGCCGCCCGCGTGCTCGTCCGCCTCGTCGTCCTCCGACGCGCCGGCCTCCTCGTCCTGCGCGGCGCGGCGTGTGGGCTGGCCGCGCGGCGCGGCAATGGACGCCGCGAAGGGGCGGGGCACGTTGCCCGGGACCATGCTTGGTGGGCTTGCGCATGCCCCCAGCAGGGCGCGCCCGGGGGTGCCAGCGCAGCGGGGGGTGTAGCCGCCCGCGGCAGCGCGCGCGAACACAAGGTGCCTCCTCGTGCGGCGGGACAGCTGAGTCAGAGACCTGCACATCTGCCGCGCCGGCCTGCGCGCCTCCTGCCTGCGCACAGCCGCGTCTCACCCTCGCCGCTTCCCCCCAACCCCTGGTCCTTGACCGCATCCCCGACCTGGGTAAGCCTTTCCCTTGAGCGGGGCAGGCTCGGCGGGTGCCCAGGCCGCGCCGCGCCTGCTGCGCCAGCATGCGCGCCGCCTTGTCGGCCTTGGCGCGCTCCTCGGCGCGGCGGCTCTCCTCCAGCGCGCGGCTCTTGCCGACCCAGGCCGCCAGGTCGTCCACGTCGGGCGCGGCCTCGCCCAGCGTCTTCGTCGCGCGCAGCTTGGCCTGCTCCACGCGCTTCTCGCGCTGCCTGCGCGCCGCCGCGCGCCGGGGCCCCTCAGGAGGGCCGCGCGGCTCGGCTGCTCGCGGCAGTGGCCTGCGCCACTGCCTGCTCCGCTGCCCTGCGCAGCCAGGCCGCAAGGCCACGCACAGTTATCGTACAGTACGCACGTGGGCACACGCAGCCGCACCTCGCGCTGCTTCTGACAGTGGTATGAAACAAGCGCGGTTGGGTCTGCGCTTGCCGGAGGTGAGGTCTCTTCAGAGCACAAGGTGTGTCATATACTCTTGACACGGCGAGGTTTTGTGCGGCGCATCGCAAGCACACAAGCGTCAGGCAGGCGCCAGCCATCGAGGCAGTGAAGCGGCGCCGCGCACGCTTTCACGCGCTCCGCCAGCTCGTCGGCCTGCGCGCGCCGCGCCGCCTCCGCGCGCTCCGCCGCGTGCCTCTCGAACTCGGCCTTCGCCGCGCCGCCGTCGCCGATCACCAGCGGCTTGAGGCCGAGCGAAATACGGACCCTGCCGCGCGCCCGCCACAGCCAGCATCAGGGCCATGCCTCTGCCCGTCCAACACCAACACGCGCGTCAGGGCAGACAAGCCAAACATGTGGCCAGTCCTGTCGCGCGCGCACCAGCAGGGCACGTGCACGACGCTGTGTGACACAGCCTCTCGTACACATGGCCTCAACAAGACCCACCAAGCCACCAGCGCACCTGTTCGTCTCCTCCACGCTCATGGAGACCTCGCCACCGGCGTCGTGCAGCTGCGGCTTCAGCGCGTCCGGCGCAGCCTCGCCGGGCGCGGGCGCGGGGCCGGGCTCGCCGGCCCGGCCCGCGCCGGGCCTGCCGTCGTCCGCCGTCGAAGCACCCACCTCGCCGCTGGCACGTGGGGCATCTGCCGCGCGCGCGCTGCCGCTGCGCCCAGGCTTCGCGCCCGGCTGCTCATCGTCCGGCAGCCTGCGCTTCTGCTCGCCCGCTGGCGCGGCCTCGCGGCTGTCCTTGTGCTCGGCCTTGACAGCCGGCCGCTCGTCGTCCGGCAGCCTGCGCTTCTTGTCTGCCGGCAGGGCCTCGCCGCCGCCCCTGCGCTCAGCGCTGGCGTCCGGCCGCTCCTCGGCCGGCAGCTTTCGCTTCTTGTCGCTGGCCGATGCGGCTTCGCCGCCCTCTTTGCGCGCCTCATCGCCTGAGCGCCGCTTGTGGTGCTTGTGGTCCTTGTGCCTGTCCGACTTGTGCCGCTCCTTGTCTTTGTCCCTGTGCTTCCGCTCCTTGCCGTGCTTGCTCTCCTTCGCCGCCGTGTCGCCGTCAGGCGGCCCGCCGTCGCCCATACCTCGCAAAACGGGGCCTGTCTAGAGCAAGACAGAGGAGCGGCAAGGTTGGGCGCAACGCAAGCGCTCTCTCCCTTCCTTTTTTGGGAACAAAGAGGTTTATTTAGCTCGAGGGCTTTGCAAGCTCGAGTTGGAAGCTTGCTGGCAGGGCACATGTTCTCGCGCATTTCCTTCAGACATGCTGCACATTACAACATTGCTGAGACAGCCGTGCTCAGGACTTCAGCGCCAACCACGAATAAACACCCAAAAGCTGTCTGACTCAGGTCATGCGACCCTCCCAGCAGGCAAACGTCCCGCAGAGGCGAGTCACACCATGTGCAAGGTTCCTGGCAATTCAGAAGTGTTCAAACGCGTTCAGAGAGCCAATGACCTGCACGCGCACGACCTGCAGCGCAACGCACCCCGTGCGTCGCTATGCAAGCAGCCAGCCTTCCGTCACCAGCACAGCTGGTCTCTCGGGGCCCACAGGGGGGTCTGTGCTGCGCACTGACAGGCCAGACGCCAAACGACCTGGATCAGTACACTGACTGCAGCCCCAGCCGACATTCACTCTGCCTGGGTGTGGCGGGCGGCGCTGCCGCAAGAGCGGGGGCGCCAACGCCCGCCGCGTCGATCCCCCAAGGCCTCAGACTTCGTCGAGGTAGTAGTACGTGCCTGCAGCGCACATGATACCGTCAGGCCCCGAAGAAAGTGGCATCTACAAGCCCTGCTGGCCCAGGTTGAGGACAGATTCCACAGGTGACACATGGCAGTGCACACTATCACAGAGCACGGGTGTGTAAAGGGTCGTCACAGTTTGAAGACTGCACAGTGTCCGCTCCCGCATGCGCACACACATGCTGTGTGAGGCGAAAGTGCATGGTGTGTCAAGAGTTCTGGTGCATGCCGCCCTTGCGAGCGCAGAGCATCCTTGCACTTGCAAGGGTGCACTTGTGCGTCTCAGCTCGGCCTGGCTGCGCGAGCGCCGCGCGCCTGCCGCCTTCTGCTCCTGGTCCTTGAGCGAGTTCATCTTGTTGATGCGCGGCCGGTAGTTCGTGGGGTCCCGCCGGAATGTGATGTCCAGGTTCTTCAGGAACGCGTTCATGCCTGCGCGCGCCGCACGCGCCGTTGGTGCCTGCCAGAATGGTGTCTGTGGCAGAACGGTGTCTGAGAGCGTTGCCGCGTGCACCATGCGCTCGCGCACGCAGGGGCGCGCGCCACGAACAGCGCGCCTCGGCCGCCCCGGGCCCCACTCCCCCGCCGCCGCTTCTCAGCGCTGCTTTGGCTCTGCCCCTGGCGGCACGCAGCGCAGAACCTCGCACCCCTTCTCGCGAGCATCGCGCAAACAAGCGCATGCGCCTGGCGCAGAGCGCGGACCGGTGAGCAGCGACTGCGGCTTGCGCGCGACAGCCGCCACAGAGGGCTGGCCGTCGTAGACGATGACGCGGTCCGCCAGGTAGGCCGCCATGATGAAGTCGTGCTCCACGATGAACGCCGTCTTCTTGGCGTGCATGATGAAGCGCTTGATCACCTGCAGGTGATGGGCTTAGGGTCAGGGTCAGAAACAAGCGCTGCGGCACCCTGAGCGGCAGGTTCTGTGTACACACTGCTCAGCTCTGCAGATTCACACGCGCCTCGATCCTTCGATCCTTCAGAGTGTCAACGACAGCAAGCCTTGGCCCCGGCCGCGCCACACAGGATGTTCTCGAAGACAGGCCACAGCGTCCAGGGCGCGAGGTGATGCGCCCCAGGGGAACACACAACGGCACGGTCCGCCCGCGCTTTGGCGCGCGCGCCGCGGCCGGGCGGGGCGGGCGGGCGCCGCGCCTTGGCGGCCACGATGCGCTGCTCCGAGTCCAGGTAGGCGCTGGGCTCGTCGATGAGGTACACGTTGGCCGGCTGGCCCAGCGCCATGGTGATGGCCACGCGCTGCAGCTCGCCGCCGGACAGGTTGCGCACCTGCGCGCGTCGGCGCGGCTCCCGCGCGCCTGGCGGCGCGGCCAGCCTACCGCTGCGGTGTGCGCGGCCCATGGCGCAGGCCTCCACACTCTGCACAGTTCAGGCATGCCGCAGCAGCACGCGCACGGCCCTGACCCGCCCCAGGGCGCCTCCTGCCTCCTCTGCAAGCTCGGTCACGCCTACACTGCACGCGCTCGACCGCCAGGGGCGCGATTCGGCCTGGCGGGCAGCGCCTGAGCGCGGCGGCGCGGCGGGCGCGCCTGCTGGTCCATGAGCGCCTCGATGTTCAGCGGCTTCATAACGTCGGTGTTGAACTGCGGGTGCAGGTAGGAGTCGCGGATGCGCTTGTGCAGCAGCTCGCGCACCTGTGCGCGCACGCCCGCACGCTGGCTGCATGCTTGCCGCAGGACACTTTTTCTGTTCCTTGCACTTCAGCTTTGCACACACATGCAGACATAACCAGCAAGATCAAGGCTTTCAGGACTCATTGAAGCCATTGCCATCAGCATTGCGATGACGGCTCCTGGGTTGCAGTAAAATTCCTCGCAGTTAGCACAGGGCGCACCGAGCCCGGGAACTTGGGCGAGATCTTCTGCGGCTTGTAGCTGACGCGGAACTGCGGGATGTCGCCGTCCGCGCGGTCCGCGTCCAGCGCGCCGGCCAGCATCCGGATGAACGTCGTCTTGCCCGTGCCGTTCTCGCCCAGCATCACCTGCGGCGGCGGGCGCGGCGCTCAGCGCCCCCGGCCGGCCGCGGTGGAACAAGCGGAACACAGCAGCGGAACAGCGTGGCTGCTCGGCGCAGCGTGACTTTTGGCCTCGCCAGCCGCGCCAGACCGCGTACATTGGCAGGTGAGAGGAACCTGGGAGAGCGTTCAGCTGACGGGTCGATGTGCGCATGAGCGTGCGGCACCTTCACCGCGAGATCTATGTGACCAGTCAAGGTCCGCCACTGGCAAGTGCCGCTCCGCGGCCGGCCCGGCGCCGCCCGGGGCGCCAGCGGCGCGCGCGCACCAGGATCTCGCTGTCGGTGAACTCGCCGGCCTCGATGTCCAGCGTGAAGCTGCCCTGCACCTTCTGCATGGTCGGGTACGTGTAGCGCGAGAACTTCTTCACGTCGCCCTCGCCCTCGTTGGCCACCTCCGCCACCTGCGCCGCCCCGGCCGCCCTCAGCGCGCGGCCCCGACCCTAACCCTATCTTTGGCCACCTCCGCCACGTGCGCCGCCCGGCCGCCCTCAACGCGGCCCGGCACCTGGCCGGCGGCGGCCGCGGCTGTGACGACGCCGCGCGCGTCGCCGCGCGGGCCGCCCAGCCCTGCGAGACTGTGTCGGTGTGCGGCATGTGGCGCATCATGCTCGAGCCCTCGCCGCGGGCGTAGGCGCCGCCTGCATCACACAACGCATTGCCTCCTGGGCAGCGCGGGGCCGGCATGGAGGGCAGGCACCAGGGCCAGGCCGCGCCGTGCCACCGCCCAGCGGCGGCTGGATTAGGGTTGGGTTCACTCAGGGTCATGCTTAGGCCCACCGCGGCCGCGCTCAAAGAGCGAGCGGCGCCGCGCCTTGAACGTGAGCGCCTCCTCGCGGAAGCGCAGGTTCTCGGTCGGCACGAAGCCGGCCAGGAAGATGTTGATGCCCTCGCGCACGCTGAAGGGCAGCGTGACCACGCCGTACGCGCCGGGCTTGCCGTACAGGCAGCAGATGAAGTCGGACAGGTAGTCCAGCACCGCCAGGTCGTGCTCCACCACGATCACGTACTTCTGCGGGTCGAGCAGGCCGCGGATGACCTGCGCGCGCCGCGCCCGCTCGCGACCCGCGAGCGTTGCAAACCGCCGGACGGCCGGTCACCGGACATGCCCACCTCGTCACCAGGTGCAGAGGTGGCGCGGCAGGCTGCACGCGCCAGCCAGCGCAGAGGCTGGTGGTCAGGCCAGCGCCTCAAACAGGAGTCGTCCTTGTGCCCTGTGCATGTCGGGCACGCCCTCCACGGCACCCCCCTCACCTGCCAACTCGTGACGCACACACCAGGTGTAACAAGACCCACAAAAGCACCCGGAGGTCGGCTGCACGGTGTGGGGCGCCGGGCGGCGCGCCTGCGCGGCCTTCAGGCGTTGCCTGACGTCCAGGTAGGAGCTGGGCTCGTCAATCATGTACACGTCCGCCTGCTGCGCAGCCACCACCGCGATGGCAAAGCGCTGCAGCTCGCCGCCTGCGCGCGCGCGGCGCCGGGCCTCGCGCCCCGCTTTGGGCATGCGCGCACGCGCCCCAGCCGCACCGCGGTCCGCAGACGATGCCGCTGCGCCGCGAGCGCACGCGAGGCGCCTCCGCGCCAGAGCGCACACTGCCAACTGAAACCCAGCCACACCCGGGGACACGCGTCGCTGGCCTGCTGCCGACACGCAAGCCATGCCACGCAGCCGCAGCAGGCCTGCCCTGCAGGTGCTGCAGACCCCACGCAGCGCATCTGGGCGAGGGCCGGCCGGGACCGCGCAGCGCGGCGGGTTGATCGGGTTGGGGCGCGGGCGCGCACCCGACAGGTGCTCCACGTCGCGGTCCAGCACCTGCGCCAGGTCCAGCTCCGCCAGCAGCATCGCCTTCACGCCGCGCTCGTCCTTCTGGTCAAGCACCGTCTCCACGTTGCCCCTGCCGGCCCCAGCATGTCAGAGTGGCTAGGCTGGGAGGCGGCTGTTCGTGGGCGGCCCTGTCGGCACGCCATTGATTGGCACCCGACCACAACCGCCTGTGTCATCAATGCACGCATGCCAACTGCCTCTCAAAGCTTCAGTCCTCATGAGCCTCTGTGCGCGCGTTGCCTTCCTCTGTCGACTCTCGCTGCGCAGCCCTGGGGGGCAGGCGGAGGCGAGCGGGCGCGGCTGCGCCGCGGGCGTGGCGCGGGGCGGGGCCGCGGCGGCGCGGGCGGCCGCACCGCACGGCCTTGGGGATGTGGTCGACGTACTGCGGCTTGATGATGGCGTGCAGGTCGTCCTCCAGGATGCGCGTGAAGTAGTTCTGCAGCTCGCTGCCACGGAAGTGCGTGAGGATCTCCTGCCAGTCCGGCGCGTTCTGCGGCCGGGCGCGCACATGGTGCTTAGTCTCAGACGAGACGCTTCTGTGACTCGCTGCCGCAACAGCGCTCCAGGATCTCCGGCCCGGCCCGTCCAGCGCTCTGCAGTCAAAAGGGACGCGCAGCTCAGCCTAAAACGGTCGTATTTTACAATGGCTGCCGCGAGAGCGCTTGGCGATCTCCGGCCCGTCCGGCGCGCGCCGCGGCCGAGCACGGACGCGCGGCTCGGCTGTCACACAGGGCGCCCGGAGCCGGCCTCGCTGCCGGCCCCAGGACGCCCGCACCAGCCGAGACCATGGTCTGGGACGAGAGAGCAGTGCTGCACCAACACGCGCGGCTTGTGGCATAAGCAGCAACCTTCCTGCACCATCAACCAACGACGCAGACCCGGTGCAGCTTCCGCCCGAGTCACTAGCGCCTCGGGTGTTGCCCGACTGCCTAGGTGGCGCACCTCAAAGCGCCCCAGGTTGGGCTTCAGCTTGCCCGCCAGCACCTTGAGCGCCGTGGACTTGCCAATGCCTGCGCCGGCCGCGGCCCCACCCCTGTAGCGCAGCGGGCGCTGCGCTCCGCTGGGCAGTGCGCGCCGAGGCAGGCCGTGACAGGGCACGCGCGAACGAGGGGCTGCCGGGCGCACCGTTCGTGCCCACCAGCCCGAGCACCTGCGCTGGCCGTGGTACCGGTAACCTGGCGCAGCCGCCGCCGCCACGCCGGGGTCAGGCCCCGCGCCGGCAGGCGCGCTGCACGGCCGGACGGGCGGGCGTGGCGCCCCCGCGCCTGTGCAGCTTGAAGGAGTTGGGCCCGTAGCGGTGCGTTGTCTCCTTCTCCAGGTTCTTCGGCAGGTTGATGATCATAATCGCGTCAAACGGGCACTTCTGCGCGGCGCGGAGCACGTGCCCCCGTAACGCCTCCGCAGGCCCGCAGCGGCGCCCGGCCCGGGCCGGCGGCCGCGGGCGGCGCACCTTCACGCAGATGCCGCACCCGATGCACAGCTCCTCGGAGATCCAGGCCATCTTGGAGCTGGGCCCGACCTCTACACACAGTTTGCCTGCCCCGCGCCCCGGAGCGTCAGCAGTGCGTGCCTGGGCTGCAAGCGCCCTGCGTAGCACACACAGGCCTGCGCCCACCTGTCCTGACGACCGGGCAGGACTTTTTGCACTCCTGCCGGCACTTTTTCGGCTTGCATCTGCGGGGACGCGCAGCAGCTCAGCGCCAGAGCTTGCAGCACGCATGCTCCGCAGAACCAGACAGCGTGTGCGAGGCGGGACTGGGCGCACTTGTCGCTGCTCACGATAGCGATTCGAGTCAGTATTTCATCGGGCTCGTTGCCCTTTTTCTTGGGCGCCATGCCGCCCCGCGGCGGCCTGCCAGGCGCCTGGTGCGCCCTCCAGGCGGCTGGCCGCTGACTTATTACCCAGAGAGGGCGCGAGACAGTCGCGTGCAGGCGAGGTGCGCCAAATGCTCCTTCCCTTTTGCAAACGTAAGGATTGCTAGACAGGAGCAGGGACACTGCGCGATTAAGTGTTGCGAGCCTCTGCCGGCCGAGGGTACATAGGGGCTTCAGGCCCCCCATTCGGGTCATATTTACATTTAATTTGAACATGCCTTGGCCACAATTTTTATACCAATGTTTAGCAATTGCATGGGGCCCGGAAACAGCCGACTAACACAACGCAACTCACATCATATGTAAGGCACTCTTTAATTCATGCGCAGAGGTTCCGAGTGCTCATATGACGCATGCTATGGTCAGGCGGGAACAGGCGAGCATATAGAGTGTGACAGCAGCCATTAGGAATGTACATACTGTCTCCTACATAAGCATAAGCAGACCGTGTCGCTCGCCAGTGGTGAGTCGCCACCCAGAGCACCTACAACAGGTAAATCGAGCAGCGCAAGAGGCACTGCGGTGGCACAGACCTAAGAGCGGGCGCGAACTCGGCCGAGCGTCTTGACGCTCAGCAGGCACAGCAAGTAGCCTACCTAGTAGGGTTCCGATGAGGCTGCCCGTTTGGAAAGTGTAGTCACTGCTCGCGAGACAGGCAGCGCGCCACCACGTCAGGCAGCGCAGCGAAGTGCACTCAACTTGCTGTGGCAGTGGTTACAGAACCAAACCTGGCACCACTTGTGCTGTGTTGAAGAGCGCTTAGGGAGCGTGGAAATGAAGGGTCTGCTTCTTCGCCACCCGCCGGCGCGAACAAGGAGTTGACCTGGGAGGCAGAGATATGACTGCACGCGCCCGGCAACGTATCGGGTGGCTGCTGCTGGCACCCCTGCTGTGCCTGGCCATCAGTTCGCCGCTGCCGCAAGCCCATGCGGGCGCCACGGCCCTCAGACAGGTATCCATATTGGCCTGCGCTTGCTGGCTTGAGTGCCGGTGGTCCCTGACACCTGCTTCACCGTTGGGTTGCTATGTGCATGCATAAGCGTACAGCAATGTGGCGCCCTCTTCCGCGCAGGAGCGCGTGGGGGACACCACAGCGCACCACAGGCGGCTGCAGCAGCCCAAAATCGATGAGGCTCGGGACAAGCCGGGCGCAGGGGCCGCTGCCGCGGAAGCAGACAAGGGTGCCGGCGCGGCCGCGGCAACAGAGGAGCCCCTGACGCTGTCGGCCAGCGACAGGACAGGCAAGCGCATATACCGGCGAGCCGGCGAGGTGCGCTTGGCAACCGTAGCGACGGCACGGCGCAGTGTGGGGGCAGAGCCAGTCATGCCCAATGTCTTGCAGTCCTGCAGCTGAAGCCACTCGCATGCTTCTTCACAGCCAGCCTGGTAGCCACCCTGGTAGCCAGTGCCTGCTGTTTGCCGGACAGCCCACCCCCCGGCAGAAGCAGCGACGGGGCTTCCAGAGGCGGGCTCTCACGCCGCGCCCTGCCAGGCCGCTGGCGTGCTGGGCTGCCAGCTTAGCCCATGTGCGAGGGCTGACCGGGCGGGCTGTGCGCCCGCGCAGCTCGGCGTGTTCCACTTCGCCTTCCCTGGGGTGATCAAGCTCGCGGGGGGCGCGTTTGAGGCCGTGGTGGTGTACGTCTACATCAAGGGCGTCCGCCACGAGGACACCGTGACCTTCCGCGGCTTCATGTTTGCCCAGGCGCGCGGCCCCAGACCTGCACGCGCAGCCGCGGGCAGCCGGCAGCGCAGCTCTGGAGCGGCGCTGGGGCGCCGTGCTCGCCGGCGGGGCATGCGGGCCTGGAGCGCTGTGTGCTGCCAGGCTAGCATCTGACATGCACGACACGCGCAGGCCGCCTCAGGCAGCCTGGCGTGCGTGACCCGCCCATGCTGATTGTCACACGGCGTGACTGCACAGCACTCACGGCAGCGCTAATCGCAGAGCACGGAGCGCGCGTGGTTCAACTGGGGCGAGACCGGCCTGTGCCAGCCGCACGTGACGGACGCATGGCTGCCGCGCGTCTTCTTCAGGTGAGCTCCGGCCGCGCAAGCTGTGCAGTGCCGAGCTGGCAGGCTGCATTGCAGCTGCGCTGCCGCAGGGGCCGCTGCTGGCAGGGCGCTGCATGAGTTGCTTTGCTCTGTGCCGCGCAGGGAAGTGTATGGCAAGCAGGAATATGACTTCCACGTCTACAAGGAGCTCATGTGGGGCGAGGAGGCCGGCGCGCGCCCGCGGCCTCTGTGTCCTGCGGCAGCGCCTGTTTGGGGGCTGCTGAGGGTGCTTGGGCCGCCCGCGGCGGGCACTTGATGTGCCATGCCTGGTAGCATGTGTACTTCTCCATGCACACATGGCGCCTTTTCAGTCTCTTGCTTACACCAAGTGCGTGGTTCAGGTGAGCCGCCTGGTTGGTGACTATGTGCGTACGCCTGCCTCGCGACGCTCTCCACGCACGCAGCTGACCGCGGGCGCGTGCACCCCGCAGACCTGCCCGCGCCCGGCACCAACGACGTGTACCGCGTGTGCACGCCGTTCCCGTTCGAGGCGAACATGACGCTGTCGGCCGCGCAGCACGACATGGAGCTGCACATCGACAACTTTGAGGCGTTCGTGTACTACTCGCCCGGTGCGCGCGCGTCCCTGGCTGGACCATGCATGCCTGTCGGGGCTCGGCACGGGAAGCGGTCGAGCAGGCAGGCATGCGCCCTCGAGCAGGAAGCGCACAGAGGCGCCCACCGTTCACTAGACCTGCAGGTCGCAGTACAAGGCACAGACTTGGCGCTGAGCATGCTCGCACTTGTGCATGGGTGTGTGGCTGGCAAGAAGTCAGAGGCATGTGCCGGCGACGAGCTCGGCGGCCCTGTGAGCCAACTTTGAGCTGCCCGTGTCCCAGTCAGTGCGACATCAGCAGGACACCTTGTGAGGTTCTGTGGAGACGTCTGTGCGGTGCAGCCACTGCTGGCGTTGCTGGGCCGCCGGCTGCGCCCGCGCACGCGCCCGAGCGCGCCCGGCGCGCGCGCCCCCGAGGCGCCCGCGCAGCGCGCGCGCGGCGGCGCTGAGCGGCCGCGCGCGCGGCGCCAGGCGCGGTGGAGCTGCCGGTGCAGCGCGTGCCGCCGCCGGCGGGCGCGCTGCCGGCGCCGGAGGTGGTGGCGCTGCTGTCGCCGTTCATGTACCCCACGCCGCATGCGATTGCTAACAACATGCTCTTCCTGTACATCAAGTACCACATGGTGCTGGGCATCCGCAAGTACGTGCAGTACACGCAGGCGCGTCCCTTGCCTTGCGGCGCCGCCGGGGGGCGGCGAACCTCCTGCCGCGCAGCTCCTGGGCTTGGCCCCGAGCGTGGCGTGACCTGCGTCATGCATGCCGTGCCTGGCGGTGGTTACAGAGGGCGCTGCGAGCCCGGGCCGGCATGCTTGGCGGCGGTGGTGCGGTGCGTGCGGATTTCGGGATGCTGTGCTGAAGTCATGGTCCGAGCGCGCGCGCAGAGCACGTTTATCGGCGGGTTCATGGCGGACGCACGGCTGGCGACCCTGGTGGACAAGGGCGTGCTGGAGTTTGTGCTGTGGGAGAGCACGGTGGAGTGCGGCAAGGGCGCGCGGCTCAAGTGCTGGCAGCCGGTGCTGTACAGCCACGCGATCCTGGCCGCCTGGGGCACCGGGCCCAACCTGTACTACTCGTTTGCGGACCACGACGAGTACCTGGCCATGCCCTACCCAAACTCCATTGGCACCGTGCAGGACATCATCACGATGTGCTCCGCCGGGCAGACGCAGGCGCGCACGCGGCGCCCCGCGTCCGAGCCCGCCGGGCACGGCACGACTGTTCGCTTCGTGAGTGCACTGTCAGGTGAAGCGGAGCTGCTGACGAGTGGCCCTCGGCATGGACGGCATCAGTGAGACCGTAATGGAAGCCTTGCAACAAGGGCGGTGGTGCAGGGAGGGATGTTGTGCACAGTCACTTGCTACCCGCCCTGCGCTCGCGACCGCGCGCCCATGCGGCCAGCCGCGTGCAGGTGAACCTGCGGCGCTACAATGCGTTCTGCGGGCCGGAGCGCTGCTCCAGCAAGGACAACATGACCGACATGCGCGCGGCGGGCGAGATCGATGTGTGGACCGGCGCGCCCGCGGCTGGCCCGCACCCGCTGAGCCACTACACGCTGCGCTCCGCGCGCACCTGGCAGCACGACAAGGGCAAGTGCATCGTGCACGTGGACCACATGGCCGGCTACCAGGCGCGGCCCTAGCCCTAAACCCCGGCGGCGGCAGCGCGAGAGCGCCCGAGCGCGCGCGGCCGGTGACCGGCTCAGCGTGCATTCGTGATATGTCGCGCCTCGGTGCTCGCCGATCGCGTGCGCGGCGTCCTTGCGACTGTTCAATGCCGCCCTGTCGGGGGTCTCCTCGGCGGCGCCGATGCCTGCGCCCTGCGCATGCGCCTTTGGGCGCGCCAGCCGGCGTCCAGCCCGGGCGCAGCTGCGGGGGGTTGCTTGCGCGGGCGTTGCCCACGCGCGCGCGCGCGCGCAGGTGCACTACGGCATGGTGCTGCCCAGCGGCTTCACGCACCCGCAGGCCATCGGGCCGTTCGGCGCGCCGGTCAGCGAGAACTGCGGCTCCTGGCTGCACCTGTCCAACATGTTCATCGCGCGCACCGACCGCAAGAAGATGATCGCCGACGCGGCCGGCTGGCACTGGATCTTTGCGCGCATCGACACGTTCTGGGCGCAGCCCGAGTGGGCCGACGTGCTGCAGGCGCGGCCGGCGGCCGCGCGCACGCGCACGCGCCGGCGCGGCATGCCGCAGGACCTGGAGAAGGCGCTGTCGCTGGCCAATGTCAACATCGGGCGGTGATGTCGCGCCGCGCGCCGCGCGTGCGCCCGTGTGCGGCGCGCGTGCGGCGCCGCGGCGGCTCGGCAGGTCCGGGGAGCTGCGCCGCGGTCTGCCCATGCGCGCGTCGGGCGTTGCCGTGCAGTGCTCTGCGCGGCTGCAGCGCCGCTTGCTGCGGCTGGACGTGTGCGAGGCGCTGTGCTCGCATGTGTGCCTGCGGGCGCTGTTTGTGATCGCGGTGGGAACGGTAGGGTGTCGCGCGGCGCGCTGAAGGGCGTCGAGAAAGAAGGCCTTTTAGGGTGCAGAGAAAGTGTTTGCTCAACAAAATTTATTGGTGGCGACGGTGAGCATATGCAACAGGCTGGCATAGACATTCTTTCCGCAACTTGGGTCAGTGTGTGACGCTTTTGCTCAAAGCAACTCCAGCGCCTGTGCTGGGCCCGCTGGAGCGGGACTCTGCCTAGGCGTTGCCGCATGCATGGGCCGCCCCAGAGGGCACGTGACCGCCCTTGCTTGCTGGTGTCGCCCCATAGTGATTTGGCAACTTGGCACAAGTTGTAAGTGCATAGACAGGTGTTCACTCCAGTAATTAGGGTTGCCTCTAGTCAGTGAGCCGTTTCCGTCAATATTCGAACGTTGTCGCGGCGCACGTCGCTCTACCAACGCAGTGGCTGTGGCGCGGCGTCCTATGCTGTGTGACAGGAGAGCACAAGCGTCGTCCCGGGCGCAGGGAGGGCGCGACGTTACTCGGCTGGCCGTGATCTGACTACAGTCGATGTTTCGCGTGTGGAGCCTGTGCGCACTCGTGCTCAGTTACTTCGCGTGCAAGGCGTCAGCGGAAGCAGTGAAGTGGCCATCAGACAGCGCAATCAGGCAGTGGGCGCTAGAGAAGCGCGGGCTGGCACTGTTTGGAGATGGTCATGCCCAGCAGCTCGCCTTGCTCAAGGTGACTAGCCTCCCCAAAGCTGGGCACAGAGAGCGGTGTGGCCGTTACCGTGAGCGCGCACACAGGGTACGGCAGACGCGTGCTCCCGCCCGCGACTAAGCGCGCGGCGCACTCTGCGCAGGGCGCATCCTGGGCGTACGACTGGTCGCTGGGCGAGGATGCGGCTTTTGTCAACGCCTGCGTTGCTACAGGGACTGAGTACATGCCTATGATTGTGCGCCCTGCTCCTGCGAGCCCAACAGCAATTCAAAAACCTGCCTGGCCCGGGCCGCCGCGTGCGCCCTGGCGGCGCTCACGCCCGCGCCGCCGCGGCGCAGTGGAGCATAGAGCACCTGCTCAACACGACTGAGAACCAAATCCGCGACGTATACCAGACCAACCAGACCTTCCCGAACACGACCAGGTACCTGCTGGGCTTCAACGAGCCCAACAAGCCGTGCGCCCCGCCTGCGACCCGTCAGCGCCCGAGCTGCGCCCTGACGCCTGGACGGGCCCCGCGCCTACACGCGCTGGCAGAGACACGGGCCGCGCATCGCGCAGGGGCCAGTCGAAGGTGTCGTCAGAGCTGGCCGCCGACGCCTGGCCGCTCATGGAGAAGGCGCGCCCGGCCGCTGCCTGCGCTGCACGCGTGCGGCCGCGGCGCCAGCGGCCCCGCGCCGCGCAGGAGGCTGACAGCCGGCGGCTTTTCTGCAGGCGGCCAAGCACTTTGGGCTGAAGCTCGTCGCGCCCTCGCCCGCCACCTGCGGCCGCTACGACTGCATCCACGGGGCGCCCTTCACGTGGTGAGCGCGCTGCAGCACGTGGCCCAGGCTGGGACCCGCCACGGACATCCCGTCTAGATCACCGTGCGCCGCATGGAGGGATGACGCGCGGCATTCAAAACACAGGTGGGACGACTTCTTTAACAACTGCACTGCATCTTTCAACCGCACGTGCAACGTGGATGCTATGGTGGGCGTGGCCCGGCGCCCGAAAGCTCCACGCAGGCGCTGCGCAGGCGCCAGTGCTGCTGCTTCTGCTGCTGCGCAAATGCACTGCCACGCTGACCAGGGCCGCCACACAGGCTGTACACTTCTACTCGCCCTGCGACGTGGGCGCGCTGCAACAGTGCGCACGCCCCCGCGTTCCCTGCACGGTGCCGCCTGTGCGCGCGACCTGCAGCTGCCCTCACCTCCTTTGTGCGCCCTCAGGATGATCGACCAGGTCTCCTCGAAGTACGGCAAGCCCATCATCATCACCGGTGCGGCGCCCGGCTGCGGCGCCGGACAGCGCGCGTGGTCCCTGGCGCCGGCGCTGACACGTGTGTGCGCCCGCAGAGTTTGGCTGCTGGGAGGGTGCCGAAGGGACCATGCGCAGGACTGTGAACTTTATGAGGCGGGCGACCAGCTACCTGGACAGCGACCCCAGGGTGCTGCGGTGAGGCCCCAGGGCATTTTTCGCCGTTCTTCTGGCGTCTGTTTGATGACAAATATGATGCTGGCATTGGTATGGTGTCCACTTGGATGGGACCAAAGCTGTGCCACGCCACTTGGGATGCTAATTAACTCTCCGACCATGTTGCGCAGGTATGCTTGGTGGTCACCACAGCAAGGCAGCATAGAGAACATGACAGGCCCGAACGCGTTGTGGTACGGCAGCGGCAACCAGACCAGGCCGACCAGCTTGGGCAATCTGTACCTGGAGCAGGGTGGCCCCGGCTGCTACGCCACGTGACCCAGGGCGCTCTGAAGCCTGTGACGTGGGGCACCTGCCGGGTCCTGCTGAGTGGAGCGGAACAGTGTCTAGCTACGACCCTTCTGCCTAGCTATGACCAATTAGCTACACTTGTCTCTGCACTACGCTCTGGATCAGTGGGAGTAGCTGCTAGTTCAAATTGTAAGAGCTAGGTCATGCACCCGGGGTTTGAATGTGACTCTTGACGCCAGCATGCTCGATCGCGCCGGTGCTTGCCGCTTACGCTCAGCCTGTGGGTCCAGACGATCAGTGCAAACGACTCACTCGTGCAGGGAATTGCATATTTGTAGCGCAAGCCTGGGCTACGCAGTGTCCTCACCTTGGCGGGAAAGAGAGGTTGGCACCCGGGTCTGCCGTCCGAGCAAACGTCAGTGTGGCAGTTTGAGTCATAGGCGGGTCCTGCTGTGGCTTGACGCAAGTTCGCAGCGCACTTTGGTGTGAACCCACAGGCGGGAGGTGCAAGGCACAGCGCCAGAGGCTGCCTGCCTGCAGCGCCAAGCCTGCTCGGCGCCGGGTTTGCAGAGGCACAGCCATGCGGAGGCCTGCAGCGCTGCAGGGCGTCCTGGTGCTGGCCGCGCTACAGGTGGTGCGCCACACCACCTTGGAAACGTTGCACTCCTCACAGATTAGGATAGGAGGTACTGGCCTGGCGAAACGCCTGTGGTGGGTGGGCGCAGGTGCTTGGTTCGCAACACAGTGGCCGCAGCCTGCGCTCCGTGGACGAGCTGCCAGAAGGCTTCCGCCCGCTGCAGAACGGGTGCGCACAGCGTCACTGCATCACTCTGCAATAACGGCCAGAGAACAGTCCACTGCAGGGGGGTTGCAACCTCAAAGCTGGGTGGAGGTGCTCTGGCACCCACTTCACAGTGTGCGCGGGGTTGTCCGAACACGCTGGGTGATAAGTTCCACCTCGCGGCAGGTGCGAGGCAACGCAGGTGGCCGAGTGCCAGGCATCCGGCAAGGTCTGCTTCAACAAGGCGTGCGTCCAGGACGCATGCGACAGCGGGGATGCGCTCTCAGTGCGCTGCCGCGCGGTGTGCAACCAGATGCCGCCCAGCCTGTCGTACGCATGCAGCAGCTGTGATGACAAGGTCGTCTGCACGCGCGACAACACCCTGCCGATCCTGGGCGCGATCAGCAAGCGGCGCACGCGCTTGCGGCGCGCCATGCGCAGCCGTGCGCAGGCCGGCGCTGCGCAACAGCGCCGGTGATGGTGGTGAGGTATCTGGGATGAGGTGGTCAGGCGGTGTGTGCAAGGCCTTGTCCCGGCAGGGGCGCGCTTCTGCGCGAACTTGGTCCTTTGAGCTTGACAGCTTTTGTCGGCCTATTTCACTGAAGCAAGCGCGCTCCAGCACAGGCCTGCAAGTTGAGCCAGAAGGGCAATAGCTATTGGGTTATGTCTTGTGTGGCGCATGCCGACCACCGCAAAGATCCTGCCTATCAAACAATCACCGAGTAATGCATAGCTATTGCTGGGAAGTGTGCAGGCCCGTGTCGCCGCCAGACAAGCTCTCTGCACAGCCCCGCCAGCGCACAAATGCTGGGCTACTCCAGGCCCTGGATGGTGTCCAGCACCCACTGCCACCGGGTGTCGTGCACCGCGTCGTAGCAGGGCGCGCGGCCCACAAACAGGTTGACGACGTGCAGCCAGACGCCGCAGTCCTCGTGCACGGGCACGACGGTGAGCCCGTACGGGTCGCTGTGGTTGAGCTGCACCGCGCCGTCCGGCAGCACCATGCCGTAGTGCACCTGCGCACACGGCGCCAGGAGCTCAGTGAGGTCCCCACCCTGTAGGGCGAGGCGGCCGGCCCTGCAGGGCGAGTCGGCTGGCCCCTGGCAACCAGCCGCTTCCAACCCACCTTGCGTTACCAGGCGTCATGGTGTGCACGTGCGCTCAAGACATCGACCTCTTTCACGGAAGCTTGCTCCATGTGCACCGTGGCCTGGCTCTAGCCATCATGCTGCCGCAGGCAGGGCGGCGGGGTGCAGGGTCTCAGGGTCAGGGCCGCGCCTGGTAGCCGGCCATGTGCTCCGGGTGCACCATGGCCTTGCCCTGGCCGTCCCAGTACGGCAGCGCGCCGCGCAGCGCGTAGTGCCGCAGCGGGTGCCGCGCCCCGCGCGCCTGCCACGCGGGCAGGTCGCCCGCAAAGCGCCGCTCCGCGAGCGCGTCAGTGCCATTGCACGTCGCGGACGCGTGGAACGCGTCGTAGCGCCGGATGTTGACCTGCGCCCACCCCGCGGTGCGGCCTCAGCCGCAGCGCATGCCATGTGCCGGGGGACTGTGCAGCGGCGTAGCGCCGCGGGCACTCACCTGTCACCGACACGCGGCCTCCACCGGTACACACAGAGATGGGTTGA
>JAABUH010002292.1_pt1 | contig 18724 bp, 29 predicted proteins | sample 5559121 | NCBI WGS metagenome assembly JAABUH01 (sample SAMN10711871, study PRJNA513364) | rock metagenome | isolation source: Antarctica rocks | place: Antarctica: Victoria Land, Battleship Promontory nord | collected 2015-12-28
ATCGTAGATACACCCTTCCTCGTTCCGCCTCTTACAGTGGTGGCATTTCGGTCGCGCCCCATCGCACCTAAGCCATTCCATCAATACAAGTCCGGGGAATTTGAGAGAAGGAGAGAGGGGGAGGGGAGGGGGAGGGGGTACCAACTTGAGTTTCCGAGCCCGACACATATGACAAGCAATCACCACCTTCTTATCCTCATCCCCCTCGTTCTTCCTAGCCTCAGCCTCATTCTTCCGTCGCTTCCCATTCCTCCCCCCCTCTGCATTTCGTTTCTTGTCCCCCGGCGAGATCAGACCGGAACCGGAAATTGCACCCGATTTGGGCAGAGTGGACGGGAAAGAGAATCTCTGATCTGAAGGGGTGGCGTCGCGTATGCATGGCGGTCGAATATGGCTCGAGATTCGGGCATCTACTTTCTCGGTCTTGGTAGTGGGGTTGGTGTTGAGCATCTCGAGAGCCCATGCTCCGGGTGACTGTTTATCGGTGTTCACGGGTTGGCGGGGGAAGTGGGGTGGACCGTGTGATGATCCGGAAGCCCGAGGTGGGGCGGGGGTGTTGTGGACTCGTATTTTCAGGAGGGGAGGTAAGTCATCGGAAGAGGGAGGGGGTTGGGACTGAAAGTTAGGCAGGGTTTGCGGAGTATTCCAGATACCGTTCGGCGGGGCTTGATGTTGATGGGTATCCGATGGGGTTGGGAAGGTAGAAAGCGAGTTGCCCGTGAAATCTATCGGGTCGAAGGGTAGACCCATCCTCGCGAAATCGGGTTGAGACGCCTCGGCCGCATTCGGATCCGGTGCGTGGAGGACATCGTACACCGGCTCTCCCTGCCATTGGAAGAACGTAGGTGGGAGAGCGGGGGCAACCCAGTCTGGCGAGATATGTACTTGGCTGAAATCGTGTAGGGCTGTCTCGATGGCGAGATGATCATACGGTTGAGCCCGAGTCTGGGGATAAAGTATTGGCTGGGCGAATGGTGTAGGTTGATGTTGGATTGGATGATTACTGAACGGATTGTTCGGGGCATGGAGCGGCTGGACGAGATTCTGGTGATCGAGGTTGAGTTTCGCCTCGAGTAATTGATCGAATCGGTCGCCGGTGGCTAAGCTCGTACCGGGTTTCACCCCACCCGGCTTAAAGTAACCTTTTCTATGGACCGTTAAGGTCAGCACCGCATAACACTAGTTTGGGACCACTTACTGGGGCAATGACAATCTCCTCTCCTCATCGTCCTTGACCTGGGGTACCCAGCTGGGCGCTGGTGGACCATCATGACGCCCAACGAACGGAGAGTCAGAGTTGAACCCGACGGGCGTGAAGGCGGTTTGGAATGCTAGTTGGTTGGTGAACGGTACGGAGGAGCCCTCGCCGCTGCCGTTGCCGTTGCCGTCTTGGTAGGAATCGCACATCTTAATCTACAACCGGGGACCGCGAAGAAGGGTTGTTGTTGTTGTTGTTGTTTATTGGGATGGAATCGGAAATCCAGTCAGCGCACCAATTCCTACGTTGTGGTAAGCATGTTGCTGACCGATGACCAATTCATAAATCTCCTCAAAGTTTGCGTCCCAGTTCATTCGGTGACGTTATCGATACCGACCCATCCTCTTCATCCTTTATATCTTTCCGTCTCCGCGAAGCACTATTTCTCCACCACCCAATCCGTCTCAAGCGACCAAAAAGGACCGGACCCGAGTACAGGAATCGTGAAAGGAGACAGAGGAGTGAGGTAAGCGAGAGCGGAGTTATTCATATCAGAACCAGTCGGAGGCTAATTCCGGCTCTCGATGACCTTCGGAATCTCTCTGGGAATCAGGCAAGAATTCGGCCGATGGGATCTGGAAGCTCGGGCTTTTAGCGTCGCATCAGCAGGTAAGAATTCCAGGCGAACTTGAGGTCTCTGCATTGTATACAACAAATGTCTAGAGAGGATTTGACTGTAGAATTCGCTCCTCTCTTCCGATAGATATGCTACCAATGTGTCGCAGCACAATCTACTCCTCCTCCCTCTCGTCATCACCCCCAAACATCGCGGCCAACCCGTCCGCAGCCTCGTCTTTCGCCGGCACAAAGACCTAGGAATGTACTATCAATACTTGCAGCTGCAGAGTCTACAGACCGCTCACCTCGAAAGCCGTGTTCTCCCCCTTCTTAATCCGCTCCGCCCTCTCTGCGCCCGCTTTTCCAAGTCCAGCCGACCATCCCTTCTCCCTCGCATATGCCGCTTTCGACCGATCCAGCAACATATCCAGGTCGGCGTCACTACTCCTGTCAGCGCGTTCTCCCGACCAACGGTGTGCACCAACCTGATGATCGTATCGCCCGCACTTGCGACATTAATCTCCTCGCCTTCTAGATCCAGCAGCGCCTTCGCCATCTCCGCGACGCTCTCGTTCTTCGTCTTTCCCCTTCCCAGGAGGACTTTGCCATTCTCATCGACCACCCGACCGAACTTCCCCTGAGAAATGACGAGGGCCTCGAGTTTCCGCTTGTTGCCCGCTTTTTGAAGGATCTTAGTCTCGACGGTATGAGCTGAGACCAGCCGGTAGATCAGGACGGGCCGAGTCTGGCCTATCCGATGCGCGCGATCTTGCGCTTGAAGGTCCATTTGCGGGTCTGAGTTCTTTCAGCGAGAACTCGAAACGCGAAGAGATCAATGGCTCACTCCAGTCCTGGTCAAAGAAGATGACGGTGCTATCAGATGTCAGCGACTAGTTACAGCTTGATCACGAATTCAATGTACTCCGCTGCGACGAGATTGACACCCAGACCGCCAGCTCTCGTACTCAAGAGGAAGAGCTTGCAAGCGTCTTCCCCCTTCCCATTGTTGAAGAGCTCCATCTGCTCTCGTCTCGACACCTGCGATGTACTCCCGTCGATCCGGCAGATGTCCCAGCCCTTATACGAAATTGCCCAGTCCTCCTATGTAAAGTCAATACAGTTCTGCAGCTGAAAGCGTGTTCTAGGAGCTTACAATGACGTCCAGCATTGTTGTGAACTGCGAAAAGAGTAGTACTTTATGTCCTCGTTCGAAGAGCGCGTCTAGTAACCGGTTCAGGAGGAGCATCTTGCCAGACGCATTGACCAAATCCTCATTGACCACCAGTTGGCCGGTCTTGGGATCTGCGGGCCAGTCGAAGAGGAATGGATGGCTCGAGATCTGTTGTTATCAGCGAGACATCTGTCAAAACCCAGAGTCGACCAACCTTTCGAAGTTGCATAACCAGATTCTGCAAACGCATATTGTTCACATGTTTGGCTGGTCGCACATCAGTTTCACGCTCCACAGTGGATAGCCGATACTCACTAGCCTGCTTCACCGCCCATTCCTTCCCAATCTCCGCAGCCGACTTCTCCACGACTCCACTAGGCTCCGCCTTGACCACGCCATTCTCGAGATCCCGAATGTACTTGCTATCATTCTCCTCAATCTTGTAATTCACCTTCGACTTCTTTCGCACCTTCCGCCCATCGTTCTCCTCCTCGACTTGAGGTTTCTGCTCCAGCTCTGGGACTGGTTCCTCCTCCTCCCTATCCGACTTCTTGTTGACGAGATATTGTCTGATCTGGCGGGATACGATGGCTTGATAGATGTCTTTCTGCTGTTGCGTAAGAGGGGCGTAGAGCAGGTACTCCTTCTTCGGGGGGAGCTCCTTTTCGACGTCCACTTTCAGACGACGGAGGAGGAAGGGCTTGAGAATAGCATGGAGGGACGACACGACGGAGCCTTTGTTGAGCAATCCGGCATCACCTCCGCCGGAGTTCATGTCGTCGAAATTGAACCATTGTTGGAAAGAATCCAGGTCGTCAAAGATGTCGGGGAGGATGAAATTAAGGAGAGACCACAGCTCGGCAAGGTTATTCTGTAGCACATCAGCACCGCTCTACGCGCCGAATGAGGCTACTCACATGTAAAGGTGTACCAGTGAGGATCATCCGATTTGCGCTGGTATACGATTTCAGCTCCCGAATGAGCCTGATCTGATCAGCGTAGACCCCTACATTTGGGGAGCGTGCTTACTTGCAGTCGAGATTCTTCAGCCGATGCCCCTCATCCACCACGATAAACTTCCATAAGAAACCACTCAGGAACTGCCGATCCTTCATACACATTTCGTACGTCGTGACGAGCACCGGGAAAGTAGCGGTCGTATTTGAGCCTGGTTTCATATAGCTCCCCGTGCTCTTTCGAGCGCCTTTTCGTAGATTGCCAATACCGGCTGCCTGAGGCGGCTGAAGGCGAGTGGCGCGGAGTTCGGCCCGATGATTAGGATTCCCATGATACATGAGAACCTGAACTACTCTCAGCAGGTTACCGAACGAGACGGGTGAAATGGACGAACTGGTATGGTCGGTGCGAACTTCTCAAACTCCATCATCCAGTTGTTCAGGACGGACAAGGGGCAGACGATGAGGAATGGACCCCATGTGCCCTTTGCTCGTAGATGTGCGAGGAAGGCGATGGTTTGCAGTGTCTACTGGTCGTGAGCCAGATCCAGTGCTGTTAGGAGAACGCACCTTCCCTAACCCCATCTCATCCGCGAGAATCCCATTCAGCCCATTCTCGTACAGGCTGATCATCCACTGCACCCCCGCAAGCTGATAATCCCGCAATTTCGCGCCGGTCACCAGAGCGGGCTGCTCGAACGAGTACTGCACATCGGGATCTTGCTCGTGATCCCCCTCTGCTTCTCCTTCTCCATCCTCGGCATGTTCCTCCTTGGCCTTGCGCAGGTTCAGCGGATCTCCTTCCCCGTCTTCCTCCAGCTTGACCCGTTTCTCACCCCGTCCCCCCTCACTCCTCCGTTTCCGCTTCCCTCTTTCCCCCAAATCCTTCTCCTCCGCTTTGTCCTTCTTTCGCATCCCCTCTCGACCGCCAGCCAGATCCCCCTTCTTCTCCTTGTTCTCTTTCCGCGTCGCAGCACGTTGTTCGGCTCTTTGCTTCTCTATTTGTTGTCGGGCCATGCGGTCACCGATGATCTTGGCGTAGATGGTGGATTTGTCGAGGAGGAAACTTAGGCGGGCAGCTCGGGCTGTAGCCTGTTGTCGGTCGAAGGAGACACGACGGCAGAAGGCCATATCGGGATTAAAATAGGCGATGGCACGTGGAAGTAGAGATTGGTACATAGGGGAGGAAAGCGAGCGAGAGTAGCGAGGACAAAGGAAGTCAGCGGCTGACGAGACGTCTCCCTCCTACTCAACGCGTTCACCCGTCGGGAGGAAGAACCCACCTGAGAGTCACCTTCTCCAGCCTCCTTCAGCTCCTCCACCAAGTTTTCAGCCTCGATCTTCTCCTCATCCCCCTTATCATCCACGACCGTCATCGACCCCGAGCCCGGAGAGGCTGGCATCGAGTTGTCCGTCGATGTGCTCGCGGTGGTCGTGGAGAGCGAAAGGAGCTCCGACGTATCTATTGATGCCATGGGGAGGACAGAATACACGTAAGGGAATATTAAGAAGGAGAGAAGACAGAGGGGAAGATGTAGGAGGCACTGAGTGACGCGTAGAGCCACTCAAGTCCTCCTTTCTTTGAAAAAATCAGTGGCCACGCGATTCAGGGGTGTGTCAAGAATCGAGAAGGGGATCGAGATAATTCTGATCCCGTAACTCGATGACCTGGGAAACGCCGCGAAACTCCGGCAGCTGAGACCTTGAAGATCTGGGTTTTGAGAGGTTTTAGTTAGTTACTCGACCTCATTTTCACCGTCAAGATGTCTGCAAAGTGTGAGTCTAGGCTCTGGTTCCGTTATCTCCAGCGTCATCGTGTGTGCCGTCGTCCACCGCGATTGAACGGTCGACTTGGCCTGCGGAGAGAATAGCATGGATGGAGTTCGAAGCATATGGTTGCAGGTCCGTTGCAGGAGGTGTCGGCAGGACTAGATGATGCTTCCGAGACTGGAGCACGAGGAAGCCCTCGAGCTCGGATTTCTTCCCACTCGGCTTCTCCGCTTTGACGATGAATCGCTTACATCCTTCTAGCCGCTGCCGCCGGTACCAAATTCCGAATGACTCTCGGTCTTCCCGTGGGAGCTGTGATGAACTGCGCCGACAACTCGGGTGCCAAGAGTGAGTCAGGACTCCCTGCTCCTCATGACTTAGTCTCAGCTGCTGATCAACTTCCGCTCTTCCCTTCGCTTCGTCTGCCTACCGTCCGATCCTGAACGCTCCTTGGTCCTGCTTTCCTTCCGCCCCTCGCTTCGCCCCCTCAGACCTCTACATCATCTCCGTCGTCGGCTTCGGCGCCCGCCTGAACCGACTCCCCGCCGCAGCGGCCGGCGACATGGTGATGGCCTCCGTCAAAAAGGGAAAGCCCGAGCTCCGAAAGAAGGGTGCGTCCCATCCTCTCCTTTACTACATCTCGCTGAAGCTGATGTCGCAGTCATGCCCGCCGTCATCTGCCGCCAGCGTAAGCCGTGGAGGAGGAGGGACGGGATGTTCCTCTACTTCGAGGACAATGCGGGGGTCATCGTGAATGCCAAGGGGGAGATGAAGGGGAGTGCTATCAACGGACCGTACGTGTGGTATCTCATGATGAGGTCTTTTGTGCTGATCGGCGCGTAACAGTGTCGCGAAGGAGTGCGCAGATCTGTGGCCACGTATAGCGAGCAATGCGGGGACGGTGGTTTGAGCGGGTATGACCACTGGGGTTTTCAGGAATGCATCGAACACTGGATCTCGACCTGATCACAGCTCCTTTGTAATGCCAACGCCTTTCAGAACGTGGACGGCGGTATGGCGTGTGGGTCAGGTCTTTCATGGGACGGGGAGATGTCCGCAAGACTGTGAGGAGGTACCGTTTCATTACCTGAGGCACTCGATGGGGCTGCATATCAGAGCTGCTTACTACATCAAGGCTCTGGCACTCCGTCCAAAGCGAATCGTTCAGATTCACTCCAATCGGATACTCCTGTAGGGCTTTCTTTGAGCCGCTGGAAGTAGGTCACGATGCTCGATCGACACATATGCATCAAGCCTCCCCCTTGACCTGGAAGAACAACTTCCACCAACTCCTCCCCTGCCCCTTCTGAGACCGATGCACCCCGTCCATGATCCTCTTATAGTACAGTGGGTCAGAAGGCGGTCGCATCGTCCGATCCGACAGCGGGAACTGTACTTAGTTTTCAGCATTTATAACATAAACAGGGGGCTCAAGGTGGACAGACCCGTTGGAGAGCGAAATTCGACTTGATCCGCTCGATCGCGGATCTCATCTCCTCTGCAGCGCGCTCCTCGCTCGGTCCAAGCGTCCTCGTATCCCCATTTGTCAAAGTTGAAATGGGATTTGCAGTGGTGAAAGAAGGAGAAGCAGGAGGTGGGGAAGGAGATGTGGAGGAGGCGATCGGGAAGGCGCGGGTGATGATTGCTTCGAGGCCGTCGGAGAGTTGGGCGGAGTTTGCGGGTCGGAGTGGGGTTGGGGGGAGGGATCGGACGATCGTGAGGAGTTGGTTTAGGCGGGACATTATATCATGCGGAGTGTGGTCTCAGAGAGTCCTTGAAAGGTGATTGAGCTGGACGACGGTGAGGTCAATGGAGAGTGCCGATGGACCTTTGGAATTCGTCACGTGAATGATGATCGACGATCTATTCTTCCCCGCATGTACAATATCGTTACTAGACCAGGTTCCATCATGTCAGTCCCGCCTCGACCACCGCCTCGATATATCTTCCCCCGCCCTCCCGCCAGACCTGTCGGACCAGCCCGACTCTCCGCCGCCGATTACCTTCAACGCGGTGCCGCTTGGGCTTGTCTCGGCCTCACTGTATGTCTCTCACCGAATACTGTATCTCGTGTTTGTCCCGGCTGATCAAGTCAGGTATATGCAGGCGTCTTGATGGGTCATGGACTGCTTGTGCGATCGATGAAACGGAGTGCGGTATGTCTATCACCCAGACTTTGAAGCGCAATTCGATCTGATGACTTGGAACTTAGGCAATGAAGGAGGCACAACAGGTTAGTGGTCATCCGTCAAACTGGAATATTGCTGATCATCATCTAGACAGGTTTGATGGGTGATCCACCGGTAGAACAGGCGGTCGGGTCATCGGGGAACCCAAAGGTCATGCCTTCATGAACACATCATTCCATCTCGTGTCCCTCAAACCGACCGCCGATTCGATTTACAGATTGTGAAGCCTCCCTTCCTTTGCCGGTCTGCCCCCCACCGCCACTTGATCTATAGCTATCCTCCCTTGATCGCCAATCATCCCTTTCTCGCCAGGAGAGATTAAAGGATGTCGTCAGCGTAGATGGGGCTTGAGGCAAAGGGGAAGCGAATGATCTAGTATCGTCCTCTGATCCCACAGTCTTGCCTCCAGGTCGTTGAGGTCCTACCTCGTCGGAGCCTACCCTAGCAACTCTTGCCATCGACAGAAGCTTTAGCGATTGACCCATCACTCCCTGCCACCCCTCCTTTCTGGTAAAGCGAGCGGTATGACGATGGTGGTGGATGACTCCAATCCGAACTACGCTTGGTCTGGTTCGTCATGGTGTGTCCCTCATCTTCTCGGCCCGATGGTCGATGCTCATCGTGGTACAGGGCCACCAATCATGCTAGTGAGTACCGCAAAGCGGCAGTATAGGTGGGTTCTGATTGAAGGTAGACGATACCTCCTCGGTGCAGTATTTCAATTCTGTAAGCTTACACTTCTTATTGCTCGATCTCGCCAAGCTGATGTATCTCTCAGACCTTGTCCGTCATGCTCGCCCGGACGAAATCCTTGACTGACCTCTTCAATCAGCCATAGCAGTGTGACGAATGTGAGTTCCGCTCTCGTGATATCCTTCCTGCTGAAAGGGCGAACATAGGGCGAGTACGCGACGATTTCTTGGGCCGGTACCGATATCGCAGTGTATGGCGCGCGTCGATCCAAGTGCGTCTCCCCAATTTCTCCTTGCACCAGTCGCTAATATACATTAGCCATGTCAGTGATACTCGCTCCGACTCCTTTCCTCTCCACCTGATTATTTGACAAGGGGATCTACGGTATATCCGTCGACAATGCAGCCACAACCTATTACTCCGGCTACTCCGCAACCGACCAGTTCCAGCAGGCCCTTTACGCGACCTCAGGCTTGACACAAGGAGATCACCAGATCAAAATATCGAATGAGAACGAGAGGAACGCCCAGCAGTTCCCGAATTATACTTATATGGATATCGATTTCGTCGCTTTCACGGGGACAATGTGCGTCCTCGCCCTTGACCGTCCTCGCCCTTGGGTGACAGGGGCGTGACTGATGTTTTGCAGTCTGGCTGCAGCGGTCTCGGCTACTCCAAGTGCGGTGTCTACCTCGACAAGCGTCACCTCGGCCACGACAACGTTCACCTCCACGACGAGTTCCAGCGCCTTCAGCTCTTCTACCAGGACGAGTAGTCTTTCCACCTCCACCGCAGCGATCACCGGAGCAGCCACGGACACCGGAACGACCGAAACCACGAGCACGACATCGTCCATCCCGGTTGATCAGTACACCTCTCAACCCTCTGCTTCAGCTCCCACTACCTTATCTCTCCATGCCAGCCCGACAACTACGATTTGGACCGGCACCAAGACGACCGGTACACCCGACATACCTAAAATCAGCTCCTCGTCAAGCTTCTTCGCTGCATCCGATCATTCCCCGCCATCGACATCCCATAAGTAAGCGGCCCCAAGTTAGACTGAGACGAGCTTATGGAGGACTAGGACGACGGCCGTCGCGGTCAGCGTGACGGTGATCGTCATCGCGGCGGCGGTGATCGCGACGATCTTGGGACTGTGGTGGTGGGGGAGGCAGAGGCAGGGTAGGTATGACGACGAGGATGAGCATCAGGGTGAGGTGTATCCACGCTGTATTGTGGCCTTGACTGATGTGGGTTCGGGCGGGGTAGACTTTATTGCGCCGCAACCGCAGAGCTCGTGGCGCTGAGCGTTAAAGGTTATTGTGCTGTTCTGGATGGCTCAGAATCGGTAATCATAGGTTGCAGGAAGGCTCCGCGGGCGATCGATTCGCTTGCGAAATCTATATCGTTCTTTGATGGCCGGGTCACTTCCAATGGATGATTCGCATGCAACGATGCGGATTTTACAACTGTGCCGGAAGCCAGATCAGCAGCAGCGTGTGAACTACGATACGCTTTAAATCTGGTACAATCCCGACCGCCAAGGGCACTCGTGTCTCCGTTCCTCAGATTATTGTAGGGATATGCGGTGATCCCCACGATATTCTGCATGGATTCCTCTGCATGCGGAGTTGAGATATTTGATGATTGAGGAGGTCCCGCTTGGAGCAACACTCGTCCCAAACCTATGTCCTCGAAAGCTCGTCAGGGGGGGATCCGGTCGCCCCGGGGGAAACGGAAGGACTCGATGGATGATACAGTTGGCCTCCTCTGGCGATACTCCTGTGAGTAGTGTTTCCTCACTCCTTCGTGTAGCTCGCGCGGTGTAGAGCATAACACAGCTCACACCTGACCAGCGATACGATGAAATCGCCGAGGTTTTATGACTTCCACCATGTCCTGCAGAACTCAAAAGTCGCGAGCATACGCAATCAATCTCATCATTGTCCATGTCGTAAGCCTTCACGAATTCCCGAGAAAAACGGAATCTTGATGTCGCTGATGCCGTCAACGCCGGGGGTTTTTCACCAAGGTTTACCGCCGGAATTATGCTTCTTCAGCGCATGTGGCGCTTCCGGATGACGTGACAGGTGAGCTGTGGCGTTCTTTTTTTCAAAGCGGAGCGGTCATTTCGATCTGGCACACACGTCGACGACGATCTGTTCTGTTAAATACCCGTGACTTGCAGGTGCGATCGCGATCGAATAGAGCCCTCGTGCCCGTATTGGTGATTCAGCATTTACATTCTCATGCTCTCGCCACTCTGGGATCTCGAGCTACAGGGTTTCGAGAGGAACCGCTAGAAAGCGCGGATAGCCGGTTTGGGACTCCTATCCCGAAGCATGACATTTGTTTTGCATAGGATAAGGCCCGATGCCGCTATTCTCTGGTCTCCCTTTAGCGTGGTGATTTGATTTCCCCCCGCACTGCCCCACCAGGGTTCAATTAAGACTCTCTGGTTACGGGCCAATCACTGGTCGTTTGGTGCGGTCCAGACACCGCGCACTCCTTTCGTCATCCCCCTGTTTGGCCGAGGGATTGCAGGTGACCCGATCGATTCCTTTTTCGGTTCGGTACGAACGGAAGCGGAACTGGGATCAGATCAAGCGGTGACACGAGTGAGCGGTAACGAGCATGTTTCGGATCGCCATCGACTTCCCGCTCTTTTTCGATTCAAATTCCTGACCCCCGAGCGTCAGTCTGTGCACCTTTGCCACATAATCCCACCCTGTCATCGGAGATCTCTCCGCAATCGCTACCGAATTCTCACCGACGTCGTACTCAAACAACCCTTTCAGCCTCACCTTTTTTCCCATCCCACCCGACCAACTCAAACCTTATCCCCATCCGCTTTAGAATATCAATTTCAAGCGCGTCGACAATCTGAGCTCCAGTCGTAACACCACCTTGGCATCAGCTCCCGAGCGACTTCTTTCGGTGTTCGGGCTACGAAAAGTGTGCAGCATACGGAGCCCGTCGGCGGAATCCGGTTACTTCCCACTTCCATATCATTCCCATCACCATTTTTCGACGGCGGCAAGATTTCGTAAGGAGTAAGGAGCAGAAGTGGGTTGGGGAATAAGAGCTGTGAGTCCGTACATCCCTCCGGGTCTCGTTTCCCTCGGTATCACCCGCGAGCATCCCCTTCAGACATCACTCGCGCAGTGGCGAGGACTGGAAACGACCGTAATTTGGAGGAGGAGAAGCTATTGGTTCAGCGACACGACTGTCATGATGGCCGGCAAGATGGAACACAGGGATGGCGTTCTGTGTTCGACCCCTCGCCATCACCCCGCGCTTCATCTCCGACCTACCTTTCCCCTCCTTCACCCCACCTTCGTGTGCTGTGTTGTCATTACCCCGACGGTGATTTCCCAAATCACCTGGTCGCTCCGTTACCGACCGGGCAACTGGGCCATTCATTGACTCCCCTTCGAACCCATCACCTGGGTCGGGCACTCCTTTATTGGGCCTCCGTCCCACTTCCCGCTTCATTACCTGCAAATCCTTTCCCCCTTGCCCTTGGAAAGCTCCTTTGTCCCCGTTCTCTACTTTGGTTTTGCGTTTTGTCTCTCCTGATCGATACGGTCTCCTGGATAAAGGTCACGCCACTGACACCCTTGATCAGTGGTCTCGCATCTGCCCCGATAACCAACTCCTCCCAATCAGTGGTGAGTCACAATGCCCACGGCTTTGAACGTATCACGCTCCTCCTTCGTTCCCGGCGTTTGCGAGGTGCCGGCATCTGTGCCGGCGTCTGCGAGATGCCGGCAGTACGACATGTCGCTCATCACGTATCCCGATCTTGTGACTTCATCGGAAGACCTGAGGCATTGTTCTGCTTCGCCTCCGTTGATTCAGCTCTGTTCCCGTTACCGTGTCCATTGCTCCGATCGGAGATCCCTTTCTGGACTGCTGGCACAGCCACCTTTTACGGCAGTGCATGAGCCGTACAGCTCGCTTTCATGTGCTGACCATTCTTATTTCTGCAGGCCCGCAGCCTAAGATCCTCGCCACAGTCGCCGTTCTCGGCACCGCCAGCAAAGCGATCTCGGGGACTGTCCGAATCCTGGTACCTCGATCGAGACAGCAAAGGGCTTAGTGAGACAGGTCATTACGGCCCCCGTTTAGGGCGAGTCAGTCAGATCTGGCGGCAATTCCGCGGCTCTCAAGTCATCGTCCTTCTGTCAGTTTGTGATTTTGCTACTCCGTGTTGCACGCTGTCGGGGATGTGGAGGAGACTATCGGTCAATGTGCTGGAATACCTATTGCTGATTCACTTGCCTACCAATAGAAACCTGATAACACCTCTCCCGGATTTCGGTGGGATTTTTCCACCAGGATCTAGGGCGGCGACCGCTGGAATCCGAGTTTTGAACGGGAATCAGAGTGAGTTTGAGTTTCGCAAAGGCAGTCGTCCTTCTCGTCCCGGACTTGATCCATGTCGACATTCCCGGAACATCCGGAAAAGGTGACTCGGGAAGGAGATCATGGGGTTTACAAGGTTTAAGCTTTTCAATTCTATTCGCCGTCCCTTATCCCGATGTTTTTCGTCCCTGGTCTAATCTTTAGCATCGTCATCAAGGACATTACGCATCATCTCATTCTCCTTCCCCTTCTTCCCGTCTCTCCATCATCACACCTCGCATTTATTTCCTCGACCATTCTCTCGCTGGCTCTGTTTTTTTACCATCCCCTCGGACATACGGTGGAGTACGACGCGGAGGCAGGTGTCTGACGCCGAGCTGAGCTTCTTATTTTCCAACCGATTCCGAATGGTAATTCACCCGGTCTCGTCGGAGTTTCCTTTCCCAACTATTTTTTACTTGGCGGGTCGACGCGATAGAGCATGAAGGCTGACAGATCTGAAAGATCTGTTTGGGTCCACGAGGGTCAAGCTTTAAACTCTCACTTCACTCCCTTCTCCCCCCTCGATAATCTTCCAATCCTCCTTGCTCTCCTCTGTCGGTTCGGACGTCGGGCGATTGCTATCATCATGACCGCTCCTTCACCTCCTCCACCACCGCTCGACCCTCCTTTCCGAGGCTACATCGAGACGACTTTCGATGCCTTGCTCGTTTTCGAGGCTGCCCGACGAGGCATGATACCCCGAGTCACTCGTCGACTCATCGAGAGGGAACGAGGGATGGTGCAATCCGGTGCCGTCTTCGTGTTTGACGAGCACGAGAGCGGGATCAAAAGATGGACAGATGGGTTGGTGTGGAGTCCTAGTCGGATATTGGGGAACTTTCTGGTGCGTTCTGCGGCATTTAGCTGGTCTGACCAGATCAGGTGTACCGCGAAACAGATAAACGCCCGATGGATCCTCCAACACCGATGTCCACGAGCAACCCCACGTCTATCTCGCCTCCCCGACATCCTCCAACATCGACCCCGTTGGGTCAAGCAGGCGCCGGTAGCCTTCCTGGTCCCGCTCAATATGCCGAATCATCCCAGATGGGTATAACGGGTACTCCTCCCGGTCACAGTCAGATCGAACCCCCACCGCTACTTGGCGGCGGCGCATTGCCTCGCCCACGTAGTGCCAGCGAAGGTTGTGGCTCGATGGATCGGCAGCGGGAACGGCAACTCGTAGGCAGCTTGACCAACAGCTACAAATTCAAAGAAGGCGGTCTGGTCAAGAAGGTAAATAATTCAAGACGGGTCAGGCTGACTGCTTAGACCATGTCGGTCACGGTCAACGGGTTTGCGCAACACATGATCTCGTACTACTCGGTAGAGGACGTGATGACTGGCAAATTACGCTCGCCGTCGACCATCCCGGAACTCGCGTCGCTCGAGATATCCCCGGAATACCTGCACAAGCAGAATTTCCGATTCCCACCGATGATCGAGGTCGGTCAGGACGGAGTTCCGCGATACCGGTGAGTGCTGGCTCGCAGCTGCTAGCAACCATTTTCTTTCGCCTGCTGACCATTCGATTCAGGGGCGAACCCGAAGAGCCGACTTCGCCACAATCGCCCATTTCCAACCTCTCGATGCATTTCCTCCCTCCCTCATCTTCTGGCGAGCTGTACAACCCTTATGGACTCCCACCGCATCATCCACATCAACCTCAGGCTACGCGTCTCGACTCTTCGAATCAACCTCGGCATCGCTCGGTCACGGTTCCCGCGCCCATCCAACTACCATCTCCAGGTCATCCACATAATATGTTTCCCCCTGGACCGTCCAGTGCGGGATCGAGCTGTTTCGACCAGCAATCGATGCGACCTCCCCCGATCGCACGGCATGCGTCAAGTAGCAGCTTGACAGGTTCGGCACCAGGTGCGATGAGACCCGGTTCCTCTGCGCGTCGATTCGAACCTTACAGTGGAAGCGGACCACCCGTCTCGAGTCCCCGTGTGATCTCACATTCGGTACCCGATTATTTCCCACCGCATATAAATCTCAAGTCGAACACTAATTCATACTACTACCAAACCTCGCCTTCCGCACCCGGGTCATTCGCGGATTTCTACGGCCATCCACCGCAGCAGCAACAACCCCAAGCGCCGCCCGCCCATTTCCCTTCGCCATACGCCGCGACGGCGTGGCAACAGTCTCAATCCCCGGGTCAGATTGGACGGTTGATGCCGAGGGAGTATGCGGGTGATCCACCGTCTAGCTCGGGTAGCTCGGGAAGCCCTGGACCACCCCCGGGCTCGAGTGGGGCGGGGACCGGGGCGGGTGCGGGTTGGATTCCGGGGCAGGGGCAGGGACAATGGGAGGGGAGTGGTCAGTACCCGCCCGGCGAGTGGAGAGAGCAGGGTCAGGGTACCGGTGTGGCACAGTGAGGATTCGAAAGGCTGGGTGTCTCTAGGAGCGGAAGTGGCTAGGCGGTTTGTAATGTAGTGTAGATTTATAGTCGATTTGTAGCTCTTTCCATTGCATTTTCTCTCAAAGTCCAGAGGGTGCCTCAGAGTCCAGAAGATGCTCAAGAGTCCAGCGGGCTTGATTTCTAGGGACGGGGTATTACGCATGCAAGGTATAAGGTTTCCCATTCAGCATACTACTCTTAAAGCGCCCTGAGACCGACGACGAACCCGAGTACGCCGGCCACATATGCTCCCCAGATGACTGGCACTTTGTCAGTATTTGTTAGCCTGACTAGGGCGGGCGAGTTACGAGTTCTGCGTCGGGGATGCCGTCTGACGGCGTTTGTGGGGAGGTAGATACCCATGAAATTACAGAACATGTGGGAGAGGAGTGGAGGGAGGATGGAGCCTGCAATGGCGGCCATACCGAGATCAGCATCACCATTTTGTTCACTATGAGACGTGGCGGAGGTAGAAGGGGAGGGATCGGTCATGAAAAGGAGAGTGAACGTACCTGTTCGAAGAAAGAGATACGAAGCGAACCACCCAAACAACGTCGTATACCCGAACTGAAAGACTGTTTTCCCACCCATCAGCTGGGACCCGTTGTCAGAAGGGGATCAAAACCCACCACACCCTCCGATGGCCTTCACCGCCGCCTCACGTCCTCCTCCGCTCCGACGATACACCTCCACCGCATGATGTGCGTGCGCCAGGCCGAACCAGAGGGGGGTACCGAAGATGAGGGATTTGGAGGAGAGGCGAGCGAGGATGGAGACGGAGAGGATGGTGGAGCGGAAGACGAGTTCTTCGGTCAAGGGGCCCTGTCGTAAGATTCAGCTGTCGAAATCGGAGCTTGAGGAGAGTGGACGGACGACAAGGTAGTTCCGGAATTCGATTAGGCCGATATCGTTTGTGGAAGGGGAGAAGCGCTGGAAGGGGAGGCATCGATCGAGGTAGGTCGCGAAGAGCGGTCCAAGGAGCAGAGTGGGAGCGAGGAGGTAGGGTAGAAACGTGTTCGGTGTGAGGAAAGAAGCGAGGGTCAGTCTCGTAGGAATGCCCAAGAGGCGGAGCGTCGGGCTGATCTGCTCTTCATCAGTAACGAGCACTCGGTCGGAGACGCAGCTTACATCAGCAGCAGCGATCACCCCGTATCCGCCAGCCTCTTTGACCACCCACCACACCGCACCCAGACTCGCGGCAGTAGCAATACTACCAGCTTTCATTCTTGATCGGATCGTATCCGGATAATCCCTACTTCCGGGTACCGGTGTATCGTCGTCCGCGTTGTCCGCGATTATCTGTTCAGGCGGTTTCGATACCTTCATCCTGATACTGGTGCTGGAAGATCCGGGCGGTGGTCGTGATCGCGCGAAGAGGTGGGAGAGATACATTGATCCGACATAGCTGGACGTGAAGAGTAGGCTGAGGACATGAGCTGAAGTGGGTGAGATGCCGGTCGCGAGGGTTGGTGGAAGGGAAAGGGAGGGATTGATGAGGGTCATGTCGACCGATTCGAAGCTGACTCGGATTTGGGACGAGATGAGGGGGGGAAGCATCTGTTCGATTATGAGAAGATGATGTGGTTGCTTCCCCGCATTCCCCCGCATGTTACCCCGCACTCTTCGTTTTTCCATATCATCTCGCCACCACCATCCTTCCCACTCTACCTTCCTCCCACTTTTCCCATCGTTGCCTCGTCCCCATGCGACCATTGAAAGGAAGCTAGAGTCTCGTTCTCCGGCACGATGTCAGATTCCTCACCCCTCCAGCGAGCCCACGCCCTATCCGCCCAAGCCTCCCTCCTCCTCCGACCTCCAAACTCCCACCCTCAGACCTCGCACCAAGCTCTCGAAGCATACCGTCAAGCGGCAGAGTTATTCGAGCAGTCTGGAGTTACTTCAGGAGATGATGGGGCAAAGAAGACGTTGGAGATGTTGACGGTGCAGCATCGGAAGTTGGCGAGGGATCTGGAGAGGAGGATTGGTGGGGGCCTGGGTGGGAGTCCGCAGCGAGCATCTTCGGGCTTCCGAGAAGGTCTACCTGGAGCCAGTGGTGGTCTGTTCGAAACGGCTGGCGGAATGAATGACGCTCCCGCAGGTCAGGATTTATTCTGAAGTTGCTGTACATGCTTATCCAAGCAATCTAGGCTCCCTCCTTTCACCTACCCTCGGCATACCGCCCTTCGCGCTCCGCCCTAGTCTTTCCCACTCCTCCCAATCCCAGCCAGCCCGCCCGCCTATCGAGGTACCGGCTCACAGCTTATCCCCTCTGTACTCCTCCTCCTCATCCTCGGACGCACCGGAGGATTCATTCCTCCACCTCGACACCCTCGACCCGTTCTCCCGCTTCTGGGGCGCGCTCGAGAACATGCTTGGCGATATCTCGAAGCCTGTCGCTTTTGCGAGTGCGCCATTGACGGTGGAGATGCCGGCGGTGGATGAGTTGGTGCGAAGGGCTAGGAAGGGGAATCGGGGGAAGCGGAAAGAGGTGGTTGCGGAGGGGAAGGGGAAAGGTGAGGTGCCTCGACTTCGACTCAGTCCAAGATAGGCTCAAGAGTGAGTAGGGAAGGAAGAGCCGCCGAGTCCGTCCGAGTCGTTTTACGTGGTTTCCAGTTTGAAACCGGACGAGCCCGAAACCCCGTATGTATACCCTCTATGGCTTCCGCTCGCTGACACCCCTCAGCTGCGCACCGAGCAAAACCCCAGAAGAGCTAGCACTCGAGAACGAGTCCCTCCGCTCAAGTCTCGATGCATTAGCCTCGCACGCCCAGACACTAGAACAGGCCAATAAGGCGTTGAAGCAGGCCGGGGACGAGAGGGAGAAGATGATGCGCAGCGTCGTCGTTGGTGTGCGGCGAGAAGTGCGTCCGCACCCTCCAAGCATAGAACGCTTCTGACGGGTCGCTTTCGCAGGCGCAGAAAGCGAAAGCCGGACAGGAGTTGATGCGATCTCAGCTCCTCTCGAGCCTTTCGGCCCCGAAGGCTCCTCGGTTGGTGGCGAAAGGAGGCGGTGGAAGCGGGGTGATGCCGGACATAGAAGCGGGATCTCCTACTGGTGAAGGGACCCCTCTTGACCTTCGTTGTGCGGCGGGTTGGAGTGCTTACGACAAGCTAGGCCTGCGGAAGAAGGTACGTGAGCTGGAGGAGGAGGTGAAGAACCTCAAATTCGCCAACGAGAAGCAGGTACGTCCTCTCTCACCTCGGTAAGGCCGACCTGAAGATAGCGCAGAAAGGCCAGATGGATAAGTATAAAGATCGGGTACGCCTTCTCCGTTTGCCTCCATTGATCGGTGAAGACTGATGTGA
>JAABUH010002293.1_pt1 | contig 18723 bp, 29 predicted proteins | sample 5559121 | NCBI WGS metagenome assembly JAABUH01 (sample SAMN10711871, study PRJNA513364) | rock metagenome | isolation source: Antarctica rocks | place: Antarctica: Victoria Land, Battleship Promontory nord | collected 2015-12-28
GCCGGCGCCGCGCGCGCCCCCACCGCCGCCGCCGACGACAGTAGCGACGGCGAGGACTGCACCGAGTGCGGCCTGGCGGATGGCCTGGGCTCAGCGGCGTCCGCCGTGGAGGACCTCAGCGCAGACCTGGCGGCATCCGCGGCGCAGGGCGCGGGCGCGCCACCGGCCGGCGCGCCGCGCGGGGGCCGGCCCCGCACGCGCCGGCGCGGCGTGCGCGAGCAGGAGGGCAGCGTCCTGGACCAGGTGGGCTCCTTGTTTACTGTTTTGGGCCTGCATTGTGGAAGGAGGTGTACAGTCACAGCACTTGGCGTGTATGTGCATGCCTTGTTTGTAAGGGGCCTAGGCCAGTGTGTGCGGGAGGGGGAGCTGGTGAGCGAGGATGCCCGCCAAACATACAGCGCCGCGCCGGCCGCTGCTCGGGACCTGCGCTCGCCCTCGCGTGCCTGCGCCGCCGCCGCATGCGGCTCGGGCGAGCGCGCGCGCGCGCCGCAGGTGCTGGAGGCGCTGACGAGCGAGCGCGGCGCCGGCCTGGTGACGCTCGCGATCGGCGTCGCGTGCCGCACCAGCGTGGAAGCGCTGGCGGCCGCGCAGGCCGCGTCGGAGGCCGCCGCGGCGGCCGCGGGGCGGCCCGACCTGCCGGAGCGGCTGATGCGCTTTGCGGGCGCGCCCCGCGAGGCCGCGCCCTGCCTTTGTCCTCTGGCTCAGCGCCCTCCGTCCGCGCCGCTGTCAAATCGGAGCTGTTTGAGCCTCACCGCATGCGCGCATTCATTCGTGACAGCCAGACTTTTTAAGCGTGTGTGGCAGCCGCGCGCACGGCTGCGCCCCGTATGAGCGCCCCTACGCGCGCGCCTGGGCCCGCTGCGCCAGCACGGCCGCGCGCCGAGTGCTCCGGCGCGCGCGCGCGGCAGGCACGCACGAGGGCCGGCGCTTCGCCACCGCGTGCGTGGCGACGTTCGTGCGCGAGGGCACCTGCGCGTACCTGGACCGCTTCGAGGGCATGAACATGTGGGACGACCTGCTCGGCGCGATGGCCAAGCCCGCGCACACGGCGGCCGTGGACCGCATGACGCGCACGTTTGTGCGCGAGATGGTGTCGTCCTACCTGTCGCCGCCGCGACCGAGCCCCGTCAGGCGCGCGCGCTGGCGCGCATCAAGACCGCCTGGCCCCCTCGCGCATGCTGGGCGCATCGCGGGGCGGCTGGGCGCGGCGCTGGGCGGCTGCGTGAAGCGCGTGGCTGGCTTGCGAGCGGCGCGGGTTGTGAGCGCGCTGGGGGCGGCCCTGGAGGTGACTGCTGTGCGCCTGCGCTGTTTGGCGCTCGCGTATCCCTGCAAGGGTGCCCGCTCCGCAGGGGTGCATTGCTACTTTTTCCGGCGGGTGCGCACATCAAAATGACATGTTGTGTGCGTCTGGGTCGCAGGGGGCAGGCGCAGCGGCAGGGCCCCGGCACGGCTGCCGCGCACACCGCGCTCTGCAACGGCTCGCTGCCAGTCAAGGCAGGCGGGACGGAGGGCGGACCCTCGCCTGCAGAGTCGGACGAGCTGCAGGGGGGGCCCGCCGGCGCGGGTGCTGAGCTGGCGACAGCGCGCCCCGAATTTGCAGCGTGGGCGGACGACAGCGGCAGCGAGGCTGCCGGCTGCCGCCCCATGCCGGGGCTCGGCTGGGCCAGCGATGTCATCCAGGCGCGCTGCCTGTGTGCCGCCTCGCGCTGCGAGCCGTCCTCCCCCTTCCCTATCGCTGCGGTGCTGCTGGGCTCGTCCAGCAGCGCCATCCAGGCGCAGGCGCGTGCTTCAGCCGGCCCGCGCGCCACACCCCCGCTCTGCCCCACGAGCGTCCAAGCATGGCTGCCGCCCGGCGCAGCGTCCCTGCGTCAGTGAAGAAAAGGGGCATAGGGTATAGAGTGAGGGTCAGAGAAGTAAGGAAGGAAGGAAGAAGAAGAAAGAAAGGAGCGTCTTTGCGTGCTCGCAGATCGCCAAGGTGCCGGAGGCGCGCGCGCTGCTGACCGCGCTCGCGGCCAGCGCGACTGCGGAGGGCGTGCGCGCCGCGCTGCACGGCATGCACGACCTGGTCTTCGCGCCGCCGGCCGTGATCAACGGGTCGCACCCCGACGACGCGGGCGCCAGTGGGTGGCAGCAGGCGCACCCGCTGTGCCGCGGGTACGTGCTCGGCAGCCTGACGCTGCTGATGTTGCTGTACCTGACCTCGCGCCACTGCGCAGGCCTGCTGGCCGCGCCGATGCCCATCTAGGGGGCCTGCAGGGTTTGCGGGTGTAGGTCAGGGCGCGGCCCGTGCTGGGGCGCGCTTGACCGCCGCGCGGCTGCGAGGGCCCTCGGCGGTGGGTGTAGCCGGGGAGGTGTGTGCATGTGCTGCGCCGTTGCGCGGGGAAGCCGGCAGGCTCAGCAGGGTCGCAACAGTGTACTTAGTGCGGTAAGCGCATGACCTGTGTTAGGGTGCTCTTGGCGGCATGGCGCAAGCCGGCTTTTGGTGTGGTGTCCAGCGCGGCTGGCGTGGAGGAGAGCGTTCAAGGAGGTGCAGGAGCTAGTATTCTGCAAGGCTCAGGTTGTCATTAGCAAGTTGCAGCATTGTTGCCATGATGTATGTGTGACCGGGTGGCTTAGTGTGATGGCGCTTCAGGGTTTTACACTGGACATTTCCCGAGGTGGTAGGGCGTGTGTCCAACTGTGCCGTTCGGTGAGCGCTCTGCGCTGGGCATGGGTGTCTGACTGCGAGACCGGTATCCGGATCTGCACATGCAATGGTGAAGGACCCCACTCAAGAGTTTTATTTGTTACCAGGCACCGTCACGCTTTGGCTGTTGGAAAACCCAATGTTTAAGAGGCTCCGCACTTGCCAGACTGTCAGAGGAGGCACACAGCCTTCCACTCTCATCCTTCATGATGTCGTACCTTATCAAAAGCTTGCTCCAGCTTACAGATCAAGACGATGCAGTGCGTCTGAGACAGCTTTGCCCACATGTCCTATCTGGCTGCCACTCCTCACACTGAACAGCGCCTCTAACACCGGACAGCACAGCAGGCGGGCATGGCGAGCTGCTGCTCTGCATACATGGCCCGGCTAGCGGCCACAGTGCGGGGGTATTCCCGGCAGCTAGCAGCCTCTGCGAGACGGCTGCCGGGAGCTGGCAGGGCCGAGCGCAGGGGCCCGGTGGAAGCAAATAAGCTCAGCCCGCTCAACAGCGCATGTGCACCACCACGGCAAGAGGGACCGCGTGCTACGGCAGCACCGCCAGGTAGTAGCAGAAGGGGAACTGCGCGAGCCAGAGCGCGAGCAGCAGGTAGTTGTGCCGCCGCGAGTCGATCGCGGTGCGGCGCGCCTCGTGGAAGATGACGCACTTGAGCGTGCGCACGAGGAACACGCCGCCCATGGCCGCGCCGTACGCCCACGTCGCGCGGAACGCCCAGCGGCCTGCGCGCGCGCGCGCGCGCCTCCGTGACGCGGCGCGGCGCGGCTTTCTTGCATGGCGTGTGCACCTCTGACTGGCTGCGGCTAGAAAAGGCAGGCCTGTGCGCAGACTTGGCACTGCTGTGCACGATAACACACGAGATCGGAAAGACCAAGGCTGTGAAGCTGGCGCATGGAAAGAGTGCATACGCTACCCTACTTTTTATCATGCACATATTTAATGTTGCCTCTGGCTGGGCAACGAGGGGACCAGGAGCGCGGCCGGCAGCGCCGGGGGGGCGCGCCCAGCGCCAGGCCGGCGAGCATGGAGATGCAGACCGGCACGAACGCGTACCCCACGTATGCGGCCAGCTCCAGGAAGGGCACGGCGCCCGGCACGCCCAGCGCCCACAGCACGCCCTTCAGCAGCACCCAGTGCACCAGCCACGCCGCGGACGCCTCTGAGACCTGGCGGCGCGCCCAGGACGGCTTCGGCATGCATAATAGCGTCCTCACTGCCGGCCCTTGTCCCTGGGAGACTAACGTTCATAACCCATTACACAAGTTGCACAGCGCATTGTAATCGTCGCGGGTCGCAGCGCACAAGCGAAGCATGTGCCACCCTGCGCGGGGGCGCGCCGTCGCATACATGGTGTCGGGCTTGAAGCGCTTGCCGGCCGTCAGCGCGACGCTCGCGAGCACGCAGTAGGTGCACGCGGCCATGAAGGGAATGTAGAGGTCGGGCGCATTCACGTCCTGCCGCGGCGGCAGGTACTTGTGCCCGCCAGCGATCTGCGCGGCGCCAGCGGCGCACGCTCACCAACGACCGGGCCAGAGTACCTCTGCATGGCGCACCAAGCGTCGAGGGTGTGCACTCCAACCCTCACATGAACTACACACTGCACAGTGGCAGCAGCAACGTGCACGCACTGGCAGGCGAGGAGCCTTGTGGTTGCAACACAGCCGGCAGCCACCGGTACCTGTCGAGCAGGCAAGCATGCGGCGTCACTGTATGTGACACAAAACGGCTTGCCGCTGCTCCCAGCGCCCGCCGCCTGCAGGGGCGGGGCGCGAGCGCGCGCCCGCCGGGGCGCGCGCGCCTGCTCATGGTGGCGCGTGTAGTTCCAGCGGCGCAGGAACGGCGCGAGCAGCATCAGCAGCTTCCGCCGCACTGCCGCGCCGGCCAGGGCCCTCAGCCCCTGGGCTGCAGGGGGCCCAGGCTGGAACAGGGCTCGCGCAGGCCAGAATAACACTTGTACAATTCTCATATGCAGACTAAGACACGCACGGGTCAACGTCAAGCCAAGCCATCACATAGACGGAATGCGCGGCAGCCTGGCTGCTTTGTGGATTCGCAGGATGCCAGGTTGACCTGCGTGTGGCGCGGGGCTGGGCCCCGGGCGAGGCGAGCGCGTCGGGGGTGCGCGCGCGCGTCGGGGGCGCGGGGGCGCGTCGGGGGCGCGGGGGCGCGCCATAGTCGCCGCTGATGTTGAAATGGTGCTGCAGCGCGCCGCCGGCCAGGAAGCCCATGCGCTGCTGCACAAACTCCTGGCCGCGCTGCAGGTAGTTGCGCCCGCCCTGCTGCAGCACGTTGCTCGCGAAGCCGGTCATCACTGGGTCCAGGCCCAGCGCGCCGCCCATCGCGCCCGCGAACTCGCCCGGCAGCGCGCCCTGCATGCCGCGCCGATCGGGCGCTGCAGATGTGCAGCAGCAGCACCAGCCGGCAGAGGCAGCAGAGGGGATGTCGCGACACGACTGCGCTGCAAGACAGGACGGCAAGTGTGCACGAGCACAGCACGGTCCGTGCTTGGTCAAGGCCCGGCTCACCTCCCACCAAGCAAGGACGGGGCGCGCGTCGGGAGCCGCGCGCACCTGCTGAGGGCGCTGCGGCGGGAAGCCGCCCGGGCCGGGCGGGCCGTAGCCCGGCTGGCTGGCAAAGCCCTGGCTCTGCGCGGGGTGGGGCAGGAAGGGCTGCTGCGCGGACGGCAGCTGCGACGCCGGGCTGCCACCATAATAGGGAGGCGGGGCCTGCCCATAGGCCGGGTAGCCCTGCCCAGGCTGCGCCATCGCCGGCAGCCCGCAGTGATCACCGGAGCTTGCCTGCACCCTCTGGCTGAGCTCCGCAGCACCTGATGCCGCGCGCTCCTCAGCTGAAGGCGCACTGGGCCCGCTTCAGGGCCTGCGCTTGAGTTTCATATGCTCGTGATCAGGCCGCCTCATGTCGAGCGCTATCGCGTTGCTCGCACGACTGCGAGGAATACAGCTCTGGAGCGACCCTCTGGCTGAGTTGAACTGCGAGCCAGTCGCCAAGCGGTGAGCGCACAGGTCGTTGTGCCAGCAATGCAGTTCACTGCAAGCACGTGCACTGCAAAGCACGGGGGCATACGTTTGTCGACAGACCAGTGAGCTAGCATCTGCCACTCAGCAGTGGGGGTCTGTTCAGGGTTAGTTGATGGCTAGTGGCACTTGATTGCTGAAGGCTACGCAGAGTCATTCTATCTAAGCTGTTTGAAATCCATCGATACAGGGCTGTGCCAGAGCTGGAGCTGCCACTGGGCCAGAAAAGGTTGAGCAAGGTATCTTCTATCTTTCAAGATGTGGCGTAACTTGCAGGCGCTCGCGCTCCTGCTGTGCACGGCTGCATGTCGTTGTGCTGTCGTGCAAGCAGAGCCAGTCACGCATATCGTGGAAGGCGTAAGAAATGCAACTGCTGCGCTTGCTGAGCCAGTGCGCAACCTGACGCGGCCAGACGGCTTTGACTTTTTCTACTTTGTCAGGCGAGTCGGCTGGTGCTGCCTCCCCAGAAGGCCTGCTGCGCCTGCACCACGGCGCACTCTCGCCCAGTGCCTGCACCGTGCGCCGCAGGCAGTGGGGCCCGGGCTACTGCGACCACAAGCACTGCAAGTACCAGCCGACGGGGTGCGCCAAGTCGAGCACAGCCTCGGTGTGCGCCGCCCGCTCCCCCAGCACGAGCGTGACCCCGCACGCGCGCCCGCGCAGGAACGACCTCAGCATCCACGGCCTGTGGCCCAACAACTACGACGGTGCCGACCCCGCAAGCGGCTGTAGACTGCCCGCCCTCCTCTGACTGTCCCGCGCAGCCTCTGCGGTTGTGCTTCAGCATTCCTTAACTCAGCCTATTCAATCATTCAGCCCCTGCCTCGGGGCCTGCTCTGCAATGCTTCCCTGGCCTGGGCGGCCGGGCGCGTCACCGAGCTCAAACAGAAAGGCTTGCGCGGGGCCGCAGGCAGCTACCCGCACGACTGCGACCCGCGCGCGGCCTTTGACGAGGCCCTGGTCGCCGACCTGCTGCCCGACCTGCGGCGCGAGTGGCCGAGCTACATGTCGCTCGGCGACAGCTTCTGGGCGCATGAGTGGCTCAAGCACGGCACCTGCTCGCGGCCCGTCTTCAACGACGAGCACGGCGCGCAAGCTTGCTGTGATGCTCCTCCTGGTGCTGTATGGGTGGGTGCACTTTCATGATCTGCGACACGGTGCTGCAGCGCCTGCCTATAGCCGTGCATGCGTTGGGTTGATGCACCTAGTCGGCTCAAGAAGAATGTTGCCCGACACTCGCGTGCGTGCCGCGCAGAGTACTTCAGGAAGATCCTGCGCCTCAACGAGCAGTACCCCCTGATGGTGCGGCCTCGCTAGGAAGGTGCTCGAGAATGATTTATAGGGGGTCATGTTTTGTTTGTCGAGGCGAAGCCTCCTGTCAGCGAGGGATTGCGTGCAGCAGGGTGCAGCAGGATTCCAATCGCTCCTAGGGTAAGGTGGTGCTTAGGTTGCAACAAGGCCCTGGCTGGCGCCTGCCTCACGCCGTGCAAGCCCTGACCGCACTGACGCGCCAACCCGCGCCGGGTGTGGCAAACCCTGGCGGCACCTTCGCCCGGGAACCTCCCGACGTACCCCTGACCTACCGTAGCCCTGCCCGCCCGCCAGGACGCGCTGGCGGCCGCGGGCGTGGTGCCGTCCTGGAGCGCCAGCTACCCGCTGGCGACCGTCGAGACCGCGCTTGACCGCGCCGCGGGCGTGCCGCGCTCGTCGCAGGTGCACTGCAGCGGCGTCGACCTGACAGAGGCGCGCGCGGTGGCCCAGCACATCTCCTGAGCATAGCCATGCACGCCGCCCAGTGCCTTTGCACGTGCCAAGACGTCGGAATGGGCCGCAAATTCACAAGCTGCCCAGGGTGTGGGGAATGTCTTCCCAGGGTGTGCCATGGGTTTGAACCCTCATCCCTGCCTACATGCGCAGGTCTGGCTGTGCATGGACCGCCACCTGCGCCCCACGCCCTGCCGGCCGCATGGGGCGGCCGCCGCAGAGGCGCGGCTGCAGCGCGGCCGCGGCTGCGCGCACCTGCGCATGCCGCCGCTACGCCGCCCGCGCGCGGCGCCGGCCGCGGGGCTGCTGGGCGCCCTGCGCTGCTTCGCCACCATGCGGCTGCCGTGGCTGCTCCCAGGGCCATGACGCGGCGCCTGGCAGGCTGTCATGCGCGCTGCGGCTGCATCACGCGGGCTCCTGTGCGACCCGTGCCGCGCGCCGCCGCCGCGCGCGGGCACCGCGGCCCCGCTCGCCACTTAGCGCTTATGGTGGCTGCTGAGGATGTGGCACGCTGCACGTCGTAAGATGGCCAGCAGGCGCGAAGATGTGCAACCACGCAAGGTCTTTGCCACGAGCAGCGCCGCGTGCTGCTGCTGAGCAGCTTGAGGAGCAGAGGCTGCGGCGCTGCGCGGGGCGCACGCGTGCCTGCATGCGTGAGTGTTGCTGCGGATGCCCACCGGCTGAGACTGTGCATGAAACGCCTGTGTGCCAATGATAAATAGCTCCGCTTGTACATGGGGCCATGTATGTGTAGCCAGTCATGCTTTCTGCCGGAGTTGCGAGTCAGGTCCGAGACGTGGTATAGTCTAGGCGTGCTGCTAAAATGTGTATCCTTGCTAGCTTGCTTGAGTATAGCGCTACCATCCATTCTAGTTCTTTGCCTGCTTCCATGCAGCTGCGGGTTAGGTCTCAGGATGTTGTGCGTCGAAGCTTAACGCTTAAGTAACTACAAGTTGTAGCCTACGACAGCTGTGCTCCTGGTCTTGATGAAAGTGCATGCAAGGAGCGTCCATATGGAGCGTCCATATGGCAACTGTTGCAGCAAGCAAGAGGTTGGATGGCGCGAGCACACGCTTGCTGCAATTACATGCAACAATGACACTGACATGGCAGTGGCAGTCCCCGTTGGTCCCTGCCAGGCTAGCAGTGCCAGGCAAAGGAAGCATGTTTTGCAACCTGTGCATACGTTTATGATGTAGCCGTTACTCATTTCATTGACGAAATGCATGCTGCATTGACATGGCATATGGCACGGTATGGCATGGCAGCTGTTCTGAGGCAATCTTGGCCAAGCTGCCTAGAGCCAATGGAACAGATGCAGCCCTACGCTCTGAACATAGCAGCGCTGTTGGGCGATGCTGGGCTGAAATGCGCACTGCGCACATGCGAAACACCCACAGCACAAGGTCACAAACACACACAGAAAAACGAGTTGTAAGACAGACAGACTGCAACCAGACGCTGCTGGTGCTGTTCACATGTGGGTTTACGGTAACGCTTGCCCTGTGGCTTGTGAGACCAGAGCTACAGCTCGCCGCACTCGGTGACCATCACCGGGAGCTTTGGCTTGTTGGCTGCGCCTGTTGCCACGTTCTCCAGCTTGCGCACGACCAGCATTGAGTCACCCAGCACACGGCCAAAGACCACGTGCTTGTTGTCAAGCCTGAAATCGCAGCCCTGCGTCAATCGGAGGAACAGGCTGCACTGTATGCATATTTGTGCCGCAGAAATTACCCTGCCAGCCTTCACACGCCTACCGTTAGGCCGTCATAAACAGCTTAAGTACACTGCCCCATCACACGTGAGATGTACACACACCGCATCCAAGTCTTCATGCAGCTTCACCACCACCTGTTGCCCCAGCACACGCTGTACAGCTCAAGACAGCACTGCATTGGCGCCGACCGCACCAGTCTGTTTTGGCGCAGGTGATGAAGAACTGGCAGCCGTTTGAGTCTGGCCCGCTGTTGGCCTGCCGCAGACACGCAGGGCTTACACACTCAGCAAAGGAGGCAGCTGCGCAGTAAGTGTGACAACTTGCCGTAACATCCAAACCTCTCTGCTAGCCAGCATGTTTGTGTGAAGGGCGCAGCAGTTTTTGTCGTGGCGCAAATACCACAACCGATAACACAGGCACACAACGTACCAGGCAGAACATCACGAACTGCATATGCATGCTGAGGGAGTACACACTGAAAGCGACCTGCAAAGGGCGCACCATGGACAGGAGCCCTGGGCCGGTGTGCTTGCCAGCAAAGCTCTCGTCAGCAAAGCGGCTGCCGTATATGCTGAGGCACCCAGTGCCATCGCCCTGCAGCTCGTGTCAGGGGTCCTTACTGCAGTACTCAGCAGCTGCTAGCAGCAGAGCAGCACAGTTGCGCCTGCTGGAACAGCGTAACACTCCGAGCGCACCTTTACAAAGTCCCCACCCTGCACACAAAGCGGCCTGTCTTGCTACAGAACCAGCAGATTGGGTAACACCAGACACCGTCAGGCGTTTCAAGCAAAGAGCACCAGCACCGCTCTTCTCTGCAGCGTCAGGCCGCAGGGCGCGCCTGCAACATGAAGTTTTTGATTATCCGGTGGAAGGGGCACGCCTTGTAGCCAGTCGGCTGCCCGTTCCTCCTGTGGCTTTCACTGCAAGTCAGTCTGGCAACGAGCGCTCCTTCCACGGGCGGGCCGGCCAGAACCACACCTGAACTCGCCGGTGATCAGCTGCCGAAAGTTCTCAGCTGTTTTAGGCACCAGGTCCGCGTACAGCTCCATCTTTATGCGCCCGGCTGGTATGCCCCCAATTGTTACATCTGCGCCGCAGCAGCGCCGCTCTTGACGCGCAACAGAACAAACAAAAGTCTCTCCACACAGACATTCACAACGCTAGCGTCCTTACCGAAGAAGACCACTGGATTGGTCGGCACGGGTTGCCGCAGGTGCCACTGCGTGACCTCAGCCGCCATGCGCCAGCGGCGCTTCGCTTTGTGCTGGAACTTTCCTTACCCACGCTTTTCAGACAGCCCAGGCCAGGAGATGATGGGCAAGAGCTCTGCAGATGGTATAAACTTTTCACAAAACGGCGTGACTGGTGTGCGGGTGCCAGCTAGAGCTTGGCAGCATACAGATAAAGTCAAGGCAAGACAGCTTTGCGAACTATCCAGACTTGCTCGATCCCGCCACTGAAGCCCTGTCCAACCCCCAAGCTCTTGCCATGAAGGCTGAAGCAACAGCTGCGGGCGGGGCCGACTATCAGCACACGTGTAGTGGCTGGTGCGCGTCACGCTGAGAACGCAGCAGCAATGGGCGGCCTGCCGGCGCAGGGCGCACGGGCGCCAACAGGCGACGGCCAATGCCCGCACACCTTGCAGCTGGGCAGTGGCCAGGAACACCGGGGCTGCCGCGGGCGACGGCGCACAGCTTTGCAGCGAGCGATGCTCGTGCGCTGCTTCAAGCAGGAAGGCGAGCGCAGCGCGTGGCACACTCTGCCGCTCAAGCACGTCGTCGAGTCACAGCAGTTTGACAAGGTGAGCTCCCTGCTCAGCCTGGTAGCGTGGTGATGACACTCGCTGTCCGCTCCAGGCACAACAGCATCCTCAACACCGACGCCCCCCGCAGTGCCCAGCGCAGCCCGGTGTTGCCAAACCGCGCTCACAGCCTCCGTGGGCCTGCGGCTCACCGCGCGCCGGGCGCAGGCGTCCCTGGACGTGATCTTCAGGACGGCGCAGGACATGGAGGTGGTGAAGCGGCAGACCGACGCGGCGCACCAGCTGGACGGCTTCATCATGTCCACGCTCTTCTATGAGCCGTCCACGCGCACGCGGCTGAGCTTTGAGAGCGCGATGGCGCGCCTCGGCGGGACCGTGCTCTCCACTGAGAGCGCGGGGCAGTACTCGTCCGCTGCCAAGGGCGAGACGCTCGAGGGTGCGCGCCGACTGCCGGCTGACTATATGGGAACCTAGCTTCTGACATGCCTTGCATGAAAGACTTGCTGTGAGTTTGTCAGTGCTGGGCGCCTTGTCAGGTAGGCTCAGCCCGCAGTAGCGCTCTCCGTCCGCTGAGCACCGCTCGAGCTGCTTGACCCAAGTGGCTTGTCGCAACATACGGCTGCAGCGTCGGACACACGCTGTACAAAGTGAATGGGCTCCTTAGCCTGAATACACTGCCTACCATAGGAAGGAACCGCCGCATGATCAGCAGAGAACATGCGAAATGATGTGTACCAGCTCTGTGCACCTGGACCTGGCATGCGCGAGGCTGCTCGTGTTGCGCAGACACCATTCGCACCGTGGAGGGCTACTCGGACTGCATCGTGCTGCGCCACTTCCAGGCCGGCAGCGCAAAGATCGCCGCCTCGGTCGCGTCGGTGCCGATCATCAACGCGGGCGACGGCCCCGGCCAGCACCCCACGCAGGCGCGCCGCCTGCCCAAGGGACAAACGAGGCAAGCGCCACAACATCCCCGCTGCGTCGCGCCTGAAACATAAGCCCCTCTGTTGTTGCACCCATGCATCCTGACCACCGTGGAATCCTAGTCAGGAGCCTCCCAGTGCTGCAAGGAATCCCGTGACGGCAAGCGCAAGCAAGAAGCCAATGCGGGAGAAGAGCGTCGACTGTGCGCCCCTACGCCGCCTGTGAGCATACACAGCAGCATCTGCTTTGGTAAGAGTGCATGCACGGAGCCCACAGGTCGTGCGTGTACTTGCAGACCCGTGCTGTATTCACCACCCACCTAAGCGCAGTGACCTTGCTGTTGTGCACGGCAGGCAGGGGGCAAATGTGACATCTTGGTCGTGCTCTCAAAACTCTACACTCACGTCTCAGCTCTTCCTCGTGCTGAGCCGCGCGTCTGTGTGAACGCTTGACTGCAAGAGGACACGGCCCGCGGCAGCAGGTGCGACATTGACGCCACGCGCGGCCGCGCGTGCAGTGATCATCAGCGCGCTCAGCCTGCACTGGGTGAATGACCTACCGGTGGGCGGCGCCCCGCTTGGCCCACCCTGTCCTACATCCAACCCCCTGGCTTGCCCCTTGCAGGTGGTGAGCCGACTCGTGTTGAGGGGTGTGGGCGCCGTACAAAATGTGCATGCTGTGACCGCGCTACTTGTTTGATGGCATGAACATGAGCTGGCAGCTGCCTACGCAGCAGCTCAGGGCCTGTCTGCGCGGCACCAGGGTGAGGCGCTGCCACTGCCGCCTTCACCCTGTCCCTGGGACGTCAAGCCCCCGTCGGCCTGCGGCGAAGAAGCGCCTTTGGTGCTTAGTGTACGGCTTCCTATTCTTGGCGGCATGCAAGAGGCATTGCCTGCGGCTGTAAACATGGAAGCACAGCAATGCTTGGGCCGCTGAACAGCTCCGCGCTTGTGAAGCCCGGGCCTGGGGCTACACGCGGCCCGACAGACCGGGTAGGGTTATACAGGGTAGCTCCTGTATCCGGGGCTGGGGATGGCGGGCTGAGGTGGGTGCAGAGGCAGCGAGGCAGGCCTGCGCCAGGTTCGGCAGCGTCTGAGGAGCAGCCGGTTGGCCGCTCTGAGCGTAGCCGCGTGGGCGGCGGCAGGGCGCGATGCTGCAGTGCCGCCGCGCGCTCAAGCCAGACGGCCTCTTCCTGTCGGCGCTCTGGGGCGGCAACACGCTGCAGGTGCCCGCAGATCGCGTCTGGGTTTAAAACTGGCATTCACTGTTAGACATGTTTGCCAGCTCATGGCGTCAGACCCTCTTTGGCAGGTCTGCTTGAGGCGCGGCATCCGGGGGTGCCCATGCGGCTGGCAGCCACGCCGCGGCAAAGTAGCAGCACACCTGGTTGGAGTGCGGGCTGCAGCATGATCTCCGGAGCGTTGCATGAATATCGTTTAAGCGCTGCGGCCCCGCCTGCGCACGGATGCGTACAAGGTGTTCCGGAGGTGCCCACAGGTAATTACAGATGATGATATATTCATCGTGAAAATGATATGTCGAGAGCTTGCGCGGGAGCGCGCAGGAGCTGCGCATTGCGCACTCGCTGGCCGAGCAGGAGGTGGAGGGCGGCCTGTCGCCGCGCATCTCGCCTATGGTGCAGGTGTGAGGGCCTGCACGCCTGCCTGGCCGCTGGCGCATGGCTCGCATGCTCCATCATCCGCCCGCGCTGGGCTAGCCGCGATGCATGCTGCATCGCAGGCCTGACAGGCGTCTGCTAGAGTTTGCATGTTGGCATGAGAGACGCATGCAGGAAATTCGCCCTTTTCACCCTGTTTCATCATGCGCTGGTGTTTCTGTTCTGGCACGGCGCCTGGCGCACGGGGTTTGGCAAAGCTGGGGGCGCGCCGCGCCGCGCAGGTGCGCGACGCGGGCAACCTGCTGACGCGCGCGGGGCTCAGCATCCCGGCGGTTGACGTGGACGAGCTGACCGTGCATTACCGCCAGCCGGCCGAGCTGGTCGCCCACCTGCGGTGCGCAACTATGACGGCATATTGAAGAGAGGCGAGCAAGCAATGTTTTTGCTTATCAAGGGGAAGGATCCTCCTATTGCTTGCACCGAAAGGGAAAGCTAATGCCCTCTGGCCAGGGGTCTGACTGGCCCCGTCTCATGCTCGGCGCACCTCGTGTGGCTCACTTGCGTGAGGCGTGACAGCAGGCAAGGGCGTGTCTGTTTGGTGAGACAGACATGCCCTCATTACCGAGGCGTCTTCAAGCTACGACATAACACAGTTTACAGAGAAATCACACATCAGAAGCGTTCCGCAGGCTGAAGGGCGCCATGTCCTGGGCGCGGCAGGGCCATGGCGGAGGGCAACGCAGTGCAGCAGCGGCGGCCAACAGTGCGGCGCGCGACCGCGGCGGCCGCCGACCGCATCTACCGCGACAAGTTTGCCTCGGAGGACGGGTCCACGGTGCCTGCCACTTTCGAGGCGCGCGCTCCAAGTGCAAGCTCACCTTGCGTTTGAGTGTATGCGCCGCGTGCGGCTTGCCAGGCTGTTGCTCACACGTTCACTTCCTGCTAGTAACACCTGTCAGGGGCATGTAGGGCTGTTAGTGCTGGCGGGTGCAGGCTGCACATGTCGCATATGGCTGTCCTACCACACAACTTGTGTGTTGTGCCGTGAGGCGCGAAGGACCAGATGGAGGTGCATCAGGGCGCCAGCTGCACATGAAAATTTTCTGTATCTAATGGTGTAAACAGTGCACAGTGGAATGAGCGTATGCGACGGGGGCAGGTGATATATATGACTGGCTGGGCGCCCGACGCGTCGCACTCGGCCGCGATGCGGCGCGGCTCGGCCACCGTGAAGCTGGAGGACCTGGCAGAGCTGCAGCGGCAGCGCGATCGCGCCGGCGAGGGCCATAAGCCTAGCTCCTAGGGCCATTAGCCTAGCTCATAGAGCCATGAACCCAGGGCCATAAACCTAGCCCAATGATGGGATTAGGTTGGGGGGCTGACGGGGCTGCAGCGGCAGCGTGTCCACGCATGTGCTGGCGCTGACACTGGCAATGTGGTAGGGGTGTTGATACGCGCAGCACCTTGTTGCTGAATCTGTAAAACAGGCACCTCCTTGAAACGTAGTGCAGTCCTGTATCACGTTTTAGATAGGGGACAGTGACAGGCCATCTGGGGAACAGGGCATGCTTCGAGAATAGATGTTGAGGTGCAAACGCAGGCAGGGCATGCATTGCTGAGGGCGTGAGCGCGCAAGGAGCGCCTTCTGCCGCAGGGTGCTGCAACGCATGGACATGGCCGATGCCGTGATTGTGGGCTCCTCATGATTCCGTAAGGCCTTGCTTTTTTAATTTAAGCCCTTATGTAAGCAGAAGCAGTACTGCAACAACGTCTAGTGTGCTTTCTGCCCGTTCGTAACTGTGGCGCCAGAGCCCAGCGCAGCGCAACACCGCTACGCAGGGCCTGGCGGCTGCGCGCCGGGCGACGCGCGCGCTAGCGCCGCCAGCCGCAAGAGCACCTCCTGCGCGCCCAGGGCGGGCGCGGCGCCGCCGGTGGGCGGCGCGGCGTCCAGGCCGCACAGGCGCTGGGCCCACCTGCACGCAGGGTGTAGGGTTTCAATCCAAGCAACTGGGTACGCTGAGTGCGCACCAACGCTGTGGCAAGGCAGCACTGGCTGCACGCCTTTGCGGCATCAGCACAAGGTGCTGTAAGCAGCACACGCCCATCAAGCCCATGCGGCCAGCCTGTCACGGCCTTGCTGCCAGGCACCAGCAGACTGGATGGACAGCCGCTTCAGCGATGCGCCGATGCTGCCCGCGCCCCATCGCACAGCGGCTGTGAGGCGGCCCACGCGTGCTCCCACCTGTACGGGCGGCCGGCGCCGAGTGCGCCCCAGTCCACGGCGCTGCCGGGCGCCGCGGCGGCGGCAGCAGCCGCCGTGGCCGCGCCGGGCGCGCAGCCGCCGCCGTCGCCGGGCGCGAGCGCGCGCAGCGCGGCGTCATGGCCCGCGCCGTCGCACGCCGCGCACGCGACCAGCAGCGCCGGCAGCCAGCGCAGGCGCAGCGTGAGCGCGGGCGCGCCCGCGGCAGCGCCTGTCCGAAGCTCAACAACGACCTCCTGTGCGTGCGCCTGCGGGGGGCGCGCGCAGGGCGTTCGGCTCGGAGCAGGCGCATCCCCTCGCTGAGTGGAGGTTTCAGGCAGGCAGATGCTGTGGCACTGGCAACCTGGTGGACTACTACACGCGCTGGCTAGGCTGCACAACCTCTCGACACGTACAGGCAAGAAGCGTGCCGGTCGTGCGCCTCCCACCTGTCAGTGCGCACATATGTCTATGCAGAGCTACTCGGGTAGCTTGCACGCTTGCAGATGAAGCCTGCTCTGCTGCACGCCTCGCTTGCATTCCAAACACGGAGAGTCTGTTGAGCAGGCCGGTGCGCACCTCAAAGCGCACGGCATCACCACCGCCGCCGCTGCTGCCGCCGGCAGCGTCAGCAATGGCGCTCCCACCCGGACCCGCAGGCTCCGCCGCGCCTGGCGCCTGGCTGCGCCCGCGCTTGGCTGCCGGCGCCGCGGCGCCGTCGTCGACGCGGCCGCGCTTGGGCACCCTGGCTGCGTCTGCACCCTCCGGGCTCCGCTCTGCGGCCCCATAGCGCAGCTCTGATGAAGAGTGTCCATTGCACCAGTGCTCCAGCTAGACGGTGTCCACTTCAGCGCTGCCGCACATCACACGTAGGCCTTGCTCTATAGCTAGGACATCAATTGGACTTCCAGACTCCCTCACTATGACCTGCCCGTGCCTGACTTGAAACGCCCTGCGGGCGCTAGCGGCCCGCCCTCCTGCCTTAAGCATGCGGGCGAGGGCATGCCTGATGCGGAGACAGTGGCGTTGATACCATGGCCGCGCACGGCGGCCGCCAGCAGCGTGTGCGCGTTGAGCAGCGGCGGCGGCAGCGCAAGCACGGCCGGCGCGGGCGCGGCGCCGCGCGCGGGCGGCGGTGGCGCGCCCACCTTGTCGTGCAGCGGCGCCGCGGTGGCAGCGACTTCGTTCAGCTTGTCCTGCAGATGACGCAGCAGAGCGAGGTCAGCTGCTCAGCACTCATCAGGCGCAACAACACAACAGCCGGCGCACTGCGCCAGGTAATGCGCTGCTTTGCTGGCGTGACCGCCCCGCCGCGCGCCGGGCGCCGACGCGTGACCCTTAGTGCGACCCCCCACCACGAACACGCCTCAGACAGCAAGGCGTGCCTGCAGGCCGGCCGGGCAGCTCCAGCGGGCCGCGGCCGCCCGCCCAACACCACTGGAACCCTCCGCGTGTGTCCGGCGCGCCCGCAGCCGGCCAGGAAGCCCCCGCGCAGCGGCGGTCCACCCCCGCCACTGGATTTGAAACATAGCTTGAGGGCGCGCCTGCAGCCCGGTCAGGAAGCCCCAGCGCGCGGCGGCGATGGCGGCCAGCGCGTCGCGCCGGCTCTTGAGCTGCTCCAGCTGCGCGAGCGCCTCGCCGCGCGCGTGCTTCTCGTGCGCCAGGCGGCGGCACATGAGCGCGTGCGCGCCGGCCGCGCCCTCGCGCAAGCTCGCCGGCGCGGCCGCCTTGAAGTCCGCCAGCGGCATCAGGCCGACCTGCTCCGGCGTGTACCTCGACCTGGCGCCACCAAAGGGACTACGTCTGCGCTGGACAGCACGTGGCAGGTTGAAACCCACACAATCCGCCGGACCGCTTGCAGGCAGCAACACGCAGATCACCTTGCACAGGTGGCGAGTGCAGACGTTCGACGGGCTGGCAGAGCACAGTCGACAGCGCGCAGAGAAGGCGGCGACGTGTTGGAATGAAAAGCGCGAGAAGTTTCAGTCACTGCACGCGGAGGCTTGCTTTGAGCGCTCAATTGCTTAGTGCGCGCACGGAAAGTTTAGCATGGCGCGCGTCTCGTTCAGGTAGTGCGCCTTCTCGTATAGCACGTTCTGCAGCGCCAGCTGCGCCTCGTCCAGGCGCGCCTTCCTCGCCTCGGTCGCCGTGCGCTCCTGCGGAAGGGCTCGCAAAGCCTTTTGCAGTGAGCCAGGCGAGCGCCAAGGCAAAAGTCAGGTCAGCTCATATCACACCTGCATCATCCCAGCGTCCCGTGTCCGACCCAACAGCCATTCAAATCCTGCAACAGGCGCGCGCATGCGACAACACTACACGCCCCCTGCAACGCTTCGCCTGCAACAAGCAGAGCAGGAGCAGCACCCGCATCTTGCAACGCAAGCAGTCACTCCTTTCCTGTGCTGGAGGCTGGTGACGTCTCTGGACGTCGCTGGCAGCGTGCGCGCCTGGTCGGTGTTCAGGCAGACGGCGCGGTTCAGGGACTTTAGCTCCATGAGGACGAGCGCGCCCTGTGCGAGCGCCGCGCGCCGCTCATCGCCCTCTGCGCCACCGCCCGCGGCCTCAAGCTCGCTCGCCAGCGCCTTCAGGCGCGCGCAGAGCTCCTGCATCCTGGGCTGCACTACACCTTGTTGTGGTGACGCAGGCGGGGACAGCCAATGTCACAGCATTGGTCCACTCCATGCTGCATAACACAGCCCTGACCCTAGAGCTAGGCATTCCCTTGGATGTGCCAGGTCACTTATTTGCAATGTTGTAGGCTGCGTGAGGCCGCTGCGCAGATGGCAGCCCAGGAGCTGAGCTGCCTGCCCTTCTTGGGCCCCGGCCGGCCCCGGGCGGCGGGGCCCACTGTGGTGGAGCGCGTGCGCACGCTTGCCGCGGGGCCGCCGGGCCTGCCGCCGGCGGCGCAGCCGGTCGGGCTGACGCCCGGGCTGCAGATGCCGCACATCACGCTGCACACCGTGCA
>JAABUH010002295.1_pt1 | contig 18710 bp, 17 predicted proteins | sample 5559121 | NCBI WGS metagenome assembly JAABUH01 (sample SAMN10711871, study PRJNA513364) | rock metagenome | isolation source: Antarctica rocks | place: Antarctica: Victoria Land, Battleship Promontory nord | collected 2015-12-28
CAGGACGCCGTGGGCGTTCACCAGGACGATGTCCCCCTGCTCCAGCACGACCGGGAAGCCCAAGGTCTCGGCGTAGAAGCGCTTGGCGCGCGCGAGGTCCGTAACCCGGAGCGCGAGGTGGCTGAGGCCGTTGGTCTGGATCGGCATTGGTCTGGCCCTCCTACGATAGTGCTGGCACGCCGCCCCCGCAAAGGTAGCAGGCGCGGAGGGTACTGTCAATTAAAGTCGGGTTGAGTAGTTTGCTGGTGCGCGGAGGCGTCGTGAGGCACGGCGCGCTCGCCGCGGTACTGTCAGGCAAAGTCAGAGAGGGCGACTCGCTAGCGCTGGGGGGCGTGGTGCGGCACGGGGCGCTCGCCGCTCAGGCCCTGGCTGGGGCACCGGTGACCGCCCGCCAGGTGGCGAAGCGCGCGGCGCGGGTCGCGCGGTAGGCGGCGGCGGTGCGGCGGTGGCGTCTGGGGCGGCAGTGGCCAGCGCTGGGGCCGTAGGCGGCGCGGCAGCGCTGGGCGTGGCCGGGCGACGTGAACCGCCGCATCCGCCGCTCCCGCTCGCGGGTCGGCTGGTGCGCGTTCTCCGCCCGGTTGTTGCGCCGCTGGTGGTGCCTGGTGTGCCACGCGCGGCAGCACCTTCCGCCGCGCCGCGCCGTAACGGGCGAGCGTGTCGGTGACGAGCGCGCGTGGCACGTACTCCACCTGCTTGCGCAGTCTACGCCGCGCCGGGACCAGGCTATCGCGCACGTTGCCCGCCTGGTCGACCACACGCCACAGGTCGTGCCGCACCCCGTTGCTGCCGCTGCACACCTCGTCGAGATGCCCCTTGTCACCGGGCTGCGGCCGCCGCTGCCGGCGGGTCTTGGCGTACCCTTGGCCGCACTTCCGGCACCACTGGCGCACCGTCTCGTACGGCAGGACCACGCCGCGCTCGGCGAGCGGAAGTGTCAGAACTCAGTACAGCGTCGCAAAAAGTCGGGCGAGTCGGACGAAAAGTGGGGATCGAGCCGGTTCGGCGTGCCTTCATGAGCGGCCGACCGTCTCTACTTGGCCGCAATTGTCCACCAGGTGGGGAAGATTACAACGGTCATAGTGGCCCGACCTGAGTTCTGACACTTCCCCGACAGGAGCAACGATTGCGGATCGACAAGGTTTAGGCACAGGGCGCGTGGTCGCATTCCCGATCTTGGGCGACCTTCACCACGACTATCGTCGTGTCGCCTGACCATCCCGCCAGGGCGACCGGGGGCGGATACATGATATAGTGGGCGCAACCCAACGCCTCAGGCAACATTGTCCTGTGCGCCCCCATCGGCGGATTCCTCACGTGCCGACGGTATGTGGCGTGCGAGTTCCTCGGCCAGGATCCGGCCCCATGAGAGTGAGGGATCCGCCCGTGTCAACTCTCGCACCGAAGAACGCAAATTCTCGGGGAGATACGCCCAGAGTCGCTGCCCCAACTCTCGGGCGATCGCCGCAGTGACTACCTGACCGCTCGCCCCATGGCCGGTGGTCGCGATGGTCCGCTCCTCGGCCGTGCCGCGTTCGTCCGGATCAAACGTCGTTTGATCCGGAGCGAGAGGGGCCGCTGGGCCGCCGCTGTTCACACCCTCGGTCGTCGACGGAGCGACCGTGTCCGATAGGGATATCGGCGGATCAAACGTCGTTTGATCCGGCGGCGCGGGGCGCGAACCTCTGCCGCCCCCCTTGAAGCGCGGGTTCATGATGCCGCTCGCGATCAGTCGCTGCCGGTGCGCCTCGATCTCCGCATGACGGACCTCCTCGCCGCGCTGGAGCCGCACCTTGAAGTGCTCGATCTCCTCCTCGGGCATCTGCTGGAGCGAACGGGCGGCCGTCATATTGAGCTGCTTCCGTTCGAGCGCATCCGCCACCACCTGGTTGGTGAGCAGGCGTAAACGGTCGCGGATCAGTTGGCCGGACAATTTCAGGCGCCCCGCGAGGGCGGGCGGTGTGAGGCCCTCGATATCGAGCAGCTCCTGGAAGGCGCGCGCCTCGTCCATAGGGCTGAGCTGTTGGCGCTGCAAATTCTCGAGGAGTTGCAGGACCCGGACACGGACCCCCTCATCACCCCGGATCAGCACCGGCACGCTCGCGAGGCCGGCGCGCTCGGCCGCCGCGCGACGGCGACCGCCGGCGATGACGATGAACTCCTGCACCCCGTCGGCGCGGATGGAGCCCTCGCGCACCAGGAGCGGTTGGATGATGCCGAACTCGCGGATGCTGGCTGCCAGTTCCTCGAGACGACGATCGCCATCGTCATGGCTCCAGTCGCGGCGCGGCTGCTCGGGATCGGGGATGACACGCTCGATCGGGATCTCGAGCGCCCCCGGCAGCGCGCGCTCCTCGCTCGTCGTCCCCGCACGCTGCGCCACACGTTGCTGCGGGGCGCGCAGGACGCTCATGCCGCGCTTGCGCGCCACTTCATCCGGTGCCCGCTCCGGGATACCGCGCTCAGTTCGCGCCATGGATCGCCCCCTCACGTCGCGACTGCGCCGTCGCATTGAGCACCCGCTCGGCCAGATCGAGGTACGGGAGCGTCGCCGTCGCGCGCGGCTCGTAACGCACGATCGGGATCCGCGCGTTCATCGAGCGCTTCATGGCCACACTATGCGGCACGGGACTCGCGATGAGCTCGCCGAACGTCTCGCGCAGGAGCGCGACGACGCCGCGATCGACATTATCCGCATCGATATCGGTTGGCACGATGGCGAGGGGCTTGGCGACACGTTCCTCGTCCTCGATCAGGTTCTCGATCAGGCGCAGCGTATCTTGCAGCGCATCGATATCCTGCTGCACCGTCATCGTGGGGAGGATCGCCCACTCCGCGGCGACCAGCGCGATCGCGGTGGCGAATTCGAGGGACGGCGGCGTGTCGAGCAACACCGCGTCGTAATCTGGCAGCGTCTGCAGGACCCGGCGGAGGCGGCGAAAGGCCGCAGGGTAGCTCCGTAACTTCTCGGCCGCCGTCTCGATCGAGCGATCCCCCGGCAGCAGGTCCACACCGATCGCCGTTGACCGCAGGATGTCGGCGGCGGGGCGACCATCCAGAACGATGCAACTACCGATCCCGTAGCCTTCCTCGACCGGCTCCTCGAGCAGCAGGCGCGTGAGCGACGCCTGGGGATCCAGGTCCACGATCAAGATCCGCGGCGCGCGCTCGAGGAGCGCCCCCGCCAGCTGAAACGTCGTGGTCGATTTGCCGGAACCACCCTTGCGATTCACGATGGCGACGATACTTCGTAGGTCCATCACCGTTCCCCTCGTGCGAGGGGCGTCCCCGCCCCGTCCGCCAGCCGACTGCGCTTCGCGTCCGCCAGATACTCGATCAGGATCTGGCGGACAAGCTTGTTGCGCGAGAGGTGGACCCCCTCGGCGCGCTCCCCGAGCTGCAGGATCGCCCAGCGCGGGAGGTAGCAGCTGATCGTCTCGCCCCGATCCTCCGTCGGTAAGGGGTGTCGCCCGCGCCGGACCTCGCGCCCCGCATGCTCCGCCGCCATCGTCCTCTCCATCCCTGAGCTCGCCATCTTCGCCCGGCTCCGCCCGCAATAACTTAATGCAGTAATTTTGTACGTACATAATAGTTGCCGCGTGTCGTCCCGTCAAGCGTCGCCGTGCATGGTGCCAGACGCCGCGACCGCCGAGTCGGTGACGTCATCGCGCACGAGGCGCAGGACATCGTCGTACCATAGATAACGGATTTCAATTGCTCGACCGTGCACCAGGGCCAGCCGCTTGGCGATGGCAGCGCGGCCCGCCCGATGCGCGACGGCGTTGGCCCGTTCGGCTTCGGCGCGTGCCAGGAAGATGAGCGCTGCGGGTGCCGACCCGCGTGGTGCGTAGAAGAGGGCCTCGCGGAAGAGCAGCGGCAACGCTGGTGCCTCGTGCGCCAGTCGGGCCCAGAATGCCTGATCGTCGACACGCAGGCCCACCGCAGCCAATCGTTCCCGCTGCTCGCGATCGCGAGCAGCGGCCGCGGCCGTTTGTTGCCGCGACCGTTCTTCCCGGCGGAGCGTGTCCTGTGCCCGCTCGGCATCCGCTCGGGCGCGCTCCGCCGGTGTGCGATATCCCGGTGGCGTAGCCCAGTCTTCCTCGATCCGTCGTCGTAGACGCCCGGGTGTGAGCTGCGCCCGTCCGGGCTGCTCCGCGCATTCCCAGGTGTGGATATCGAGATGATGGCGCACATGCGCCTCGCTATGTGTGGCGATCAGGCGACGCGCAACCGTGACGGTCACCCCAACGCCCGCGAGTTCGACGCCGAGATCACGATCCACAAGCGACTCAACAACAATATCGTCGCCCGTCGTGTTCATCTCGGCATCGTGCGCGACGGTCCCCTGTTGTTCTTTCTTCTGTGTAGTCTCTCGATCAGTCTTCGATCCCATTAAAGATGCCGCCACATCGGGTCGCTCGATCGCGACAATTTGGTCCGTCGCATGATGCCAAGTTGGGTCGTTCGAGGCCGACAGATCGGGTCGGTCCATCGCGACATTCTGGGTCGGTCCATCGCGACATTCTGGGTTTATGGGCGGCGTCGGCCGCTGCGCCACGCTCTCCTCGCACGCCTCGAGCGCTTCTAGTACGTCGAAATCGACCGTGTACCACTTCGTCCTATCGCGCGCCGAGGAATTGTATGCGGCGCACGCGACCAGCAGACCACGCCGCTCCAGTTCCTGCAATGCGCGCTGGATCGTCTTGCGCGAGCGGAAAGCGAGCGCCTCCCAGAACGGGACCTGCGACGGGCAAACCCACCGTCTGCCATCGCGAATGGGCGGCCGGCGACGATCGCCGAGCCAGTAATAGATCTGCCGCAGCACGACCGCCTCGTCGAGCCCGATCAGCGCGGCGAGGCGCACACCGATCGGCAGGAGATCTTCCTCGTCGAGGTAGTTGCTGGCGGGGAGTGGCGGCAATCCCGCGACAACGATCGTATCGTCGGCCCCGGCACCCGACCATGATGCGGCTTCCGGCGGGCGGCGATCGAGCGCAGCGAGGCGGGTCCAGGCGATGGTATAGCTATTGGTGGCGTCCCCCGAGCGGATATCGAGCTGGCGCGAGACGATCAGCCCGCTCGTTATCAATGAGGCGAACGTGCGCTCGATCGTGCGTGTCGTCCAGAACGGGAAGTCGCGCTCTTGCCAACGGCTGAGCGGCGCGCGCACCCAGCGGCACCCGTTGGCGACACGAGGCTGGCGCTCATCTTCGAGATAGTAGCGAATTTGCTGCAGGACGATCGCCTCGTTCAAACCGACGATGCCGACAAGGCGTGGGAGGAGGAGGAGGCGCCGTCCGCCGACGAGCAGACGACTGGCCGGGAGCGGGGGCAAGGACGGCATGTCCGCCGCCGCAAGGCGACGACTGGTCACAGTCGTACGCGACGTCACGGGCAGCGATTCCTCTACCCCGCGCCTCTCGTGGCCCGCCATTCCCCCGCCGTCCCGCACAGGACCGCCGCATGGCCGTCCCCTCGCCACTCTAGCATGGGCTCGGGTGCCGCAAACCGCGCAAGTAATCACAACGCGCGGCGTGTGGAATCACAGCATAGTCACAGGGACGCGCGTCATCGATCGCATCGTATAGGTACTGCACGTACAGATACGAAGACGATCAGCGCTCGACAAGATGTCACGGGGCGGGATACCCCTCCGTCGCGGTCCCGATACCCCGCCAGCCAGGGCATAATACCCCTCCCAACGTGTGGCCTGCGCGAATCATTCTGGTCGCGATACCCCGCCGCATTGTGAGCGATTGTGACTGCACACGGTCGCGATTGGGGCAGGATACTCCGCCGTATTGTGATCGGCTGTGACTCGAAGTCGGTGCGAATGGGGCGCGATATCCCGCCACATTGTGATCGGCTGTGACTCGCGCCGCCGTAAGTGCCCGAGACAGGCCACATCTGGCAAGCGCCGCCGCGCGCTAAACGGGGCGGAGGGGCACGATGCCCCTCCCGATCGTGCCTCTGTGTGACTGATCGTGTCCGAATTCGCGCTGTGCGCTGGTGTGAGGGCCGATTCCGTGACCGCGCCATTGCCGGGGCGATCAGTCCGGGTGTCGGGGAGCAGTCGACCGCCCCTGGCGCGCGCCCCGTACCGTCACCGCCCAAGCATATACGCGCTGTCGGAACGCTTCCGATGGGCGTGGCTTATTCGGCTTGTCGCCCTCGAGCTTGTTGATGTATCCGGGGCTGCAGGCCAACTCCTTGGCGGCCCTGGATTGGGAGATATTGCCGCGCAAAGTGCGCTCGGCCTTGATGAGGGCTCCGATGTCGTCGTCCCCAAGCGGGATGCCGTCGATCAGCGAGGCGGTCGCAGCAGGCGTGTGGGGGCGCAGGACCAGCTCGGGCGGGACGATGCGGACCGCACAGGCAAGCCATAGGACAGCCCAGCCGTGGCGGTTCGCTGCGGTCTCATCCCAGTCGAGATAGTGCCAACTGCTGATCACCCCGTCTTGCTGCAGGGTGTCGAGCGCGATCTCAAGGCGCTCGCGGGTGCGGCTCGGCTTGCGCGCATACACCTCCTTGCCGGCGGCATCGAGGAGGCGACTCACGGGATAGTGCAGCTGCCCGTTCCCATCCAGGGCCGCACGTCGCCAACTCCAGCTGAAGAGGCGCGCGAGGCGCTTCTCCCAGTCCTGCCGATACGGGTCGTAGCGGAGGGCCATCGCGGAGAGGAGCGCGGTCTGACCGCCGGGTCCGAGCAGGAAGGCGGTGAAGACCGCGCCCGGCCTGAACTCGAAACGGCTCAGCTCAATCTGGCCCTGTGGGCCGATGGGTCCGACCCGATCGCTGATCGTGATGGCCTGGCTGGCGAGGCCCAGGGGTCCGTCAGCCGACGTACCTGTCGCTTCGCCGCCGACGGTGACCGTGATAGTCAGATTTTGCAGGTGCCCCAAGGAGCGCAGGGCCTGCTGCCGGGCCTCTGTCTCGTAGCCGGTACGCACGCCCTGACCGCGATGACGCTGGAGATGGCCGCGGAGTTTCAGGAAGTCGTGGAGGTCGGCATAGGCGCGTGTACTGCCCGCCCGGGTTTGCAGGATGTAGACCGCGCATAACCAATCGAGCATGTCCGCATCGAGATCAGAGAGCTCGTCGCGCTGCCGCCACATCGCCTCCACCCAGAGGTCGAACTGATCCGCAGACAGGTCGCCGAGGCTCTCCGGGATGGGGGGCCGGAGTTGCGCCGCACCCGTGACGGTGCCGATGCTGAGCGAGGCGGTCGGCCACGGCGTGCCGGGCAGGGCTTGGAACGCCCGCAGCGAGAGCGCCTGCCGGACAGCATACGAAAGATCGTCGCCGAAGACGGTCAGGTGATCATCCTGGACCAGCGGGGCACGCTGGAGGATTGTGAGCGGGAGCGCGGCGTTGCGCCGCAGGAGGTCGCCGCCAGGGCGCAGCGGCGCGAGCGCGAGCAGCTGGCGGAGTTGCGACGTGGGCAGGAGCGGCAGGTCGAGGGCGTGGACGATCACCTTGCTGAATTCCTGGGCGAAGCTGAGCAAGATGAAGCTTGCCCGGTCGCGCACCAGGGTCGGCTCGCGCCGGTTTCCCATAAAGTCGCCGACGCGTGCCTGATACTCCTCCGGCGAGAGTGTCAGGACCGCCTCGCGGCCAAGCTCCTGCTGCATCGCGGCGACCGCCCACGCGGTCTGCTGCGACCAGATCCATTCCGCGAGCCCGAGCCAAGGGTGGTAGTCGCCAGGGGTAGGTGCGGCGTACCGTCCCGCGATAATTGTCTCCAGGCGCGCGATCACCGCCTCGAGTAACGCTTGACCCGGCCCGACCTGGGGCGCAACCTCGGACCAGGCCGCGCTGGTCTCCAGGAGCCATGGTGCGATGAGGGCGGCCGTTAACCGGTGGAGGGGCACGAGCGACCGTATGGCATCGGCGATCTGAGCGATCGCCTCGCGGCTCTCGCGTTGCGGCGCGGCGATCGCCCAACGTCGGCGATCGCTCAAGAGGTCGCCGAACTGGCGCAGTCCCTCGACCAGGTCGACGCTCGCGAGGGCGACCGTGACCCAGGCAGCCGGCTGAAACTCCGGCACAACGCGCGGCATATCGCCGGGGCCGGGCACCACCGACACGCGCTCTGCATCACTCATCACACCACCTACACGCCCGCCACCTTAGCCCCAACTCGGCGCGTGATGCGCTACCGATAAGTACGGACACTATAGCGATGACGGTCCTGCCGTGCAATCCATACAACCCGGCTCAGGATTACCGTTGGGCCGACGACGCAGGCGCGTGCGAGTCGTGCTAGCAGCCGCAGAGCGGTAGGTAGGGTATGTGGCACGCTTTCCCGCATGACGCGACCGATCTTCGTGCGTCCGCTGACACACGCCGAGTGCGCCGCGATGGAGCAGGGCCTGCGCGCCTCGAATGCCTTCCCTGCGCCGCAGTCAGATCCTCAGCGCCAGCGCACGCGGCGACCACATCCCCCGGAGCCCCGCAACCTGAGTTGCGACGAACAGACCGCCCGCAACGCCATCCACGCCTTCAACCGGCAGGGCGCGCCCTGCTCCACCGCCGCCCGCGCGACTTCGGGCACCCGACCAGACTGTGGACGCTGGACCTCGCCGCCGAGGAGGCTCACCGGTTGCGTCAGGTTTGAGACGGCGGGGCCGGCAGCCCTGGCTTTCGTCTGGTCGCGTTGGGCGGTTGACACGACGGCGAGGAGGAGCCCGTGCTCTGTCCCCGCTGCACCCAGGCGAGCGCCGCAGCACTGCCCCGGCGGACGGCGCGGGGCGAGCGCACCTTCCGCTGCCCGCGCTGCCGCCGGCGCTTCAACGAGCGCACCGGTACACCGTTCAACCATCTCCAGGTGCCTACCGACAGTGTTTTGCTCGTCGTCCTGTGGCGGTTGCGTTACAAGCGCAGCCTGCGCGACCTCGCGGAGCTGTTCCTGGAACGCGGCGTCGTCTGCAGCCATGAGGCGGTGCGGGACTGGGAGGCGCGCTTCGCCCCGCTCCTGGCCGCACAGCTGCGCGCCAAGCGGCGCGGCGCGGCCGGGGGCAAGTGGCACGCGGACGAGACCGACAGCAAGGTCAGCGGCACTTGGTGCTACCGCTATCGCGCGATCGACCGGGCAGGGAATCTCGTCGACGTGCGCTTGAGCCAGACGCGCGACATGGACGCGGCGCAGCGCTTCTTCCTTCAAGCGCTCGCCCGCGCCGGGGCCGCGCCCCGACGCACGTGACGACGGACGGGCATGACGCCTACCCGCGCGCCATCCGCGAGACCTTGGGCGATAGCGTCCACCACCGGACCAGCCGCTACAAGAACAAGCGGATCGAGCAGGATCACCGGGGCGTCAAGAGCGCTCTTACCCCAGGCGCGGGTTCGGTTCATTCGACTCGGCCGCCCGCTGCTGCTCGGCCTTCGAGGAGCAGCGTCAGTACTGCCGCGCCCAGGCCCGCTCGGGCGAGCCCGTCTCGCTCGCCGAACGCCGTCGCCGCTTCCAGGATCGCTGGGCTGCGGTCATGGCCGCGCTGACCGCCGCTTGCTGAGCGTTGGCGCTGGCCTCGCCCCGCCCTGCGCGCTCCCGAGCAGCACGCGACGGCCCCCCTGACACAACCGATTGCAAACGGTGCCGGTCCGCTCGCGGAAAATCCGGCAGCAGCAGGGGCAACGAAAGGCGCGGTAGCCCAGCGTCGTCCGCCTGGGCAGCGCCGCGGTGACCGTCTGGGCGCAGTGGGGGCACGGCACAGGCAACTCCTTTCGGTCGCATCAGCCGCGCAACGCTACCAGAGGAACGACAAGGTCGCCAGCTCACCGTCTGAAATCTGACGCAACCCGGCCGTGTTCCACGATGGGTCTGCAGCGCGAGACGCAAAGGCGAATAATTGTCAAACCTTAGCTTGTCCAGGGACCGCCCGGACGCCACTGGTGTAGAAAAGGGGTGCCGCGCGCGACCGCACGCGACGGCGGCATGAGGAACCGTTCCAGTTCGGTCAGGAGCGGCGCCAGCGACGGCGAGACGAGCGCGGTCCGTCGCGCGAACGCGCGCCACTGCGCCTCCTGCGCGGCGGCAAAGGCCGGGGTGAGCGCAAGCGGCGACTCCTCTGGCGGGGCGGTCTGCCGTCGCTCGAAGGTCGCCGCGAGCGCGGCGACGAGTGTCCCCCCGTCGAAGCTGTAGTCGCGGGCCAGCACCCAGAGGTCGAAAAAATCCTTCATGCGGCTGTTCGCCATGCCGAGCGCCGTGAGCGCCTGGAACTTCTCGGCCACCACCGTCTCGCGCGGATAGGCGCGCAGCATCGGCGCTGGCTGATCGAGCAGGGTCGGATACGCGATCGCACCGGGCGCGGGCACGACCGCATCGCCGAAGCCAATGTCGATCTGGAGTCCCTGGCGCGCCTGCCCGAGGCGCGCCTCGAACGTCACACGCACGCCGACGTAAGCGGCATCCTCGCGCACGGCCATCGCTCGCACCGTGTCGGCGCGGAATTCCACGCCGTCTTCCCCATCGCCGGCGCAGATGTCGCGGAATGCCGTAGCGATGATCTCCGGGTCGGGGTCGCCGTATCCGAGGAGGTCGATGTCGCGCGTCGCGCGATGCGGGGCGTCGCCCCAGAGGGCGAAGAGGAGCGCGCCCTTGAGGATGAACCGGTCTCGGTGAGACGAGCGACCAAGCCGGTAGAGCAGGCGCTCGAGGAAATATCGGTTGAGCAGCGCCTCGAATGTCTCCTGGCGGCCGTCGCGCCGCCAGCGATTCGTCAGACGCGCCTTGGTCGACTCCGCCGATGGGCTACCGGTCATGCGAGCGTCTCCAGGTAGGGACGCATCACGTTCGCCACGCGGCAGATCGTTGCATAGCACCAGAGGTCGTCCATCGTCGCCCGCCGCGCCCGCCAAACCTCGCGCATGGCCTCCAGCGCCACGTCGAGGCCGATCTTGTTGCGATACTTGAAGCAGTCAGCTACCGTCTTCGCCGGAGAGTAGACGCGCACCCGAACGTTCTCGACGAGATGCTCCTCGATACCGGCCGTGAACGCCGCACCCGAGAAGTAGAGGACGCGAGTCGGCAGGTCGTCGAGCCGTGGACGCGCCGCCTTCCGTTCGATAGCGAGCCAGATCTCGAACGGGGCCTGCGTGGTCAGGTCGTGGAAGCGCAGTGCGGTGAGGAGACAAGCGACGCCTGCGGGTGCGCGCGCCGCCACTTGCGCCAGCGTGTGGTGCTCCGTTATTTCGGCGTCTGGCGATCGGTATAGGCCATAGCCGACCCGTTCGAGCAAGCCTCGCTCGACCAGACGCCCAAATTGCGCGCGCGATACGCCAAATTCTGCGGCATCGCGGGGATGCACATACCCTTTCTGATGCGCCAGCGCAATGAGCCCTTCGGTTCGCCGTTCATCGATCGCGACCACCAATACACTTCCTTGGCACTTCTCAATATATGCCCAGGAAGTGTAACACCGCATCCAGCCTCTCTTCATGGATGTGTCAGGATTCAGACGAGGGCTGGTGGGACAGGTCGTACTCTGGTAGCGTAGGGGCGTTAGTCGCGACGCGAAGGAGAACGATGTGCCCTGTCTGCACTGCGCCGAGGCCGAGACGGTGGAACAGCCCCGCCGCACCGCCCTCGGCTATCGCACGTTCCGCTGCGGTCGATGCCGCCGGGTCTTCAATGAGCGGACAGGAACATCGTTCAACCACCTCCAGTATCCGACTGACCTCGTGCTACTCGTCGTGCTGTGGCGATTGCGGTACAAGCTGAGCCTGCGCGACTTGGCGGAGATGTTCCTCGCGCGCGGCTTTGTCTTCAGCCATGAGGCGGTGCGCGACTGGGAGGGGCGCTTTGCCCCGCTCCTGGCCGATCGGCTGCGCGCCAAGCGGCGCGGCCAGGGCGGCACGAAGTGGCACGCCGACGAGACGTACCTTCGCGTCGACGGGCGCTGGTGCTACCTTTATCGCGCGATCGACCGGGCGGGCAACCTCATCGAGGCGCTGCTGAGCGAGAAGCGCGACATGGCGGCGGCTCAGCGGTGCTTCGCCCAGGCCCGCGACATCGCCGGTCACGCTCCGGAGCAGGTGACGACCGACGGGCACGACGCGTACCCGCGCGCCATCCGCGAAACGCTGGGACCGGAGGTACACCACCGCACGAGCCGCTATAAGAATAATCGCATCGAGCAGGATCATCGGGGTATCAAGCAACGCTACTATCCGATGCGCGGGTTCGGCTCCTTCGCCTCAGCGGCACGCTTCTGCGTCGGCTTCGAGGAGCAGCGCCAGTACTTCCGCGCCCAGGCCCGCTTGTCCGAGCGCGTCTCGCTCGCGGAGCGCCGTCGCCGGTTCCAGGAGCGCTGGGCGGCCGTCATGGCCGAGCTGGTCGCCGCCTGACCGTCGGCGGGGCCGGTTTCACGCCGTCCGCGATGCCTCACGGCAACGTGCATCGTCTCACTTCTGACGCATCCTTCCTGAGCAGCAAGCGCCGTCCCAATTCTGACACAACCCTCCGGAACGCTCCTCGCCGCCCGGTCCGTACGTACTTCCCCTCGCCGGACAGTCTCGACATTGGCCGCGCAGCCCGGACTGTCCAGCGAGGGGCCGCAATTCCGAAGCACCATCCGACCAGTCGCTCTAACGCAGCAGACAGCGATTGGGTTCGAACGCGGTGCAGTCGTACGCCCGATTGTCCGGACCTGCGGCATCGAGCGCGAGGGTCGGGGACCGGGGCGCGCTCCGTCCACTCGCTGCGGTTATATGATTACGCGGACGCAGCGAGTGTACGGAGCGCGCGGGGACGACTGCGCGGGCGAAAAACAAGGCGGTGCTGGTCGAGCGCATCGCCCGGGCAGCGGACGAGGGGGTTGCCTTGCAGGATCTCCTCCCCTCCTCCCCGCGCTCGCGGAGCGCTCGGTGCAGCGCCTCCTCGCCGAGTTGGCGACCGGGGGGAGCGTCCATTCGACCGGGCGCGGGCAAGCGGCCCGCTGGTTCCCCGGCGAGGCAGGGGCGAGGACGAAGGACGGTGCGGGGTGATACACGCGCACCGGACATGGTGCCAAAATGCCCGCCGCTGCTACAGTCTGTGGCGTCATTCCCGGCGCGGTTGGTGCCAAGAACCGCGCCATCACTCGCGAGCGGGCGCGGGGAATGACGCCAGAATCACGCAATCAGGCGCCCGTGAGCGCCCTTCGCGCAGGAGACGATGAAACGCGCTGTGTCGGCAATTGACGAACGAGCCGAGCTTCAGTCTTCTGCTCCATCGTCGAGCGCTACGCCAGGGAGGGAAATGCGCCCGGAGAGACGGTGCCGCAGGCGACTCGCGCCGAGCGCCTGCGCGCGAGCCAAGGTCGCCCGCCCGTGGTGCTCCACACCTGCTGCGGCGGCGCGATCCCGCGCCCCGCTCGACCTCGACGGAGCCGCCCTCGATGGCGTGCCCGACGCCGACATCGCCGCGACGACCAGCATCGCCGGCAAGGGCAGGCGCTGAATGCCGCTGAAGGCGCTGCTCGACGACCGCGAACTCATCGCGCCCTTCCTCGCCGAGGAGGAGTGGGCGGCGATCGCCGTGGCCCTGCGCGACGGTGCCCGGCTGACGCTCCCGTGTTGCGGCGCGGCGGGCGGCATCCGCCGCAGCCGGCTGGGGCGGCGCTTCTTCTACCACCGCACGACCCGGCAGGTGCCCCGCTGCGCCTGGGCCGGAGAGACGCCCGCCCACCTCCTGGCCAAGGCCACGATCGCGCTCGCCTGTCGGCGCGCCGGGTATACCGTGATCACCGAAGCGCGGGGGCCGGCGGGGTGCTGGGTCGCGGATGTGCTGGCCACGCCGGCCGAGGGTGGCCGCCCGCTCGCCTTCGAGGTCCAGTGGAGCGCCCAGTCGCTCGACGCCACCCTGGCCCGCCAGGCGGCCTACGCCGCCGACGGCGTGCGCGGCTGCTGGTTCTTCCGCCAGCCCCCCGCCCAGGCGCGCCCCGACCCCGCCCTGCCGCTCTTCGGCCTCGCACTCGACGCGGACGACCATCCCGTGGTCTCGTCGCCGTTCGTCTTCGCGGCGGGCAGTCGGCCCGGTGCTATCGCCCCTTCCTGGCCGCTCGACGCCTTCGTGGCCGCGCTCCTGGCGCGCCGCATCCGCTTCCGCCCCTGCGTGACCGCTCGGGCGCGCCCGGCGGGACGGCTCGTCTTCTTCCGCCATCACTGCCGCCGCTGCGGTCGGGCCTTCCTACTGTGGTACGTCGAGGGCTGGACCGTGCGCGCCCACAGCGGCTGCGGCGTCCCGCTCACCCGCCGCCCACCACGCCATCGCACGGTCGCCGCCGAGCTAGCCGAGGCGCTGGCCCCGGCGACCCGCGCCGTGGTCGCCGCCTTCGTCGGCGGGGCCGGGCGTGGGCTGCCGGTGGCCGGGGCGTTCGCGCGCCGCCGGGTGGGGCAGGCTGCCGCGCCTGCCTTCGCCTGTCCCCACTGTGGCGCGCCAGCCACTGCCGGGTGGCTGGCGCGGGCCGACGCCTTCGGGCGGGCGCGCCGCCGCTACGTCCGGCGCCGGGGCGACACGCACCCCGCCGACGTGCCGCCGGCCACCTGCCCCCTCCCGGGGGAGCCATCCTTCGGGCTGAGCGAGCCCCGGCCGCACTGGTGCTTCCCCGGCGGGGACGCCTGGTGCGGCGACACGCCGGGCGTGGGCGGAGTCCAGGCGAGCGGGCGGACTGACCAAGGCTTGGCATGAGCGCGCCCGCTCGGTCGTAATCGTGGCGCGATCCGGTCGGGGCGACTACTGATCCTCCGCCGCCCAGCCCTCCCACCAGCCGCTTTCATCCGCCCCACCCGCCCCGCCAAGATCGGCCGCGCGCGGCCAGGCGTACCGGGTCGTCCCGGCCAGCAGCCCCGCGAGCGCGGTGTGGCGCGGCATGCGCCGCCAGTCGCGCACGGCGAGGGAGAGCGCCTTGCGCTGCCCGACGATGACCACGAGCTGGCGCGCCCGGGTCAGCGCGGTGTAGAGCAGGGTGCGCCCGAGGATCGCCGCGTGGGCGGTGACCAGCGGGATGACCACCGCCGGGAACTCCGCACCCTGCGCCTTGTGCACCGAGACGGCGTAGGCGTGGGTCAGGGCATACAGGTTGGCCTGCGGGTAGCGCACGACCCGCCCGTCGTCCAGCGCGATCGCCACCTCCTGCTCGGCCGGGTCCACCGCCGCGACAGTGCCCAGGTCGCCGTTGAAGACCTCCAGCTCGTAGTCGTTGCGCAGCTGGAGCACGCGGTCGCCCGGCCGGTAGACCCGCCCGCCCCCGCGCGCCTCGGGCACGCCCTCCCGCGCCGGATTGAGCCGCTCCTGCAGGAGGGTGTTAAGCGCGCCCACCCCCGCATCCCCCCGGTGCATCGGCGCGAGCACCTGGATGTCGCCCGGGCCGAGCCTGTAGCGCGCCGGCAGCCGCCGGGCGACTAGATCAACGACGATCTCGGCCGCTGCTGCGGGGTCCTCGGCGGGCAGGAAGAAGCAGTCGCCGACCTCGGCCCCGAAGCGCGGCATCGCCCCGGCGTTGACCCGCGCCGCATTCGTGGCGATCCCTGATCCCGCCCCCTGGCGGAAGATGTGCGTCAGGCGCGTGATGGGGAATTGCGCGCTGCGCAGGAGGTCCGCCAGCATGTCGCCCGCCCCGACGCTCGGCAGCTGGTCGGGGTCGCCGACGAGCAGGAGGTGCGTGCCGGGCGCGACCGCCTTGGCCAACTGATTGGCGAGCAGGGCGTCGAGCATGCTGACCTCGTCGACCACCACCAGGTCGGCGTCGAGGGGGTTGTCCGGCCCCCGGCCCGCCTTGCCGCCGGGGCGCAGCTCGAGCGTGCGGTGGAGCGTCCCGGCGGGCAGGTCGGTGGCCTCGGTCATGCGCTTTGCCGCGCGCCCGGTCGGGGCGGCCAGGAGCGGGCGCAGCCGCTTGGCGCGGGCAAGGGTCAGGATGGCGCGGAGCGTGTGGGTCTTCCCGGTGCCCGGCCCACCGGTGAGGATAGACACGGGCGCGGTCAGCGCCATGCGCACCCCCGCCTCCTGCTCCGGGGCGAGGGTCACGCCATGCCGCTCGGCCAGCCATCCGAACGCCGCGCCCCAGTCGAGCGCCCCGAAGAGCCGCGCCGCGCGGGCCTCCTCGGCCGCCCCGGCCAGGGTCTGGAGGCGCGTGGCGAGCCCCGACTCGGCGCGGGCGAAGGGGGCCAGCGCCAGCAGCCGCTGATCGGCCGTGGGGTCGTCGCCCGCGTCGTCCCGCGTCGCCGCCACGACCTCGCCCGTCGCCAGCAGCGCCTCTACTGCGTCGCGCACCGCCGGTGGCTCCGCCCCGAGGAGTTCCGTGGCCGTCGCCACCAGTTCGCCCACGGGCAGGAGCGTGTGCCCCTGATCCCCGGCCGCGCCGAGGGCGTGGAGCGCGCCCGCCTGGAGGCGCTCCGGGGCGTCGGGCGCGATGCCGACGGCCTGCGCGATCTTGTCCGCCGTCTTGAAGCCGATGCCCCAGACCTCCCTGGCGAGGCGGTAGGGCTCCTGGCTCACCACCCGCCCGCTGTCGTCGCCGAAGCGCTTGTAGATGCGCACGGCGAGGGAGGTAGAGACACCATAGCCCTGGAGCGCGGTCATCACCTCGCGGATGTGCCGCTGCTCCTGCCAGGTGGCGGCGATGCGCGATGCCCGCACCGGGCCAATACCCGCCACCTCGGTCAGCCGCTCGGGGGTGGCGTCGATGACCTCGAACGTCCCCTCGCCGAAGGCGTCGACGATCCGCCCGGCGTTGACCGGGCCGATGCCCTTGACCAGCCCGCTCCCGAGGTAGCGTCGCATCCCCTGGGTCGTGGCCGGCAGGGTGGTGCGGTAGTCGAGCGCCTGGAACTGCCAGCCGTGCTTCGGGTCGTTGCGCCACCAGCCGTGGGCGACGATCGCCTCGCCGGGGGTGAGGTCGGCGAGCGTGCCGACCAGGGTCACCAGCCGGTCGTCGCCCCGGGCAGCCTCGACCTCGCCCCCCTCCCCCGTCGCGCGCTCGGGGGCCAGCCGGGCGACGGTGTAGCCGTTCTCCGGATTCTGATACGTGATGCGCTCGACGACGCCCCGCAGCTCTTTGCGCGGCGGCGCGGCCTCGCGCGCCCGGTTGTCGATCGCCCTCGTCCCCACCCTGCCCGCTCCCGCTTCCACATGCTACTATCGTCAGTATAGCGCCGCAGCGACGCCATGGGCCGGAGGTCGCCGGGGGTCGCGGTCCGCCCCCGGCCAGCCCGCGATACACTGCCGATTGCTGCAGAGAGGGAAGGTCCGGGACCAGGAGCGAGGGCCACGATGGAGAGCGAGTGGGTGACGGCGAGCGAGCTCGGCGAGTGGGCGTATTGTCGGCGCGCCTGGTGGCATGCCAGGCGAGGCACGGCGCGCAATGGCGCGCCTCAGCTTGCCGCAGGAACGGCGGAACACACGGTGATCGCCCGGGAGGTCACACAGATCGAGCGCCAGCGCACCGGCGCGGTGCGCCTGATGGTCGTGGCACTCGCGCTTACGCTCCTGCTCATCGCCCTACTCATGGTGCTGCGATGATCCTCGACCTGGCCCTGGCGCTCGCCCTGCTGGCGCTGATGGGGGGTGCCGCGCTGTGGTGGGCGAGCGAGCAGCGACGGCGGGCGCGCGGCCTGCCGCGCGGGCGCGCCATCTACCAGGACCGCTCTACAGGGCGCGAGCCGGTGCTTCAGGCCCGCACGCTTCCGCTGCGAGGCCGCCCCGATCTCCTCCTGCGGCAGGGCGACGTCATCATCCCGATCGAGGTCAAGACCGGCCCGCATCCCGCACGAGCCCCACCAGGGGCACGTCTTCCAGCTCCTGGCATACTGCCTGCTGGTGGAGGGGTTGCGTCAGGAATCAGACGAGGGCTGGTAGGAACAGCCGCGCTCTGATAAGGTGACGGCGTTAACCGTTGCGTGAAGGAGGTACCTGTGCCTTGCCCGTGCTGTGCCGCGACCGCGACGACCGCGCAGCCCCGGCGCACCGCGCTCGGCTATCGCACGTTCCGGTGCGACCACTGCCGCCGGATCTTCAACGAGCGCACGGGCACGCCCTACAACCACCTGCAGTACCCGACCGATCTTGTCCTGCTCGTGGTCCTCTGGCGGCTCCGGTACAAGCTGAGCCTGCGCGACATCGCCGAGATGTTCCTGGAGCGGGGCTTCGTCTTCAGCCACGAGGCGGTGCGGGACTGGGAAGCGCGCTTCGCCCCGTTGCTGGCCGCGCAGTTGCGTGCCAGGCGGCGCGGCACGGCGGGTAGCAACTGGCACGCGGATGAGACCTACATCAAGGTCAATGGCCGCTGGCGCTACCTCTATCGTGCGATCGATCGTGAGGGCAATCTCGTCGAAGCGCTGCTCAGCGAGCGGCGAGACATGGACGCGGCGCAGCAGTTCTTCCACCAAGCGCTCGCTGTTGCCGGGAAGGCGCCGGACCGGGTGACGACGGACGGGCACGACGCCTACCCGCGCGCGATCCGCGCGACGCTCGGTGCCGCAGTCGTCCATCGCACGAGCCGGTACAAGAACAATCGCATCGAGCAGGACCACCGCGGCATCAAGCAACGGTATTACCCCATGCGCGGGTTCGGCAGCTTCGCCTCGGCGGCCCGCTTCGCCTCGGCCTTTGAGGAGCAGCGCCAGTACTTCCGCGCCCAGGGCCGGTCAGGCGAGCCGCTCTCGCTCGCGGTGCGACGGCAGCGGTTCCAGGGTCGGTGGGCGGCGATCATGGCCGAGATGGCCGCTGCTTGACCAGC
>JAABUH010002296.1_pt1 | contig 18705 bp, 17 predicted proteins | sample 5559121 | NCBI WGS metagenome assembly JAABUH01 (sample SAMN10711871, study PRJNA513364) | rock metagenome | isolation source: Antarctica rocks | place: Antarctica: Victoria Land, Battleship Promontory nord | collected 2015-12-28
TTTTGATAGAGACGAATACGCCGTCCGCCTTGAGTTGGAGCGTGGCCAGGGCCGGGCGCTCCCCAATCCCAAGGGCGGCGGCGAGGGCCGAGGCGACACCAGGCGGGGCCGTCGCGGGGACGACGAGGCGAGCCAGGGGTAGGAGCGGGCCAGACGTGCCCAGCAGGAGCACGCCCGAGGGGTGCTGCTCCTCGCCGCGCACGGGCAAGAAGGCGTGGCGTTCGACCGCGACACCAACGGCGTGCAAGGCGACGGCGAGCGGGCCGGCGGCATCGGCCGTGACGTGATCCGTGGTTAGGGTGACATGCGTCGGTCGGGCGTCGTCTGTCGTGTCGTCCGCGCGCAGGTGGGCCATGTTCCTAATCTACCCGTCCAAGGCTTCCAAGTCGGCCCACAACGCGGCCTGCAGCTGCTCTCTCGTCGCACGACCGTTCGCAGACTGGAAGAGGATTATTGTGCGCAACCCCTCCATACGCATCCATTCCTCAGTGGCCTGATGGTGGCGCATCGGCGTCGCGTCGTTTATGCCAAGGGTAGCACGGTCATCCTCCCACGCGCCGGCTTGTGTCGTGGGGTGATCGTCCGGTGACCCGCTCGATGGCGATGGTGGCTCGGGTGGTAAATAATTTACCACCGGTGGGGGGGCGAGGCGGTCGCGTCCCTCGAATTGGTCGAAACGGTCGCCGGTCCCCGCGCTGGGATAGTCCGGCACCGTGGCCTTAGCGAGTGGTAATTGATCTACCGTCATCGTGGCCGTCGGCAGCTCCATGCGCTGTCCGGAATCCGTGCGCGTTGGTGGATCTAGGGGAGCGAGGGCGGGGACAGCTCGTAAATTATTTTCCACTTTGGGCTGGTCCGCCGCCGTGCGCGCGGCGCGGGCCTCCTCAACGGTGATGTGCTCACCGGCCTGAGCGCGCTTGAGGAGGTCGTCGCGCGCCGGCTCGGCGACGCGGTCTACCGAGAGGGCGACGGTGGGCGAGAGTGCCCCGCTGCGCACCGCTGCGGTGATGTCGGGGTTGTCGAGCAGGCGCAGGCGTTGCACGACGTGGGCGTGGCTCTTGCCGATGAGGTCGCCCAGTTCGCGCGTTGAGAGCTTGCGCCGCTCCATGAGGTTCCTGAACGCCTCGGCCTCATCGGCGGCGTTGAGGTCGGTGCGCTGGATGTTCTCCAGCAGGCCGAGCAACTCCATGGCGGCGTCATCCAGGTCGCGCACGATCCCCGGCACCGTGTCCAGGCCGGCGCGTTGCGCGGCGCGCCACCGGCGCTCACCAGCGACGATCTGGTAGGCATTGGCCGCGCCAGGGTCGGGGCGCACGAGCAGGGGCTGGAGCACGCCATGTTCCCGGATCGAGGCGGCTAACTCGTCCAGCGCCGACGCGTCGAATGTCTGGCGCGGCTGGAACGGGTTTGGCGAGAGACGATCGACGCGCAGGGCGCGCGTCGTCGAGGGCGTCGGCCTCGCGGCCACCGACGAGGTAGCCGATAGGGCCAAGCGGGTTGCGGCGGGGCGGGACGTTAGTGCGCGCCATCGGCCACCTCCATGCGCATACGGTCGCGAGGGGAGTTATGGGCGCCCGCGCCGGCGTCGCGTCCCCAGGCAGCCAACAGGTCGTTGGCAATGCGCTCGTAGGCCTGTGCGGTCTCGCTCTGCGGGGCGTACCGCGTGATCGACAGGCCCCGCTCGGCGGCCTCGCTCACCGCCACGGCGCGTTTGACCTCGCCAAGGAGGGGGACCGCGCCCAGGCCGTCCTTGACCGTCTGAACCATCGTGCACCCGTGGTTGGTGCGCGCATCGACCATGGTCAGGACGACGCCCCGGGCGGCCAGGCGCGGATTGAGGCGCGTGCGGCGGATCGTCTGCAGCGAGTCGAGGATGAGGCGCAGCCCGCGCACGGCGGGGTACTCCGGGGACACGGGGATGATAACCTCCGTGGCGGCGGTCAGGGCGTTGATCGTGAGCAGGCCCAGGCTCGGCGCGCAGTCGATGAGGACGACATCGTAGACGTCCGCGGCCGGGTCGAGGGCCTGTTGGAGCACATACTCGCGGCGCACGGCGCTCTGTAACTCCATCTCGGCTTGGCCCAGGCCGATGTCGGCCGGCAACAAATCCAGGCGCTCGCCGAGGGCGCGGACATACGAGGCTAGATCCGCGATGTCGCCCGTCGCGCGAGCCTGCGCTAGAGCGTCGTAGACCGTCGGGCTACCCTCGGCGATCTCCGTCCCGGTGTTGTCGGTCAAGCTGCTTTGAGGGTCGAAGTCGACGAGGAGGACGCGCCGACCGCGGTCGGCGAGGACGGTCCCCACGGCGTGCGCGGTCGTACTTTTGCCCGTGCCGCCTTTCTGATTGGCGACGGCAACGATGGTGGTCTTGCTCATAACATATGGTCCTCGTGTGTCGATAGTCTCTGCCATACATGGTACTGCGTCGGGTCGATACATCTAGAACGGAATCTTGTCGCCATTGGCCACGGCTAGAGGCGGGCGAGGTGCCGGCGCTGGGAGGGGCATGGGTTTGGAGTGTGCGCCTCCCGCACGAACGCTCGGATTTCGGCCCACGCGGCATTGGCAGTGGTGATGGTCAGTCTCCTTCGTGCGCCTCACCGCTCGCCTCCGCGGCCGATGTTGCTCTAGCGGCCTCAGTGGTCGCCTTCGTGCGCCGTTGCTTCTTGCGCGTGGGATGCCCGACTTGTCCCAGGTGGTTCTCCCGGTACGTGTCGATCGCGGCCTGCGAGATGAGGTGGGTTCCCGGACTGCCCAGCGCGGTCTCCAAGGTGCCGCGCTGGATCGCGCTGTAGATAGTCGCGCGCTTGACGCCCAGGAGTTCGGCGGCCTGAGTGGTCGTGAAACGCGGGGTCCTGTAGAGCGGGTCGTCGTGTTTCTTAGGCATGCCCCTAGCGTACCGCGTGACCGTCCATGGCGGCGGCGGCAGAAAAAGCATGGAGGATTCTGCTATTGCAGGCGTGATCGTCGGTGTCATCGTCGAGGACTCCTTCATGGGGCGGCCGTCAGGCCACGGGCCAGTTGCCGCGCCTCAAGGCGGCACATCTTGCGCACAGCCAGTCCCCACGGGCGACCGTGCTGGCTGATGAACAGGAAGCGGCGGCCGTCGCGGCAGCGCACAATTTCCCGCGCCGCAGCGACAGCCTGGCGCACACCGTCCACGTCGGCGTCGGCGTGCGTTTCCTGCCGCTCGGGCGGGTCGAGGAAGCGGTGCTTGTTCTCGCGCGCGCAGGTACGGGTCGCCTCAGCGAGCGTCCAGTGCCGGCCCGCCTCCAGCGCCCAGGTCAACTGTGTGCGTCGTCCCATGGCTATCTCCTGGCTCGGGGGGCGGGGCCACCAGCATCGGCGGCCCCGCCTGGTGTCTACTGTAGGCGGCGCGGCGAGCGATGTCGCCCTCATACGTCGCGTCGAGTGCCGCGTGGATGGCCCGCGCCCTGTAGCGCAAGCACTCGTCGGCCTCGGCGCCGCCACGTAGGCGCGCGGCGATGGCGGCGACGCCGTGCATGATCGTGGAGTGGTCGCGCTCCCCAAGCAGCGCCCCGATCTGCTCGAAGGGGACGGGCGCGTTGCGCACGGCCAGGGGCCAGCGCAGGCGGGCGAGCATCGCGTGCATGGCCACCTGCCGGGCCTCGGAGACCGCGCGCGTGCGCCCCAGCGCGCAGAGCCGGGCGACGGGCACGCCGTAGCCGTCGGCGACGGCCTGGCGGATGCGGCGGGCCTCGCGGAGCTGCGCGCGTTGCAGGCGACAGAGGGCCGCGCGCTGGCCCTCGTCCAGGCCGTCAGGCTGCATCGTCGGAGCCCTCCCCATCGGCGGCGTCGGCGTAGGGGCCTACCGCCTCCAAGCCTTCGTTCATGTGGCGGACGCGCGCGTTCGGCGTCGTGCAGCGCCGCGAAGGCGGCGGCGAGGAGGGTGGCCCCAGGGGGCCAGGGCGTCGTCGGCGGTGCCGTCCAGGGCGTCCAGGGCGTCGTCGGCGGTGCCGTCCAGGGCGTCCAGGGCGTCCAGAGCGCGCGCGGCCAACGCCTCGGCGTCCGCCCGCTGCGCGCGGAACAACCGGGCGATCTGGCGGCACGCCTCGGGCGTCGGTGTTATGTCAACGGTATCCATCGCGTGTCCCTCCTACCAGTCCTCTACGTTGTCGTCGTCGTCGTCGTCGTGGACGCCTAGGCGCGCGTCGTCCCGGTCGGGCATCCCCAGAACCTCGCCGATGGGGCGCAGGCCGGCGAGGTCCTGTAGCTCCTGGCTGACGTGGCCCGGCATGAGCGCCGCCAGAGCCTCGATGAGCCGGGCGAAAGTGTCCCTGTCGATGGCGGCGAGATCGCGTCGCTGCGCGCCCTGCGGGGCGTGCGGTTCCAACGCGGCCCAGGCGTCTTTCGCCTGCATCCAGGCGCTACGCGGCTTGGTCACGACCCACGGCATTGGTCCCCCCTCTCTTATGCGGCATGATGTCGTAGGTGTTGCAGGCGTCGCAGGCGAAGGCGAACGTGGCGGGGTCGATGTCCACGAACTCGTCGCCGGTGTAGCTCGGCCAGGGTTCAGGATCGTTGGGGCCGTCCGCATAGGTTCCGACCTGGCACACGCGGCGCTCACTGTAGAAGACGCGTAGAGCGGTGCTGCCGCAGTCGGGGCAAACCCAGGTGACGCCGGGCTGCGTGGGCGCGGCGAGGGGCTGGCCGCAGCCGGCGCACGGGGCGCCGTCGTCCTTTTGAGGGTAGGTTAGCCATAAGGCCACATTGAGAGGCGAGGCGCGCGCGCGATGAGACAGGCCACCCTGCTATACTGGAAGGTGCTGAATCAACCAGGAGTAGGGGGAGCCACGTCTCATCAAGGGGGAGTATCACAGTGGATCGCGGAGGTGTCAAGCCGCTTCGGGGTATTGACGCCCGCGCAGGCGCGCGTTTTGGCGTACTGGAGCTATGGGATGGTGCTGACGCAGTCGTGTGGCCTGACCACGGTGGCCACGTTCCTGGCGACGCTGCTGGGGACGACCTACGACGCCCAGCGCCAACACGTGCGCGAATGGTGCTATGATGCGGCGGATCAACGCGGCAAGGGTCGGCGGGCGGTCGATGTGAGCGTCTACTTCGCGCCGCTGCTGGGGTGGGTGCTAGCGCTGTGGCCGCCGGGCGAACGCCGCTTGGCCCTGGCGCTGGACGCCACCACGCTGGGACAGCGCTTCACGGTGTTAACCGTTGGCGTGGTCTATCGCGGCTGCGCCATCCCGGTGGTCTGGCATGTCGTGCCGGCGACGGCGAAAGGGCGCTGGCGACCGCACTGGGAGCGGTTGCTCAAGCACGTGGGCGCCGCGGTGCCGGAGGACTGGATGGTCATCGTACTGGCCGACCGCGGCTTGTATGCGCGCTGGCTCTTCAAGGCGATCCAGCGGCCGGGCTGGCATCCGTTCCTGCGCATCAACCAGCACGGGCAGTATCGCCCGGTGGGCCAGACCCACTTTCGGCCCCTCGCGACGGTGGTCTGCCGCGGGACCGACGGGTGGAAGGGCGCGGTGGACTGTTTCGCCAGTTCCTCCTGCCGCTTGACCTGCACCTTACTCGCCCGGTGGACGGAACCGCACACCGATCCGTGGCTGATCCTGACCGATCTGCCCCCCGCGGCCACCGATGCCGCCTGGTACGGCTTACGGGCGTGGATCGAATGCGGGTTTAAGGACTGTAAGCGGGGCGGCTGGGACGGGCAGCAGACCACGATGACGCGGCCGGAGCGCGCCAGCCGGCTCTGGCTGGCCATGGCCGTGGTCACGTTGTGGACCGTGAGCGTCGGCGGGGCCGTCGAGGCCGCCGCGGACGGCGCCGCCCTCACCCTGGATGCCCTGACGCCCGACCTGTGCGCCCCGCTGCCGCTGCCGGTGACGCCGACCCGGCGGTCGCGTCCACGCCTCCTGAGTTGTTCCCGGCGCGGTGTCATCCACATCCGCGCCACCCTGCTGGCCGGGCGTCCGCTCCCGCGCGGCCACTTTGTCCCCTTGCCCTGGCCCCTGACCTTCCCGACGGCTTCACCCCCCCCTGCCCGGCAGGTGGCGTAATGGCACAATGGCTAACCTACCCTCAAAAGCGGGATGTCCCCCCATCCGTCCCATCGACTCGAACCAAGGAGGCAGTCGCATGCACGTGTCACCAATCCGCCATCGCCCACAACTATGGCGGCGCGCCAAGCGGGCGCTGATCACCCTCTCGGGCCTGTCCCTCATCATCGCGCCCAGCCAGGCGCTCGTCAGCAGGCTCCCGGCGGCCACCGCCGCCACGATGAGCGTCTGCCGGGGCGGCTGCGCGTACGCCACCATCCAGGCGGCGATCGACCACGCCGCGCCCGGCGACACGGTCAGCGTCGCCGCGGGCACGTACGGCGAGCACGTGACGGTCGACAAGAGCCTGACCCTGGCCGGCGCGGACGCGGGCCAGACGATCGTCGACGCGGGCCGGACGGGCACCGCCATCACGGTCACGGCCGGCGTTTCGGCGACCATCTTGGGACTGACCGCGCAGAACGGCGTGGGGAGCAACTCGGCGAGCCCCCTCGACGGCGGCGGCATCGTCAACGCCGGGACGCTGACGCTGGCCGACAGCGTGGTCAGCAACAGCGGCGGCAGCGGCGGCGCAGCCGTCCTCAATAGCGGCGCGTTGACGCTGCGCCGCAGCGCGGTTAGGGACAACGGCGGCAGCGGCGGCGGCATCGAGAACAGCGGGGCGCTGGCGCTGTTCGCCAGCACGGTCAGCCGCAACAGCAGCGGGTGCGTCGGCGGCATCGACAACACCGGCACGGCCACCCTGACCGACAGCGTCGTGAGCGGCAACAGCGGCGCCTACTGCACGGGCGGCATCGCCAACAGCGGGACCCTGACGCTCGTCAGGAGCACGGTGGCGGGCAACGGCGCGAGTCGCGGTGTGGGGGGCGTCGGCAACAGCGGCACGGCCACGCTGACCGACAGCACCGTGAGCGGCAACAGCGCCAACGGCAGCTTCGGCGTCGGGGGTATCTTCAATCAGGGCGCGCTGACCGTGACCGCCAGCACGGTGGCCGGCAATACCGGCACGACCGTCGGCGGCATCGACAACGCCTACCCCTACGGGGGTGCGCCGATCATCCCCGTCGCGCTCGCCGAGACGATCGTGGCGAGTAATGCGAGTAATACGACATCATCGTCGCTCGGCGCCAATGCTCCCGACTGCAACGGGCCGTTCGCCTCGGGCGGGTACAACCTGATCGGCATCGCCGCGGGCTGCGGCGGCCTCGTCGACGGCGCGAACGGCGACCGCGTGGGCAGCCTCGACCGGCCGCTCGACCCGCGCCTCGGCCCCTTGCAGGACAACGGCGGCCCCACGCCCACGCAGGCCCTGCTGCCCGGCAGCCCGGCCGTCGACGCCATCCCGGGCGACAGGTGCGCCATGGCGACCGACCAGCGCGGCTTCGCGCGCCCCTACCCCGCCGGCGGTCGGTGCGACATCGGGGCCTTCGAGCTCGGCGCGACGGGCGACACGGCCGGTGGGACGGCCACGGCCACGGCCGCGGCCGGTAGGACGGCCACGGCTACGGCTGGGCAGACGGCCACGGCGGCCGCGCAACAAACGGCCGACGCGGCCGCGCAGCAGACCGAGATCGCCTTGCAGAACGCGTCGAGGCAGACGGTTATTGCCGCTCGCCAGCAAACCTACGTGGCGGGGCAAACCGCCACGGCCGCGGCTGGGCAGACGACGGCAACCGCAACAAGCACGCCCTCCGCCGGCGCCACGGGCATCCCGAAGGTGACGGGAACGCCCGCCACTCCCCCTTCCACCCCGATCGCGGGCGGCGCGCTGGGCGGGGGCGGCGTCGCGGTGGCGGGCAGCGTGACGGGGAACAGCGGGCCCTACTTCGGCGAGGAGGACGTCTCGATCACCCCCACCGCGCCGCTGACCGCGCTGCGCATCGTCGTGACCGTGCGCAAGACGCCCGGCGTCAGCTACGCCGGCCAGTACAACACCTTCTGGTACGGCGAGCTCACCTCGAGCCACAGCGAGACCGCCGACGCGATCATCTACACGTTCGAGCTGGCGCCCAGGCAGACCGTCCCACCGGGCGGCGGGCTGCGCGTGGCGGCGCAGTTCAACGGCGATGGCACGCCGCACGATGTCGGCGGCGACAGCTACACCGTCAGCTACACCAGCGGCGGCGTCACCACCACGACCGCGGGGACCTTCGGCGGCCCCTCCACTGGCCCGACGCCCGCGGCCACCGCGTCGCCCGCGGCGAGCCCGACGGCGGCCGCGACGGGCGGGGCGGGGTTCCTGGCCGCGAGCGGGCGCGTCGCCCCGAACGGCGGCCCCTACTACAGCGAGGAGGACGTCGTCGTCACGAACACGGCCCCCCTCACGTCGCTCGCGATCACGGTGACCGTGGCGGGCCAGACCAACCCGCGCGGGCCGTTCGGCCCGGTCGGCTACCTGGGTCAGTACGACACCTTCCCGGCGGGCGCGCTCGGGCAAGGGCATCGGGTCAACACGTACAACCTGGGGCCGGGGACGCCCGACCTCGTCCGCTCGATCGACTACACCTACACCCTGAACGCGGGCCAGATCCGCCAGCCGGGCGCGGGCCAGCTGGCGGCTGCGCAGTTCAGCTTCGGCGGGGTGCACTACGACAGCGCCGACACCTACACAGTGGTCGCCACCGGTGCAGACGGCGCCGTCGCGACCATATCGGGGCATTTCTAGCCCCGTGTCGGCGAGCGCGGCCGCGGGCGCGCCATCCCTACCCGGGACAGGGCGTGCCGGACAGGGACGCGGCGCGCCCAGCAATGCGACGGGCGCGGGGCGCCGACCTCATAGGAGAATATATGGTTCTCACGAAGAAACACCTCGCCGTGCGTGGGCCGGCGCTCGCCGCGGTGGCGCTTGCGGCGCTGCTCTCACCGGCGCTGCCCTCGTCGGCTCACGCGCGCGCGAACTCGGCCGTCGCCCCGCCAGCGGCCACGGCAGCGGACCGGGACCATGGGCAGGGGGCAACGTTCATGGCCGACTCGTCGTTGTTGGTCGGCACAAACGCCCGCGCACGCGCCGCTGCCAATGATGACAAACACACGGTTACTCCCGAAGCTGACCATAAGCATACGGTTACTCCCGAGGCCGACGACGAGCGTACGGCTACTCCGTTGGCCGCGCTGCCGACGTTACCCGTGCCGTCGGTCACGCTGCCGGCGCTACCCGTGCCGTCGGTCACGCTGCCGGCGTTGCCCATAGCGTCAACCACACCATCGGCGACGGGCACCCCGACGGCCACCAGAACTGGCGCCAGCACGGCCACGGCCGCGGCCGCGACCGCCCCGTCGGCGACGGGCGCAGCCACGGCTGGCGCGGCTCCAACTATCACGAAGACGACGCGCCCAACCATGACTAGCACAAGCACAGTTGTCCCGACTGCAAGCAGGGGCACGGGCGCCCCGACTGCAAGCAGGAACACGGCCACGGCCACGCCGACGGCGCCACATCAGGCGACGGCCACATCGCCTGCGACGTCGCGCCCCACAGGTACGCCAACGAGCCGAAGGACGACGGCCTCTACTCCTACTCCCACCAGCATCTCGGGGGGTATAGGCGGACCGAGCCCCAAGCCCACGGCCACTACGACCTCGTCCGCCGGCGCCGCGTCCACGTCGAGCAAAGGGACGCCGACGCCACCACCATCGACGATGTCCCCGTCCGCTAGCGCGGGAAGGGCGAGTTCGCCCACGCCCCCCGCGGCCGGGGCCGACCGGTCGCCATCGATCACGCTGAATCCGCCCGCGGCGCGCCCCGGAGTCAGTGTCACCGTCAATGGGCGCGGTTTCGGGCCGGATCAGATCATCACCCTCGCGCTGGACGGAGAGGCGCTGGCGACGCGCCCCGCCGTGATCGTCAGCGATCGGCAGGGTAGCTTCATCGCGACGTTCGTGGCCCCCAGGACCCTGCTCCCGGGCCAAAACACCGTCGCGGCGTCCGGCTCCCCGGGCGGCCGGACGACCGTCGCGCCGCTCTCGAGCGCACCGGGCGTGGCCAGCCAATTCTACTTCGCCGCGGGCGAGGACAGCGCGGCCGTCCACGCCTCCCTCACGCTCCTCAACAGTGATCGCCGACCGGTTCGGGTACGCCTCACCTTCTACGGACGCACGGGGGGCACGGCCGTTCGCCAGGTGACTGTCGGGGCGACCCGCGAGCGCACCCTGTCGGTCGCGAGTCTCCACGTCGGTGCGGGTCCCTTCGGGCTCGCCGTGCGCGCGGATCGCGCCATCGCCGCCACGCTCACCTTGTCGCGCGTTGGGCGCGACGGCGACAGCTTGCTCGGTAGCCCCGACCTCGCCACCCACTGGTACCTCGCCGAGGGCTACACGAGCCTCACGTTCCACGAGAGCGTCGGCATCCTCAATCCCGCCGACGCGCCAGCCCATGTCACCCTGCACCTGCTGCCCGTCGGTGGTCGCCGCGCGCGCTCCGTGGTCCTGCGGGTCGCCGCGCACAGCGAGGTGGTCGCCGACGTCAACCGTCTCCTGCCGCGCCAGGCGCTCAGCATCAGCACTGATAGCGACCGCCCGGTCGTCGTCGCGCGCACGCTGACCTTCAGTTCCGACCGCGCCGGGACGGGCTTCGGCCTGACCTTGCGCACCGGCAGCACGACGCCGGCGACCACCTGGCTCTTCGCCGAGGGCAGCACCCTCGACCGGTTCCAGACCTTCCTGACCGTGCTCAACCCCAACCGCGTGCCCGCTCGTGTCACCGCGCAGTTCTACGGCGCGTCCGGCCGCGCCCTGGGCCGGCGCGCGCTCACCGTCGCGGCGCAGGGCCGCGGCACCCTTAAGCTGAACGCGTTCCTCAAGGATCGCGGCATCGCCTCGCTCGTGACGAGCGACCGGCCGGTCTTGGTCGAGCGCGCCCAGTACTTCGGCTCGCCGAACAGCCCGTACATCGCGGGGGCCGCCGTGTTCGGGCGCAACGGGCCCGCGACGCGCTGGAGCTTCCCGGGGGGGCCGGGGGTGGGCTTGAGCGAGTCACTCCCGCTCTATAATCCCTCCGCCGTCGCGATCCCGATCAACGCGACGTTCTACGGGCGCAACGGCGACACGCGGCTGTTCCACTTTATCCTGGCGCCGCACGCGCGCGACACCGTCGTCGTGCGTCGCGTGTCGGCGTCCTTCGTGCAGGAGCGCGGCATCACCCTGCGGGCGACCAACGGCCGCGGCTTCGTGGCCGAGCAAACGCTCTTCTCGCCCGACCACCGCACGCTACTGAGCACCCAGGGGTTCGCCCAATAGGCGGTGATCAGTGGGCGCGCCGGGATAATGGACGCCCCGCCCCGGTCGCCCGGCCGCGTAGAGGCAGCACGCGGCCGGGGCGACCGGGGCGACCGGGGCGACCGATAGCGCGACACCACCTATGGCCAGGGCATGAAACTCCTCGCTCGCATGCCTGCGCTGTCACATTGTGATGGTAGTCGTCGTGGTGATGTTGGTCGTCGTGCCGATCGGCGGCGGCGTGGGGTATGAGGGCGTGATAATTGTCGGGTGCGACATCCGGGTCGGCATCGGTCGTGGCGTGGGCGTATCGGTCGGCGTCGCCGTGGCCACGATCGTCGTGGCCATCGGCGCGATAGCGGGACGGGTGGCCGGCTCGGATACCCCAAGCGCGCGTTGTCGCGTGGCCGTAGGTGGTGGCGTAGCGGTCGTCGTGCTCGGGGACGACGGCGGCACCCTCGTTCCGCCCGCAGCCAGTCGATTGCCTCCTATAACCGCCGCCAGGCCGACCACGCCCACCAACGCCAGGAGCGCCGCGCCAGCGCCGACGGTGCCACGCGGGGCATACCCGCGGGCTGACGCGCCGGCGCTCACGGCGACGGGGGCGGCGATCGCCCGAGTCGCGTGGGGAACATGCGCCGCCGTCGAGGTCGGGGCGGTGGCGGGGGCAGGGACGGGCGTCGTCAGGGCGGCGGCGAGAGCGGCGGCGAACTCGGAGCCCGATCGATAGCGCCGCGCCGGGTCCTTGTCCAGCGCGCGCAGCACGACCGCGTCCACCCCCAACGGCAACCCCGCCTTGTGCGCGCTTGGCGGTTCCGGCTCCCGCGTCACGTGCTGCATCGCCGTGGCCAGCGCGGTCTCCGCGACGAACGGCGGCCGCCCCGCGAGCAACTCGTACAGCAGCGCCCCGGCGCTGTAGATGTCCGCCGCCCCGGTCACCGGCTCGCCCAAAGCTTGCTCCGGCGCTATGTACGCGACCGACCCGAGCACCATGCCCGTCGCCGTCTGCCCGTCGTCCACCAGGGCGTGCGCTATGCCGAAGTCGCCAACCTTGACCTCCCCCTCCCGCGTCAGCAGCACGTTCGCCGGCTTGATGTCGCGGTGGACGACCCCGCGCGCGTGCGCCGCGTCGAGGGCCGAGCCGAGCCGCTCCATCATGGCGAGGGCCACGGTCGGCGGGGGTGTGCCGTCGCACGCGAGGAGATCTCTGAGGGAGCCGCCCCCGACATACTCCATCACGAGGTACTGCGTCTCTCCGTCGCGCCCGACGTCATGGATCGCCACGATATGCCGGTGGGAGAGCCCGGCCGCCACGCGCGCCTCGCGGTCGAACCGTCGCACGACCTCCGGCCGGCGGGCGAGCTCGGGGTGCAGTATCTTGATGGCGACGATGCGATCGAGCTGCCGGTCGTGCGCGCGGTAGACGCGCGCCATGCCCCCGTCCCCTATCGCTTCGAATACCTCGTAGCGATCTCTCAGGATCATCTCGCGCATCGGTATGCGTCCTCCGGGAAACGAAGTCTCCCGATCGCAGCCCCGTCCTCGGGCTCCTCAAAGGTTGAGGGTCTCACCCGATCGTCCGCACATTCGGTGCCAAGCGTATCAGGCGCATGGGGCGTGTGGCGGGCGAAGACAACGGGATAGGTGGCGGGGCGTGCATGCCCGCGGACAAGGCCTTCGAGGCCGCCGCGTCGGTCGTCGACGAGACCGCCGGCCGCGAGGACGGCGCTAAGACGCCGCCCGGCGCCGACCGCACGACGCCGGGCGGCGGGCGCGGTTGGGCCTCGGAGGTAGCCGACGGTGGGCGCGGCCAGTCCTTAGAAGTGGCCGGCGCTCGTCGTGGTGACGCCCCCGCTCGTGGCCGTCATGGTGAATGTGTCCCCGTTGTACGCATGGGGCATGCCAGAACCGGCGAACTGCGCGCCGACGACCCAGCTGCCCGCCGGGAGCGTCTGGCCGTCCGCCAGCGCATAGGTGTAGACGATTTGGTTGCCGTTGTCGGTGTGCCCGGTCAGCGCCATGCCGGTCCAGAATGTCGTGTACTGGCCCGTATAGCCGACGCCCGCCGTCTTCTGCACCGTCACGACGAGGCGCAGCGCGGTTACCGGGGCGCTGTTCGTGATTTTCACGTCCTCCTCGCTCCACCACGGACCGCTTCCGCCCGCGACGCTGCCGGCGGCGATCGGACCGCCGGCGCTCGGCGACGCGGCAGGCGAAGGCGAAGCGGGTGGCGCGGGCTGGGCCGGAATCGTCGGGGGCGTGGCCGTGGCCGGGCTCGGACGGACCGTCGGGCTCGCCGGCGGCGTGGTCGGGCTCGCCGGCGGCGTGGTTGGGCTCGCCGGTGGCGTGGTCGGGCTCGCCAGCGGCGTGGTCGGACTCGTCGGTGGCGTGGTCGGGCTCGCCAGCGGCGTGGTCGGACTCGTCGGCGTGGCCGTGGCCACCGGGGTGGTGGTCGGGAGCGCCGGGGCGGTCGCGGCCGTCGTCGCGGTCGCGGCGGGCGCGCCGGAGGCCAGCATGGCCAAGCGGGCCCGGAGGCCCTGGCCAAACGCGGTCGGGGACCCCGCGTAGTCCGTGATGAGGGCGGGGCCATTCGCACAGTCAGCGGTGTTCCAGGACCAACCTATATAGCCGCCCCCGTGGGCGTCGAGCCAGGCCATCGTGGTGTCGACGAAGTTGTGCGCGCAGTCGTTCTCGCCGATCTCCCCGGCCACCAGCGGGACCTGCTGCATCACCGGCGCCACCGTGCTGTCGTAGCACGCGCCGTTGCTGCACGCGTTGAAGTTGTAGACGTGCCACGCCGCGACGAGGTTGCCCAGGGGATCGTTCGGGCGATAGGCCAGCCACTGCGACAGGTCGTTGGACCACGCCAGGCCCCCGGCCATGAGCACGTTCGTCGCCCCGGTGTTGCGCACGGCCGCGACGAGCGACTGCATGCCCGCGACCGCGTACGGCACCCCCGCGCACGTCCCCCCATCGCGCCAGCACGACCATGAGATGTTGTAGGGCTCGTTGAAGAGGTCGAATATGACCGAACCGTTGCCCTTGAACGCGCTCGCGACCGAGCCCCAGAAGGCGACGGCGTGGTCGGCGTCGGCCATCTGCTGCTGGCCTGTCGCCTGGGCCGACCCGGCGGCGGTCCAGTGCAGGTCGAGGATGGCGACAAGGCCGTTCTGGTTGAGCAGGCCGACGTAGTTGGCGATGGCCTGCTGGTACGCGGCACCGGAGTAGGCGGCCGGCGCGCCGTTGATACCGAGCCAGCAGTCTTCATTGAGCGGGACGCGGACGGCGTTGGCGTGCCAGTTCGCAATGGCCTGCACCGAGGCCGCGTCGTTGGGTCCGTCGAACAGGCCCCACCCCTGGATGCAGGCGTACTCGGTCCCGGACCGATCGACGCCGTGCAACACGATGGCCTGGCCCGCCCCGTTGACGAGTTTGTTGCCCTGCACGTGCAAGCCGGCGATGGCGGAGTTGGCGGATGCGCGCGCCGGGTTCGATGTCCGGATTTGCGCGCCGACGGCGAGGGCGACGCAAAGCGTTAGACCAAGGATGGCGCGCAGGACGCGCAAGGCTCGACGAGTTGGCGTGGCAGGCTGTATCGTAGGTGGCATGGCTCCGGCTGATCCTCTCTGTGACTGTGGTAGGTGATAGGCTGTTTGCCCACAAAGCCCCCCACTCTCGCGCCGCGGGCCCTCGGCGGCGGGAAAAGCGGGGAAGGCGCGTAATCACAGTACGCAAAGATCGCGGGAAATCACGTCCCCTATTCAGTGGGGGTAGAAGGTCATGCCCGATAGGGGTCGAAAGTCACCTCCGACAGAGGATAAGGCCGGGGACGAGCATTGCGGTGGCCCGGGACATGCGAGGACGCCGCCGACATCCGCGCCCGGGCGCGGATGTCGGCGGCAACGTCGGGGGGGATGATGCATGCCTGGCCGGGCTGGCGTGCCTATCCTACCATGGCGATGTCATGGCCCTAATCGCCGGGTCCGGGTGTCGCATCGTCGTGGCCGTGGACACCGGGTCCGGGCGTCGCATCCGGTTCCGTTGGGGCCTGCTGACTTGACATGTTATTGACGCAAAGCCTTCGGTCCAGACCGTCACCCGCAGCATTATCGTGTTCTTTCAGCACCCCGAGAGGCCTCAACGGACGCTACTACAGGTATCCGGCAGCGACCGAACCGAACGTCTTTCAGGCGCATCAGCAGAACCCAACGGAACCGTTGTGGTTACAACTCGAGTCCCAGCCGATGTTCTGCGGGCGCATATGGACCTCCCTGGGAGCGCGCCTGCGGCCACGACCCTCATTCTACGACATGCAGCTGGGCACCGGCGAGGGAGCGGTGCCAGGGGTGGCGGGGCGGCCGGGGGAAGCCGGGGGCATGGGCGAGACCTCCTGAGCGCGACGGGTGGCGCGCGGAGGGGACGGCGTCCCCTCCTCCTACCAGATAGAACGCGGGCGCGCCGGACCCTGCTGATGCTATAAACGCGGCGCGGGCGGGTTTGGGGGGGTCAGCGCGTCCGGGGGGGCACGTCCGGGGGGGCGCGTCCGGGGGGGCGCGTCCGGGGGGGCGCGTCCGGCTCGGATGGGATGGGGTGACGATCGAGGAGACGCGCCTGCGCCTGGACCTGCGCGACGGCTGGCTCCACGAGCAGGTCGATCCCGCAGGGCACGCGGTGCGGATCGTGACCGCCGTCGACGCTGCACGCTTCGCTCAGATATGGATGCAGGTCATGACGGCATGACGATTGGCCGTCGCCCGCCGTTACCGTATAGAGGGCATCAATGGTTATGCGAGCGGCGCGGCAGGACAATCGGCGGCGTCCGCGTCGGCGCCGACCTCGGGGATCGACCCCATCAGGGCCAATCGAGGACGAGCTGGACATGCTCCTTGGCGATGACCACCTCGCTCGCTGAGGGCGCGACGGCCGTGGCACGGGGGTAGGCGCGGATGCGGAGGCCCGCTGTCGAGGGCCGCCCGGCTGCCTCCCAGGCCACCAGGTGATCGATGAGGCGTCGGGTGAGCCCCTCGTCCGGGCCGAAGCGGCGGACGGTCAGGGCGTCGGCGGGCGCCGCCTCATCGGACGGGCGCGCGAGCACGCACAGGGTCGTATCCGTCAGCACCCCAAGCGTGGATCGGAAGAGCGCGGCCGTGCCGAAGACGGCGGGGACGATCGCCCGGGCGGCGCTGTCACCCACCGCCACGAGGGTACACAGGGCCGGTTCGCGCGTCGCCAGCCACAGGCTGAAGCCCGCCCACACCTCGTCCGCGCTGGCACGAACGGGGACCGACGTGTCCGTGTGCGGCCCGGTCAACGCCACATAGAGGCCCTCCGCATCGACGGCGCGCGGTTGCCCCACGCCGACGACGAGGCCCGGCGCGGGGCCGAGCGCCACCTCGACGGGCGGCCCTGCGGCGGCCCCGCGCAGCGGCATGAAGCCACCATCGCGCACGGACACGCTCGCGAGGTGATCCCCGACGCGTTCAAACGCCACGAGTTTCTGGATGGGACCGCGCAGGGCTAACGGGGCGAGGAGGCGGCCACCGGGGCGCACCTGCTCGACCCACGCCGGGACGACATCCCCCGCGCCGACGGTCAGGATGATCCGGTCGTACGGCGCGGCGGCGGCGTACCCGGCGGCGCCATCGCCGCAGACGACGTGGACCGTCGGGAATCCGGCCGCCGCTAGGTGGGCTCGTGCTGCCGACACGATGTCGTCGTCGATGTCCACCGTGACGACCCGGCCCTCGTCCCCGACGAGATGGGCCATGAGCGCCGCGTTGTAGCCCGTGCCCGCCCCGATTTCCAGCACGCGATCCCCCGGCCGCAGGCCCAATTGGTCGAGCATGATCGCCATGACGGCCGGTTGGGAGGAGGAACTGATGACGAGGCCAGCGCGCCGCTTCGTCGGGATGGCCTCGTCGGAGTACGCCGTCTCAAGCGGCGCCTCGGGGAGAAAGAGGTGGCGCGGGACGGCGCGGAAGGCGGCTTCGATACGTGGGTCGGGCAGGTAGCCTGCCTCCTTCAGCGCTGTCACAAGTGTGCGAAGCCGCGCTGTCGGCTCGCCTCGGTCCCTACCGGATGCCATGGCATCCCTACCGTCGGTCATCGTACCCTCCCAAAATGCCTCGCCGTTCCCTTCTTGTATAATAGTCGCGGCAATCAGAATGAGAGTTACCCACGAGGCGCTGTCAACAGTTTCGCGCAAAGTGTCAACACCTTGGCGCAAAAATCGTCAACATCTTGGCGCAAACTACCAGTAGGCACTCTGACGTTCGGCGCAGCGACTGTGACGTTCGGCGCACGTCCTGTGACGGCTTACACCTGGTGTCGTACGCTGGGAGAACAAAGGGAAAAGAACAGGAGGGCAGGGACAGATCTCTCGATCTGATACGGCGCGCCGCCTCTGGCGGCAGCCCGATTTTGCCAAGCTGTGGGCAGCCGATCTGGTCAGCCAGTTCGGGACGCAGATCACCGGGTTGGCCGTGCCCCTGGTCGCCGTCGTCACGCTGCACGCCACGCCCGTCGAGGTCGGTGCGTTGGCCACCCTGGAGTTCCTGCCCTTCCTCGGACTCAGCCTGGTCGTGGGGGCGTGGGTTGACCGGCGGCGGCGCCCCCTCCTGATCGGGAGCGACGTGGGGCACGCCCTCGTGCTCCTCGCGCTCCCCGTCGCCTTTGCGCTCGGCCGGCTCGCCCTATGGCACCTCTACCTGGTGCTCTTCCTCGTCGGCATCCTGGACACCTGCGCGGAGGTCGCCGCGCCGTCCTACCTACCGACGTTGATCGAGCGGGACCAGCTCGTCGCGGGCAACACCGCGCTGCAGACCAACCGCTCCGTCGCGCAAGTCGCCGGCCCCGGCCTCGCGGGGGCGCTGGTCGCCCTGGTGAGCGCGCCGCTGGCGATCGTGGGCGATATCCTGAGCTACCTGGCCTCGGGGCTGCTGCTGGCCCTGATCCGGCGCCCCGAGCCTCCGCCAGCCCCGTCCGCGCCGACCGGCGGCCGGGCGTCGTGGCGCGCGGAGATCGGCGCGGGCCTGCGCTACGTGTGGGGCCAGCCCGTGCTGCGCGCCCTCGCGCTCTGCTCCGCGGCCGTCAACCTGGGCTTCGCCCTCCGCAACGGCCTGCTCGTGCTCTACCTGGCGCGCACGCTGGGCCTCGCGGCGGGGGCGATCGGCCTCGTCTTCAGCCTGGGCAACCTCAGCCTGCTGGCGGGCGCGGCCCTCGCGGGACCCCTCGCCGCGCGTCTGGGGCTCGGGCGCACCCTGCTGGGCGCCGTCGCTCTGCAGGCGGCAGGGTTCGCGCTGGTGCCCCTGGCCCCGCGCGCGCTCCCGCTGCCGGCGCTGATCGCCGGGCAGTTGCTGCAATCCTTCGGCGTCGTGGTCTACAACATCAACGTGGCGAGCCTGCGCCAGGCCATCACGCCGGCGGCGCTGCAGGGGCGCGCGACGGCGAC
>JAABUH010002298.1_pt1 | contig 18704 bp, 22 predicted proteins | sample 5559121 | NCBI WGS metagenome assembly JAABUH01 (sample SAMN10711871, study PRJNA513364) | rock metagenome | isolation source: Antarctica rocks | place: Antarctica: Victoria Land, Battleship Promontory nord | collected 2015-12-28
AAGAATCACCAAATGTGCGCATGAACCCGGAACGAGCATAGAGCGCTCGTCCCACAAACCCGCTGGATGTGGGCCAAACGCATCTCGCATAAGTAGACTGCGGAATCCTTGTCTATTGCTGTATGTTCTGCGAACTCTGTGGGCAATGGCGATAATGTGAAACGGGTACTCCAAGACACACAATTACGTAATGACAACGTCGTTACGACATGTTATCTTGTGTGATCAAAGTAGTCAGGAGATATGTCATGGCCGTTACTACTGAACCACGCGCAAAGGAGTCACCCACTCGGAAAGCTGCGCGCCCGGTAAAGAGCACTGAGACACGTGCTGCTCTGAATATGCGCATACAACCAGACCTCCGCAATCTGATTGACCAGGCGGCTGAACTGACGGGGAAAAACCGTACGGATTTCGTGCTCGACGCAGCGCGCCAGGCAGCGCACGCGACACTACTGGATCAGGTGCATGTGCAGCTAAAGCCTAAAGCCTATGCGGCTTTCCTGCAGCGTCTTGATGCCCCGCCTCAGCTGAACGAGCGTTTGCGCAAGACCATGCAAAGCCCGCCTGTCTGGTTGTAAGGCGTGCCGTTATCTGCACCCGTTCCGTTGGCGGCTGATCATGAGCTCGAAGCCTTCGAGTCCGGCGAACCCCAGCTCGATGATTGGCTGCGCAAGCGGGCGGGTGGCAACCATGCCGAAGGCGGCAGCCGCGTTTATGTGACCTGTGACAGTGAGGGTGCCGGGAAGCGGGTCATTGGCTACTACGCTCTGGCGTCCGGCTCGATTTCGCCGGAGCTAGTGCCCGGCAGCTTCCGGCGCAACATGCCAAATCCGGTGCCGGCAGTGATACTTGGCCGGCTGGCTGTCGACAAGAGCTGGCAAGGGAAAGGCGTTGGCCGTTCTCTGATGCAAGATGCGGCCCTGCGCGTCCTGCAGGCTGCCACCACAATTGGCATCCGGGGCATGGTCGTGCATGCGCTCTCTGGCAGTGCGCGTGCGTTTTATCTCGCGCTCGGCTTCAAGGAATCGCCCGGCCAGCCGCTAACGCTTACCATCACTGTCAAAGAGCTACAGGTGGCGCTTGGCCCTTTCAACAGCAACGAGAGCTGACGCGACAAAAGGGAGAGACGTGTCGGAGCAAAGAACGTTTGAATCAGCTAGCAAGTAACGGGGCAGGTGCAGCTTGCCAGCCTCGTTCTTCCCACCTCTGTGTAAGCGCGATCCACAGCAGAACAATCAGCGTAACCGCCTTGAGCTGGCCTGATATCCCAACGTGGTAGACCAGTTCGCTCTCCGGGGAAACCAATATCGCAAAGCAAACCATCGGTGCCACCAGGCTTTCGGCCGGTCCGCTCTTAGACCTTCGGATCGTGTAGAGGATCAGAAGTCCAAGGGGGACGTAGAGATGGAGCAGCGTGTAGTCATGCGATGTGGGAGGCAAGAGGATCGACGCGATACTCAGGCAGACGATCTGGTTGAGCATTGGAAGCTTTCGAATCCTTATAAAATAAAGCGCTAGGCCAGCCAAGACAGCAACAATAAGGTATGCAGTAAGTATCCGGCTGGGCACGTAGCTATGCGTCCACACTCCCCTACCAAGACTTTTTATGAGCGCGAAAGCGGAATGATCGAATCCAGTCTCTACCGGCAGGATTCGGAGCATGTAGCCTCTTCGGAAGGCTGCCAAACCATCTTCAATCCCGCGGTACGATACCGATAGAGACGGGCAAAGGAGCCACAATGAAACGAGGTTGAGGCTCAGGGCCACCAAAACTGCAAAGGCCATCTCCCGATAACGCTTACATGAGAAGAACAGAGCAAGATAAACGAGCGGGAATATCTTCATGGACACGGCCACCCCGATCAGAAATGCGGCCAAGTAATACCATCTGTGTAGAAAGGCCAGAAGCCCGGAAGCGACAATCAGGAAGATGCAGATTTCCATGTTTCCAAGGCTGTACTCGAACCACAGAGGGTAAGACAACAGAATCGAGGATCCAACGAATGTAGCCGCTATCCAGGGACGGATCCCCTCGTGCACCATGGCCCGGCCAAAAGACACTGCTAGAACCAAAACCAAACCTGCAGTGAGCACAAGGAATTTGATCAAGGAATGGGTTCCGAGCATATAGAATCCCTCGTACAGCAGGGATACCGGCGCTGGATACATAAAGCGAACACTAAGGTCTGGAGAGAAGACATCCAGTCTATGGAAGTGCTGGAAACGTAGCTTGAAGCACATGAAGTCGTTGAAGCGGTAAAAGGGTATCAGAGGCCAGTCGTATGGATAATGCTTGTGCAAACCGAAGTGGCAGAAGAGCTCAAAGCCTATGCAGAGTATGACTAGAAAGGCAGAGCATATCCAGAAAAGACGGACGGGCCTTGGAAGAGCGATGCAGGGCATAAATTCCTGGCGGTGCTATTAGGGTTAATCAAAGTCTACAGGGGAATTATGGATCGTTTCGACACAGCAAAACAGATCGCGGCATCGCTTGGTATTTGCGGCGGACTTACGTTTTGTAGCATGAGCGACATTCGGCTGACTGTCGCATTTTTCGCTGCCGCTATTTTCGTCTGGTTGGGCATAGTGGTGGCCGAAAGAACAGCCACACGGCTCAGCGATAACAACAAAACCTAAGATCCTTTTTGTGGTCTGTAATTCCAGCCGCTCCACGTGGCAGCTTGACACCGGTCGCTCTTATAGGCGCCCTCTATCCATGACAACCGGAGTTGTCGTGGGTGACCGTAATCGCCCTATTTACATTGACCATCTTTGGATTGAGTGCTCCCAAAACTGCCGCCATGGTTGACGGTTTCAAGCACTTTGTCTTGCTGCAAAGAGGACACCACACAGGTATCCTCGCGCCGGACGTCGTCGCCAGCCTCATCCGCATGAGCGCCGGCAACTTCCGCTTGCTCTCACGGCTCCTGACTTAGATCGAGCGCATCCTGAAGGTCAACGAGTCCACGTCCATTTCAAAGGAGATTGTTGCGGCCGCTCGAGACAGCTTAGTGATCGGCCAGGCTTGATCAGGGCCCCGCTTGCGCCACATAGCGCTCAAAGATTTACGCCATACTGCGTTCCAAGCGACACGCTTCCCCCATCCAGCCTTCGACACTGCCGCCATGCCCCACCCGCAAACCGCACGCACCCAGCGCCCGTTAGGTCACACCGCCAGAAGATCTCGTAACGCGTTACGTCACGCAGCAACCGGAACCGCATCAACCGGCGGATCGAACCGCAGCGGCCCCTCAACCTCCGCACTCTCTATCGCAGGTCCGAAGGGACGAAGCAGCGCCGTCACGAACAGCACCGTCAACACCACGCACTTGAACTGACCCTCAAACCGCTGAAAGTGACGAATGAGAAATGTCTCTTCGGTGAACAGCAGCGCCAGGCAGACGAACGCGACCTCCAGCCCCGGCACCCACACGCGCTTCCGTTCGCTTTGGATCGCGAGAAAGGTAAGCATCGCGAAAGGATAGTAGAGATGCATCAGCGTGCCGTCGCCAGAAAAGGGAGTCAGGTAAATCGAAGCGATAGAGAGGATCAGCACCTGGTTGATGACCGGCAGCTTCTGGATTCGGGCGAAATAGAGGATGATTCCGGCTACTGCCGTGAGCACCAGGTAGAAGGAGAGTGAGCGTGAGAAGACGTGCTCGCGCGGCACATGGAAGAAAAAGATCCTCGTCCCCTTCACCAGCGCAAACACGGAGTGGTCAACCCCGTTCTCCACTGGGTTCCATCGCATCATGTACTGCAGCTTGAAGAACTCGAGACCACCCGCAATTCCCTGGTACGCCACCGGTATCGACGGCCCAAGCGCAGCCAGAGATCCGATCGAGCTCACCAGAAATGCCCCCGCCCCCACCGCCACATGCCGGAACTGCCGCCGCGACAGAAACAGCGCCAGGAACACGAACGGGAAAAGCTTCAGCGAAGCCGCAATCCCGAACAGCACCGCCGCCATGTACCCCCGCCCCGTCGCAAACGCCCACATCGCCAACGCCATCACAATCCAGACCGAGATCTCCATGTTGCCGCGATCGGTGATCAGAATGGCCGGCCATGAGGTCAGCACAAGTGTGCTGGTGAAGAGAACAACTGTACTCAGACCGACACCCTGACGCCGAAGCGCGTTCCCAAACCACACCGCGGGAACAAGGCAGGCCAGGCCACACGCCACAAGGAACACTCGCAAGGCATGCACACCGAAAACTCGGTAAAAGGCAAGGTAGATAAGAGAAACGGGCGCCGGATAGGTGAATGGAAAACAAGTGGTGAAGAATTCAACGGTATGAAACAGCCGGAACTTCGCAACATAGATGATGAAGTCCCCGAAACGGTCGGGTCGGGGAGAGAGCGGGCTGATGTAAAAATACGGAGCGTGCCTTACGAGTTCAAAAACGCAGAAGAGAAACGAAAGAAGGGTCGTCCCCATAATCACACCCCAGAACAGGCGAATGACCGAAGGCAGGGGCTGCTCAGAAGATGGAGGCTGCTCAGAAACGCTTTCAGTTCGCATCGGCGTGATTGGTACTCCCGGCATCTCTCAAATGGACGCTAAGTTTTAGCGCCCCTCAATTTCGTAATCTGGCTGCGTTATTTGCGCTGGTTTAGGACGGCCTTCCTGACGTTGCCGGTGATCCTCGGGGCAGTTGCCACCTGGAAAATTGCAGAGAAGGCGGCACCTCTCGGAACCGCCGTATGTGCGCTTCTGGCAACAACTCTACCCGTCATCTATCGGGCTATGAAGCTCGACGACGCGATCCGCAAGTATGAGCGGCGGGCTGGTCAATTCACCAATCTGCGAGATGACTTTAGACGCATCGCAGGGATCGGCATCAACAAGAATTTCCAGCTTTGGAGAAGGATTCAAAGCCCCTCTTCGCCCGTCTGGGAAAAGTCCGAGAACCAATGCTGACCCCGCCCGAGTGGTGTTTTGCGCTCGCTCAAAAGAAAATCCAACGCTAACATTATCGTCACGATTACGACGAACAATCTACGTAGCAAGTCCGGCACTCACAACGATAAGGATGAGCCCAAAGATCATTGCTTTCTGTACGTAAGGTATTGTTCCACGCATCCTAAATTACTTTCCTGAGTAATATACGATAAAGGACGTTATCTTCCTTCAGCGCTCCCCGCCTGCTTGCGCCTTCTGAAACGTCCGGTTCAGCTTCAGCAACCGGAGTTGTCGTGGGTGATGCGAGCGACTGAGTACGGCTGCCCTTGTCCGGCTCGAATCGATGGCGCAGATGCGGCAGCGCAGCAAAGAGGGCCGTTTCTCAGTCCGCGACAGGCCCGCTGTGGCCGTGCGAGTCGCTCCCCACGCCGCGAGCGTGGAGGTCTGCCGAACTGCGAACGTCGCGCATAAGCGACACCTGTCAACTATTCGTAGGGTTAAACGAGTGCTGGGGGTAGCTACCTGTTCAGCGGCTTTCCCGATTTCCAAGGCGTGGGCGATCCTACAAACGACCGCGATTATTACGGTGATTGGAGCTCCGGAAATACGTCGTTTCAGGTTCGACGGGGAGCGCCCCGTGGTAAATTACTAGGCCATGAAGATCTTCTACCTCGTCTCATTCCTGCGCCGCCTATACTGGTACGTTCTCAGATCTCATGAAATGAGCGAACGGAAATCATATGAGGCGCGCGAGTTTAGCGGCTGGTAGATCGCTCCAATCGGATCTGCATGTTTGTGTTGTAAGCGGCGTAGACTACCTTCCTTCCGTGGTCCTGTGCAATTAGCAGGGAGTCCGTCGCCCTTAATGTGATCGCAACGCAACAATGGTCAATTTGGGCATGCCGGTCTCAGCCCGCTCCCCCGGTCACGGGAAGATCCACTCCACTGATGTAACCTGCCCCGGGCGACAGCAAAGCTCCATCGCGCCAAGCAGATCCTCCGGAACCGCATTGCGTCCCAGCGGGTGGCCCGAAGCGCTCATCTTTAGCGCGACCTCTGCGATCTCCTCCAGGAACTGCGTCTCCACCATCCCCGGCGATATCGCATTGATGCGAACCTCGGTCGCTGCATACTCCGCCCCCAGCGCTCGCATCAGCCCCAGCGGCGCGTACTTCGCGACGGTATACATCGACATGAACTTCGGCGGTGTCGCGCGTGTCACGCTCGAAAGAATGAACAACACCCGGCTCTCCGGAACCTTCGCCATCTTTGGCAGGCACCTCTTCAGCAGAATCACAGCCGACTGCACCTGTACGCTCATGTCAGCCTGAAAACGCGCCCAAACGAACTTCGTGAAACACTCGTAGCTCAGCCGCAGCGCCGGCAGATGCACGAACTGCGTCGGCATCCCCCAGTTCGCCGCGATCTGTTCACCCATCGCCGCGACCGCATCCGGATCGCGGAAATGGGCCCGCAACGCCTGGACCCGATCTCCACTGCCCGCCGGGGTCGGTCAGAACGAACGCTTGATCCGGCCGTTCAACCATGTCATAGGAACAGAGTTGACGCTTCATGGTGCTGCGCACCTCGTTCCATCGAGTTTCAGCGCTGAGCGGGGGGGAGGCCCTTAACTACCCTTCAGAGCCCCAGGCTGTCGTTAACCGCAACCGCGATCTCCTGCTCGGACCCGAGATACCGTTCCGTCGTTTGAATCGAGCTATGCCCGAGCAGGAACTTGATCTGTTCGAGATCCCCGCCGGCCTTGCGGCAGAGCTTAGCCAAGGTCGTGGGCGCCGAAGTGGCCGATTCCGATCTCAGCAGCCGATCGCTGCACCACATCCCATACCGCCCAGTCGCTCAGCCCGTTGCCGATCTTCTTGCCGCCCTTGCGGATCGAGCGCAGGAGTCGCCCCTCTTCGATCCCGGCCGCGGTCTGCCAGGCGTTGATCCCCTGCTTGACCCAGACCGAAACCGCAACCGTGCGGACCCGTCTTCCCTTTCCCACCAGATCCGCCAGCACCCAGCGGCCCTCCCGCAGCTGGATGGTTTGGATGGTTTGGAGGTCGAGGGTGGCGAGCTCCTGCCGGCGCAGCGCGCAACCGACTAGCAGGGCAAGGATCGCGTAGTCGCGTTTGCCCTTCAGGGTCGAACGATCGGGAACGGCCAGCAGCTCTTTGGCCTGTTCCCGGGTGAGCCAGTTGCCAGGCGAGTTCCCTGCTGCCGGACATTGGGGACGTCGGTGAGACGGGCGGCCTCGTCGACCCCGAGCAGCCCGCTCGCCCGGGCTTCCGCTACCAGCTTGCGCACCGCCGACAGCCGGACGTTCATGGTGGACGGCGCCAGGCCGTCCATCGAGGCTCGCCACTCCCCGAGGAGAGCCCGATCGAGCGGCCAGCCGGCTAAAAGCGGAACAGGTCGTCGAGCGCATGCCCGTAGGCGAGTTTCGTGGAGGGGGCGGAGACCGCGTCGAGCACCCACCGGCGCAGCTCCCGCTGGGCTGGAGTAAGGCCAAGGAAAGGTACGCCTGGGGGCAGCAGGGCCAGATCCGGGCCGCTTCCCTGCCCTTCCGAGGTCTCCGGTCGAGTTTTAGCGGCATCGGGCATGTTGGAAGTTTCCCCCCGACAAGCTACATCGTCGTGGATTATCGAACCGCAAGCGATGGGTGTTCCTGACCTCCAGCTCCGGCTACCGGGAAAAGCTCTTGCCGCTTCATTCCGTGTGGCTGGACTTGTTTATCCTGCGCATGATGGGCCACTGCCCGGATGCGCAGCCGGTCTGGTTCGTTCTGGACGAGCTGGCGAGCCTCAACAAACTGCCTCAGCTCCATACCGCCGTGACCGAGAACCGCAAGTATGGGAACCCGGTGGTGCTCGGCTTTCAGGGCCGGAGCCAGATGGAAAAACGTTACGGCCAGGATGCCGAGGCCATGCTCTCGCAGCCCGCGACCAAGGTATTCTTTAGGACCTCCGAGCCGCGCGCGGCCAAATGGATCTCGGAGGCCATCGGCGATACGCTGGTGGGATTCTCCGCTCATTCTGCCTGAGCTGTTGAAGTTGACGTACACGCCACATGCACGTCAGCAACCAACCGCGAAGCGTCCCGTTCTCTGCTGGATTCCATGAAGTCAAGCTGCCCATCTACAAGGGCTACGTGGGCGATTCACGATTGGCAGCAGACGTGCACCGGGTGGGTGTGGCACCTTCAACGATTTAGGCAGAATGCTTAGATTCCCGCACCTAACCTCTGCGAATTCTGATATCGCTTCCCTGCGACCGCGAGAACGATGAGAAATGTTCTTACATCTCGGACCCTACTTTTTACCATGATTGCCCTTCTCATGTTCTTTTGCATCGCTCTCGTCTACCGCTTTGCTGCACATTAGGAGCTTGTTGAAATGGCCACTTTAGGTGCTCAACTTTGCCATTTCTAGGCAGGAACTTTCTCTTTGCATGCATTGCTTTGCGTCTAACATTTTGACCCACTCTTCTTGCTAAGCCAACCTGCTCATTACCATACGCTTACGTGATACATGGCTTGGAGTGGGTTGGCAAGCCATGTGCATTAGCTGCAACGGGGAAGATCCCCGTACTTCCAAGTTTTTGACCTCCCTGGAGACCTCATCATGTTCAAGCGCCTCGTTGTACTTTCTGCCCTTGTGATCAGCACTGCTGCTGTTGCTCATGCCGACTCTATTAGCGGATATTTCTCCGCGACCGGTACGGATACCTTTACCCCATCCACCATCACCTTCGGCCCTGCAGTCGTTGGAGGAGCAATTGGCGGCACCTTCGCCTCTTACCTCACTGACGGCAATCCGATCAGCTTCCTTCCAGGAACCCTTCCCTATAGGAACGGCATGAATACCCCCCCGACCGCTGTATTTCCTTCCGGAACGGCCCCGATCTTCTCGACTTCGGAGAACGGCGCAACCTTTACTTTCAATATGAGCAGCTATGATGCCGGCTACATCAACAATGGAACGAACGGTTGCTCTCTCGGCAGCACGTGCCTCGACGTCACCGGCAACGGCTTCTTTACCGCAACTGGCGCAGTGAATGGCACGTCGGGTCCGGCCACCTTCTCGTTTACCTCGCAGTACGTGGCAGGCCAGCCCTTGGGCACGATCACCACGTTCTCCGCTTCCACTGCGGCTATGCCTGGTTCTTCTCCAGTTCCTGAGCCGTCTTCCCTCGCGCTGCTTGGAACCGGCCTGCTCGGAGTTGTCGGAGTTGCACGCCGCAAGTTCAACGTATAACTTCTCTGTTCTGCAAGAACGGGAGCCCTGACCGGCTCCCGTTTGTTTTTGTGTTTCATTGGTTGTTGTCTTGTGTGGCGCAAGGTGACAGTTCATTCGCGAGACTATTGTCACAGGCCCATTCAAGCCAGAGCCAAAGGTCTTACCCAGGATCGGTGCCAAAGAAGGGCGATCTCCTCGCGGCGATGAAACCCTGGGTGATGACCCACACAGATCCACCACTGTAGCGGATAAGGAGGTCATTGTTGAAGATGGTTCCCGCTCTCCAGCCTGCGGTTCAGTATTTGCGCGACAACGCTGCTTTCCCCCATGTGCTTATCGTTGTGGACAGTTTAGCGGAACCGATAGGAGGGGGGGAGCGCATCATTCTCAAGCTGGCCTCTCTTCTGCCTGACTACGGGTATCGCGTATCTATCCTCACCTTTCACGGCCCAATCGATGCCGAGGTCCGCGCCAGCCCCCCCTGTCCGATTTACTTCCTTCCGCTCACGAGCGCCTTCAATGCCTCGGCGCTCCGGGCCGCCTTTTATCTGCGGAGATTTCTTCGCGACCACGACGTTGCAATCGTCCAGACTTTCTTCGAGAGCTCTGATCTATGGGCTGGTCTTGTTACGAAGGTAACGTCCTCTGCCAGGCTTATCTGGAGCCGTAGAGACATGGGCATACTTCGTGTGCGCAAGCATCGTCTTGCCTATCGCGTTCTGGCCGATATGCCGGACCGGGTCTTTGCCGTGGCGGAACTAGTTCGCAAGCACTGCATCGAAGTAGATCGGATCGATCCTCGAAAGGTCGATACCATCTACAACGGGCTTGATCCTAAGGAATGGAGCCCGATTCCCTCTTCTCCCCGAACAAACGGGGAAATCCACATCACCACGGTCGGGCATGTACGCCACGTCAAGGGGCACGACGTTTTCGTCAGGGCTGCAGCGGAGATTGCAAAGCGGCATCCCGAGGCGACGTTCAGCATCGCAGGTGCCGCTCTCGATTCTGCTTACTTCCAATACCTCCAAACACTGATTCGCGATCTTGGCCTGACCCATCGCTTCTATTTAGCCGGTGCCGTTCGAGATATGCAAAGCCACTTGGCTCAAAGCGACATTTTGTCCTTCCATCGCGGAGTGAGGGCTTCTCGAACGCCATCGTGGAAGCGATGGCGATGTCGCTCCCAGTTGTCGCCACTGATGTTGGTGGAAACGCCGAGGCGGTCTCCCATGGGTGAGCGGCTTCATTGTTCAGCCCGACGATCCCCAGGCCGTTGCAGAAGCTATTCTTCGTCTGCTCGATGACCCTGGCCGCGCTCGCGCCATGGGTGAGGTGGGTAGGCAAATGGTCCGCGAACAGTTCACTCTCGGAACCATGATGAGCTGTGTCACCCGCGCTTATGGAGAGATGCTTGCGTGCGGAGCTCCCGCTCACTCAGTTTCGCGGTAGACCTCTTCCCCCGGCTCGACTGCTTCATGAGTTCAGGCTACGCCGCGAGCTTGTGAGAATTTGGGGACGAGTTTCGCTATGGCTTGCCGCCTCTGAAACGTTCGAGCGAGCCAGCGGCACCGCAGATCGATCCTGCATAGGCAAGTGGTCAATCGTTTATGCAGGGTTCAACGATGACCCATGCCCGCGATCAAGCCCGAGGTTTCAGCGTTACGACCCGGAAGCTCCCAGGCTTTGCCGCATCGACGGCCTGTACTACGGAAGACGGGTTCTCCCGCAGCACGCGCCAATCGTTCGTGCTCAGCACGACCAGGGTGAGTTCCCTGCCCTGTAATTCTACTGATAGGACAAGTTCTTATCGCCCGTGACCATGACGGCGAAGCTCGCACCTCGGCGGCGCCAAGAGTTCACCGTTACTAAACTCTGCTCAATCCATTTCGCGGGCCGTGCGAGTGAACTTGCCGAAAACGGGATTAAGAAATGACATTCAAGGCCTATTCGCTTTCGGAAGTTCGCCGGTGGTTATCACGTTAATCAAATCGTTAGATAACCCGAACAGGGATTACTTAAGGGCCGTTCCAGTTGCACCCTTGAAGCGCTTCTCATGTCTTGATAGTATCCTCGGGCTGGGACCGAAAGTTGATGCCGCAAGTCGCAAATAACGCGCACAGCCAAAGGCGAGATGTCTAACGAGTGTGGCTCCTGCACTGGATCGCACCGTCCCGCGCCTCTGAAAGCCTCGGTCATCTCGTTGACGGACGCCCGCGGCCTGATCGATGACGCTCAACTCGCTCCATATTCCCCCGCGCTTTCTCCCGAACTTTTCTGGGCGACTCTGGTGCCTGGCAAGTGGAGGGCGCGAGTGATTTGCATCAGGGATACGGAGTCGGTCCTGGGAATTGTTTATCTGAAAGAGAGAATGGTCGCCGGAGTTGGGACGGGGCTGATGCATGGGGATTCAAGCCTGAGAAGCATGGTCTATGCGAGTGAAGCAGATCGAGAGGATGTACTCTCGACGGCGCTTCGGTTTCTTTTTTGTCACATGGGTGCCCGCGGCGTACGGATCTATATGCAAGATCAAGGCTTCCGCTCCCAGATGTTCACACACCTAGGGGATCATATCCCAGTAGAGGTCTCCTACTCGCCTGTGAATCGCCATAGTTCGCTTTCCCTACCCGACACTTACGAGATCTTCTTGCAGCACCTCGGAGCTCGCACGCGGCGCAATTTCCGCTATTACCGGCGACGGTTTGAAGCTGCCCGGCACAGCTACCTAGAAAATCTGTCTCTCGCTGAGTTCAGGGGCATCTCGCGCGAGTTGTCAGGGAGGTCGCGGATTTCAGTTCCTGGTAGTTTGGTGGATCAGACAGCCGCCGTACTCAAGGCAGCAGACCGTCCGCTCATCGCGGGACTCCGCGCTGCGGATGGACGATGGCTGAGTATCCTTGCAGGATGGCGCGAGGGAGACAAGGCCACCCTCTTCTCTCAATTGAATCGGGATTTAGATCATGCGCGGGACTCCCTCGCGATGGTGCTGAGGGGATATTTCCTGGAGTCTTTGATTATGTCCGGTGTGCACACGCTGGACTTCTGGTGGGGAACAGCTGGAGCTTTGGCACCCTATGTCGAGGGAATCCCGACCGTGAACGTGCACATCGACTCGACAGCTCCAGGTTGGCAGTTACTGCGAAGATCACTCGCTTGGCTGAACACAAGGAATGTTGGGGCGGTACCCGAGTTTTGTCAGTGGATCGTGCCGCCTGCGGTCTGATATCACTCTGCTTTCACGGCATAGTTTCCGCCTAACCGCGACCCCCGTCACAAGATCTGTCTTTCTTAGGGATGGCATGACAATTCGACTGTACTCAGGACGCCAAGCGATCCAGCAACAACTGCCGGAGCTTATCGACTTGGGCGGGCGATCGCGACAGCCTGGGGCCGCCGAGTATATTCCTTACTTTCTCGGTCAGCCGTACACCGGCGGCAAGGTTCCACATCTGCTGCTTTTCTATGCACCACCCAACCCGAGCGAACCGGCGCGCGTGACTGGGAGGTTGATCGCGGCCGTGCTCGTGCATGAGTATCGGCGCTTTCATACTTCCTTAGGACTGTTCGTTACGGAAGACTACGGCGGCGAGCGTAATATCATTGCTGCGCAAGTGTTGCGGTCAGACCTGGCCCTTCAGGCGGCGGAATACTTGCTTCGGAGCGGTGCTCATCTGGTGCTCATCTCTCTTCGCGACGGTGTGTTTCGAGCCGGGGGCACGGGTAAATCACTGTGTGGTGCGGGGTCTGGTGGCTGGTTGCGTACATCGAGCAGCAGAACGCTTAAGCGTCGTCTGCTGCTGACTCCAGATTATGACGGAACCCTCGCAACCCTCGGGGCGCACACCCGGCGCAACCTCCGCGCATACAGGCGTCGCGCGGAAACCGCGCTGGGTTGCAGCTTTGTTCCGTGCACAGAACTAAGCGCGACAGAGTTTGTTGCGCTAAACGGCGTGTGCGCCTATCCCACACCGGAGTTTGTTGCCTCGTGGCGCTACCGCACGGCGCGGTCGCTGCCAGGCGGCGTGTTTTCCGGTCTGCGCGCCCAGGATGGGCGCTGGCTTAGCCTGCTTGGCGGCCGGCGGGCGGGAGACACCCTGTCCATCGACTGGCAGCTCAACCGGGTGGAGTTCGAGTCTCTCTCTCTAAGCGCCGTCATGCGCTCGTACGTGATCGAGCACGAGTGCAGGGAGGGAACCAGGGCATTGCTCTTTGAGGGTGGGACGCCCCACTCCTTGGAGCGATCCTTCACGCCCGATCGTGTCACGGACCTGATCGCGGCGCGCCGCTCTTTGCAAGGCTTCGGCCTCCGGCAGTGGGTTGGACGTTTTCTGCCGCCGCCGCACTTCCTAGCTCGTGCGTTGACGAGCCCTGATCTGACGTGGGAAACCTGGTGACCTTAGGGCCGAGTATCCCGGCTTCGTAGCCAGGATAGGTGGACGCAATCGGCGCGAGCTGGGCTGCCCGCCGATCAGCCTCATGTCTCGAGAATAAGGCAAATCAATGGGGGGCGTTTGTTCTCGTACGGATCACGTGCTCCGCGAACTTTGAATCGGTTTCCGTGCTCAACACGAGTTGTTGAAGAGCACAGATCGAGGTCGCATCTGTCCTCGAACGAGGAGACCGAATTGAAAAACGTGGTTCGCGTGTCCGCGCCCGCCCACTAACCTCCCCAGCCCTGCCACAATCTTGCGCAGTAGCCTGCTGGCTCACTGACCAACGCACCTGGTCGTAGATCTCCGTGCGGCTCCGTAACTGAGGGTGCTCGTTCCCCACATTCCAGCCCGCGGGGCCGCACGAATGACTCTCTCACAATTGCAGCGTATGTGATCGGCTTCTAGCGCAAGCGGGCAGGAGTGTTGCCCTGTATGGCAGGAGCTACGGAACCAGGAACAGCGCGCCCATCGCATCATACAAATCAACCTTAGCGCCACGGTCCCCGAAGGTAACCAGAAGTCAGGTGGGCCACCGATCGCAATGCACAGCTTGGCTAGAGAGTCCAGGCACTTTCCTTAGATCTCGTCCGCTCGACCATCACACCCGAGCTCTGAAGACGGTATAAGCTGCACGGATCCTCCGGGGAGGAAATCTCATCGAGTCTTTCGTCTGGAGACAGCGTTATCTCCTCTGTCCATAGATACTCAAACAACGGAAACTCGCGAAAGACTGCCTGCTCCTCTGGGTGTAGGTAAAGCAGATCGAGTGACGGCCCACATCGCCCTCGCGTCTCGATCAAGTGCTCTAGAAGCTTTCGGAGCACCGGGGCTCCGAAAGGATTATAGAGATATAGCAGTACTGGTCCAGCGGGGATCACCACTGTCGCTGCGTCTCCGCAGACGACGCGAATCGAGGACGTGTCCTGTCGAACTGCTCTCCACTGATACGAGTTCCTCTCCGCAATCTGCGTCAGCTCCGGACTAACTTCAAGCCCCACCACCTCCCGAAACCCAAACTCCGAGGCGACAAGGAGCGCTCGTCCTTTGCCGCAACCTATGTCGACGAAGGCATATCCCCCCACATCAGCGATTTTCATCGTTGACCTCCATCTGTCGATGGCCCTCCTGAGCCTTGACGGCGGCACGCCAAAATACGCGGTTGAAAAAAGGTCGTGCGCGTGGCCGGTGGCCAATTCCCACCCGCTGATCAGGCCGCTGGTATCGACATTATGCTGTAGGTCAAAAGGATGAGTTGCCAATGCAAGGGTTGGCCGCCGTTGCATCAGTCGTTTCCCAATGAGCGCCAAGGTGGCAATGGCGCCACGCCGCTGGATGGACCAGCGAACTTGGCGTGCGATCCTGTTCACAAATCCCTCTTCACTCATGAGCAACGGGCCGATATCCTAAGTTTAGAACACAGGGGTCGTTAGAGATGGGAACGATCGTTGGTGTCTGGTGTATCGAGTATCTCGATTGCGTTTTGCCCAAGCTCTCACGCTACGTGCATCGGACAAAATCCGTGCTGTCCCGGAGGGAGTAACAAATTCCGGATTATGCTGCTGAGAGCGGACTCAGAAGACCAGACCACGCCAGTATCGCTTCTGCCCTGCATCCGAATGCGCATCTCTGTTCGAGGATCATGGATCTGGGCCAAGTAGCTGGTGGATGGGCGATCGTGGTCTGTTCACCATCTCCACAGGGTTGATTCCCTCCCGACTTCTTCGATGAAGCCGCAACGGCATGCCGCAGCTTCGAGGGTCGCGCGTAAGGGGGGCTCCGTCGAGGAGAACGCGGCCGCCAGACTCGATCTGCTGACCTGCCCGAAAGTCGAATCCGGTCGAGAGTAATTGGCTGACAGACTTGGAATCCCGGAAGAAGAAGGGCGTTCGCATCACCAGACCGAAAGGACTTGACCTGCACCTGCCCACGATCGCCGCCATCCAGAGCATGGGCGTCGAGGCCGTTATCCCGTCTCGCAGTGGCTGCCTGGGTCCAGCGATCGATACTCTGTTTCACCCAAAAGGGATTGCGACGGTACGGACCCGCCTTCCCTTCCCGACCAGATCGATGATCACTGCCCGGCCCTCCCGCTGGACGATATCCTCAACCTTCAGCTCGGCCAGCTCCTGGCGGCGAAGCCCGCAGCCTACCAACAACGCTAGAAGGGCATGGTCGCGTTTGCCAATCAACCTCTCACGGTCGGGCACGGCAAGGAGATCTTTGGCCTGGTCGCGGTTGAGCCAGTTCCCCATCCGGGTACCCTGCTGCCGGATGTTCGGCACATCGGCGATCGAGGCGGCAGTCTCCGAATCAAGGATCCTGTCCCGCCGCGCCTCGGCGACCAGCTTGCGGATGGCCGAGAGCTGGACATTGATGGTCGAGGGCGAGAGGCCGCGTTCGATAAGCTGTGACCGGTAGGCCAACAGGCTCGCCCGCGAGAGCGGCTCCCCGGCCAGAAACTTTCCCAGCTGGTCAAAGGCCTTGGCATAATTGTGCTTCGAATGGGGCGAGGCGACTTGCGCCAGCACCATCGCCCGGAGCCAGTCGAGGGGCGCAGCCGGGGTGACCGGAACCAGCGCGGTCATCGGAGCGGGCAACAGCAAAGAGCGGCAGCTGCTCGCTTGCCTGGGGGTGAAGCTCGCGCCACAGCAGCCGGAGCAGTTCGGGCCCATCGCGGAAAAACATCTGGTCCGCTCGACCATGGCGTGGCAGGCGGGACAGAGGGTGACCAATAGATCGAGTGACGACACGCCCGGTTGACGATGATGGACGGCGAGCACGGTGGTCACCGAAGTTGCTCCGCAACCTCGGCAGGTGTGCCCGTCCCGCTCGAGCACCCGTTCGCGCAGCCCGGAGAACTGCTTCTGGTCGGCCCGCTCCCGGCTGTAGCAGCGCTGGCAGAGACCACGGGCCCAGATCGAGCTCGATCCGCAGCGGCAGAAGAGCACCCGCTGCCGGGAACGCCGCAGTTCCCTTCCCTGCACCAGGTTGGCTGGCCGCGAAGGAGCTTCTCGCTCCTCCGGAGGGAAAATGCTAGGCGGCTGCGGAAAAGCATAGAGAAAAGGACGGGATGGGAGCAGAAACTGGGGCTCCGCCATAAAGGGAGTGTAGCAGAGGATCAACCCCGGCAATCCACCTTGTCGTGGGTAATCGGGAGCTGCCCGGAATCTCATTAGTGCGCGATCGCGCACTAATTCGGTTCCCTTCCGGAGGCTCGCAGACTAGTCTGTTTGCTGGCCTTTCTAGCGGAGGAACTCCTGGCTCGCCCACCATCCTGGCTTTCGCGTCTCCCAGAGATCCGCCGCTCGGTCGCCGGCTCCGTCCGCTCCCATTACGACCGCCACGACCTCCAACGGCTCTTTGAGCTGCAGCCCCGCGCTGCCCAGAAGCTCATCGAGATGCTTCCCGCTGTCACCCTTGGCACCTCCCGCCTGGTCGAGCGTGAGGCGCTGGCCAGCTTTCTTGAGCGGGTGCAGGAGGCGGAAGACACTTCGAGTCTGATCGAGCAGGTGCGCCAGGAAAAGGCCACTCCCTCCCGCCGCAGCCTCCGCACCCTGGTTCGCCGCGACGCCGAGCCCGTCAGCCTCGCCGTCATCCCCGAGGGGATGAGCCTCGAACGGGGCCGGCTGGAGATCAGCTTCCGCAACCTCGAACAGCTCGCCGAGAGCCTCGTCTACCTCGCCCGCCTGCTCGACGGCGACCTCGACGGCTTCGCCCAGGCCTACGAGCCGGAGGTGCCACCCCCAGCCGAGACCGACGACGGTCCCCGCGAGGTCGGGGCCATGTTCAGGGAGCTGGAGCAGATGGAAGCCGAGCACGCGGCTACGCGGTAGCCGGTGCCGCGGCCTCAGGCGTGGTCTGCAATCGTGTCGCCACCTTCTTCGAAGCGGCCGTGGCCGGCTTCGGCCGAGCGGCTCTCTTGACCGGAGCCGGCATCGGGCGCTTCCCTGCCCCGGCAGTTCCGGTGCCCTTCTTCGCGGTGAGCTTCTTAGCCGCTGTCTTCTTCGGGGCCGCTGTTTGCTTTTGCTTGGCCCAGCGTGCCCGTTGTGCGGCGGAGATGCGCTCCCGCGCTGCCCTGCTGAGCTTGGGTCGGGGTTTGCCCGCAAACTCCAAGGGGTTGAAGCTGGTTTGCTGGTTGGTCGAGCCCTTCGGCCGTCCCCGCAGCCGCGTGGCCGGCTCCGCTTCGCTCAGGAGGGCTTTAGCCCGCTCCAGAAGCCTGATCTCTCCGTCCAGCATCTCCACAATCTCGCTTGTCGTCATCCCGTCGTCCTCAGCTCCCCATCGTACCCCGGAAGATTCTCCGGAATGAGCGGAACCGGAGCTGCTGCGGGAGGCTGTGCGCCGAAGTCAAGCGCCGGCTGCTCATGGCCGTGCGGGTGCTGCTCGCGCCACAGTTCGAGCAGCAGCGGCGCCATCAGGGATCGTCCCACGTGGGTCCGATGCACCTTGGCGTGGCAACCAGGGCAGAGCGAGATCATCAGCCGGAGGACCGACCGGCCCGGTACCCGGTGGTGGACCGCCATCGAGCGCTTCGCTCGCCCGGAAGCTCCGCAGACCCGGCAGTTATAGCCGTCCCGCGCCAGGACCGCCTCCCGCAAGCTCCCGAAGTATGCCTCATCCTGCCGGCGAAGCGTGTAGCAGACCGCGCACAGGCCCCGCGCCAGAACGCGGGCGCGTCCGCAGGGGCAATGGAGGGAACGTTGGGGCGATTTCTTCATTTCGTTATTTCATCTTTGGTAGTAGTGCAGTGTGGTTCAGATAGCCTGACACGCCTTGGAGACAGCACGCTCCCATTTAGCTTTGATCGCAGGGCCAGCCGGATAGCCATAGTTCAACAGATTCATCTCTCCGAGGAGGCTGCCCAGTTCGTACGATGGCAAGCGAGAGTATCGATCTTCAAGGAAAAAGGAACATGGCCCTGTAGGCACGAGTGGGCGTCCTCCAGCCAGTTGAACATGGGATGGAGAAATAAAGAAAGAACGCTTTCGTTACATTTGGCCGGGGCTGTTGACGCACTTCCCTTCCCTGCTCAGTCCTCATCAGAGTGGGGGTGACAAAGAGGCCGATCAGCTACTGGCAAATAAGCTGCTCGACGAAGAACGAAATCGTTCTCTCATTCTGCTCC
>JAABUH010002300.1_pt1 | contig 18687 bp, 20 predicted proteins | sample 5559121 | NCBI WGS metagenome assembly JAABUH01 (sample SAMN10711871, study PRJNA513364) | rock metagenome | isolation source: Antarctica rocks | place: Antarctica: Victoria Land, Battleship Promontory nord | collected 2015-12-28
GCGGCAAGCAGCTGCTCTTCGCACGTACAGACACGCATCATAGCATGTACAGGCGCCGTCTCCTCCCGGAGGTGCGCCACGGCGCGTGCAGGGCCGTCAGCAGCGCGCTCCAGGGACGGCAACTGGCCGGCGCGCGGGCGCGGCGCACCTTGGAGCGCGGGACGAGCTTGAAGTAGTCGCGGACGTGCCCGAATGCCAGGATGGCCTTGGCGGTCGCCATGTTCTTCACAGTCACCTGCGCACCAGCATAGGGTTAGGTCTAATCACCCTAATTCTAAGCATCTGCACACAGCAGACCAGCATCAGCCCATCACCAGCGCGCTCCGTCAAGGCACCCCCGGGGCACGCTGTGCCCACGCGCCCTGCGTGCCTCGCTGGCTCATGCAGGTTCATTCTGCTTCGATGCAGCTCGCTGTTGTAGTATGGGCGCGGCGTCACCGGCGACGCACACGGACTCGCGCAACATGCTTGGTCAATGCAGGCGGCCACGACGGGGCAGCAGCCTTGGACCCCAGCTCAACATCGTGGTGCTGGACGCGCGCAGCGCCACGCGCGCGGGGCCGGCCCGACTGAGCGCCCGGGGCCCGCGCCTGGGTCAGCCAGCCGTCGGCGCCCCACTGGAACACCGCGACGGCCGCGCTGGCGGTCTCGCCCACCAGGCACGCGACCGCGCCCTGGACGTGCAGCCGCTCCTCGCCGCGCTGCACCCCTGACAGGCTGCCTGGCGGCGCGCGGGCACAGGCGTGAGCGGCGCGCCGCTGCGAGTGGGCGCTGCGAGTGGGCGCCGGGGGGCCGCGCTGGGCGGCCTGGCGCCGGCCTTGTGCAATGCTGGCCTCTACAACTTCAAACTCAGACAGGCACGATCCTGACACACTGCGTCACTCAGCCCAGAGGTGCGCAACAATATGACGCTCAAGGTGGACCTGCAATTGCCCTAATACATCCAAGAAGTTGCATATAAAAAGGATACACATGCTGATTTAGAAGAGACCCTGCCATGCACATGCGTCGCCAAGGTCCACATGCGCCAGTGTGGCGCATTCGGTGGTGCGCGGGGCAGGTAGGCGGGCATCCGTGCGGCTCAGCGCGCGCCCGAGCGTGGTGCTGCGTCGGCTCACCAGGTGGCTTGCACCAGGTGCCTGCCACGGCCCAACGGCAGGCGCACGCAGCGCAGGGCATGGCCTGCACCGGGAGGGGCATGCGGCCGCGGGCGCACCCAGCAGCGTGCGCGTCAGCTTGTTCGCGCGGACCTGGCAGCGCAGGGCGTGCTCGGCCTGCGCGACGGTGCCCGCCGAAGGCACTTCCTCGGAGCTACGTCGCTTGGGGAGCCTGCGCGCGTGACGACCTGCCCTCAGCCCTCGCCGGCGGGCACCGGGTCGCGCCTGAGCCGCGGGCCCAAGCCGCGGGATGGTGCGCAGCTTCGGCGCGGCTGCGGCGGCGCAACTGCCTGGAACTGCTGTCTGTGTGTGCCCAGCAGGCTGCAGCACGCAGCACAGAGCGTGGCTGGGGCCCACAACAGGTGGCACTGAGCTGGTGGTGGGATCGCACCAGAAGGGCAGCGTCGGAGCACACTTGACTGCGACTGCGGGCAGCGGGGGCGGCACGATGATCTCCTGGCACCCTGGCATTGTAGCAGGGAAGGTGCACGTGCTCGCAGCGCGCAGCTTGGCCGACACGTGCGCCTCCTGCAGACCTACTGCAGTCATCTCTTGGAGCCGAGCTATGCACGGCACAAAGATATTAGCGCCCACTGGTGTTCCTGCCCTGCCAACCGACAAGAAGCAGCGGCGCAGCTACTCATCAACCGCCCTCAGTCCCAGGTCCCAGGCTGGGCCTGCGGGCGCTCCACACAGGACATCCTGCTGCTACGCTGTCGGCATGCAGTGTGTTCCCACGAGTGTGCTCCCACAGGCGACGGGACACTTTATTTGTAGGTACCTGGCGACGATGGTACTCGGGCGCTTTTCTCGCGTGCGCCGGCAACTGTCGCTGACGGGTCTCGCTGGTGGATCGTATGCTGCACGTTGTCGACTCCAGTTGCCGCTTTGTGTCTGCAGCTGCTCCAACAAAGTAGCGAAGCGAGCCGCTCGCTGAGCGCCAACTGCTCATGGAGGACAATATATTTATCCCGGGATTGCCGCGTTTTCGGAAACAAAAAGCTTCGAAATGACTCACAAAGGCCCGAACACTACCCTACACCCAGTGACATCACATGCATGCTCCTGGCCAGAGATATTCCTGAGACGGCAGGTTGGCATGCAAAGCCCTTCATATAGTGGCGACTGGCTTGGCCTCTGATTACAAGGCTTCATTACAACATTGCCACTGTCTAGCTGTGCTAGCAACTAACCCCACCCCTCACGCCACCTACCGCCTGACCTGCAGACACCCACCTGGCTGCCTCCCTATGCTATGCCGCAATGAGCGCCAGGCGCGCTTGCTGGCCAGATGTCTCGGCGCAAGCAGTCAGAATCAGAAAGCAGGCCGAGGCGCCTGGTCAAACACCCAGGTGAAAAACAAGGGGCGCCATCAGTGGCGTACAGACCCTTGCAAGCACCCAAACCTACACACACTTGCACAGTACATGTCAGGTCGAGCCACAGGGTTATGCATGCTGCAACACATGCACCCAATCACCCTGTGCAAGATCCTCATCGGTACTGGCCCTGGACAACTGCACGCCTCTGTGCTGCATCCCAACGTCTGCACATGGGCTTGGCCACGCCAAGCACTGACACCATGACTATACCGGCGCGCAGGTCCGCTTCGCAGCACGACCAGGTCCGCCTCGCAGCAAAACCAGGTCCAGTGTACAGCATGAACACTTGCGCGCCAAGCTTCAGAAGCATTGCAATGCAAAATGTCAGTCCACAGTTCAGCGCTGACCTGCAGCGCACGCCGAATACCAGCACAATTGTCTCATACACCACCCAGCAGCTCTCGAACGCAAGCTTGCGTTAGGCTTGAAACTTGAGCCACCAAAGGATGGCAAGCTAATAAAAAAAGGGGTGCCGATGAGCCTCATGACAGCTAACTCGCTAGCTGGCATGATAAGTGCCGCGAAGGCGAGAACGTGAACGACAGCTGTCAGAAAGTGTGACATGCCTACAGAAATGCCCTTCCCGATGTTGCTCGTGTACCTCAGGGTAGACTTTGGACATGCAGCACAGGGACCCTGTCTCATGCATTGCAGAAGGTAGCACATCTACGCACAGCTCCCCACTCCCTGCCGGACCCATGGTGGACCAGCGGTGTCGCAGTACTTTGTGGGCCATCTTCGGACATGCAGCACACCCTGTCTCATGCATTGCAGAAGCTAGCACATCTACGCAGCTCCCCACACCCTGCCGGACCCATGGTGGTCCAGCGGTGTCGAAGTGCTTGGTGGGCTTGATCCCCAACTGCTTCTCGAGTCTACCTCTAGGGTGCGACACCCCAATCTGTCTGCCTCTAGGGTGCGACACTAAACTCTCATGCTGCACCTTGCGTGTGCGCTAACCAGGCAGTGTGCGCTGGTGGGACCTTCCCGCAGCACCCCACAATGGCTCACTGGCGGCGGGGCGGCCTGCGCCTCGGGCCCAAATCGTCGCACCATGGCTCACTCAGGAGCCACCACAGGATCAATGAATTGGGCGCCGAGGGAAGGCTCCGCATGCGGCCATGCAGTCGCAGGCAGCTGTGCAAGCCAGCGCCTCCCGCGAGCCACCCGGGATGCATGGCAGCACCCACAGAACCCGCATGCACACGACTCCCCGAAGGCGGGGCCTGCCAACCCCTGACCCGCGCTCGGCAACAGCTCACGCAGCCTCAATGCATGGCAGCTCACGCGCACGGACCGGCTCCCTCGCGCTCGTGAGCACATGCTTCCGCCGCACGGCGGGGCTGCGCGCGCCAGCGCAGGCTGCCATGCAGAGCAGCTCCCGACGCTGCGCGCTCCCACCTGCACGTGGCCGTGCAGGGGCGCCGGCTCCCGCGACGAGCCGCACCCGCCGCGCATGCTCCCGCGCGAGGCCGAACAGCTTGCGCCGGCGCTAGGTCGCCCCGTGCGAGGCGGCGTCCACGGCAGTGCCCTGCACGCCCGTGCGAGGGTCTGTGCAATCAGCGTCGTCCGCCCCCGTCTCGCGCATTGCGCCAGCACAGGCGGGTGGGGACCGCGGCGCGCCATGGCTTTGGTGCATGGACAGGCGCTCCAAAAGCATGCGGCGCCTATGCTGCGCGGCATGCCTGTCACGGCGGCGGGAGCAGGTGCTGCGCGCACTCGCCGTGCAATGCAGACCAAGGCCATGACCACACGTCGGCTGGGCGGCGCGCCTGGAATGGCGCCATGTCGCACGGGACGCGCGCGGCCGGCGTGCAGCCCCACTCGTCTCCGAGGCAGTACGCGCCGCTCGCCGGGCGGCAGAACGCGAAGGACGCACGGCGGCGGCACTCGTCGCGCGCGGCCGGCGCGCAGGCCCGCTCGTCTTCGAGGCCGTCCGCGCCGCGAGCCGGGCAGCAGACATCGAACGACGCGCGGCAGAACTCGACCGACGCGCGGCGGCACTGGTCGCGCGCGGCCAGCGCGGCCTTCGCGCCCAGGCGCTGCAGCGTGTGCGCCGCGCGCGCGCTCTCCGCCTCCGCCAGCGCGCGCAGCCGCTCGAGCACCGCTCTGCCCAGCATCTCGCCTGCGCAACCGCCGCCCACGCTCAGGGACCCAAAGTGTCAGGCTGGGGACCGGACAGCCAGGCTGGGCCTGCACGGCCTGCGTGCCCGGGTGGTGCAGCGCTGGCGGTGTTGGGCTCTGCTGACAGGCTCCCAAACTGTGTCGGCAGACCCGCGCATCGGCGCGGCGCTCGTGGGGCCGTGTGCCCACTGCTGCAAGAGCGGAGGGAGGCATGGGCTGGATGCATGCAGAGCGCCCTCACCAAGGAGCCGTGGCGGCAGCTCTTCCGCCGCCTCCCACCTTGTGTCGGCGGGACGAAGATGGGCACCCTGCTCGCGGCAGGGAAGACAAGCGGCGCTGGCGCAGGCACAAAGGCACGCGCGCACCAAACACGCAGGTTGGAGCGCCGGCGCTCCCGCCGCCCAGCGCCATGCAGTGCGGCTTGATCTCCTTCCTGAGCTGCCGCGCCTTGGCGGCCCTGGTGTCCTGCGCAGCAGACGAGGGCCGGGCTTGCGAGCCCGTGTGGGTGCGCTCCCGGCACAGGACCCCATGGCATGGCCGGCAGGCAGGCACCCCGTGCCTCGCAGGCTGACGCCGCACGGCCAAGGCTCCCTGGCGGGGACGCGCTGCCGCCGGTGCTGCCGGAGTGCTCACACGCAGGGGCATCACCGCAGACCTGACCCGCAAGCCGAGAGGGCATGGCGCTGGGCAGCCAGGCACCGCCTGCCTGCTGTGACCCCTCCTCCGCTGGCCCTGGGGCGTGGGCGGTCCCGTGGGGCAGTATGGGCTGCGCATGCAGACGCCACAGGCGCGGGCGCGCGCCTCGCATGCCAGGTTGCGGTAGACGCAGGCCATGAGGAAGATGAGGTCGGCGTCAAAGCCGATCGTCTCGCCGGCGATGACCGGCGCGCCGGCGCCCGCGCCGTCCTCGCTCGCCGCCAGCTGCGCGGCGGCCGCCACCTGGGCCGCCTGTGCGAGCTTCCTGGGCACCTGCGCCGCCGGCGCAACGGTCGGCAGCGCCGAGGGGGTCGCATCCCGACCGCTGCAGTGCATGCGCTGCGGTGCACGGCAAGCGGCGCTCGGCGTGCGCTCGCTGGCAGCGCGCCACGCCGCGGCCGCCAGCTGCGCTACGCGCGTGGCGGCCCAGGCTGTGCCCCCGGCGGCCGGGTCTGGGGCTTGGCGCAGCCGAGCTGGAGGGGCGCTGGTGGCCGGCAGAGCGCGGGGAGCGTCTTCGCAACGTGTGCACACCATCACCGCAACGTAGGCAGGCGCTGACGTCTGGGCCGACGTGCACGACGACCAGCACACAAGCGTGGCATTTCACCCTCACCTCGAGCGCGGCATTGAGCTGGCTGGGGCCGCCCATGCGCTTGCGGTGACTTATGGGTTGGGCAGGGTATATGGTATAGGGTATAGGAGGGTACCTAACCCCAGCGCAGAAGCGGGGCGCGCCTTGTTGCGCGGGACCAGGAAGCAGTTGTCGCTCAGGTGCCCAAAGGCGACCAGGGCCTTGGCCGTCGCCATGTTCTGCACCACAACCTGCGCACCGCGCGGCCACAGTGGGCGAAGCCTGGGTGCGGCTGAGCGGCACGACCCCGCCGTGCCCCGGGGGCGGCACGCCGCGGCCGCACCAGCGCGCTGGCGACTGCGCCCTACGCGATATGCGCACGCTCGCGTGCTCAAAGCGCGGCGGCGCGCCGCCCGTGACAACGTGCAGAACACTCACGCACTGCGCTTGGCCAGCGACCGCTCGAGGCGCGCGTCTGCTGCGCCCCGGCCGAAGCAGTCCGGGAGATCAGCGGCGCCCAGGACGCGCGCCTGGATCAGCCAGCCGCTGGCCTCCCACTGGAACACCGCGGCGGCCGCGCTGGACGTCTCGCCCACCAGGCAGACCACGGCGCCCTGGACGCGCAGGCGCTCGCCGGCACGTTTCCGCCCGCCGGCGCCAAACACGCTGCCTGGCGACGGCGAGGCCTGTGTTCACAGCTGCACTGCAGCGAGAGGCGCCCTGAGGCCTGTGCTGGGCAGCCGTGCAGCGACTCTTAGCAGGCATAGCAGGCTGGCGGGGGGCTGTTGCAGAGCAGCCACGGGCTTGCTGGATGTGCCGCTCTTTGGGGCTTTTCGCGTCAAGGCGGACCCGCCATGACCGGTCGGCAGGTCGGCAGGTCACGCATAGGCAGGTCGGCGTGCTTGCAGCTCAGCATGCCTTGTCAAGCACGCGCAGTGGCGCGTCGTCCGCACAGCAGGGGCCAGCCAGGGCCTGCTGAGAGTCCGGCAATCGCACGCAGTGCACGGCTGACTTGCTTGTGGACGGGAGGCACTGCAAACGCACCAAGCAGCCCGATTGCCAGGTCGTCCGCGCGAACCTGGCAGCGCCTGGCGTGCTCGGCCTCCACGAGGGCGGCCGCCGACAGCGTCGCGTCAGAGCTGCCTTGCTTGGGGAACCTGCGGTTCACGGTCTCCACACTCACCAGGGGCAGGCTCAGGGACGCAGAATTACCGGCTGCTATGGTCTACCGACTGATGTACGTGTCCAGGAAGTGCTGGGCACTTGCTAGGCAACCTTGGAAGGCACAGCCCCAAGCCGGACGCTGCGCCTGTGGTGAGCACGCACCAGAAGGGCAGTGGCGCTTGCGGACTAGCTGCTTCCATCGGATGGCGCCGCACCAGCTCTCCTCGGCCACCCTGGCGTAGCGGCAACACTTGAGAACGCACTCGCTGTGAGCCCGCAGCTGGGCCGTTTCTCCTGCAGTGACGACTAGAAGTCGTGCGCGTCACAACAGGCCAGGAATAAGCAGCTCGGTGTCGCTCCTGCCGTGCACAGGTCGCCAGTGTTTCAGCCACTGTAGCGCCCGTCACGCCTCGAGCATGCCGCGTGTTGGGGTCAGAGGCGGGCCGGCGGCGGCAAACCCCCCCGCAGGGCGGCACTGTTGCGCCGCACGGCCGCCGGTCAACAGGCACCCGACATGCTGACCATACAGCCTGCCGCGGAGCGTGGCCCACTCCAGCTGCTCACTTGACAGTACCTGGGTTGGCCGCGGCACCGACGGCGCGCGCTGCAGTCTTGCCGGGCCAGCAAGGGCCACGCCCGGCGCCTGGCAGTGCAGGTCGTGTGGATGTGTTGCCAAGAGCGCGCACGCGACCCTCCTTCCACACAGTAAGCAAGCACGGCTCGCGTCGGCGCTGCGTGGCTCAGCCGGCGCGGCCGCTGCATGCCGAGATGGTGAGACATCACAGCGTGTGCGGCGGCGTCGCCTCCCAGACACAGGCGCTGCGCGCGCGGGGGCAGGTGCCGCGCGGCCGGCGCGAGCCTGCAGGGCGCCGTTATGGCCGCATGCATGGTGGCGACAGCCGCCGTGCAGGCGCCCGCGCACCCGCTGCCGCGGACGCTGCTTGTGCAGTGCCCTGCGGACGTGCGCCAGCAGGCGCGTGTGGGCGGCTTCAGGCCGTGCACGACCTGGTGTGCGTGCCGCATGCGCCGCCTGTGCCTGCGCCTGCCAGCGGGCGCGCCTGAGCGAGGCCTGTTGGGCGTAATGCCTGAACGGGCCGGGTCGCGAGCGCGCGAGCGCAACACCTGGAGCGGCGCCGAGCGCCGAGCGGCCGGCAGGTGCACCCACCCGTTGCCGAGCACACGGGCGGGCAGGGCACTGGGCTGCTGTGGTGGCCGCAGCGCCTGGCGCCCGAGGAACCCGTCGCGCGCGTCGCCGCCGCGGCCACGGCTGCGCTGCAGAGGGAGCATGCGGCGGGCGCCGCAGTGGCCTTCCTGCGCAGGCTGCACGCGGGCGCCGTGGCCGCCGACGTCGGCCAGCTGCCCACGCCGCCCTATGTGCCACCCTTCACGGCGCGCCGACGCGCGGCTGGCCGGCCCCCCACCCGCCGCACGCCGGCTCCGGCCTGGGCCATGAATGAGGTGGACGCCGGCTGGCCTGGTGGCAGGAGCGGGCTTGCAGCCTGCGAGGGGCGGCCACCGGGCGCGCGCATGGCCGCCCAGGGGGCCGCGGCCTGCCGCAGGTGTCCGCAACCTTCCTGGGGAGGACGCCGATCGACGCCGCGTACGGGCCGCTGCGCGTGCTGCAGACGCACGCGATGGTGTCCGCGCCGGGCTCGGCCGCGCCTGAGGCCGCCGGCTCGTACTGCATCGCGCACGTCGTGCAGGGCAGGCGCGGCCCACGTGGCCCGCGGTGGCGTGCCTGGCACGTAGTAGGGACGCACGCGCGCACGCCTCAGGCTGTGTCCCTCGAGCATGCCAGTTCTACGTCCCCAAGCTCGAGTCCTCAGCATGTCCGCAGATGCACCCGTGTATGTACATCAAGGCCTTGCCGCTGTCTTGGGCATGTCCATGGTGGCACCCACGCATGCGCATCAAGGCCTCGCCGCTGTCTCGGGCGTGGAAGGGCGAGTGCCATGCATGCCTGGCGGGTCTGATACACGGCTACATTTCAGCTCCCATTCTTTCTGCGCAGGCTCCTGTCCACGCTGACGTACTCGGTGCCGGGCATCGGCCACGCGCGCGGCCGCGCGCTGGACGCCGTGTACCGCGCCGTGCTGCAGGCCCGCCCGCCTGCGCGTCTCGCATGGGCAGCCCTGTGCACGGCCTGGGCATGCATGGCGGGCCGGCCTGCTGGGATGGCCCTCGCCGGCCTGCTGCATGACACGCTGCGCGCGGCCTGTGCGCGTCCAAGCCGCTCGCTGAGAACCTTCTTGCAGCTGTGCCTCCTGGCAGAGAAACAGGGCATGGGCAGATGTTTGAAGCATGCAGGCAGCCCAACCGTGTGCGCGTGTGGTGCCTGGGAGTGCTGCATCATGGACCGGCGAGGGAGGCGTGAGGGGTGGCGCGATGCATGGTCACCCGCCTGCAGCCCCTATAGGGTGCCGACAAAGGACTGTACGCGATAACCGCAGACGCTTGCGTCGGAGGAGGCGAGCAAGGCTGTGGTTGCAGACTTCCTGCCGCTGGGCGCATGGGCCGCGCCGCCCGCCCTGGCAAGGCTCTGAGCAGGAGCGCGTGCTTATCAGCGCACCAGCGCAGCTGCCCGTGAATATCAGTGAGTGATGGAGAGGCCGTGTATGAGTGTGATAGAAGGAGGACACAGTGTGTGTTGAAGCAGAAGAAGCGATGTCAGAAGCCATGCAAGCATGTGCATTCAAGAGATGTGCATTCAAGAGGGCAGCCAAATTTGGCCGCCCTCTTGAACCGAACCCGTGCCTGTTTTTGGTGGACACCGGAAACCAGGTGAGGCAGCGCATCGCTGTCATCGCTGTGCAGTGGGATAGCTGCAGCACAGCACGCCACCCACCACTGCGCTGCGACGCCTGCAGCTCATGCACTTTTAATCCGGCACCTGCCGGCCTGGGGCGGCCCTATGCCAGGCTTTGCCTCGCCGCCGTCGACGCACAGGCGGCCTGCAACATGCCAGCGGTGCAGTGTGCCCTGTGCAGCTTGGGTGGAGTTCGCCCCGCCCGCCGGAGGCCGGGGCCGGCAGCGGAAGCGCCGCGTAGGGCGGGCCGGGGCCCTGCGCCTCGCTGCCGTGTGCCTGACGCATGAGGCGGGCCGGCCGCCTGCGGGCGGCCGCGACGGGGGCGGGGGCGGGCGCAAGCGCTGGGACGTCATCGCGCTCGGCAACCTGTGCGTCGACATCGTCGTGCCGATGGACCCGGTGCGCTGCTCGATGCGGAGCTGATGGGGCGGCCCGAGGTGTGCAGGCGCTGGTCGCAGGGTGCGCAGGAAGCCTGCTCTGCCAGTGGCGCCCTGGCTCAGTGCTCTGGGGCCCTCCTCCCTGCGCTGCAGCCCCACTCAACGTGTGCGTGCGAGCGCTGCTGCACGGCGGCCTCGTGAGCGCCGCCGCCTGCACAGGGGAAGCGTCTGCCGCACCCGCTGCGGTCGTTTGCGCTCCTCGACGCCGCCAGCCTGCTTGGCATGGGTGGGTCGCCGCTGATGTCGCAGCTATCAGGCATGCAACAAGTAATGCGTTCTGTTTTCGTGTAGAAATGCTCTCGCCGCGCGCGCAGCTGCCGCCGCCCGCGGAGGTGAAGAGCGAGGCGCTGCTGCGGCGCCTGATGCGCCGCGCGCCGGCCGCGGACGCGTGGGAGGTCGGGGGCAGCTGCAATCTCCTGTTAGCGGCCGCGCGGCTGGGCCTGCGGGCCGCGCCCGTGGGCAACCTGGGCGACGACGTGTACGGGCGCTTTCTGATGCACGTGCTGCAGGCGCGGCGCGGCCCAGCGGCGTGTTGCGCCTGCTGGCACACGGGGGTCGATGCCTGTCCGGCGCACGCATGCTGCACAGGGCCTGAAACCCCAGCCTCTGACGAAACAGGCGCTGTGCGTGGGCGTCGGGCTCTGTACGCACGCAGCATGCATGTCGCTTGCGCTTTTGCTCAGCCAATGCTTTTGCTCAGACGATGCTCACATGATACGATGCGGGCCTGCGGCGCAGGAGGAGGGCGTGGGGCGCGTCGAGCCGCTGACGCCGGGCGCGGCCTCCGCCGCGCTGCGCGACACGCTGCTCTGCTTCGTGCTGGTGGGCGCGTCCGCGCACGCGTTCTGCAGCCGCTACGACTTTGGCCCCTGGCCGCTGCTGCCCGGCGTGGCCTCTCTGCCGCCCGCCGTGCTGCAGGCGCGCATCCCAGCGTCCTTCCGTGCAGGCCAACCCCTCCTCCTGCGCACGCCGCCCCCTTTCTGAGCGCTGAGCCTGCGCATGCTGGCAGGGCGCAGTCCCCTGGTCGTGGCGCGCCGCCGCTGCCCAGCAGCGCGCCTGCGTCAGACCTGCCGTGCGCGTCGGCGGCAGGCGCGCGGGACGTGGCTGATCACGAGGCCCAGCCCATGGCGTTCTTGCCTTGCGATTGGCGCTCGAGCCGCGCGTGTCACGGTGTGCAGGCGCTGCGGAGCACGCGCGCGCTGGTCATCAACGGCTTCCTGTTCGACGAGCTGGCGCCGGACGTGATCATGGCCGCTGTGGCCACGGCGCGCAACGCCGGCGCGGCAGTCTTCTTTGACCCGGGGCCGCGCTCGTGGACGCTGCGGCACGGCGCGCGGCGCGCCGCGTTGGACGCGCTTCTGGATGCGACCGACGTGGTGCTCATGACGCAGGCGCGGCCCTGGGGCGCTCGCCTTGCGGCGCGCGCCAGGCGCGCCGCTCGGTTCGGCCGCCGCGGCGCGTCGCAGGCGCGTCCCCTTGCGTGCGCGCCGTGTCACCGTGCCGGGCTGTGGGCTGGACGACCGTGCGACGTGCGCCCGTTGTGCCAGCGCCCGCTGTGTTGTCCCGATGGACTTTTTGGAAATGGCTGTTACTGTGCTGCAGCTCTCGAAGCGTCTGGCAGCTGGGCAATACGTACATCCACCATGCATGCAGTACACTTTGCAGCAGCGTTTGCGCCGATGGCCGGGCGCCGCCGCGCGCGGCGCGCGCGCGGAGACTGAGTCGCCATCTGTTGTCCCTAGTTACCTGAATGTCGTCATTAAAACCAAATAACCTTTGGCGCAGGAGGAGGCCGAGGCGATCACGGGCGTGGCCGACCCGGAGGCGGCCTGCCGCGCGGTGCTGGCGCGGCGCGGCGCGGCGACGCGCTGGTGCTGCGTCAAGCTGGGCAGCCGCGGCGCCGTGCTCTGCACGCGCGGCCCCGGGGTCGCCTTCCGGCAGCACGCGCTGCTGGCGCGCGCCCTCGGGACGTGGGGGGACGTGTCGAGCGTGCGCTGTGCGATTTGAAGTGGGACGGAGCCGGTCGGTACCATGTCTTGTGTGCACGCGCGGCCTGGCCGCGCGGCGCCATGCTGGGGCGCGGTCGCGCTCTGTGAGCCTGCTCAGGAGCGTTGCAGAGCGCGAGGCAGCTTAGGCGGTGTACGTGTTGAGGGTACGTGTTGAGGTGGCGGCGTGCGTGGTCGCGTCCTGGGCACAGACGGCTCGTGGTTGGTGCACCTACTGAAGGTGCGGGCTCTGCGACGCGTGGTGAGGGGCCGTGGCTGTGACCGACGCCGGTGTGGCGGCCCCCGCCAGGTCGACGTGAAGGACACCGTCGGCTGCGGCGACAGCTTCGCCGCGGCGGTCGTGCTGGGCTACATCCGCGGCCACGCGGTCCCGCCCACGCTCGCGCTGGCCAACGCGGTGCGCCCCGCGCGCGCGCCGGGCGCGCCCGCGAAGCCAGGGTTAGGGTCGATGCTTGCGTATTTGTTTCGGGTGCGCGCGGAGCGGAGGCCTGCTGGGCCTGCTGGCAGGCGCGGCGTCAGCCACGGCACCGCGGCGCTGCAGCGGTGCACGGTGCGCACGCGGCGGGCGCCGCTGGCCGCTCTGCGCCTGCCGTGCGGGGCCGCGGCGGAGCCTGCGCGGGCGGACGGTCGGCGGCTGGGCGCGGGCGAGGGGCGCGAGCGGGCCCTAGTGGGCCGTGATGCGTGCGCGCCAAGCAGTGCGTGGCTGTCCTTGCCGCGACGACCTCTGCTGCCGCTGCCGCCAAACTGTGCGGCGCCCGCTGCGCAGGTGGGCGCCATGACAATCCTACCCTAACCTGCACTGCTACGCAGGTGGGCGCCGCGACCGCGATGGGCAAGGGCGCCGGGCGCAGCGTGGCCAGCGCGCCCGCCGTGCTCGCCCTGCTGGCGCGCGAGGCCGCCGGCGCGCCCGCCCTCGCCTGGGTCTCCTGGGACGACCTGGACGCGCCGCCGGCCGCCGCGCGCGCTACCCTATACCCCGACCCTGACCCCAGCGCCGTGTCCGAGCCTGCGGCCGCCGCGCCGCGGGCGGACGGAGCCTTCCTGGACGGCCTGGGCGCAGCTCCGCGCTCGTGCTTCGAGGCCGGCTCCGAGCCTGCGCCGCCGCCCAGAGTCGCGGCAGCGCACGGGGGCGAGTCTGATGCGGCACGGGCGCCGGAAACCGGCCGCGCTGAGGGCGGGGCCGGTTCACAGGGCTGCGGCTTCGACGGCCGGGAGGAGGCTGTGCGGCTGCATAGCGAGCGCCATGCAGCACAGGGTCACGACAGGGGCGCTGCTGCGAGCGAAGCCATTGCATTGCTGCATGCGTCCCTGCTGGAGAGCGGCCGGACACTGTAGCTGACGCAGGGTCGCTTCCCTGCCTCCGCAGCAGCTTTAGCTGGCAGGCACAGGCTGTAGCATGCGCGTCCAACATTTGGTGTCTGGTTCCGTCTGACACGTGGTTGGTTGTACTTGTTACTAGCGTGCTACATGACAACTCGCTTGAGTCATTAGACTACACTTCATCCAGCTGCTCTGATGAGCTCCAGGTGACGGACTAGCTCGGTGCTATGTTTGCGCTACACAGTCTGAGTCTCAGACCATTGCATACTTTGATCTTGAGGATCGGGGTACTTGTTACTAGCGTGCTACATGACAACTCGCTTGGATCATTAAAACCACTTCATCCAGCTGCTCATCAGAGCTCCAGGTGACGGACCAGCTCGGTGCTATGTTTGCGCTCCACAGTCTGAGTCTCAGACAGTTGCATGCTTTGATCTTGAGGATCGGGGTTTCAAGTGTAGATGTGTTACATCCATGATGGATAAACTACATCCGTGTGTCAGCCAACTGCGGTTCCAAACTGGCAGGGCTGCGCGCTGCTGAGTGCGCAGCATGTCAATAGGCGCAAATTAACAGCAGCTGGGCACGCAAGGCCAAAACCTCTGGTCAAAGTGTATTAGGTGCTTGTTACAGGCTGTAACTTACAGCCGTGAGCTTTGAAGTCTACCGCCTCAAGCAGGAGCGCGCCGCAACCGGCTCCCGAGCACGTTCCCGCGGGCCTGCGGGCGCCTCTCGTGTGGCGGTAGTCATTGTCCCGATGCAACAATGATTACGCACAACGCAACGTTGTGGCAACCAGTCCCACCTGTCCCATGGTCGGCTTTCGGGTCCAAATCCCGGCATGACTAACTTATCCAATTTTCAAAATCGTCTTTCGCTCTTTCAGTCGTTTCGCTGCTTTCAGTCGTTGGCTCGGCCGTAGTTCAGCAGAGCATTGTTGACAACCAGAGAGAGAGGCCCTGCTGTGTCGCCCAAGCTGTATCATTGGGGAAGGAAGTGAAGCAAAGGTGGTCGTGACCGGAAAGGTAAGGGCGCAGTAACGGGCATTATCCTGAGGGATGTGCAGATGATGCTACCTTGTGCACATTGGGAGCGCAGCGCGGCCGTGTCGGCGGGCGACAGCTCGGAGAACGCCGCGTGCGTGCTGGCCGCCGCGCCGCGCGCCAGGCCCGCCAGCGGCGCGAGCCGCGGCATGCAGTTGCGGGGCACCGCGGGCGGCGGCCCCGGCGGCCCGGCCGGCAGCCCGGACAGGACGTCGCCGCGCGGCTCATGCGGCGCGTCGGCCAGCTCCTGGCCTGACGCGCTGCATGCGCTCACGGATGGACGTGCACGCGTGCACGCTCGCGGCATGAGGCTCGCCCTTTCCTAATGGTTCTGCCCGTGCTCCCGCCCAAACCCTGATCAGCGCGCCTCGGCTCCCTGCTGGATGAACAGGCAGCCTCCTGGGCCCTCCGCACGCAGCCCGGGCACCCGCTGCATACGCGCGCCCATGAACCCTTTGCACCTGTGCGAGTTGTCCCACATGCCCTGCTCTGGCAGCTTTGCCGAGGCCGTTGGGGTGGAACGCCCTACTATGCGGCGCTGCAGCCCCGCTTCAGCCAGAAGTGCTTGCACGCCGCGTGCACCAGCCTCGAGCAGCAGACAGCCGCGCAGGGGGCCTGCGCAGGCACCTGCGGCAAGGGCGCCCAGGTGCGCGAGCAGCGCGGCCATGACGCGGTAGCCACTGGTGCCGTCCATGCCCGCATGGCTCATGCAGGCCACCAGGATGTGCCGCTCGCCGCAGCTGCGCGGGCGCTCGCCTGTCATGCTCAGCGCCGTGCCGCGCACGGGCTTGCGCTCGAGGCCACGCATGGGCCCAGCGGGCTTGTCCATGCATGGCGCAGAGCGGCGGGCTGCTGTGCCCGAGCGTACTGTGCTGCGGCCATGCTTGAAGTTGTGCTCGCAGCCTGCCTGCCTTGTCATACGAGCGCGGCATGCAGCGGGCTGTGCCTGTATGCTGTGCCTGTGTAAGCACGCATGGGCATGCTGTTGCGCTTGGGCCGCTGCGCTGTGTTCTGTGGCAAAACCTGCCTGGACAGGCCCATGTCGTTGCCGCGCGTATGCGCATCCCTCGAGCCCAAGCCTCAACCTCATCACCTCTGCAAGACACCGGAGCCCAGACCAGGCGCCGCACAGCCTCGAGGGACCCCAGGCGCTGAGGCCAGTTTCTTGTCTCTTTCATCTCAGCTGCCACAGCTGCAGAGGCGTTGCAGGCCCTGGGCTGCCCAGGCTGCCCAGGCTGGGCAGCTGAATAAGTCAGCTCAGCGCTTTGACGAGGGACGGTGTGACCGGCATGCGCCGCTGCCACGGGGGAGGGCTCGAGTGTGGGCATCATGGGGCGATACGTCCAGCGTAAGCACAGGATCTCAACGCACGGCTGCTGGCGAGCAGGCCAGCTCTGCCACAAATTGAGCACCGGCAGCTCTGGCCCAGCGGAGCATGACGCGCGCCCCGCGGCCTTCACCTTTGCGCTGGCCGCGCCCTGTGTGGCGCCGGCGCGGCGCTGCCACTTGCGCACGGCACGGCTCGACCTAGCTGGGGTCGGCTGTACCGGGCCGGCTCCGTACCTGGGTGCCGACCAGACCTGGCAGCGGCACTGCCGGGCTGCACACAGTCTTCCTGGCTGGCCGCGCTATGGCTGTTGCTAGCTGTTGCTGCGTGCACTGCACCCGACCTGCAGAGAAAGACTGGCCTGGGTCAGAGCACGGACCTCAGGAGGTCCAGGGCGAAGGCGCCTAGGCGCAGGTCGCGCGGCGCGTTGGCCGCGCGGAGCAGCGCGTCCGTAAACGGCGGCAGGACGGCTACGGGCGTCCAGGCCACGTTGGGCGGCAGCTGCACGCCCAGCCCTGGCTCGCTCGGCGCACAGCAGGCAGGCCGGCTGCGCCGCCGCTTAGCTTGCCAGACACCGCAGGCAGCCCGGTGGTGCGGCCGCTCGACTGCCAGGCACGCGGCGGGCGCCTTGGTGCGCAGCTTGCTTCGCAAACAGCGAGCGCCCTCCTGCTGCAAAAACGCCAGCTTGCCAGCAAGCACTAGGCACAGCTCGGCGAAGAAGCCTCTCAGCCTGCTGCTCACGCGGCTGGATGGCGTGCAGGCTCCGTCTGGTGTCAAAGCTGCCAGGGATGTCTGCGTGCTTGGCTCTGCGCCGGGCGGGGGCAAGGGGCGGGCCGCGGCCGGGCCGGTGCCTGCGGGTCGTGCACAAACGCGGCCGCGCCGCCGGGCACCGTGTGCACGGCGGTGCACGCGTAGGGGAACCGGCGCTGCACGGCCGCCCACGCGGCGCGCAGCGTGTCGGCGTGCAGGAAGCCGTCCAGCTCAAAGCCGTAGCTGATGGTCATGCCCGCGCCCACCTGCTCCCACACGCGCAGCGGGCGCGCGCCGGCGGGCGCCGGACGCGCCGCGCCCGCGCCCGCGTCCGGCCGCGACAGGTCGGCCGCGCCGCCCATGCCGCTCGTATTACAGCGTGGGCCACCAGGGCGCCCCTTAGTACCTCGCTGCGGCATGGAAGCTCTCGGCGCCCGTTTGCACATCACAGGCTGACTTGGCAACCCTAGCTGCCTCCAGTGTTCGAGCTGGAAGGCTGCAGCTGCAGCCAGAATTGCCACCGTTTGTGAACGTTTGCCTCTGAACTCCTAGCCTTCTCTCAGCGTCCGCGTCAGCACACAGCAAGAGCCATGGCGTTCGGACGGTGGGGCAACCGGGGCACCGGCACGGCTTCGGGCACCGGCAACTCCGTGGCCAACGCGCTGGCGCCCAGCCTGTGGACCGTGCTTCTGCTGGCCTTCGCGTCCTGGATCGTCTTGCTCGCGGGTGAGCCTTTCCGTCGCGGCGGCGCAAAGGGGCCATGCGTGCACTAGCATTGTCAGCAGTACACTTGAGGCCTGCAGGCCCGCCGTTTGCCAGATCGGGTCGATGTGACTGCGCCCGAGGGCCCGCCGGGCTCTGTGCTGCTTGCCGGACCTGCGTTGCTCGAGACGCAGCAACTTCTGGTGTGAGGCATGAACTGAGGACCGTTGGGTGTCACCGCAGGTATCGCGTCCCTGCAGCAGTGGTGCGTCCCCTATCTTGTCTGCTTGGCCTCCTGCCTGCTCTTCCTGCCAGCGCGGAGGTGACAGGTCGCTCATGGGTCTGTGCGCAATCGCAGGTGCGCAGCAGACTACTCCTCAGAGTCGGCTATCGGCACGCGCGTGCGCAACAACCAGTGCTCGCAGGACCTGCGCCTGCAGTGGTGGGTGCGTGCCCGCGCTGGCGACGCAGAAGCTGGAAGGATGCTGGCAGGCCTGCGTGCTTAGTCTCGGATGCTTGCATAACATCGCTTGGCAATCAAGCTGACGAGCCAGCGCGTGACGCAGAATGTGGTGCTGGAGCTGGTGGTGCTCCTTGGTGCGCACCCGGCGCCCCTGTCCTGCAACGGCTGATTCTTGCCTATGTGGCGTGCACACGTGCACAGTCAGCTTTGTTGTGGCACTCGAGCTTTTCTCAATGTCTGTGGCCGTGGCGTGCAGCCATTGCTACATCCCTGGTGTCTGCGTGGATGCTGACCTCCAGCCGCGTGGCGCTGTCGACGCTGCTGGGCATCGTGACTGTCATGCTCATGGTACCGCCCCTGATCGCTCTGAGCTACATATTCGTGGAGCTAGTATATGTGCAGTGTAAGCAGCGTCCGCATACTGAGCACCTCCAAAGTGTGCAGCTTTGGGGAAGTGTTGCCACAAGAAACGGCTGTGTGTTGGTGAGTTAGCAGTGTCTTCATGTTCTCGGTGTACCTACTAGAGTTGCGCTACTTGCAAGAGAGTGCTGGTGAGCAAGGATCACTCTCAACACGTGTGCACAGTCAGTGACTCACCTTGCTCTGTGCTGGTGCAACAGCTGGACACGCACCAGTTCTACGGCCAGCGCCGCGGCAGCGAGGGCGTGACCCGCCACCGTGAGACCACGTACTTCATTGGCGCGCTGCTGTGCTCGCTCTTCAACTTCCTGCTCATCCT
>JAABUH010002301.1_pt1 | contig 18671 bp, 23 predicted proteins | sample 5559121 | NCBI WGS metagenome assembly JAABUH01 (sample SAMN10711871, study PRJNA513364) | rock metagenome | isolation source: Antarctica rocks | place: Antarctica: Victoria Land, Battleship Promontory nord | collected 2015-12-28
TGTTCTTTTTTGGTTTTTTTTTTTTTTTTTAATACCCCCCCCCCCCCCCCCCCAACTTCGTTTGATTATTTTACCTTACAAAGTTTGAACCGAACCTATCTTATCTGCCTTACCCCTCCCGTTTCCTCCATCTTCCCCCCCCGTCTCTTTCCCCCCGTCTTCCCCTTTCTCCTTCTTGTCCTACGCCTTCGCCCCCCCCTTCATCCTCTGTAAGTCAACCCACATCCCCTCAGTCGATCTCGATCCCCGTTATCAGATTGCCCCATCTTTCAATATGTGCGTGGTGGGAGCGCTAGGTTCCGTGTTGTTGTTACTCCCTTGGGTTCGGTTTTTTTGGGTGGAGGTTGGGCGAGTGGGGTGGGTGGTATTGCGGGTTGGGTTGGTTTTGGTGTAGAGGGTTAGGTTGGTTGGTTGGTGGGAGTGGGGGTGGTGGTGGGGTGGGAGGGTGGTGGAAGCGAAGGATGAGGGGAGAAAGGGATGATGGGGGCGAGGTAGGATTGATACTACTGTAAGCGGACGTTGAGCTCTTGGAGATCTCGAAGTAGAGGTTTCGATTCATTGAGAGGTGGATTTATGGAACTCGTGAGGGGATGGTGATATACCGTGCCAATGCACTATCACAGGTCTCTCATGCTGGCGCGAGTGATGGACATGCAAGCTTTGGACGAGACAGATTGATAGGGTTGAGAGAGGAGAACGTGCCGGGAGGGGACTGTGAGAGTTGGTTGGGATAGTTCAAGGAGAAAGCGTATGTGAGGGGATAGGATAGCTAGACGCTAGGTGATGGCGAGGGGTTCTGGAGGGTTTGATGGCTAATGAGCAAGTTCTCTGCGACAATTCAGGCAAGGAGACAGCTGACTGGAGGTAGACAGAACGAAATGATGGTTGGAAATGGCTCAAGACAACCAACGAGAAGAGGGATAGGATGATGCAATGGAAATAGTAGTGTGATAGAGGTTTTCATACATGTACTGAGTATGAGATTGTAAAGCACAAGTTTTCTCTAACTTTCTCTAACAAAGAGATTTGAGCACCATACTGATCTACACCTGGACAATGGACTCCGTAGTGAAGAAGATATTTGGAGAGCAAAGAATAAGGGTACCGGCACCCCCGCTCAATCTATCGAATCTTTCCAACACCTTTGCACCCTTTCAGCAGACAGCTCAGTGGACGAGTTGAACTGAGTTAAACGGGTTTTCCAGTGGCGGCGGCGCAATACATGCATTGGTCGCTCTTCCCTTCCTCCTTACGACCAGTGACTGACCTGCTGGAGTGAATGTTGAGTGAGATACTGTGCATTTGTCGTCTTTGTAGAACGCTATTGCTCTTGTTGTGTATTCGTCCTCTGAATTCCCCCAATTAAAGCCAATCGCATGGGTCCCGGAGGTCATAGTGATACAGTCGTTATTGCCAGGGTCCTTTTTAGGCTTATCATCGGGATTGCCGGTGCAGTCAGATAATTTAAATGTGGCGATGGAGCCCATGCCACGTTTCTCGAAAGCTCGCTCCTCAAGATTGAATGGAGAGGTTGACTTAGTAGGGTCGTCGTCGCTATCGGGTAAGGCGAGGGCACTGGGTTCTGGTTCGCGGGCCCAGAGGGAGCTAACGTTTGGCACTGTACACTTCCCATTGTTTACATCTGCATCCGAACAAATTGGCTCGTGAATATACTTAACGGATCCCCAGGGTCCTCCATGGTCCTTCTGGCTAACACACGAGTTCGTTGATGGACCCTTTCCCCTTTTGCGCATTTTTTTGGCTTCAATACTGTCTACACGTTTTGTGCATGTAGTATCTGAATAGACGAATAGGGAATTCACTATATAGTGACCGGTGTCTCCCCAGTTGATGCCAATCATATTCGCCATGTCAGAGCTGAAGATGATGCAATTGTCTTCGCCCTTCAACAAGCCAAGGTCTAGTGGGCGGTCCCCGACGGGGTCCTTGGTGCAGTCTGGCTCTTTGAAGCCGGCGATGGAGCCTAAGCCATGTGTTTTAAAGGCTCGCTCCTCGAGAATACTTGGTGAAATAAGGCTGGTAGAGTCGGCAGGTAAGGCAAGGGTGCCAGCGCCCAGAGCGACGATTAGGATGGTGGTCGTTGGTAAAAACATATTTCTAGAGGATGCTGTGGCTATTGTGTTGATGACAGTATGTGCTAATTATATCGAAGGGTAAGAATGTTTGAAAATCTTGGAAAAGAACCTGCTTTATCGAAGAAGTTGATGATGTTGATATTAAGAAGAGAAGCAGTGGACGGATGCTTTCTTATACACCATGAGGACGTATATGAAACTCAGTAAACATTGAAAGTGACAATTCTTTGATTTCTCGAACTTGGTTGAAGATGAAGGGCGGTTTGTTCAGAAAGAACGATACAGTTGACGGTTCTTCGTGATTGTAGCATGTAGTTGAGGTGAAGAGAAACGTATTGAAGTACAATGGCACCATTAATGAATGCTTCAGCATGCAGTTCGGGTGAAGGGATATTGATTTGATACCCTTGTGAGAATGGTGCCAGATAGTAGCACGTATTTCAGTAAACTCTTCACCCAGAACCGCCTGGCTTTCCTTCAACCAATGTCTCTTCAATTCATAGCGCCTCACTAGACGTTCCAACCGGAACTCTTCCCTGCGATGAATCCCATTCCTAGAACTTCTGACCAGGGTCCTAATTACCGATCTCTATCGAGTGAAACCAGTGCTAGGGAAAGAAGAAGAGGAGCACGAGAGGGCCGATGAACTATGCACGTTCCCGAGCGATCATGTTCGATGAGAGGGCATACCGAAACAGAAGAATTTTCGGCGTCTTTTCGCACGTGCTAGGTTATGAGGATGATTCTTCAATAAAAGTACTTGCTTGGCGATGAAAAAATTCTTTGGAGCAGAGTAGGTGTAGATTAGAAGGGGAAGAAACTTGGTACTGTAGTAGAAATTTGAGCGAAAAAGGAAGCGATGCGATAGATGACGTAGTTCAATGGACAAGAACAGGAGGCAGAAATGGATCGTCCCTACAGGTTTGAAGCACGAATATATTTAGTAGCTTCGTAGATAGCTAGCGAGGTTGACAGTAATGCATCATAGCATATCGTATCGAATTTTCGTTCTCTAATATCACGGTTGTAAAGTCTCGGAAATGGGACCAATCTTACTCACTACTACTGAAAGTCTTTCATGCAAGCAAAGTAGATCGAGTTCTATCATTCGTCCTAGACACCGTTCGACTATGCCACCGAAATTGTGCAAAATACAAGCCCACCCCTCCTGGTACCGCATGCTCCCCAGATTCAACGAGAACACCTCCTTTCCCATCTCAACCAAGCAGGCGTGAAATCTCTAGACTCCTGGCAACAATTCAAGAACCATGACACTCAATCATCCATCGTAAGTCCCCCGTCCCCTTCACTTCCGTACGCATCCACCATCTCCACGCTTTCGTCTCCACTCCCCACATCAGGAATGCTGTGGCTCCCTTCGATCACGATGTCTCCAATCTCTCTCGGGGGCGCAAATCCCCAGACCTCCATGATCGTCCGACCGCCCCTGGACGCCATGACAACACATCTCTCGCTTTCAAACGCTACTCTCCAGACCGCCTCCGCTGGCTGGCTTAATTCCCTTATCAAACCCCCGGTTGCCACATCCCAGATCTTGACTCTGCCATCTGAGCCCCCGGACACGATGCGCGCATCGTCAAATTGGAGACTGGTGACGCTATTGTCATGGGCGGCAAGGCGGTGGATTGGGGTGTAGGTGGAGAGAGACCATACACGAACGGAACCGTCGGAGCCGCCGGTTACGAGGGTAGATCCGCGCATTTGGAGTTGACCAACTAGGGAGGTGTGGCCTTGGAGGATCGCTTGGCATGTTCTAAAGTAGTGGTTAGTCACTGGGGTTTTATGTGCATTGTGGGAAGGAAAGGCTTACCCATCATGAGGATTCCATATTCTAACGCTAGTATCCAAGCTGCCCGTCGCGATCCTCTGTCCATCAAAGGCGATAGCGTAGATCTGGCTGAAATGGCCTTGCAAAGTCCGCAGACACTGCCCCGTAGATATACTCCATATTTTGGCAGTGGTATCGTAGCTTCCGGACACGACCAAGTCGCCATGGATCTCTAGACAGCGCACGCTAGCTTGGTGGCCCATGAGCACGTTGGTGCATGTTCCTGAGGGTATGTCCCAGACGCGGAGTGTTGTGTCTCGGGAGCCGGAGATGGCGGTGTTGGCGTCTGACATCTTGAGGCAGCGAACTGTAGAAGTGTGGCCTCGGAGGGTATGCATGCTCGCACCAGTGGCCATGTTCCACACCTTAACATCTCGATCACAGCCTCCACTGACGAGTATGTCATCCCAAGGCACCATTGCCCAGACACCCATTACATGCCCTTTTAACGTTCTCTGGTGGTCTCCTCGTGTATTGAAAACGTGGATCTTTGCGTTGTCGAGAGCAACGATAATGTATTTTTTCGTCAAGTGAAGACTGGTTACGACACCTTGGTCGGGTGTGATATGTCTTGCCGTCATATGTCCTCCCTTCCTCCATGCCGCCTCCACTAAGTATCGGTGCTTGAAATGTGATCTATGTGACGATTTTGGCCTTGATCTCTTAGCTTCACGAGGCGATTCTGACCGCATGGACGAATCAGAATGAAGGAGGTCGGCCATCCTATCCTCATCTATCGCAGAAATGCTGTCTAAAGCTCGGCTCGGAGATGTGGAGCGCTGGTGGCCTAATCCTAGGATCTGGCTTGCCGAAGGGTACCCGGCAGTGAAGCTTGACCCGATAGAGTCACTTGACATTCTTCGATAAGCATGCTTTTCGCACAATGTTTTCCAAGCTTGATCATCGCTGACAATCTCGCGCCATCGCCTTGAGACCTGCGAGGCTCGGACAAATGTTTTGGGGTCGTCCACGAACTCTAAAATCTAGGCCGCGGGTTAGCCTGGATTTTAGGGGCCTTAAAAGGCAAGCACTTACTCTGAAGCACAGCTCGTTTGGCAATGTGCGAAATGGATCCTTCTTCAGTCTTGGGCTGACAAGATGATGTAGGAAGCTTAGAGAATGGTTGTCGCATGCATCCACTATCGAGGCCAACCAAGCCTCCTTTTCTATGATGCTCAGTCGGCTGAAAAGAAACGGGGCGTCGCGCATTCTCTGATCCTCAAGTTCGGGCGGAGTACTATGCCACGCAGGCGCTCTTTGGTGTGGTGTGGGACTTGGAGCAGGTGTAGGAGGAGAGGCGGGTGCGGAGGGTTGAAGATTCGGTATAGGCATCGGCGTAGGAACAGTGTTAGGTGTCAGAGGCGGATTAGGATGGGGTGGTTGCGTTGACTCTTTCCGTCGTGACGGTCGATGGAGAACATTCACCGGCGCTGGCGAAGGTCTCGTATGAGTGGACATTTCGTTGTCCGAGTTGAAGGACATGGTTTTCGAGTGGCTTTTGCTATTCGTATGCCGCATCGTCCGTCCAGGCGCCTTTTCTTAAACGAGGCAGTGAGTCAATGTAGACTCTTGACGTCGTCGTCAAGCTCCTAGAACCCGTGACGTTGATCGGATCTTCTGACAGCTGTAGTCGGCGCAAATGTCTCAGATTCCGGAAAGCTTGTGATCATACTATTGTTCGGTGTCCTGGTACCAGGTTGGCATCAAGGGCCGTTCCTGGTCAAAAACTGCAGGTACAAGAAGTTATCGCCCTAAGTCCGGACTTTCCTGACCAATTAATAGCTCAACAAGCGAGCGACGGTTAAAATGTTGGGCGCGCGTCGAGGAGGTGCAGTGTCTTTTCGTCAATTTTGTAGATTGGTAAACGCAACCTTCTTCTTCCACCGAGTATGGTCTTCCAACGTGTAAGGTAGACGGTAACACTCGGCAGGACCAGAGACTATATGTCCGCGAGCTTAGATCTTCTATCGGACCGTCAGCAAGACGCATAAAACCTGCACGTCCAATCAAAACAGGGGGGTCCGGCGGCTGTGGCACAGATCCTTCCTAGGCTGTCCGGCGTGGACTAGCAACCGACGTTAAGTCGACAATAATTCCTTCGACTTTCTTCTTCTATCATCACTGTCGCGTACTTTTCCACTCTCGGAGCGCATGCAAAAGAAGTACTGTATGGGATGTCGTTATATTATTATATATTCCCCGCTCGAGAGTCTGAAAATGTTCACTTCCCCGGCTTCGCTTGCCTGCTTCATCTCCGTCTCCGAAACGCGAATACCCTTTTACGGGAAGTGCTCCTGGCACAGTGAAAGCCAGCAATGTTCTGATAAATGACTGCATGCTGCTAAACAGTGTCGTCCTGCACAAAGCTGTTTTCCGTAAGTGTGCTCAGCTGCACAGTGATCCCGTTGTCTCTTCATGGCGTCTCTGGTCGTGAAATTGGTATGCTGCCTCGAGGTATCCTGTCGGCCATTTGATATTGTATCCTCAGGATGGTGCCAGGATGCTGGAAACCCGTTCTAGGGCTCTTGGGTAGTTCTTCTTTTATATCTCCAGCTTGATGTCCCTCTTTTAATCAACCAATGTAGCCTCGGATACTTTCATACTGTAGCCCGGAATTCCGACTCGGTTAATGCTTGTGACGAAGTGGGTAACTTACTTGGGTAGTACGAAGTCCTGCCGCTGAATCTCCATTTCTGCTCTTGTCGTTGCTTTGATCTCAGTCAATATCTCTAAGTATGGCGGACGACCAGGCCCGAGATCCAGCAAGCACTAGGCGATTCCTGATTGACCAACAAGAAGTTTTTCCGGCCATCTCAGTTCGTGGACTGTGAGATATCAAAAACCTCATCACCAGGCCATAGCCCTATAGAACACCTCTACTCCCGGTTCTTAACTGACCAACAAGAAGTTTTTCCGGTCACTTCAGTTCCTAGGACAGTGAGGTATCAAAAAGCCCGATCACCAGCCATAAATCTATAAAGCACTTTCTTCCTACACAGGTTGTTCACAAGTTCACGCAAAGAATTCAACACATCAATTTGTCTGCTTTACCATAAGATCAACCTCCTACTCAAGACCAAGCTCCTACGGCCAGCACAGTCAACCAGTAGCCAAAGCGTCTGCTTAGAGTCCCAATACAGCAAGTACCGAACCCCGACAACTACTCGTTATTCTACCAGCCCATTCCGCTGCCATGGCTTCCTGGGGTATCCGAACCATCGTTCCGTCAACCCGCCTGCACCTGATCATCGGGCAACTCTTTCTCGCTGCCCTTTATCTTGGGCTTCTCATTTACTCTGTTATCCACAAAGGCTGGTGGTTGAATGTCTCCTTTCCCTGCGGTTTCGGCATCGGAACGTCTCTCGCAACTGCCGCCCTCAGCCTAAGCCATCTCATTACCTACAGTGTCAACTCGTCGTCACGATCGGGCCGTGTGAAAGCAACGGTGTTAAAAGGACTGAAGATTCTTGTTGAATTTCTCATCTTGGGCTTGTGGACTACGACTTTCGTTTGCATGCTTCTACCGAAGGGGAGAGACTTCAGGCACGCATTTGACAAGCCGCCTTATGGGACCTGGGATGCGGGCGCAGCAGTAGCCTGTGTACAGATGTAAGAGACTCCCAGACCAACAACGTATGGCCGAGCTGATCATTGGGGTGATAGAGCGCTATTCTTCTGGTCCACACTGCTGACTATCAGTGCAAAGCGTGTGCAAGATTGTGAGTCTGGCCTTCGTGTAGAGAGGAGTCAAGCTTGCTAATGATTAAGCAGATGAGGATTACACTGTTTAGAGAGCGGATGCCGCAGCTTGCAAGAGTCTCGGAATCTGTTACGCAGGTGCAAAGGGAACATGTACGGCTGCATCGGGCGTTGTCAGTCTGGGAATATATTCGGCAATTGCAAGCTCTCTTTAAACGGGCGCATATCTCAAGGGACGTTAGGTGGGTGGTAGGAAAGTCAACGTCAGGTGTCTAGTAAATTTATCTCATTTATGTCAGGAAGCAGAAGAGTCAAGGGAGGACGTGGACATCGATGTCGGCTTGGTAGATTCGCTTCCATGTAAATAGAGAATTGCTTTCTCTACCATCTGCCTTCTAAAAGCGTAAAGACTACCTTACTGTGATGTCCTCCTTTGCATTCTCGGTTTTCCTCATATGCACTAAACAAGGCAAGCCGCCTTCCATAGGCAATGTCAAGCTATCCTGGCTCAGCCTTGCGTTCCCAGGTCCACATCCTCCTAGCTTATCGTCAATAATTTCCTCAAAGTCATAATTCCATATCAGACTGGCGATAACGGAGACAGCCAGTAGCTCAGCCAATTTCTTCCCGAGGCATGACCGTGGACCACCGTTGAAGACTGGGAATTCAAACGCGCTTTTCGAGACCAGCCGTGCTGGTTTGTTCTTGTCTTTGACGTCAACGGCCATTGCAGGCTCCGGTTGCTTCAATTCATTATCCAACAGTAGCCATCGTTCCGGTAGAAATTCGTTAGCATCTTCACCCCAAATTTGATGCGACCGGCCCATTGCCCATGGTACCCACATTACCACCGAACCTTTTGGTAAGTTTGTTCCATCAGGAAAAGTAGAGTCTGCGGTACATTCTTTTATTTCTATTGGAACAGGGGGATACAAACGCAAGCTTTCGTTGAAGACCGCCATAGTATATGGGAGCGATGAAGGCTGTACAGAATCAAAAGATACTGGCAGATGGTGTCCGGAATCAGGGAACGCTGCTCGTAGTTCTTCGAGCAGTTTTTGTTGAGCTGTCGGGTGGCGCATGAGGAGGTAGAGGGTCCAGGTTAGAGATTGCGCTGTTGTGTCTCGACCAGCAGAAAGATAATTCATTGCTGCATCTGCAACTACTTGCTGATCTTCAATGTGGTCGAGCAGGGAGTTGATCAGGTTGTTCTTAAGTGGATCGCCGATCGATGGGTCTTTGCGACTCTCCTCGTCTTCCCTTTTCTGCACAGCTGCGGAGACAATTTCTCTGCCAAATGTCTTCACCTCAAGCACTGATCTTCGCAAGGGAGCCCCGAAGAAGACTTCTTTAAATTTGTAGAACGGATTTTGAAAGCGTTGTGCGGTAACGCCAGACGCGTGATCAAAGGCCTTTGAAAAAGGCAAAGAGCCTGGCATGTCCATCTGTATTGTGCAAGATACTCAGTTCGTGGATCTCGGAAGTAGGACAGGTCATTGGAAAAGCCTAGACTATCCATATAACAGAAAACGTACATCATATGCCACTCTACCCATCAGTCTCGTGGTTAATTCTAACAAGATGTCTTGCAAATCAATCTGGTCATAATCTTTGGCTGCCTTACTGAGATTCTGTTCCATATCTGATAGTAATGGTGGAAGTGCCTCATCAATGAAACTTTTCAGGTTTGCATTGCTGAAGAAACGCAGACCAGCTTTCCGCTGGGTTCTCCATAACTCACCATCAGCATTGATGATACCGTTGCCTTCAAGTAAACAGAGTCAGAACCACTATTCTTCCTGGCTCCTTAGATACATAAGCCGAAGGGCCTCACCCACGTACCAAAAAGATCCCATGACCGTGTCCGGAAGAACTCGCCTTTGATGAAGATCTCGTTGTTTCTCAGGACGTGCTCAATGTTTCTAGGGTCTGTGATTAAGATGGTCGGTGGCAGTGTAGGAATAAATAATTCGACCGTTTGAACCCCCATTACTCGCTCGCACTGGGCGAACCACTCCAGCATCATGCGCTTTGGTTTGAGGAACCACAAACCATTGCCAGCCAAGGCAATAGTACCCGGAGGTGGTCTGGAAGCTTCTTTAGCAGATTCCTCTACGGCATGCCAGAAACCATACGGTAATCGTTCCCCATTGCGTCTTATGCCCGAGCGTTGCCCTATATGGCCTTGAAAGAACCACAAAGCTGCAAGAACTATAATGCAGAGTACAAGAGTATACATTTAGAGACCAATTCTAAAGCCAAGTATTGTTCTAGGCCTCCATTACCTGCGTGGAGTGATGGATTAGCACACGAGATTCTTAATTGACGCCTCGACTTTGAAGCGTTCAGCTTACGGTGACTGTGTTTGGACGTGAGTAAGGTATATCAGGAATTCCAAATTCGAAAGCTGAAAGCTGAAAGCTTCCAACCTACTCGTATCTATCACATGAAGAAAGACCAAGCATTATCAACAATTCTATGTCTTTACGATGTGATATAGAATGCACAGGGAAGCAATCGTGATGCGTCACTAACACAGAATCTCAAGCTCGAACACCTGTCTACTGATGTCGGTACTGTAGTTATTCCGTACTTCCGTAGATGCCGAGGTTAAGATGATATATTCGGGCTAGGGTTAGTGGCCAATGGGAATCCTACCATTAGTAAGATAACTTTCAAAAATGTTGCCTTAGCCTCAGACGTGTTTGTCTAAGCCCCTTCGGGTTAGCTCCATGTAATCGCAGCTTCCGTAGTAAGCAAAAGGCTAACCCGCAGGGGCTTAGCCCTACACGTCTGAGGTCCTGAGGCAACTAAAATGCCATGAATGGAAACACACCCAAACACTTCCTTGGAAATCCATGCATGCCGATGGTCCCTTGCCTTATGACACTGTGCTGTGCGCCTGATGTCACAATGCCGCTGCCGCTAACTGTGAGAGCTACTCGTACCTGTTGATTGCGCACACGACTAGCTTCCCCCAACAATCTTTGATGTACATAAGGTACTACGGAATACTGTAAATGGTTCCTGCATTCGTTACAGCATCACAGTTTCAATAATGTCGCCTTCTGCGGTGCATAACAGCACTGGTCACGATCGTTTCGCAGATGATCTCAATTTGTCCATTGTCGGTCTCGCCGTGGACTATCCGCCGTTTTCACTCGGCCCAGACGCCTTAGAAACACTCGCAAACCGATTCTACCCTCCATCAACAGCGTAAGACTTTCCAGTACGATCTCTCTTTCATATCGCTTGTGTTCGGGCACTTTTCTTTCGTACCCTCCTATTTCTGCTATCAAAGTGGCTTATACATTGGTAGACTCAAGAAAGTCCTAACGATCAATCGCTTCACTGGTATCGACTCCCGCGCCGCCATTGGCAATATCGACCATCCCCTCGTTAATCAGCCCAACCCCCCAAGTATTGCCGAGCTCAATGAGGTATTTCTTGAAGAAGGGGTAAAATTATCTGTCAATGCATGCAGAAAAGCAATCAAGGAATGGGGAGGGAGCGTCGATGACATCACCCATGTGGTCTCAACAACATGCACCAATTCCGCAAACCCAGGTTTCGATCACTTTGTCATCAAGCAACTGGGTATGACTACCAATGTTGAGAAGGTCCTGCTACATGGCGTTGGTTGTTCTGGAGGCCTTGCAGCTATACGCACAGCGGCACATATGGCTTTGGGGTCTTCTTTTCGGAACAAGCCTGCAAGAGTTTTGGTGCTGGCATGCGAGGTTTCCAGTCTACTTGTCAGATCGGAGCTGGAGTCGATCGACAAGGACCAGACCACGAGGATTGGAGTTTGTCTTTTCAGCGACTGTGCTTCAAGTTGCGTTCTAAGTAACGGTATTGGTGAGGACGAGACTTCATGTCCAATATATGACGTACTTGGTTGGAAACATGAGATTTTAGACGACACGGAGAATGACCTAGGTTTCGACGTCGATCCATTAGGTATGGAGACCCGTTCCAAGAGACTCTGCAACCGCGGTCTAGAGCTATATAGCGTAGAAATTTGCTAACATTTTTCAGGTTGGAAGGTTGTTCTAACGCCAAGAGTTCCGGCTGTAGCCTCTGCCGCAGTTTTACCAGCTTTCCAGGATTTGGTGAAATCGCTTCCAGCAATCAACCATGGTAGCCATGTAACCGCTGCCGACTTCGACTGGGCCCTACATCCTGGGGGTTCAACCATAATTACCGGCGTTGAGCAAGCCATGAATCTTACCCCAGAACATCTTCGGGCGAGCTATGAGATATATGTCAATTATGGTAATAGTTCCAGTGCTACTGTTATGAGCGTTATGGATAAGCTCAGAAAAATGGGCGAAGGGAAAGAAAAGGTTGTCGCATGCGCGTTTGGTCCAGGTATTTCATTAGAGATGATGATATTGAGGAGACACAACCAATTGGAGGGTCTGGCAGCAGAGGACGTGGATTGAAACGAAGACATGGAAATGGGCCTTTTGACGTTTTGAGCGACATGCGAGTGTTCATCTTTGGGCCGGAACTTACTGCCATGGCTATGATAGGATCTACAATCTCCTTCTGGCCGGACGTACATATTAGAGTGGTCAGCCTGTTAACGATAGATTACATAGATCAAGACGATTAGAGGAGGGCTGCTTGAGAATGATAGAGATTTCGATGCATCTAGCATAAGTGCTTGAAGTCTGGGTAAAAGCTATCAGACTGTATAACAGCATCAATGCTCGCTTAGTGTTCATAACCCTAATATCCCAAGCCTTCTCAACTACTCGACGTCCATTCCCTCTTCCCACCTACCCTCTACGCTCTATTCCACATCTTTCTCGCTCAGCCATGGTCCTCCCCATTCCCCGCTATCACTTCTTCGAAATTAATGACCAGCCCTGGTAATTTGTTTGACTCCTCTCACTCAAAGCCAAGAACTAAACATGAATCCACAGGTTTCCCGCCTTTCTCCGCACCAAGGTCCAGGCAGCTCTCACCCTCCTCTGGACCGTCCATCTTCCACTCATACAACCCGCCTCGCCTTCAACCCTAGTCGCCCGTACCTTACGCCGCATTCTTGCCAAGAACATAAACTCCTACTCCTTTGTGGACTTTTGTTCTGGTGCTGGCGGGCCCACCCCTGAAATTGAAATTGCTGTCAACGCCGACTTGGGCGCAGGTGGCAAAGGAACGAAAGGACATGCAATTGGCAGAGAAGGCGTCGACTTCGTGTTGACAGACATTTTCCCGCATTTGGAAGCATGGCAGGCAGTGGCTAAGCGGAGCGAGCATCTACATTACGTATCTGTCCCTGTCGATGCGGGTGACGCCCCGCAAAATCTTCTTGCGTTGGCCAATGCGCCGGAGCAAGACAAGAAGAAGGTCTTCAGATTGTTTAGCTTAGCATTCCACCACTTCGATGACCCCGTCGCGGCAAAAATCCTTCTCAATACTCTCGCCACCTCATCCGGCTTCGCGATCCTCGAACTCCAGTCCCGCACCCTCGGCTCTCTCTTCACCATCCTCCTCATTGGGCCCCTCCTCTGGCTAGGGAGTTGGTACTGGTTTTGGGGGCAATGGTCCCATCTGTTCTTTACCTACGTCATTCCTATAATACCGGCGGTGGTGGTACATGATGGGATTATCAGTGCACTGCGGACAAGGACGCCAGAGGAGGTGCTGGGATTGTTGACAGGTGAGGAAGAGGGCAGGGTAAGGAGAGATGGGTGGGGATTCAGGTGGGGAGCGGAGAGGCATACGTATACCGGAGGCGAGATGAGCTGGTTTATTGGGGTGAAGGGCGAAGATATGAGGGGACGTTGAGTGAGCTTTGGAAAAGCCAATGGGCCACGGTTGTCAAGTCAAGAGAAGGAAATTTAGAAGGGCTTGCTTATAAAGAGAATGGGTACACAAATTAAAACCGGTTTGCACATAGTGCTCGTATCGAAGCCTAGAAGGCTATTGAGCAATCGGATACAGCCAGGAAGGTGCGCGGACCAATGCAGAGCCCTGGCCACCAAAATTTCCGTGCTTCTCGACGACTTGGACAAAACGCCAAGTGTGCTTGTTTGTTCGTCTCCCGTCCTCCAGATCGATGGCACCACTCTAGCTCATCTAAACACCAAACGCTGAGACTTGGAAACAGGGCTCTCGCAACACTCGCGCATACTGTGAACTCTGATCAGGCTGTGGTGGTGAGCCTGCTTCATTCATAACTCGAAACTTATCTCGAGTTGGATAATGCTGTGATAGATGGTTGTGAAATCACAGATCTCCGTTACATGATTCATGGGTGGAGCCTTTTTTCTTCATCCACCTTCAACTACGGATGATTCACGAGCCAGTCAAGGAACTTCAAGAAACCAGCGTCTCGAACTCTTTCACTGGATGTCACTTCGTTCCGATTAATCTCTTTCTCACGATGTATAAGACGACATTGATTCTCTCTACTTTTTCAACATCAACAGGTTTTCAAAAAAGCAAAGTATATTCCCCAAAAGGTACAAAAACATTATCACCTCTCTACTACAAGCATCCACTGTCTACAACCCAACAGCAAACGATCAAAAAGATGCATCTCCCAATCACCACCCTCCTCCTCGCTCTAAGCGCCAGCACTCTCGCCACCCCCACCTCCCAAACCTCCACCACCCCCTTCTCAAAGCGCACCTGGGGTCCCTTCGGCTCCGCTGCCGGCTTCTCCACCCCCGACTGCAAAGGTACTCCCACTAGCCAAAGCGTCAAGGACAATGGTACCGGCAGCTGCGTGGCATTGAACGCTGTCAAAGGCCAATACATCGGCGTCCACTGGGAATCGTCAAAGCGCCTATATCTTTTCAAGGATCCGGCGTGCGAGGATTTAGTGTCGGCTGCGGAGCCGTATCTTGCCCGAGGAAATGGAATGGATGTGTGTCGTCTTTCGGATTTCGGAATAGATGTGGCAGCGGTTGTTTTTAGTGGGGAGGATACACACTAGAAGAGCTGCCTTGAGGCATGGACGAGTGGGAGATTTCGTTTCCTCCCACAAACATCTTCAGGTCCAATCCTGAAAGTTGCTTTGTCCTCACAGTCTGTATCCTCAGGATCTGTGTTCTTTGATTTTTCATCCAGAGTGTCTCAAGATCTTACATATAAATTATTTACATGTAAACCTACCTACCCACCTCCCACCTTTTCCTAGCCCAGCTAGCTAGCTCCACACCCACGCCCACACCCACCACCACCCCTATGTATCTGCCTCTTTCCCCCCCCCCCCTTCACCAACCCCACCCCGACTCCCCCACTCCCCAGCCTCAAAACCCCCACAAAGAGACCCAACACCACCCACCACCCATCTCCTTCTTCCCCCTCCCCCCCAAACCACATCCAACGCCAACAATCTCCCACCCCCCCCGCTCCGTGACCAACTCGACTACCACGTCAGCGATTCTCATAGAATATTTATGAAATTGCTAGTCTTTTGGAATGTATGGACTGTACTGTACAGTGCACTGCGGACATGGGAGGGGTTTAGTTAGTAGGGGGGGGATGATTAGGAAAGAGGGCGAGTGGGTTGTTTCTTGTCTGGGAGGGAGAGGGAAGGGAGGGAGGGTGGAGGAGGAGAGGAAAGGGGGATTACGAAGAGAAGGGGATGTTGAGCGCGGCCGGTTAGCTGGGGGGGGAACGATAGGACGTCGGAGTGGGGGCTTTGTTGAGGAGTTTTCAGCAATGAGAAAGTAGTTGCATGGGAACTTTGATAAGAGCAGCAGCGATTGAACAAGGAGCACACGTGATCTGGGAACTCTGAGGAAGATGAAGATATCTTCACAATAGAAAGGATATGATATCGTCTAGGCCGTAGCTCATTCAGCTCGTGAACATACCTAGATATACCAACCGAGAATTCCTTCCAACTCCCCCAGTTTTCCGAGCTAGCCCGCCAGCCCGCCCCTTGGGTGTTTGGTATAACCCGTCCATTGTCATAAAACCATCCAGCTCCGTCCGAACATCAGATTTAGCACCATCCCCACAAGACAAGCTCTTGTAAGCCATTCTCCTACCCCCACACCTTCGCCGTCACCGCCCTCGTCGCCAACACCTCCACCCTGCGCGCATAAACCCTCATCATATGCATCACCGGATCCCCAAACACCACCCCTCTGAGCTCCTGATCGCACGCAACCTCCGCTCTCACATCATCCCCCGCGCCATTCCCACCGTGCCTCCCGTCGTCTGCGGAGCGAAGAACCACAAGCCGTCCGGCGTTGGAGAGCGTGCTGGGAGGGACTTTCCATATCCACTGCTGTTTCCGAGCGGGCGGTTCGGGCGCGCTATTTGCTCGTTTTGCTTTTGGGCGTTTGAGGCCGAGTTTGCAGGGAGAGCCGGGGGCTGGGGAGGGGAGGAGTTTGGTGATGGTGCAGGTGGTACCGGGAGCGGGAGAGGCGTAGAGATCGAGGAGAGAGCGGACGTAGGCTTTGTCTGCTCTGGGTACTGGATCACCCTCATTAATGAAGGACATGAAGAGACTCTTCTTGTGCCTTAAGGTTGGAGGCTTGGTAATGGGCAGTAGTGAGATGGGTGGTGTGCCGAAGGTGAGGCAGTGGATGCGTTTGAAACAGCTGGTCAGAATGTTGAGCTCGGATTTCACTTTCTCGGCGAACATGTGCGCGTAGAGCAGGCTGGCAACGGCGCCGCCTGCTGAGTGGCCAGTTATCAGGAGGGAGCAGGAGCTTCGGGTGGGGTCTTCTTCGAGGAGGGCCCGGAGGCGGGAGGCGACGGGTTTGATCATTTTGCGGGCAACGGAGAGGAAGCCGGAGTGGCAGAGGTTACCAGGGTCATCCTAGAGGAATTGTAAGTTTTGAGCCTGGATAATCATATGGAATGGAGCGGCTCACCAAGAAATTTTCAGGAGATGCAGGGGCGGAGTTTAGATTGACGGCCCAGTCGAGAAATGTTTGGCTGCCTCTGATGGCAAAGACGACAGTGTTCATGTCGTCGATGGGGACGGATTTAATAACCATTGCTTTTGTTCCGTGACGCCAGTCTGCATCGACATGGGCTTCTCTTTCTTTGCCGGTGGCTCGGGTGTATACTCGCTGAGAGTATTGCGCTGCAAGGCATACTAGTGGGTAAGAGGGCATATACCTGTGTACCGAAATCAGCGTCAACAGAGCGGTGAGTGATTGTAAGGAGCTTACAGCTTCAATTCGGGAAGGTGAGGTGGTAACCTAGAATTGGCGTATAGATTGACCTTGGTGAAATAGTTCGTGCTGATGATAGCTGAAGTGATGACCCTGTTGGATACCTCTCTGGTTGTGGGGCCACCTCCCCGAATCGCTGGCGACGGCTCTTCGTAGATGGCTGGACTCCAGTCAATTACATCGTGATCCGACATACGAGTAGCGTTCAGGTACTACGTACCAAGTTCGCGCTCATCTCCGCTAAAGACTTCTCCATCAATGGAGGTGATGACGGCGTCCAATTTGGAGGATATCAGGTCGCAGAGAGATATTCTGTGACGCAGAGCATCCGGCACTTTAGGCTGCCACTGCTTAGGTCCATCTCGGGTTGCTTGAGACGAGTCGACAGCAACTCGAGATGCAGGACCGTTCTGTCTTGGTTGCGTGGTTGATGTAGGCGCCAGTGTTCTCGGTGGATTTCTTTCTGGTGGATATAACGCGTACGGTGGAGGATCTGAAGGAGCTGGACGTAGCGGACGTGATTGCGGCAGGATTGGAGGGGTAGATGGTGGGGAAGGATTGCTTGAGCCACTCTGGGCGGCACGACAAGGCGGTGGCCGCTTCCGCTTGGGGTTGAAGATGATCATGCTGAAGAAATTTGATATTTGATATTCAACATTTAGTCTATTCCTATTCGAAAGTTCTTCTGAGCGGCTACGCTTATCTTAAAGAGATTATTCTGGATGCTGAGCTTCCTTTACGTTTCTGCAAAGGACAAGGGGGGTTGAGTTCCGACGACTCATCCCTCGCTATTAGACGCCGTCTCAATGCAAGCTCCCTCAATCCAATGCCATTGGTTGACAGTGCAAGTCGACGAGGGTATAAATATACCGCCATGACCCTTCACATGCGGACCATCAGGGACTGCGAAAAGATGGCATATGGCGGACAACCGATGCGATCTCCGTAGATCATCTTGATCGACTCCCCAATATCATTCAACTTTGAACCTGGCATCGAAAAGCGTTGGGATTCTTGCCAAAGCCCCAAATTATCTTATAGGAACGTTCGTATCGACTTTACTGATATATAAATATCGATTGGTAACCCCTTGAGATAAAAGGTCATTGTCGGTGATCTGGAACTAAACGAAACGGTGGTTTTTAATAGGCATTTACTGGCAGATTTATTGCCCTATTCGTCATGGTAGCGGCGTTGTGGTAAATCGATTTTAGGATTGCCAATGTATATCACGGCCTGCCGCAGGTACAGGGTAACGAAAGACGAAGTATGAACGTTCCGTGGGGAAAGGAAGAGCTGCTGTCTGGATGCAAGCTGAGTCCCACCGACAGAAATAGCAAGTAAATCCCACTTACATAAGACTCCTGGCACACATGAGCATGATGTACGCAGAAGCAAATATGGCATCTCGTTGAAGTCGACACGAATAAGATGGACTTTCCTCGACGGCCTGAGAATGTGAAGCTTCAATACTAATAGTATTCGGAGTTTTATAATATAAGCAAGAGCATTAGATATAACTGGTAGAGGAGGACATGCTAGGAGTAGACCCATCTAGAACGTAGTCCTTTTCTTGGGACGTATTGCTGTTCTTCACACTTCCACGGTCACTGAGCATATCGATGATTGGTCTATCAACGTGCACTCCATAGAACCATTAATGTTGCGCTTACACCTAGGTACCCCCATAGTAGGACCCTGAGAGTATGTATGTACAGTACCCCGCGCTAAGTCTTCGGCTGCGTTCCCCCAACAAACCACCCCCCACCTGCATTCAAACATTAAACCCTCAAATCAAGCTGGGGAACTCCAACATTTGGGCTATTTATTTAGTAGTATATGAGTTATGATTCCCCAATCAATATTTGGTAT
>JAABUH010002302.1_pt1 | contig 18655 bp, 17 predicted proteins | sample 5559121 | NCBI WGS metagenome assembly JAABUH01 (sample SAMN10711871, study PRJNA513364) | rock metagenome | isolation source: Antarctica rocks | place: Antarctica: Victoria Land, Battleship Promontory nord | collected 2015-12-28
CTCTCCCATCCCCCCCTTACTACCCTTCCCTTCAACCACTCCTCTCCAAATATCCTTCCCCCTCACTCACTCCTCCCTTTCCCCATCCCAACCCTCACCGACTTCTCCCTTCCACCAACCATTCCACCTATATTTCTCCATTCAACTACTTCTTATCAGCATCCCCACACCTCTTCCCCTAGCGTTACACTTTTTGTATGCTTTGACTATATAATCAACCCAGGATGCATTGGGATAGCCAGGCGACTTAGCTTAGTCACACCTGGTTGGGTTCGCTTAGTCTACCCTCGCAAACCTCAAAAATTAAACATCACGTTTATGAAAGACTTAGGGGAGAACCTAGAATGGAGGCGATAGGCTGGACGAGGGGTTATTGGCGGAGAGGGAAGGCTGGTGTTTGGGCATTAAGTGTACCCTAATCAAACAAAAACTATCTAAACATGTTAGGTACATCAACACCACCCTTTCACCAATGGACCAGTGCGAGGAAATCACCACCCATCATCTTCCTCTTACTGCTTCCAATTCCAAAGGCCTTACTGAAGCTGCTGAAATAGTGATCGTATAAGACCCTCTCATTTTTGAGTCTGGACGGTCAAAAGGATTTTACCAGATCTCTTTCATCAAACCAACCAGATCCCCTTTTATAACCATGCAGTTCCCCCTCCTCCCGTCCCCTCCATCTCAATCTTACTCTCAATTTCGCGGCTGAGTGTCGCAAATTTGGGAGAAGGAGGGTTAGTGGTAAATTGAGAAAGTGATGGTAGCGAGGCTGTCTATGAGATCGTTATCTCTTCATCAGCAGAGATCAATTGCAAAGGGTTCAGAGTGTTGGAAACGCAGTTTGATAAACACTTGGCCATTTTCACCAAAATGTAAACACACTTGGCGGAGATCATATTTCAATAGACGGTAAGTCAAAGTTGGACGATTCGCACAACGAAACCAAAAAGATCCGTTCATGTTCTCAAAGGTCAAGAGCTATGCAAGGAGTGAGGCTAGTGCGTTGAGAGTGATTGAAAATCCGCTGTGCAGCATCATCACACAATACGTTGCGAGATAAGGTATGACAGTATAGGTAGCTATGAATTTTTGTTGGGAATCTCGAATGATTGACACTTTTGCCTTTTCGCGAATTTCGATGTACGTCGTTTTACAGAGTTCGGAGGGTGTAGAGATTACGGAGTGGTTGAGCGAGCGGCGAACGGGGTGAGAAAAAGGGGGGATGGGGGCTGTCGGAAAGCAATATCTGACAAACACACCAGCATGGGATCACCAAAAACGAAAGCACGGAATCGATCATACTTGTTCTTTGTTTCTAATCTTGCCGGGTACGAAAGGGAATGCGTGGGGAATTTGGGGAGAGCGGAAGGAGAGGAGGATCCCGCGTTGGTGGTGGAGGACAAGAATGTAAGGTAGTATTTGAGATGGGATGGGAGATGCTATCTGTGGAAAAGAAAGATGTGATTTCGGTAGATGAATGGGGGAAATGATGCCAACTATTACGATGGCATTTTTTGCGGTTTCGTTTCCTGTTGGTGCAATCCCGCGTACTTTGAGGTACCGGATCCTAGCCGATATTACGCTATACGGTAATACGAACATAACGTATTAGTACTTGAAGGATTTCGGAACGATTGAGAACTGTTCAAAGGGTGCAGCTCAAGGGGTCTCTGACCAGCTTCAGGGACTCCGATAGCTGGATAGAGCAAGGGAGAGCCGACTGAAGGGTTTACATGCAAGACTGAGGATAGTTTTCGGTGTCACCATGTGTGGGAAAAATGGCACTGAGAGCCCTTGGAGATAGTTGAGAACCCTACCATAATCACCGTGTGACTCGGTTCTTTTTGTCATTGTTTTCCTTCTTCCATCTACAATCCCACGGCTCTCGACTATTTATTCTCTCAAAACCAAGTCGGCATTGACTAAGAATTCTCTTTCATGGCGGACGCGGCTGACAAGTGATCTTCCAGCTGTTCGAGGAGGAGAGAAAAGCGCTAGCGGCAGCAGCGAACGATATGCGAGACTCCAAGACCACCACTAGCTAAGCGATTGTTTTGACCTATGTTCTTCGCAGCCTCTCCATAGATCTTGGTTGTCAACGAATCTATCGCGCCAATAGGCGGCCTCAATATCAGCGTCAAATCTGGAAAGGAATTGAATTGTAACACGATCTTTCGAACGCAGTCGCTACCGGTTCGCCCGCCAGGTTTGAGTAGGGGTAGTGCACGGGATATGGTGAAGGGCTCATCGTTGGTAAAAACCTTGGGTTGTAATATCCTGGCGACGGGATCAGCTTGTGTAGTGTTCCATGATCTGTTTGTTCGAAGATCTAGGAAACACACATTTGACGCCTTTCTTAGCACATCGAAGGCATGAGCTGTCTTCTTTAGAACCTATAGGGGAACAGACAGTGAGAGCAGCTTTGATCACGAGCGTGGATCTCAGAAAAGAATCTTATTCGCGTTACATGGGATTCCATACCTAGTAAAGAGCTCAATCTCGCTGTCGCCAAATATAGTGATGCCGCCGCCGTCTTTTGGGCGGAGCTCCGAGCAGTAGACGTGTTATACCATAGGGAGCCAGCTCCCTCAAGCGGTCTTCAGTGGTCATGGGCAGATTGCCCTCCTCCGAATACTCCTTTGCCTCATCGAGCTCATCCTCGTCGTTTATATCTAAGCCTCCGCTTGCTAGCCAATTAACGTCGGCCTTGTTCCGCTGATCGGCAGGTTCCTCAGCAGCCCCGCTCCGCCTCCCTCTTCTGTATAGCTTCGTCTTCCTTTGACACCCCCTGTCGCCGGATAGAACCATTGGCACAGCGGGCCGTTTCGATGCAACTTTTCCTGTTGACGCCGGCGTTATGAATAGTAACAAATTCAGGTGCGACCCACCAGCATCAACAAGCGCTTGTCTATTAGCTTCGATCTTAAACCCTTGCGGATTGCGATGAGCTTGATAGCCTCTTGCCATTTCTATGCCAGCTACCACCTTAATCGCCGATGGAAGCTTAAACGTATCGGTATAGTCCCGAGTGTGATTGTGTTCAGAGCACAAGCCATGACGCGTATCGGTGTGCAGTTCCAGCTGCACACGATGAAGCTTTAATGACTGTTCATTTGATTGTTCATCGGGCAAAAACCACTCGGTCATCTTCATCTTCATGGCGCAGGGAGGCACATCGCGAGCTCGCTTCAATCGGCGGCCATCACCACTACCTCTCCATGCTTTTGGCCGCCAGAATCGGCATCAAAAAATTGAGCATCTAAACCCGCTGGCACAAATCTCCTTAGGTTCTGAACCTACGCATTATCGAAGAAATCTCAGTATATTGCCAACTCTTCCGCTGTCAGATCCACTGGCTCCGACATGCTAGATCCGCCGGCGTATGAAGCAATGTGGGCATCGGTCTCGCCGATGGAACCTGAATTGTGAGGGCGGTGGGCGGCGACAGCGGGGTCAGCACAGTCCGGAGCGGAGGAGGTGGTTGACAGTGAGGTGCCACAGTGGTTGTGGTGGTTAGCGAGTGGAAGGAAATGGGGTGTGGGAATGCGCGTCTCCTTTCTTAACATGTTAAGGCCGGTAAAGGAGCTACGGCTCCCATGGGTCAGTCTTCGGAACGCCGATTGGCCCACCTCCTCGACCATTGACCGGATTGGGAGTTTACCCCACGAGCCCTGTCATGATTTGTAGTTTTCCGTATCTCTCTTTGCTCTTCCTCCTGAATGTGCTGAACCGCTCTCCAAGTGTTCATCCTTCCCGTCCGCTTCCTTCAACATGTATCCAGTCCCGTGCCTCATTGGAACGATTATCTCTACCGGATTTCTGATTTTTGGGAAGCTGAGAGTATTATCAAAGAGAAGCAACTAGGATCTACAAATATGCAAGACTACGAGAACAAGCTTGTAAAAGGCCTGATTCCCAATTTCCCATTGATCTTGAGAGGTATGGCCGTCTATTGATTATCGCCTATAGTACCCCCGGTAATACAGTCCCAGTGACAAGGATCATAAGGCAATAATAAAGCCGCATGTGGAAATCTGGTTGACAAATATGTGATGGCCAATGCACAACGATGCACAGCGCGATTCAGCTGAAGAGACTTCCAGACTGTAAATGAAATGTTGTAATGTTGCCAACAGGCTATAAACGGCATCACCCAGCAGCTCTATTAACAACCCTCAAATGACAAAGAGTAAGCACTTGTACCCCTTTATTATTATTGATCCATCAATCCAAACCCTAACCTTTGCGCCCGCGTTGCCTAGTGGCTTGCCACGATTACCTCGAGTACTGCATAAATGTAGAATATGCATTTCTTGCAAATGCCGCTGTCCTGCAGTCAGCTCCTGGGTGTTCATTTCCCTCAGCAGAACTCACTCGACTGAATCCTCGTCCTCGACAGCCAGTTTGCAGCACAAGCAGCGGCCCACTATCGCGTCCTCACGACGAAGACCCCTTCTCTCGCCGCCACGAGACTCCTTTGGTCTTTCAATTGTCACGTCAGGCATGGCAATTCTAGGTCGGGTCTCGAAAATAGGAGTAGCGTAGTGTGTGTAGCGATGGTGGGAGCGATGAGGTTGCGAGCGGTATAGGTGGAAGCTGTGTAGTGTGGAAGAGAGCAGTAAGGAGCGGTGGGAGCAAACCTCGTAAAGCTGTAGTGATGCCTGCAAGGTTGCCTTGTTCAGAGAAAGGTCAAACACAACACGTCTGAAACCTTTCCCTCAACCGCTTTACCCCTCCCTCTTCACCCCTCTTCTCTCATGCCTGAAACTTCTTCGAGCTCTCCTGCCTACTCAAATCAACCTCCTCCTCCAACATCTTCACCTTGCCGTCCACGTGTTTCTCTTTCTCCGCTTCTCTCCCCTCACTGTGGCTCAACCAGAGCATTTGCTCTTCGTTCAAAGCGTCGATGGCTTGGTTTTGCTTGGCGTTTGTGATTGATTATGCTGGAAAGCGAAGGCTTTACGCCGCCGGCGAGGACAACAATCAACCCCCAGCCACATACAGCAAAATTTCTCCGTCATACAACTCCCATGTTTGTCATCAACCTTTTCCTTTCATGAAAGTAAAACACTAAACTGTTGTTCAATGACATCAATGTGATCTTGAACAAAACAACTTAATTGAGTTATCACAGGAGAAGAAGCATACAATGCGCGCATGCACACACGAGAGAAGGTTCAGGACTTTGACAGAGGAAGGAGTGAGAGCAGCGTCGCGGTCGATGCGGCGGGCACGACGCGACTCGGAAACGGCGATCCACTGACCGCAATGGGAAGAAGAGACGGAGCAAAGGACAAACTCCTGAGAGGAGATGAAAGGAATCTGAACGTTTGCAGAAACGATACACAATCTGCGATTATCAGAAATCAACGACACGGTTCTAAACGCGCTTCGAACACAGGCCCAACGGGTAAACAACGCAATTGAAGAAGACAGAGACAACGCGGATCGAAGTCTCAAAGAGGTAATAGAACACAATTGCAATCTGCAGAGGGATTCCAACCGTGTCAATGCGTCAACGGGAGGCTCTCATAGTTGAGCCAGAATCGCAGGTGGCTCGGGGTCACGATCAATCGCTAGGGGAAGTATGTCGCCTCCCTTCTCATACTCATCCCCCTCTCACTCTTCCTTGGACCACTCCGCTGGTTCGACGGAGGTGAGAAACGCAATCGCGACAGGTCACGGTGAGAATTCACGAAACGAAGGAGAAAGAGAACGTGGCAACGGAGAGTTTCACTCAGCTGGTCGCTCACTTCAAGAACGCGGTTCACAAGGCCACAGATGAGATCGTGGCAGCACATAAACTGCCCTCGGGAGACGTGATTCTTATCACGGTGTTCAGTACAGGTAGGCAAGAACTGAAGCAAAACGATGATTGAATGAAAGCGGCCTTCCCCTCGGCTCAGGTGCTTCGACGAACATATCAGGCAATGATTCATGACGTCTGCAGAACGTCGACGAAATTGAACACTTCTCAGGAGACCCAAGCAACGATTCAACGCCTCAACGAGAAAAATAGAAGAAGTGACCGATGAACGCAAACCGGCCGGCGAAAGACGGGCGAGAAAAGGCGTACTCGTCTTTGTTGATTGAATATGAAACACCTGATGAGGTTAATCAGGTGATTCAAAAGAGTTTCATCGAGAGATGCAAACTTCTACAAGGAGAAAGATGGGAAAAGGGATTGAACCTGACGCAGTGTTTCAACTGTTACGACTACGGACACTGAATAAGAAATTGCCCCAACTTCATCAAGTGCGATCACTGTGCCGACCCTCACGACACATGATCCCACGATGCGACAAAGAAGTAAGAAGTCAAGTGCGCGGTCTGCGGTGGTAAGCACACCGCCTGGGACCTCAAATGTCTCAGGAGGCAAAAAGAGAGGCAGAAGAATCAACAGAAAGTTCGTGCTAACCCGGCTCTTTACGCGATACCGATGAATGCAACGGGGCAGATCGTCTTCAAGAAGATGATTCAACCCGATGTGAAGAGCTTTAAGCTGGTAGTCTCCAATGCCGAGAAAAAGAAAAGAAAGACTGCAGAAGGCCTGAGCAACTGCACTCAGACGTCATCCAGGGTAGTGAGAAGAATGGGAAGACTCTCGACCATCGGCATAAGAGAGGTCGGGCAACAGTCCATCAGCATGCAACCCCCACAGAAACAGGCATCAGAATCTCTCTCTTTCTTCTCTTTCACCTTCTCATTCTCTTCCCCCCTCTCGTCTCTGTCTGCCCCCTCATCGAATGAGAAGAAAAGGTTAGAGACAATTCCTAACACGCCGTCGTGCTCTCAGGACTCTGAGGCGCGCAACACTCGAAGCAGCGAAGAGGAAGTCTTATGAGTGATACAACACTCTTAAAGATTTTATAGTACAATGTAAGGAAAGAATGCATCAAGGTTATGACTTCTTTACTGAAGAACGACGAAGTAAAGAATATCGACGTGCTCGCGATTCAAAAACCGTGATTCAACAAAAGAACAGCCTCCTTCTACAATCCCGATTTCAGCAGGTTTCATCTGCTTCACAAGATCGAGAAGAACACCCGCGCCTGTTTTTATGTTAATAAACGCCTTAAAGTAGACGACTGGGATGTTGAATTCTCAAGCGAAGATTGCTGCTCTCTACGGCTGCGCAAGAAGGAGAGACCGGACCTATGGATTCATAATATTTATAACCCCTTCCTCTCAAGCATTAACGATCCGTCTCCCCCTCAGTTTATTGACTCTCTGCAGAGTTCGTTGAACCTCGACGGTTCATTGAACCCGGATGATTCATTGAACATCGAGAAATCGAAATTATTGAACCAGCCAGATGAACATATTGTTCTGGGAGATTTCAGCCTTCATCATCCGAGCTGGAACAACCACGGGCGGTTCACCTATCACGCATTCTCCGACGCACTTCTCGAGTGAACGGCCAGACGTCAGCTAGAGCTAACTCTTCCCGCCGACTCGGTCACGTGGCGCGTCAGGGGCTTCGAAAGCGCCATCGCACCCGCGAAGACCTTCAGATGGAATCCGATCTTGTACTGTGGCAAGGGATTATTTACAGTGACGACAGCTATAGCCGCTAACCTAGGCTGCCACATGCTGTGCTGAGCACTACAGTAAGAAACCAGAATGTTGAATGTGCCTAGGGTCTGTGTTGTTGCCCAGCCAACAAGAGGTGCATCTGATGAACTCACCCTGTACAGCGGTCAAACTTTCACTGCATTGAAGTTATCTATGTAGAAGGAAAGAATGGTGAAGCGAAGGATGAGCTTAGTGAGGGGCACGGATATGTCTTTACTCTCTTGATATAGAAAGCTAGCCCTCACTTCCTGCTCATAGTTTGTTCTAGATCCGTCTGGGATTTGACAGCCTTGACATGTTTCATATTTCTATTGATAGATAAAATAGAAATACTCCATCAGCAGAGACCTTAATTAGCACATTTCTGAAACGAGCTCAAACAGCATTTGATATCACTCTCGCAGTATCAGACAGATGAACCAGCCTACTCTCTATTTATCGCTGTCCCACAAACAAGGAGAAAAGAAGTGAAAACTTCGTGAGAACGCATCATTACTCAGTTCAAAAGATGGCTTTGGCTGAAATCGGGTTCGTGAAGGGCAAACCATGGGAGCTAGTTTATTAGTTCTAGACTGAGTGACCTGATGAAGAGCTTGCAGAATTCCTGATGTTCAAATGAATAAGGGAAGAATCTTAGATTCTCTTTCTTTTGTTCCACGTTCGTTCGGCAATAGAAGCACACAAGCTAGAGGTTTTTTTTTTTACATACCAACTCAACCATGTGAACGGTTAGACTATTGGAGTGTGACTGAAGCCACCTGCAAAGGCTCTTCGAGCGGGAAACTAAGATAGACTCCTTGTTTCATATATGCTAGCTAGTGTTCTGTATTTACTGGTCCGCTTGATTAGCATTCATGCAAAGATGTCTGAAAATGTCAAAGCTGAAAATTCGTCGTTTTGCAAGAGATCCTTCCAAAGGCTCATTAGTCCACTCTTGATGGACTCTTTGACTTGCTGTATGAACTTGCACTTCTCCTGCTTATGATCAGCATCACGAACATGCCTCACTTTCTTCAGTAAATACTCATGATCTTCTCTTCTCCCCCTTCTTTCGGAAGCTCTCAACAATCTTCAACATCTTCTTTCTTCTCGCTGCCGCATCGACATTCTTACCTCTCATACTCATACCCATCTTCTCTTTTGCGTGGGTCAGCAACAGCCTCTTCAGTAGCAAATGACGCATTTGTATGCATACAAAAACACCACAATCGCTACTGTTCTTCTGCTGCGGCGAATTCATCAGATCCATAAACTTCAACTCTTTGCCTGTCAGTCGCTCAATTTTTCGCGTCGCTGTCTCGGCTTCTTGCCGATTGAACGAGTTCAGACTATCGTAGTGAAAGGATACGCGGTCAACGAGACTAACGAGGAGAAGTGTTCAGTGACTGTCGCCTTCAGCGACTTCTACCGTTCGGCAGTCGTTGATGGGGAGAAAGAAATGAGTTGTGAGGGAGAAGTCGGGGAGAGCATCTTTGAGAGTTAGGGGGTCCAAGGTTTTCATGAGCATGAAAGGACATGGATAGACGGAGAAGAACGATATGGGCGTGAGGGTAGTGAGAAAGATGTTCACGTTCGAGATATCTGCGAGACATGAATGCGCCATCTGGAAAGATGTCTAGAAGAAGGTGCAACATACTCTTTCCAGAATGCTATGTTCTGCGTCATATTTTAGCATCGTTTCCTCTGCTTTACATTCAAGCCATACGTTATCTGTTAATCAGTCATTCTTCAGCGTATCTGTATTCTCCTTCATCACTATCCTCATTTAGCCTTCATATCGTGCAGTATTCAGGATCATCAGGCGTACACACGCCGAACATCGTAGTCTATTGAAGATCAGCTTAGCCGCTGGTAGTTCTAGCCATCAACTTACAACTCAAATATGGGTCGTCCGGGCTTAGCTTCGATTCTCTGCGCATTAGCTAATTGGATTGATTGCAAGAGGACGCGACAACTGGACGCAACACGGTAGGCCTGAGAGCTTCTTCGTACCGAATCTCCAAAGACCCTGCTGACCCGCCCGTTGAAGGGATGAAACCCTGAGTCTCGCATCGTGCGAATGGTTTACCCCTCTTGGAGGAAGGATAGGCAGTCGTGGTTATCGACCAAAGATATTCCCCTTCAATGCTTCGCTCTGGGCAGCACGAAGAGCTACAGTGAGTGTCCCGCTGGTTAGGTAGCCCTTAGTCCGAAGGAGCGGCTGGCGACATACAGGTATGAGCTGATACCAGACGTCGGCTTAGATTCAGATTCTCTTGTCTTATAGGATAGAGTCGAATCGTCCGTAGTTATCACTCCGTACCCATATTTGGCTTAGATATGTAGCTAGATTATTCACCTCGAACAATCACGAAAGATTACATGCACTAGATGAAAAGGTGTCGGGATTCCGCCTGAGTGTCTGTAAGCTAGTTACAAGCTTGGCCTTCTTGTTCTTGAATTTCTTCAGCAGTGCCTTTTTGGCATCTTCCCTTTGTGGCTGGATTGGCGTTTCTGTTGTATGATCGGCAATAGGGAAGAGGTGCTGAGGCAGCAGCCGGATGGGAGTTTTGATGGCGGACTTGGGGGTATGGGGCATTCATTAGAGGTGTTGTTTACTTTCGCCTCTTTGCAGAGCAACTTGATAAATTGGACCTGCAAAAGGGGTATCTCAGAGGATGAACCACCCAACACCGCGCAGAATAAGCCAACCCATCTTACCAAGATCCACGATTTGCAGTCCCCTGTCTTCTCCCCTCGCCCCGAAGAATTCTATCTTTAAGAAGGCGGCTGGACAGGCGGTTGTGGTGGCTAAATTGCTTCAACCTGGTGGGGAACTTTGAAAGTCCTCTCTCGATAGCCTTGAGTGCCACTTCTTATTTTGTGCTCTCGCAGTGGCCAGAGCTACGATCACGGACTTGATAAGATTTTTTACCGGTCTTGGAGCCGCCTCTATCATCAGGGAATTTTGGCGATGACTCGGATATATAGAATGAGAATTTTGACTGGGTTTTTGCAGTTGATGAACGAGTAACAGAGCGCAGAAACGACCCTTTGACGAGGTGTACAATCTTTACATCATGGCTTTCCGCTCGCGGCGGCGACGAACAGAGCCACATCTCCTCTCCCTTTATAATCCGGCAACGGCCTGCTAGTACACCTGCTCGCTCCTAGATAGACTCCTAACAGCTTCAACCATAATATCAATATGCCCCCATATGACCTTGTTCTCTGTTGGAATTTCAGGTGTGATTTGGTTGGTAATCTCCGCATCCATCCGGCGCCGCATTTGATTATTTATTCCGGCCGGCTTGGCGCTAGGGGTATTTATCCTTCCTTCCACTTCTTCTTCCCTACTAGATAGCAACAACCAGATTTTCCAACATTCTCCGACAGGTTATGAGCCCGGTGTTGGAATTGTTGAAATGAGATGCTAAGGCCTATTTGGGACTAGTTTGAGACTAGTAGGATCATGTGATCCCCCTGTACTTAGGCGAATCTTTCGCTTCATACCTTAGAACGAACACACTTACATACATCTATCGCTGCTTCAACAGGTTATGAGCCCGGAAGGGTTGACTGCACATGATGCTTAGCAGTGTGTTTGTGTCCGTCTGACGACTACGATAAGTCGAGTCCATAAAGCCCCTGCGCGGTAGGGCCACAGAGACCAGCTGGGACAGCTGCGCCGAAGTCCTTTTCTCTAAGGCATGTTCTATAGAAATAGACCACGAGACGGCGCTATTTGATGTAGAACTTGAAAGTCCTCAGCGAGGCATGGCCTGAGATTCTATAGGGATAAATTGTGTTATCCGGTCTGGAATTGGCTTGCTCAGGAGGCAAACGGAAGCCCTCGGAACGAAGAGGCAAATGGTCAAGGCGTGCAGAGGGAGATAATCGTGGCACACCTTGCCCTCATTGTGAACGGACCGGTCTCACAAGAGGGAGCTGGCTGATTGTTGAACCGGCTGGTCCCACAAGAGAGGAAGCTGGCTGATTGTTGAATCGGCTGGTCCCACAAGAGAGGAAGCTGCCTGGTTGTTGAACCGGCTGATCTCACAAGAAGGGAGCTGGCAACCAGCTGGTTGAAGAGGGAGCTGGCTGGTTGTTGAACCGGCTGGTTCTACAAGAGAGGGAGCTGGCTGGTTGGTGAACCGGCCTTAAAAACAGAGCCTGAGAGAGCCTTCGAGCAGAGGGAGCTTGTTGGCCTGAGGGAGCCTTTCAAGCAGAGGAAGCTTAGGGAGTCAGAGAGGTCTTCTGAATAGCTTCAGATGTTTCGCGTCAACGAGGTCTGGTCTACGATAGATAGGCCTGCGCAAGAGGGAGTGTTGAAATGAGATGCTTAGGTATTTGGGACTAGTTTGAGACTAGTATGATCATGTGATCCCCCTGTATTTAGGCGAATTTTTCGCTTGATAGAATGTCATCTATCGCTGCTTCGACAGGAATTGAGAGTTATTTGAGACCCGACCCGACATTCCGCCTCCCGTGGGCCCTTGCTGGCGCCGCTTGCTCCTTCCCGGGTCCAGCCCCTTCGCCCCACCACTATGGGCTTGTGTTCAGGCGGAGGTGAGGACTTCAGCTAGCTGTTGGGAGGATATAGTGTTAAATGTCACCGGTGATTGAAAGGTCTGTTGGAAGTGGAGTGGCTGTGGCTTAGGGTTCGGGCGTGAATCAAATTCATTGCGGGAGTTCCGAATCGCCCAGCAATGTCGCCGGAGCGGATAACTGGAGGTTGACCTTGGCGGAGAGGCAACTGCTATTTCGGGCAGAACGGGCACGGTATTCTTGGTATACGAGGACACGAGGGTAGAGAGGCATGTAGATATATTGACTGAACTATCTAATAGGTAGGACATACGGATGAAGGAAGAAGTGGGAGGAAGGATAAATACCCCTAGCGCCCGCTTCGGCCGGAGCGGAAATAACTAATCACCGGGATACGTATGTGCATACATACCAACAGGTATCAATCCAGACGCATTACATGTTCATTGATGGCAAACCATTAATCACGGGAAAAGGAATCATTCGAAGACCATGTAGCTCATAAAGATAATTGGGAAGCTCACTGCAAGATTTCGATAAGGGCACAAGCTCGTTGGTATATCTCGATCCGGTCTTGCTGACTGGTGTGGGACAATGTACTCGTATGCACGGGGTTTCCGCGCAAACTGGGTTTCCGCGCACTCTAACCTAGAAAGGTTAGCAACCGATAGTATCGGGTTTAGCGTGCTCAAAATGGCACTAATATACGTACTTGTAGATAGTTTTAGTTAGCGTGCGCGGAAACCCAGTTTGCGCGGAAACCCCATGCATACGAGTATGTAGGTCGACCGAATCCCAAAGAGTAGTCGGGCTGTGGACGAATTTGAAGAAGAGGGAAAGAGAATGCGCTGTTCCAGCTTTACACGCATTGTGGACTTCGAGTACTCACCTTCATCCTTTAATACCACCCATTGTTCTTGATGTTTGACTTTGCTTGACCCGCGCGGGCCAGATGGAAAAGTCTTGGCAAGATGCCCGGTGCTAAATTAGCGCCCAACCTGACCCTGCGGCAAGCTCGAGCCACCGCTGGCCCTTTGACCCTTCTGGGGCAGACTTTTCACGATCTACATTGACAAAGTTGCCAGGGCAGAGGTCAGGACTCTAAGATAGCGAAAAATTACGTCCCATCCAGATCAAGCTGGCCGCATGAACCATGCCTCTCACACTGGATTGGAACGATCAGTGGATCGGAAGGTGGAAAATAAGCGGCGACAAGTTTACTAGATCCCCTGCAGCAGGATTGGGTAGCGGACGGCTAAAACACGGAGAATCCGGTTCATGCCATTGGCAGCTACATAAAGATGATTTAATTAGTGAAGATAAAAAGGAAGATACAGGTAGTGTGTCAAGCAAAACAAAGAAAAACAGCAAGCTCGGCGACAACGACGATTAGATACAAAGAAAAAGTATCGATCGACAGAATGGCATCGATCGCCGGAAGCATGTGCAAAGCCTTCAAAGAGGCCGAGCTTCCTTTGGAGAGCGTCTGGTCCTACCTAAGTGGCGAAGATCGAAGCAAATCACAGCTAGTGTGCGTAACCCACTAGCAGGTGCAACAAAACCCCCTTGAATGTTTCGGTTCCCACTTCATTCTTCAAGCCTAATCGTTGCGGGATGCTGTTGCTGAATGCGGATGATGATTGGCTACGGGACAGGGTCTCCAATCTCCATGATAAATTGAGCCCCTTACTGAAACGCGGAGGGTTTTCATCCTATGCATCGATGGCGGTATGGATCTGGTGGCCATTGTGAAGCCCACTGTCCAGGATCGGTTCTCCCGGGACAGACGAGTGCGTCGCCAACCTTTTGAAACCCTTCCCTCATGCGTTCTTATATTGAGGAGTCCGGACATAGAGTTAAAGTTTTTCAGATTCCCAATCTTTTCACCGACTCTTGGTAACACCTGCAATGTCGATATCTTCAAGTAATACCACACATTGCAGAGGGCGGTTCGCCTCAGTAAGTGTTGTCTTTAAACCGAATCTGCCGGCAATAGCCCAAGCCGAAGCGGACTTGCTAGTACCTGGTGGTCCATGACCCAAGCGATTTGCGTACCTTTACTTTGTGCTATGTGGCAAATACACGTCGATCTACTATGACGCAAAGAGTTTATCGAGCTCATGATGCCCTTGCGCCGCCAATTCAGGATCATCCGCAACGATCTGACGTTTCTCGTTCCCTGGTTCTTTGGGTGGTTTGCCAGCCTCAGGTGGCCCCCGGAACTAATCGGACAGAGTGACTTTCTTTCCTTGGAGTGGATGGTTAGGGTTATTACGCGGCGAAGTGCCCCTTACCGGGTGAGTTTAGCCAGAGTATAGATTCATCAAATTTGTTTCACTAACTAATTACTGCCATTCTCCCGTCCCATTGAAGTTGACAGACAGTAATCCCATAGCTCAGGATCGAAATCATCAGGTGCGACTGAGGTTTCACAGCTGGCCCCCGTCGGCGCAGTGACCGGACCTACTTGCTCGTCTATGTCACTATCTCCTGCGTTTCCTTTCGCTGGTATGGCCGCTTGGCATGTATCTTGGGTGATCTCTTTACAGCAAGCCATATCAACACGTCCTGTCTAGAAATAAATCAGCTGTTGTTATAAGCGCAATGAGAAGGCAGTGATTCTTACGATCTCCAACATCCGACCCTGATCGGCTAGCGATATCTCATTGACATTGTCTGCCTTCATCCGCCTCCAATACGAGGTGAGGGCGTTTTTGGTGCGTCTTGGCCGCTTGATAAGATGACAGATGCCATTGAAAACGGTATGCTTCTTCGCCCAGCTTGTTCCCTTGAGCGTTTCGTGGGTGCAGACATAAAAGATCAGATACTGGTCATCTGGGTCCCACCTCTTGATCGACATTCTGGAATATTTGAGTCGGTGCAAAGAGTCAAAGAATCAACAACGTCTGAAATGTCAACAGGCGTCTTGACAAATGAAGATTACCATACGAAACATTTCATCATATCATTTACCGTGACATGTCACGCTAGCTGCCACATTTTTCTCTGGTCGTTGGTCGTCGCTTCAGATCACAGAACCTTCTTCGTGACAATAACGTCTTGTAGCCATCCCCTATTCAATCATTTCACGACGCTGCACTTACCTGCACGCAATTCTCCCGAACCGTTTACCTACATTTCAGTATCAGTGAAGAACTGACTGGGTATTACAAATCCAGCGAAAGAGTGCATTTTGTCCGTTAGGCGCGTGACGACGCTGACGGCCGATTCGTGGGCCATGGCGGAGCAGATGGCGAGGAGTGGAATGTGCGGGGTGTGGAGGAGGTTGGCGTCCTGGAACGCCCATTCCTTTGTATGCGGCGAGATTGCGGTGGATAATACGGGTTCACCGGAACGAGTGATGCGATCACGAGCGTTGGCGCCGATAGTCATAAAATTGAAGAGGGCTTTGCGGGCGTAGAAGTCGCGGCCGCTGGCTGCTTTACAAAGGAGATTTCGGACCGAGTAAAGTGAATTTCTTCACTTTGACATTCCGAGCACTGTGCAGAAATCACATTGCCACTTTCTTTAGATTCCCCATGTCCGTACCAGTTCTAAGGGTACGCCGGACGGCAAAGGCGTCAGAGCCCCGATGCTGCCGGGCGTCGGCCAATTGCTCAGCTAGTGCCCAGCTGCTCCGGAGACGTCCCCCCACGGCCCAACGCACCCAACCATTAGAGCCAATCCTTTAATAATTAGAACTGTGATGGCCAGGTCTACTAGGGGGGTACACTCGACCGCGTCAATTACTGCCGCAGCATCATTCTTGACCCGTCTCACCTGCTGATTGGGCGGTTGACGGAGATTGACATCGATGGGGATTGGGGTCGTCGAGCCACCTCAGATTATAGCTAGAGATAGCAATATTGCACGATAACTTCACAATACATAAGCATGGTGATAGGAAGTTTGTCCAAACAGAGCGATACGCAACAATGCGCATATGCCGTTTACGGCGGCAACACCCAGAAAGAGCTTGACTCGCGTCTGCTATTACCCCTACCATCACCCAACAGTACCACCGTCATCGGTTACACTGACCTTCCAGCTGGGCGAAGTGTAGGGGTTGGTTTTCGGCAACTGTATTCACTGTAAGTCGTTTCCCAACTTAATGGGTTGTGCTACTACTTGGGAAGGAACGGGAAGGGCTTGGATATATTGAACGGATTCGTAATTTGGATGAATGCCGAGCCTTCAAACCTTGGTCACCCTCTGCCAAGAGGTTCTTTCTATAAGGAGTAGTTTTCCACAGAGCTCCATGCTAGTCCACCAGCAAGCGTACTATTCTTCACTAAATATTTTCTAATAAAGGTGAACGAGTCGCTTGAAAACGAAAGAACACTAGGACATGTTGGCCTTAATGTTAGGGTACTTGCTCAGTGGGTAATTTAGCAAATTTGGGCTTTGATCCAATTTGCCAAGTTGCTTCGTAAGAGACTCGATAAGACTCTCATTGCCCTTCTTGTCCGCACTAGCTTCCCAGAAAAACCCGCCTCCGAGACCACTATTTCTGATATACTCAGCCTTTTTCTTGACGACGTCGACAGTATCATACGAGATAAATTGTCGTGTGACGTTGTCATAGCTGTACGTAGCGCCAGTCTGATTGTCGTACTGAACAATAGCGTTAGTTTTGGGAAGCACTTTATAGTCCCAGATGCCGTGGTCCCAGCTGCCAATAGCAGAACTGGAACTCACGTCGAACGATTTACCGAGGCCGGCCGTACTATTGAAGGTATGGCCATAGATTGGCATGCCGATTTGAATCTTCGATGCATTCACGCCGGCCGCTATGTAATCTTGGATGGCTTTGTCTGTTGAGAAGGGAGTGGCCCTTGGGTCTGACTGACTGGGGTAGAGATTAGCTTGATGACCCGTGAATGATGAAAATGACCCAGCGTAATCGTATGCCATGAGATTCCACTGATCGAGGAGTTGATCCATTTTCTGAAGTTGCAACTTATTATAGTGATCAGGCCCTGCAGGACTTGCGATACTTAGAAGAAAATGATAATTAAGATTCTGCTCTGAAGAGTATGTGTCAAGAGTATGACGGACGGCCTGCAAAAGCGAAACCAAGTTTATGGCATCTTCCGAGTCAGGATATTCCCAGTCAATATCGAGGCCGTCGAAGCCACAATCTTGCACGAATTGAAGAGCACTACTGGCAAATTTAGCTCGTCCTTCAGGCGTGGCAACCGCGGAGGAGAAACTCTGACTATAAGCCCATCCGCCAATGCTGAGTAACGTTTTCATTTGTCGATTGCTCTTCTTGAGAAGATAAAGTTGTTTGACGCAGCCAAGGGCATTTCTGGGGTCATTATTAGAGTCGCCAGTAAAGGTTTTTTGAATGTCTTCCCAGTAATTGGGCATGGTCCTGAATGTATCTATGTTAAACAGTTTTCTTTTCTAACCAGCAGCGAGATAAATGTACACTTCACCAGTAGTATCATCAACTTTTGCAAAAGCGTAGTAAACGTGTGACAATTGACTCGCCGGCAAGTCCTGAGGGTGGAAATTGCGGGCGTCTACAGCCCTATTCAACATACATTATTAGAAAGGACGTTTCGAATAACAACCAAGCAATGACGCTTACCAACTTGGGAAATACGCCGCCGTTTTGTAATCCGCCGCTGGGATCGTAGATACTGAGAGCGAAAGACGAGCGAGGAAAAACATAATCCATAGCTTTAACTTCAGGCTCAACATGGTAAGAATGTAGTAGATGTGTGATCTACGGGTGGACAATGTAACATATATATAGATTTACAAATGCATAAGCGCTGATGATCGAATAATAATAATAGGAAAGCAACAAGCACCACTAACGGCATGAATCATGCCTCACTCAGGGGAGCTACAGTATGCAGCATTTTCAGATGTCCCCAATATATATTAGCACATCTACAAAGATCTCTCCGCGGTCAAGTCGCAAATTGTAGGGGAGAAACACAAACCTTGTTCTACACGGATTTCCAATGCCGCGTTGATAGACCTGGCCATTGCTGCAGCCTTTTACAACTTCATTGTCAAGGTAGGCGGCAGAAGGGGCGTTGCCATCAATGCGAGAACCTGAACGATTATCGTGGGTTGGTTAGGTAGTAATCTCCGCTCCGAGCCCTATAGGGCTGGCGCTAGTTGGCTCGGAGCTTCATACTATACATATACATGCACACATCTGACCCTCATACTCTAACATATCAATCTCTAGTGATATATTAAGTACGTGCTGCGGAGATTATTAAATTGTCTAGTCTGCCAGCGAAATGGTTACACGTTCATTGATTACAGTCTCTTCAATGATGCTTAATGACCTTCTCAACGCTGACTATAAGCGGGCACTATCCTTTATATATTGGTATTGTAACCGACCTATAATACATAGACAACTACATGCAGACCCCTAAGATTTACGCATACAGTTGGCTGGCCTTATTAACGATGATTATTATCGACCGTCGAGTGCTTTGGATTCATCATCGTTTGTTTCGGCTCCGCAAAGTTTTACACCGGCTTCATTTCTTCACCCCTTTTGTTGAGCGAAATTTCG
>JAABUH010002303.1_pt1 | contig 18655 bp, 17 predicted proteins | sample 5559121 | NCBI WGS metagenome assembly JAABUH01 (sample SAMN10711871, study PRJNA513364) | rock metagenome | isolation source: Antarctica rocks | place: Antarctica: Victoria Land, Battleship Promontory nord | collected 2015-12-28
TCATCGAAGTGGGCGGCGTACTCCTCCAAGGGGCCGGGCGCGGGGGGGCAGGCGATGCGTTGAGTCATGACGGTGATGGAACCTCCTCCTGTAGTGTACCTCCCCTTTTAACAAAGTACCGACTAGCACTCAGTCGCCCTCGATATCGGGGCCGCCATGCTGCCCGAGGCCGGCGATAAACCGGGTAAGCAAGGCATCCACGCCTATCAGGACGTCGTCTCCTACCAGGCCTATGCGTGTCGTGGAGCGCGCCATAGAGAGCGAGCATGGCCTTGCCAAATATATCCTCGTGATATATCATGCTAATATATCTTGTTGATATAAAAAGCCTGAGAGGGAGGCGCGATGTACGAGTTGTTCGTGCTCAGCGAGCTGATGGAGCAGCCGCTGCACGGCTACGTCCTGCAGTCCATTATCGGCAACGCCATCGGACCCACGCGGCATATGAGTTGGGGCGCGCTGTATCCGCTCATGCGGCGGCTGGAGGACGAGGGCTATATCGAGCCGTACGACGGGGCTGGCGACAGCGGAGAAGCGGTGGAAAAGGGGGGGCGACAGCGCAAGGTCTATTGTATCACCGAGGCCGGTCGAGACCGATTCTACGCGTTGATGCTGGAGCCCGGCGCGTACGACGCGGACTATTCCGACCTATTCAGCATCAAGCTGGCTAGCTTCAGTCAGATTACTCCCGCCCAGCGGCGCGCCATCCTGGAGCACTACCGCGGCTACCTGCGGTTCACGTCGGACTACTTGCGGACGGCGCGCCAGGGTATCCCCAGTAATCCGCACATCCCCGAGCGGGAGCGCCCGTACATCGTGCGCACGATCGACCACCGCCTGCATGTGACGGGGGCCGATATGGGGTGGATCGACGGTGAGATCGCCAGATTGGACGGGCTTCCACCAGGGGACGACCTGGCGCTTCACACGCGGCTCGGCGCGGGCGCCCGGGACATCGCCCTCCGATAGAGGGTGTATAGCTGAGCGCGCATCACGTCGGGACCGCTGCGCGTCGTTCGACTATTTAGAACAACGGCGGCATTTTTGTAAAGAAAAGAGACGACGATGACTATCCTTGTAACTGGAGCGAGTGGCCATGTCGGCCACGCCGTCCTCGAACAGCTTCTCGCAGCGGGCGCCGATGTCCGCGCGTCCAGCCGCGACCCGCGCGCCGCCCATCTGCCCACGGGCGTGCCCGTTGTGGCCGCCGATCTCACCCGCCCCGAGACGCTCCCCGCGGCGCTCGACGGCGTGGCGCGCGTCTTCCTCTATGCCCAGCCCGAGGGCATCGACGGCTTCGTCCAGGCAGCCCGAGCCGCGGGGGTGGAGCAGGTCGTGTTTCTCTCCTCCTCCTCCGTCGTCGAGCCAGGGGCCGCGACCGACCCCATCGCGCAGCGCCATCGGGCGGTCGAGCAGGCACTGGAGCGGTCTGGGCTTGCGTGGACGTTCGTGCGTCCCGGCGCGTTCGCGACCAACGCGCTGAGTTGGGCGCGCCCGATCCGCGCCGAGGGCGTGGTGCGCCTCCCCTACCCGCGCGCGGAGAGCGCTCCGATCCACGAGGCCGACATCGCCGCCGTGGCCGTCGCCGCCCTGACCGGCGAGACGCTCCGCGACGCGGCGCCCGTCCTTACAGGGCCGGAGTCGCTTACCCGGGAGCGACAGGTCACGCTCATCGGCGCGGCGATCGGGCGCGACGTCCGGTGCGTGGAACTGACGCCCGCCCAAGCCCGCGAGGGGATGGCCGCGTCCATGCCGCCGCCGTTTGTCGACGGGCTGCTGCGCATGTGGGCCGCGACCGACGGCGTGCCGGCTACCATCAGCGACGCCGTCGCGCAGATTACCGGCCACCCGGGGCGGAGCTTTGCCATGTGGGCGCGCGACCATGCCGCTGATTTCCGCCCATAACCACCCTGCCACTCCAGAGTGGTGGTTTGACGACATGTCGATCACGAGAAAGGAGCGCCGTTAGATGAGCATCGCCGCCGGCCGGAACCTCCAGGGGCCGGACACGCCCCGCTACGCCAACCCGGACCCGGTCGCGCCGGGCACGCGGATCGGCCACGTCCACCTCCGCACGGCAGATATCGACCGCGTCCGCGCCTTCTACGTCGATGTCCTCGGCTTCGACGTCGTCATGGAGGGGCGCGGCGCCCTCGGCTGGGGGGCGGACGCGGGCCGGCGCGGCGATTTCCTCTTCCTCGCGGCCGGCGGGTATCACCATCAGCTCGGCTTCAACACCTGGCACTCCGCCGGGGGGCCGCCGCAGCCGGAGGGCGTGGCCGGGCTGCAGCACGTCGCCGTCCTGTACCCCACCCGCGCCGATCTCGCGGACGCCCTGCGCCGCCTCCGTGCGGCCGGCTGGCCCCTCCACCACGCCTTCGACCACGGCACGCACGAGGCGCTCTACGTCCGTGACCCGGACGACAACGAGCTCGAGCTCTACTGGGATCGCCCCGGTGAGCGCTGGCCACGCGATGCGGCGGGCCATATCCAGATGATGGGCGGCCCGCTCGACCTGGACGATCTGCTCGGGGAGCTGGCGTAGCCGGCGCGCCCCGTGTGGCGCGGCAGCCGGTGCCCGGACGCACGGCGTGAAGGGCGGGCGGGTCGAGTGACCCGCCCGCCTCTCCTTGTGTCCCGCACACAGGCCCGCCGGACACCACGCACGGGCAATCCTGTCATGGGTACCCAACATATCCGTGGAGGATCGGGTGTTGCTCGCGCTGGGCTCGCACTGTCTCCGCCAGCCCTAGTCTGATTTAGGCATCGTGTGAGCGGAGCGCCGCCGCGACGACGGCGAGGGTGTCGTCCAGGGCGGACCACTGGGCGAAGTCCCACATCTCCATACCGCCAAGCGCATCCTCGTCTTGCGCCGCCGTGGTGTTTTCCTCGAGGATGCGCAGCAGCCGCACGGCCATGTCGCCCAGGTAGCGCCGCGGCAAGTAGAACGCGACATGGTCCTGGCGCAGGAGGTGCGCGCCGCCCGCCTCTCGATAGACCCTCAGGAAACGCGCGAAGCTCTCCCCGGCATCGTCGCCGAGGGCGGCCTGCAAGTCGTGCTCCGGCGGCGCCACGGTCGCGTCGTCCCAGTCGAGCACAGAGAGCTTCCCACCGTCGTCGACGAGCAGGTTGTCGGGGCCGATGTCGGTGTGGCAGAGCACGAAAGGCCCTGGCGACGCGCGGACAGCCTGTTGCAGGCCGCGCAGCCGCGCGAACTGGTCCAAGATCTCGTCGCGGCGCGGCAGCGTCAGATGGCGCAGGGCGCGCAGGCCCGGCCGCGCCCGCGGCCCGATGCGCTCGATCTCTACCAGACCTTCGAGCAGGGCGCCCTCGAAAGTGATGGCGAAGGTCTCGCGCGGAGGCAGTACGCCGTCCAAGGCGGGCGTGGCGCGGTGGATCGCCGCGACGGTCCGGGCGAGCTCATCGCGCAGGGCGGCGGGCCACGCGGGCCAGGGGGGCGGCGCGTGGCCCGGAAGGAAGGGGAAGACGGCGAAGGGGTCCCCGGCGAGAATCGCCCACAGGGCGCCATCGCGCGTCGCGAGCGGATAGGGCACGCGCGGGAGGAGACCACGCTCGTGGAGGGCACGGGTCAGCGGCAAGACGACGTCCGGGCGGGCGGGGCTGGAGCGGCCGGCGCGCGTCCCCGGCCATAGCTTCAGAAAGTACCGCGCCCCGCCCGCGCATAGCACCGTGTAGCAGGCCGCCGCGTAGCCCACGGGCACGAACGCGAGGCCCTCGACGGGGAGCCCATACAGATCGCAGACCGTTTCGATCAGGCGCGCGCGGTCGATCGAGGGCTCGTGCCTCATAGGCGGCGTCGCGGCCCGACGCGCCCAGGGGGACCAACGGACCCGTTGGCCGTTGGGTCCAACGCCAGGGTCTGTGCATTGTCGGGGGGCCGAGCCGGTGTGCCCACACGCCTCGTGGTTGGCGGGGGTCTGGGGGGAGGCATCTCCCGGGGTTCCCCCGGAGGCGCGCTGGGCCCTCGGCCGCAGCCGAGGGATCAGTCAGCCATGGGCGGAGGGGGCGAGAAGGGGCTTGGGCAACTTTTCACAGACCCTGGGTCCAACGCAGCGCGGGTGGCATAGTACAATGATGTGCGAGACACTACGTGTACGACGTGCGTAAGCAGAAGGAGACCTATACGTGAAGGTGACCGAACTAAAGGGGCGTGCGGTGGTCACGCTCTCCGACGCGGCGAAGGTGGGGCAAATCGACGACGTGCTCTTCGATGCAGAGTACCGCGAGGTGTTGGGCTTCCGCATCAAGAAGGGCGCGTTCGGCAAGCCCGACGCGGTCTTGCGCCAGAACGTGACCGCGGTGGGCGCCGACGCGGTGACCGTGCCGAGCCCCGACGTCATCAATACCGAGGATCGCTTCGAGGTCCTCATCGGCGCGCCGTCGTACAGCGGGGCCAAAGGCAAGGCCAGGGTCGTCACCGAGGGCGGGACGCTGCTGGGACTCATCGACGAGATGGAACTCGACGATACGGCGCATGTCGTCACCGTCTACATCCTCTCGGCGCCGCTCTGGGACCGCATCCGTCATAACGAGCCGCGCATCCCCGCCGAGCAGGTTCTGCGCATGGGCGAGGGTGGCATCATGATCGTGCCGAACAGCGTGGCGGAAAACCTGAAGCCAGAATAACTACTCCTCGCCGAAGGCGGCGGCGACGACGCCGGCCATGCGCCGGAGGTCGTGCGTAGACTCGACGCGCCGGGCGGTGCCGGTGTAAGAGCGCATCACCAGCGACTGAGTCAGGGCGTGGGGCGGGCGGTTGCGCACGCCGCGCAGTAATTCGCCGTCGGTGATGCCGGTCATGGCCATGTAGATCTGGTCACCACCGCCGCAGAGATCGGTCGCCGCGAAGACGCGCTCGACGTCGAGCCCCTCGCGTTCGGCCTGTGCGCGCTGCTCGTCGTCCGCGCACCATAGGCGCGCCTGCATGTCGCCCCCCAGGCAAAGCACGGCGCAGGCCGTCAGGGCCGCCTCGGGGGCGCCGCCGATACCGAGCAGCACGTCGACGCCGTTCTCCTCGGCCAGCGCCACGAGCACCGCCGCGGCAAGGTCTCCGTCGGGGATGAGCTTGACCTGCGCGCCGGCGGCGCGCACCTGCGCCACCAGCTCCTCGTGGCGCGGCCGCTCCAGCATCGCCACGGTGACGCCCCCGACCGGCCGGTTCAAACGCGCGGCGACAGCGCGCAGGTTGTCCCCGACGGGCGCAGCCATGTCGATTGCCCCGGCCGCGGCCGCGCCGACGACGATGCGCTCCATGTAGGGCACGTGCGTGCGGAAGAGGGTGTTGCGGGGCGCGAGCGCCACCGCGCAGATGGCGCCGGGGGCGCCGGCCGCGACGAGGCCGCTGCCGTCGATCGGGTCGACGGCCACGTCCATGCGCGGCTCGTCGGCGGCGCCGAGGCGCTCCCCGAGGTAGAGGCGCTCCTTGCCCCGCCGGTCGTCCTCACCGACAACGATCACGCCGTCGATGGGGAGCGAGGAGAGGGTCGCGCGCACCGCGTCGACGGCCATGCGGTCGGCCAGGTCGGCGTCGCCTTTACCGGCCGCGCGCGCGGCGGCGAGGGCGCCGGCCTCGGTCACGCGCATGAGCTCCAGCGCCAGGTTGCGGTCGATCGGCGGTGTCTCGCTGCTCATATATGTCGATCCTTTCTATTCATTGCTCGTCGCCCCGATTGTAGCGCACTCTGGACCGTTGTGGATAAAGTACACCCCGGCGCGCACAAGGGGTTGACAAAGATAGAACAAATGTCCTATTATCGACAGTGCAATGATCAGCAGCGCCATCGAGGAGCGAAACATGGCCGTCGCCCGCATCGAACAAGGATATGCCCGCCGCTACAGCCCTCCCGTCGCCCGCCATATCCCCCTGCAGCGTCCAGCCTTCCCCGCCCGTCGCGCCATCGTGGTAGGATTGGTCGCGGTGGGCGCGATCCTGCAGCACGCCATCGTTTCGCTGCCGCTCGAGCCTCAGCCGGTCCGCCCCGTCGTGTCGTCGTTGGTAGGCGCGCCCTTGTCGGCGGCGACGCCCGCGGCCCCGGCCCCGGCCCCGGCCGTGGCGGCGGCCAACACGAGGGGCGTGATCGCCCGCCCTGCCACCGGTGGCGCGGCTCGCCACGCCACCGTGGCGGTGGCGACGGGCGCCACGGCGGCGCTGGAGAAGCTGGCGCCGCGACCCGCGAGCGGGTCCGCTACGGGCGTGGCGCTGCCGCCGGTCGGAGCGTTCGGGGACGCGCATCGGGTGGCCATGGCCGCGAACCCCGAGGGCGCCATCATGCACACGCCCAGCGTCTCGGTCGCGGCCATCCGCGCGGCGCTACAAGCGGCGAGCTCGCCCGTCCTCGACGCGACCTACGCCGACCACAAGGACGCGGCCGAGTACATCTGGGACTCCGGCCGTGTGGTCGGGGTCGATCCCGCGGTGGTGATGGGCATGTTCCACCATGAGAGCCTCTTCGGGACGCGCGGCATGGCCCGGCAAACCCTCTCGGTCGGCAACATCCGCCCGCTGGCCGGGCAGCCGCAGATCAACGGCTACCGCCTGTACGCCTCCTGGCAACAAGGCATCGACGATTGCTACCGCCTGCTGCGCTCCTACGTCCGCAACGGCGTCGCCACCGTGTCCCAGGCCATCCCGGTGTGGGCTCCTCCCAGCGACAACAACGACGACAGCGCCTATATCGCGTCCGTCCTCGGCGCCATGGGCGCGCTCAACGCGGCCAGCGCGACAAAGTAGCGCATCAGTGTTCCAGTGTCTGCATTGTGGAGCCGAGCGGTCGGAAGAATGACCGAATGACCTGTTGATGAGGCCTGATGCGGCCGGCGCTAGTCGACCCACACGGAAACAAGGAACGCGAAGGGCGGGCGGTCGAGGTTCGACCGCCCGCCCTTCGCGTTCCCCGCCCCCGGGCGCCGGGCGCCCTAGCGACCGAGAAACTGCTTGGCCGCGAGCGCGGCGATGCCGGCCACCGCCGCCTTGGCCATCGGGTTGCCCAATACCCCGCCGGGGCTCAGGATCTGGTGGAGCATGTCGGGGTTCTGCTGCTGCATGCGCCCCACCGTCTGCCCCAAATAGTTAGGGTCCTGGTAGCGGTCGTCGACGCCGTCTTGGTTAGCGTCCGGAAACGGCGCCGGGTAGCCCTGCTGCTGCGCTTGCTGCTGCATGTACTGCCCGAGCTGCATGCGCTCCTGCGGCGACATGCGCTCGAACGACTGCTGCGCCGCCTGCTGGTATTGTTGAGGCGACAGGTTCGGCGCGACCTGCTGGTAGCGGTTCATGACCTCCTGGTCGGAGTAGCCCTCCGAGGGATGTCCCTGGTCGTAGCGGTTCACGAAGCCCTGGTAGTCTTGCTGCTGCTGGCCCCCGCCGAGGATGTTTTGCAGAATATTCATTGTTTCTTACCTCCCTACCGTATCGTTTTACAGTACCGAGGTGCAACAATCGTGCCTACGCGGCGCGTCGGCGACACCATCCATGCTACAGGCCCTCGATGAGAGGGCGATGAGAGCGATGCCCCTACTCGTCCTCGACGAGCGCCGGCTCGAGTTGGGCCATGTCGCGCTCGATCTTGTCGACGAGCTCGCGCTCCGTGGCGAAAGAAAGCACACCGCGCGCGTGGGCCTGGCGCACGGCCTGGCGCTCCACGTGCAGCAGCCGGCGCATCGCCTCGACCTCGTGCTCGCGCTCCGGCGCCGTCCCCTCGGAGAGGCTTGCCAGCCGTGCGCGCAGGTCGCGCCGCCGCTCTCCGTACTCTCGCGCGAGCCGCTCGCCCAACTCGCGGTCCAGCAGGTCGGACCTGCGCAAGGTCTCGAGTTCCCGCATGGCCGCCTCTGTCGCCCGTAGTTCGCCCACTGCGAACTCGTAGTCGTGCCGCGATGTTTCGGAGCCGAGCAGGCCGAGGCGATCCATGACGGTGCGGATGGTCAGGCCCTGCGCCAGCAGCGTGAAAAGCACGACCCCGAAGGTGAGCGCCAGCAGCAGGTCGCGCCCCGGCAAGCTCCCGGGCAGGCTGAGACCCGCCGCCAGCGCGACGGCCCCGCGCAGGCCCGCCCAGGTCAGCACGGTGCGCCAGCCGCGCGGCAACGGCCGGTCGATGTGCGCGAGCAGCTGGGCCACGCCCCAGGCCACGGCCGCGCGCACCACCGTGACGGCGACGATGGCCACGACGAGCGCCCACAGCACGCCGCCGAGGTCGAGACGCCCCACGGTGGCGCTCCCGACCGTGCGCAAGCCCAGGCCCACGAGCAGGAACAGCAAGGAGTTGGCCAGAAAATCTAAGAATTGCCACGTGGCCTGCGCCTGCAGGCGCGTCGTCGGCGACATAACGTCGCGCCCGCGCGCGCCCAGCGCCAGCCCGGCCGTGACCGTTTCCAGCGCCCCCGACACGTGAAGCCGGTCGGCCAGCAGGAATCCACCGTAGGCCATGATCAGCGTAATGGTCGTCTCCAGCAGCGCGTCGTCGATGCGCCGCAGCACTGTGCCGCCGAGCACGGCCACGGCGGCCCCGAGCGCCAGCGAGCCCGCGACCGCGACCGCGAAGCGCTCGACCGTGTCGACGGCGTGGAAAGCGCCGGAGGGGCCGATGTCGAGGAGCGTGGCGAAGAGCACGAGGGCTGTGCCGTCGTTGAAGAGGCTCTCGCCGTTGACGATGGTAGCGAGCCGGCGCGGCGCGCCGACCTCGCCGAAGATGGCCAGCACGGCCACGGGGTCGGTGGCCGAAACGATAACCCCGAAGATCAGCGCGTTGATCCATGACAGACCGGCAAGGTAATGCAGCGCTGCCCCGACGAGGACGGCGGTGGCGATGACGCCGGGCACGGCCAGGAGCGCGACGGGCGCGAGGTTGGCGCGCAGCTCGGCGAGATCGAGGTTGTACGAGGCGTGGAAGAGCAGCACCGGCAGGAAGACGGTCAGCACGATGGCGGGCGTGAGCGCAATGCGCGGCGCGCCCGGAGCCACGGCCAGCGCGAGCCCGGTCAGCACGAGGGCGACCGTGTAGGGAATGCGCACGAAGCGCACCGCCACCGCGACGAGCGCCACCGCGATCACCAACGCCAGAAAGGCCGGGACATCGGGTCCGGGCGCTCCGCCCATCACCACCTCCTAAAATAGCATCAATAGCATCTACGCAGCCGGTCCCCTTCCCGCGGTCGCGCGCGCGTCGATGCGCGCGGAGGCGCGGCGGGCCGCCGGGGCCAGCACGCGCGCCACGAGCACCTGCATAATGGCGGCGGCCGGGACGGCCAGCAGGGAGCCGACGACCCCCAGCAGGGCGCTGCCGAGCAAGATAGCCACCGTGACCGTGAGCGGGTTCAACTGCACGACCCTGTTCATCACCAGCGGGACGAGCGTGTTGCCCTCGATCTGCTGGATCAGCAGGTAGAGCAGCGCCACCTCCCCGGCCTTGAGCGGGCCCGCCGTCGCCAGCGCGACCAGCACGGCCGGCGCGCCGCCGACGAAGGGCCCGATGATGGGGATAGCCTCGGTCAGGCCGGCCAGCACGGCGAGCAGGAAGGGGTAGGGCAGGCCGAGCAGCAGGACCCCGCCGCCGCTGAGCAGCCCGATCACGACCATGTTGATTGCGACCCCGCGCAAATAGCCGCCGACTTTGCGCCCCATCTCGGCGATGACGTCGGAGGCCGTGTCTTGCGCCCCCCGGGGGAAGAGCCTGACCACGAAGCCCTTGAGCCCTCCCGCCGTCGTGAGCCAGAAAAAGGCCAGCAGCAAGACCAGGACGGCGTTGAAGAGTAAGCTTATGAGCGCCAGCGGTCCGCGCAGCAGCAGCGGCGCGAGCCCCTGCGCCACCCCTCCCGCCTGGACCGGCAGGGCGCGCAGGATGCGCTCGGCCTGCGGGTTGCCGCTGACCGCCCGCTGCGCCTGCGCGAGCAGGTCTTGCAGCCGCGACTGATAGCGGGGCAGGTTGTCCACCAGCGCCGCGGCCTGGGCCACCAGCGGGCGCGCTAGCAGCACGCCCAGGGCCGCCAGCGCTGCGAGGATGACAACGTAGATCAGAAGCACGGCGAGGGTGCGCGGGACGCGGCGGCGGCCCAGCCAATCCACGAGCGGGCGGATGCCCTCGGCGAAGACGAGGGCGATGAACAAGAGCGCCAGGACGTCGAGCGCCTTGCTCACGACGACCCACCCGGCGGCAAGCCCCGCCGCGACCGACGCCGCCAGCCAGATCGTGCGCGGCTCGATCACGATGGCGCGGCGTCGATCCTCGACCGGCCCCACCGGCCCCACCGGCCCCACCGGCGCCGGCGAGACAATGCCCTCGTCCCGCGTCGTCCTCGTCATAGACCCTGTGGCTCTCCCTGCTACCGTGGCAATGTGACCATAGCGTACCACTCACGGTCCCTAGGCCCCTACATACTGTACCCACTGTACCCGCTCCGGCCACGCCGCCCATGAGCGGCGCCCCCCAGGGTCTGTGCCTTGTCGGGGGGCCGCGCCCGTTTGCCGGCACGCCGCGTCGTTGGCGGGGGTCTGGGGGGAGCCATCTCCCCGGGCTCTCCCGGAGGCGCGCCCCAACCTCGGACCCGCGGCTAGGGTCCGGGAGCCCAGATAGCCGTGGGCGGAGGGGGCGAGAAAGGGCAGAGGGGGCGTCAGTGGTAGACGAAGAAAGCGGCCGCCAGCACGGCGTAGACCGCGAGGAGCTGGGCGCCCTCGAGCCACGTACTCTCGCCGTCGTTGACGGTCAGGTTGACCAGCGCGACGGCGATGGCCACCGCGGCCACCTCGAACGGTCCGAACAGTAGATCTATCGGCCGGCCCAACGCGATGCCCAGCAACACCAGCGCCGGCGCCACGAACAGGGCGATCTGCGCCGCGCTGCCGAGCGCGATGGAGAGCGAGAGATCCATGCGGTCGCGCATGGCCGCGGTGACGGCGCTGGCGTGCTCGGCCGCGTTGCCTAGGATCGCCACCAGGATGACACCCACGAACACCGGCGACCAACGCAGCCCCTCGGTCAACCCCTCGACGCCCCGCACCAGTAGTTCCGAGAGCCCCGCCACGCCGACCGTGGCCAGCAGCAAGACGATGACCGCGCGGCGCGTGCCCCAACGCGGCGCCCCGTGCATGACCTCCTCCTGCTCCTCGTCGTAGAGGTGCGCGTGCGTGCGCAGTGAAAAGAGCAGGCCCGCGCCGTAGACCAGCAGCAGCACGACCGCGACGGCCACGCTGAGCCCGTGCACGGCGGCCGGCGCCACGTGCGCCGTGGCGGCCAGCAAGGCCGGGACGAGCAGGGCCCCGGCGGCCACGGCGATCTGTGCGCCGCCGGCGCTGGCCGCGGTGCGGTCGAATCGCTGGCGCTCGCGCCGCCAGCCGCCGAACAAGAAGGCCATGCCCAGCACGGGGAGCAGGTTGCCCAGCACCGAGCCGATCAGCGAGGCCTTGACCACCTCGTAGAGACCGGCCCGCAGCGCGATGATCGCGATGATGAGCTCGGTGGCGTTGCCGAAGGTGGCGTTCAAGAGGCCGCCCGCGGCCGGGCCAAGTCGCTCGGCCAGTTCCTCGGTCGCCACGCCGATGTAGCGGGCCAGCGGCACGATGGCCAGGCCGCTCAGGAAGAACAAGGCCACGGCGCCCCAGTGGAGGACCCCGGCGACGACGGCCAGCGGCGCCGCCAGCAGCAGCAGGTCGAGCGGATGTATCCGCCGGCCGCGCGCACAGCGCGGCCCCTCGGGATCTATCCCGGACCCCACGCCGGCCGCGGACCGGGGCGGCCGGTCATCGCCGATGGCCGGCCCCTGTATCCCCGTTACACTCACTTACTCGGTCTCCTATAATTCTCAGCGCCGGAGTTGTCGGGGGATTATCAGCAAGCGTGGAACCACTGGCGATTAGCCAGCCGGCCCCGTCAAAAGAGCCCCAGCGTCCCGCGCCCCGCGTATCCATGCCGGCCGGCGCCAACACGCCCAGGCGGCCGTTTGTTTCTATCCCTGTTGTCGTGGAGCCCCTGCGCCCCTCCCCCGCACTATCTCAGATCCGGGTGAGAGCGCGATGAGAGCGGGCGCCCGCGTCGGACGGCCGCGACATGGTACGTTTCTACGGTAGGCATTCGACAGATAACAGGTACAGGCACTGGTCGGGGAAGGGTAGGGTATCGCTCCTGGAACGCCTATTCGAGCGCGCGCTGTGGCTCAGCCGGCTGGTCGTGATTGTCCCGGTGATCGCCTGCGTCGTGATGGCCGTTTCTGCCTTCTACCTGGGTACAGTCGATGTCGTCTACCTGGTGACGCACCTCGCGTCGTACGCCGATGCGGGCGCGATTCATGCGACGGAGCGGGCGACACTGCTCTCCGCCATTATCCGGGCGCTGGACGACTACCTGCTCGCCGCGATCCTGCTCATCGTCGCGCTGGGGCTCTACGAGCTCTTTATCGGCCGTATCGACGCTGCGGAGCGTGAGGAGTTCGCCTCGCGCCTGCTGCTCATACGCAGCGTCGACGACCTCAAGGACCGCCTGGCCAAAGTCGTGCTCCTCGTGCTCATCGTCGAGTTCCTACAACATGCCCTGACGGTACCCTTCAAGAACGCGCTGGACCTGCTCTACCTCGCCGTCGGCATCGCGCTCATCGGCTTGGCCCTCTATCTGACCACGAAGCACTGAACAGCGCCGAGCGCATGGACCCGATGCCCATAGAAGGCCACGAGAGGAAGGCCTTGAGATAGGTTTTTCAGGAAACAGCAAAGAGGGAGTTTCGGAGGGCACAGCCCTCCGTGCCTCTTCTCGTGTGGAGGGGTGGACAGCGGAACTGTTCACCCTACCACACAAAAACCTATCCCCTGTTAAACTCCGCCCCCTCCGGGGTCTGGGGAGATGCCCCCAGATCCCCGCCAACCATGGCGAGTGCAGGCAGACGGGCTTGTCTACCCCGACACGGACGGGCTTGTCTACCCCGACACGGACGGGCTTGTCTACCCCGACACGGACGGGCTCTGACGTAGGATCTGGCCGCATGACGGCGACCGAGGAGGATGGTATCCTAGCGATATGGATAATGGAACGGCGCCTGCCATGGCCGGGGCGCTGCGGGGCGTGGATGGGGGCGTCGCCTCGCGCGACGAGTAGCCCGTGCGCATCCTCGCCATCAGTGGCCCAAACCTCAACCTGCTGGGCCGGCGCGAGCCCGGGGTGTACGGCCGGGAGACGCTGGACGGCATCCACGCGCGGCTGGAGCGGCGCGCCGCGGAACTGGACTGCGAGGTCCTGACCTACCAGTCCAATCACGAGGGCGCGCTGATCGATTACCTGCAGGCGCACATGGACGATGCGCACGGCGCGGTCCTCAACCCCGGCGGCTACACCCACACAAGCGTCGCGCTGCGCGACGCCGTCGCGGCGATGCCCTTCCCGGTCGTCGAGGTGCACCTCTCCAACGTCTACGCGCGCGAGGAATTCCGCCATCGTTCGCTCATCGCGCCTGTCGCACGCGGCCACATCGTGGGGCTCGGCCCCTACGGCTACGTCGCCGCGCTGGAGGCGCTCGTCGAACTCAGTCGTCAGTAACTTGAGCGTGGTATACTAAAGGTACGAGGATCGACCGGGGGGCAGCGGCGCTTTTGCCATCATCCTCACCCTCCCTGGCCTCTTAGCATGACCTGCACGACCTGTTATCGCGTCAACCCCAGCGGCGCTGCTCACTGCTACAACTGCGGCGCCCGCCTCGCCCCGGCCCCCGAGGTCGGCTCCCCGCGACCGTCCTCCTGGACGGGCGGCAGGCCTGATCCGTGGACAGGCCACGGCGCCACAACCCTGGCGCCCGACGCGCCGCGCACGCCGGACGACATCTACAACCCCGACGGCACGATCGCCCTCGGACCACGCCCAGGTCCCTTCGGCGGCGCACGCCCGCGAGCGAACACCGGGCGCGGCGGATTGGGGCGTCTGCTCGCGCCGCTGGCCCCCCTCGCCCTCCTGCTCGGCAAGCTCAAGTTCCTGCTCTTCGCGCTGGCCAAGTTCAAGATTGTCCTGACGGCCGGGACGATGCTGATCAGCATCGCGGCCTACGCCGCCCTGTGGGGCATCGGACTGCCCGCCGCTATCGGCTTCGTCTTGCTGTTGTTCGTCCACGAGATGGGGCACTGGGTCGTGATGCGCCTCAAGGGCGTGCCGGCCAGCGCGCCCATCTTCATCCCCTTCCTGGGCGCGGTGATCAACATGCGCGGCATGCCACGCTCCGTCAAGGACGAGGCTGAGATCGGCATCGCCGGCCCCATCGCCGGTACGGCGGGCGCGCTCGCCTGCGTCGGGCTAGGCAACCTCTACGGGGGGCATCTGTGGCCGCTGCTGGGCGTGATGGGCTTGTTCCTCAACCTGTTCAACTTGCTGCCGGTCTCGCCGCTCGACGGCGGGCGCATCGTAGCCGCCATCTCGCGCTGGCTATGGATCGTCGGGCTCGTGGGGCTCGTCGGCCTGTTCTTCGTCTGGCACAACCCATTCCTGCTGTTCATCGGCGTCATCGGCGGCGCCGAGACGGTTGCGCGCTTCCGCGGCCGCTACGCGCCGACCGCGCGGCCGGGCTACTACGACATCAGCCCTCGCCAGCGCGCCGTGATGGGCGGCCTCTACTTCGGGCTCATCGGGCTGATCGCCGCGACGATGCTGACCAGCCCCGTGCTTGCCGGGGCGCTGTAAGACTCGCAGTCCCACGCCGCCTTCCCCCACGTCGCCTGAGCCCGAATGGCGGACGACGCCTGCCACGGTTCCGGCCACGGTTGGGGATGCAAGAAGCCGGGGGAGCCGTAACGGCTCCCCCGGCTTCTCTCTATCTTCTTGCACCGAGGGCTTGTGGTCTACTACACAAGCGCGGTTGCAGGGCCGTTGCCGCGCTACGCGAACAACGTTTGCAACGACTGAGCGATGCTCTCCTCGCTCACAGGGGTCTCGGTCTTGGCGTACATCCAGGTGTACCCCGGCGCCGCGTTGCCTGCGCCGATGCGGTGCAACTCCCACTCCTCGGTCGCGCCGTCGGGTCCGCGCAGCGCGCAGCGCGCCTGGCTCGTCGGGAAGGCCTGCGCGCGATCCACGTCCGCGGGCAGGTCGGTGATCGCCTCGACCTCGAAGGTAACGGCGCGCGAGCCGTTCGCAACCTGGAGCGCGTGGGCGTTGCGCGTCACCGCGGGTTGCCGCCCCGAGGAAACGGTAGCGGCCGCGCGCGCCGCGGCGCTCACGATCAGCGCGAAGAGCGACTCGATCTCCTGGTCGACAAGCCGCTTGGTCTCCGCCAGATACTCTTGGTGCGCATCGTTCGCGTACATCGACTCATCGTTGACCACGTTCATCTGCCCCACTCCTACAACACACTCTAGCGAGCCGTTAGCAGATAGCATATAGTATCGAAGCTCACTCTTTAGCGATTGCCTGCTCGACGACTCTCTTAACTAGCGCCGTAGAGCCGCAATATCTATTCCGCGCCGCAGGCGCAACCCGCCCGCCCATCATAGGCGCCTCTACTCCCCGCGCGGCCCGACGCCGGTCAAGGTCGACCACCCACCGGCGACCACCCACCGGCGACCGGCGACCACCCACCGGCGACCGGCGACCGGCTACTGCTACTGGCTACTAACTACTGGCTACTGGCTACTGGCTACTCGTTTAGGGGATTGCGCCCCGCGCCGCCCGTTGCCTAGAGTGGTCTCAGAGGAATTACTTTGAAGTCGAGCCTGCGACTGCGGTCGCATGGCAGCGTACGGCGACTGCGGTCGGTTATTTGGCGATGCTGCAAAGGAAGTCCTGCTCATCGTGCGTTAGGGTGACCCCAGGCAGGCGCATGTGAGAACGGGAACAGGGATAGGGACAGGGACAGGGGCGGAAACGGAGGGATGATCGTGGAAACGGGAGTCGCGCGCCGGTCGCGCCCGCCCGCCGCGCTCGCGCGGCCGCGGGCGACGCGGCGCGGTGAGCGCGTGCTCGAGGCTATCGCCACCCTGGGGCACCCGACCGGGCTGGAACGCGACCTCGGCGACTACCTGGAGCGCGTGGCCGCCGTCGCCTGCGACGCGCTCGACTATCTGGCCTGCACGGTCTATCTGTACGACCACTCCGACGACGCATACTACGCCGAGGCGACCGCCGGGGTGAGCCCGGCGGAGCGCCAGGAACTGCTCGCCACGCCCGTCCCCGCGCGCGTACTGGAGCGGCTCATGGTCGAGGAACATCGTCTCGACTGTAGCTTTTACGTCCCCGTATCCGCCCCGGTTTGGCGTGATCCCGAGGTCTGCGCCTGCTTCACCATGTCGGCGACTCCCGCCCCGCTGTGGCCGTCGGGCTGGCGGCCGGGCGACCTGTTCTTCGTCCCCCTGGGCATCGACGGCAGGGAGCCGACCGGCTTCCTGATCGTGGACGAGCCGGTCGACCACCGGCTGCCCGATCCAGAAACGTTGCTCGCCCTAGCGGCACTGGCCATGAGCTGCGCCAACGCGGTCGAGAGCGCCCACCTCTACAAGACGCGCAGCGAGGAAGCGGCCATCTCCTCGGCCCTCCTGCAGGTCTCCGAGGCGGCTGGCACGCCCGACCAGGACCTGCTCTTCGGCCGCGCCAGCGCAATCCTGGCCACGTTGCTCGGCGCCGACCACTGCGCCGTCTGGCACGTCGAGGACGGAGAGGTCGCGTTGCGTCTGGTCGTCGACGCCCTCCATTGGGGCGATGACCACGCCGCGACAGCGTGGGCGCGCGGGGTATGGAACGAGGAGCGCGGCCTGCGCGCCATCCTCGCGCGCGGCGAACCGGTCGTCGTCGAAGGCCTGGGTAGGGACGGCGCGGCGGGCGGACTGGTGGCGCCGGTGGGCCAGGCGGGCGGCCCGGAAGATAGCGCGGAGGCGCTCGTCGCCCACCTGGGGCTGAGCGCGGCCCTGCTCATCCCGCTTTTTCTCCACGACACCCTCGCCGGCGCCATCGTCGTCGGTTGGATCGGCGCGTCTCGCCGCTTCCAGGCGCGCGAGCTCGACATCGCGCGCGGGGTCAGCCGCCTCGTCGGCGTGGCGCTGCAGAATGCGCGCCTGTACCGCGATACCACGCGCCAGGCCGCGCGCAACGCACGGCTCTACGAGCGCGAGCGCGAGGCCGTGCAACGGCTGCAAGAACTCGACCAATTGCGCAACGACTTTGTCTCGACCGTCTCGCACGAGCTGCGCACGCCCCTGACGGGCATCAAGGGCTTCGCCGACACCTTGCTCACCTATTGGGGGCGCATGGACGACGCGCGTCGCGTGGAGGTGGTGCGCAAGATCAACACGTCGACGCAGCGGCTCGAGCGGCTGGTGCACGACCTACTGTACATCTCGCGCATCGAGTCGGGCGTGCTGCCGCTGCGCCAGTCCGCGGTCGCGCTGCGTCCCCTCATCGACGCGGCCGTGGCCGAGATCGAGAGCAAGTACCGCGGGCAGGTGATCGAGGTGCGGCCGCCCGCGGCGCCCGTCGCAGTTTTCGCCGACCCCGACCGCGTGCAGCAGGTCGTGGTCAACCTGCTCGACAACGCGGCCAAGTATTCGACCGAGGGACGACCCATCCGCATCCGCTGGTCGCGCCAGGGCGCCCTGGCGCGCATCTCCGTCGCCGACCGCGGTCCCGGCATCGAGCGCGACGACTTCGCGCGCCTCTTCACGCGCTTCGGCAAGCTTGGTTACGCGCCGCGCGCCGGCCACGTCGGGACGGGGCTGGGCCTCTACATCTCCAAGAGCCTCGTCGAGGCCATGGGCGGCGCCATCACCGTGCGCAGCCGCCTCGGCTGGGGCTCTGTGTTCTCATTTACACTTACACTACCAAAAGAGTGACGCTCCAGCGTCGTTAACATGAGACCCCACATCGTTCCGAGACATGCCCCCAGTTCCGCGCGCGCGGGGGCGCGCTTGCAGCAGCTCAGCAAGTAACAGTCAGCAGCCCCCAAGTTCCGCGCGCGGGGGCGCGCTACAGTTTGCCGCCGCGACGCCGATACCTACTTAGTGAGTAGAGTGTGACGTCGTGGTACGGGGGAGCCGGGGCATGACACAGGAAGGCATCGATCGCTACACGGTCGACGGGACGACCGACTATTACGCGGCCCTTGGCCTGACGCCGCGCGCCGATGAGGCCGCGATCGCGCGGGCGTGCGCGCGGCTCATCCCCGACGATCTCGCCGCGCGGGAGGCCGCCGCCGTGCTGCGCGACCCCGAACTGCGGCTCATCTACGAGTACATGCGCGGTCCGCAAGGGAGGGTACACGCCCACCGCCCCACCCGCCGCCCCACCCGCCCACCGCGCCCCCGGGGTAGCGTCGCCGCGTCCCTCGTCGCCCTCTGCCTGATCGCCGGGCCCGCGCAGCCTGCTCTCCCCGCGCCCCGGTCGCCCATCGTGGCCGCGGAGATCGCGCGACGCGAGGTCGCGCCGAAGCCCCCCGCGCGACGCCTCTTCGGCGTGTGTGTCGACCCCTGCGCCGCGGCCGCGGGAGGCCCACTCCCACCCCATGGACGATACGCTGGGGGTGCGCCACGAAATAGTGGATGGTGGTGATCACGCCGAACGAGACCGCCCGATGGGTGCGCGCCGCCATACATGGTCAGCGGCAGGGCGGAGTGGCTGCGGTAGGGCGCGCGCAGGCGGAGCGGGCGGTAGGGTGGGCGCGGGGGCGGGGGCGACCGCGGGGGCGGGGGCGACCG
>JAABUH010002305.1_pt1 | contig 18647 bp, 16 predicted proteins | sample 5559121 | NCBI WGS metagenome assembly JAABUH01 (sample SAMN10711871, study PRJNA513364) | rock metagenome | isolation source: Antarctica rocks | place: Antarctica: Victoria Land, Battleship Promontory nord | collected 2015-12-28
CAAAACCGCCCAACACGTTGGAAGCGCTATTCAACGACCCGAGGGCCGCTCCCTTCCTCTTCCTCGACGGGCGGCCGGGGACGCTGAATGCTTGCCGCCAGAGCATCGAGAGGTGCAACGACCCCAGCTCGGTCCGTCGAGTGACCGCACACATCTACAACGTGAGAAACAGGCTGTCCCTGGCTCAACAAATCATCAAGAGTGAGGGCGGCGTGACGCGCGATATGATCTAGCAGCTGAATGGGGTAACACTCGAGCAGTACCTGGAGTGGAAGCTTGGCTCTTGAAACCTCTCTGGCCAGTGCTGTCAAGTCTGTTGCGAAGAGAGATTTGATAGACTACTGGCTCTATTTGCGAAAAGATGAGACCGGACCGGGAGAAGAAGCTCCTGGAGAAGTTCATGAAGTACTGAACCCCGAAGATCCGGGACGAAGGATCAATAGGGAGCCTAGCAGAAAACTAGATGGCCAGTGACAGGAAAGCCTTTCTCAATCCCTCGTCTACAGAGATGGTAGAATGTTATCTCGTAGATTATCAACCACACACTTCATGGCAGACATATCAAGGTGTGGATGTTCTGTTCCCAGTCATTTTCATACTAGATCGGAACAAAACGCGGCAAAGCGGCATCGAACGAGGTATCTACCGACTGCTGCAGATCACTCCAAGGGACATAACTAGGTGAGACTCCTTCGAGGAGCGCCTTTTTTAATTCTATTCCTTCTTGAACTTCCACACCTTCCTTCTGTCTCTAGCCAGGGCTTGGGCTCATAAGAGCGGAATTTCAAACAACCTTGAATTGCAGACGCATCTTCAGCCATCCAGCCCCCGAACTGATAGTCTGTGGAGCTGGATGGTACTGTTCGTGTCCGTGATCTTCTTCTCAGGACCATTCCATACCAACTCACCGCTGCCCAGTTGCCTGCCAAAGCCCCGACCATGTTCTCCGATCCGTTTCTTTCCCTCACGCTCCCGACCAAGTCAAATCCCCATCGGGCTGCGGTCTCGATCGTTGTTGCAATTTCATGCACATACGAGGTGCCCCAGAGCTTCTCGCCCGTTTGGGGATCGGTATACTTGATCTGTACCAAGTTATTCAAGTCGGGATGCGAGTCGGTAATCAGGACATAGCCCCCGGGGAGCACCATTGCCTTGACGGAGTCGAAGAAAGCCTCGAGAGGCAAGTGCTGCATGACACAGGTACTAATGACGCCGTTGGCTTTCCGAGCACAGGCGGGCGCTTCCGCGGCTGCCAGTGCATCGTACACTTCTAGAACGACCTGTACATTCTTCTGCTCATCTGGTATCTGAGCATACCTTACACGAGCAATGTCCAGCATTCTAGGCGACGCGTCGAGGCCTACAATCGTTACATGTGAGACTCCAAGCAGCTTGAATGTATTGCGGCCGGTGCCACATCCGAAGTCCACAATGCGGAGCTGGTGATCTGGTGTCGACGCGGAGGGTTGCTGAGCTCCAAGTAGTGATAGGAATTCGGGTAAAAAGGTAACAAGCTCATCATTATCGAGGGTTTGGATGGTGATGCCTTTGGGACTTGCCAATGCGTCATAGCTCTCAGCCCTACGATCATAGATCTCAACAGTAGAAACACTCTTGATGGACGGTGCACCAGCGATGGGCAGCCCAGATCCACACCCCTCGACGTAGGGAGATATCAGCAACGACAGCCAGTGGATAAGGACTGAGCGCATTCGGTGACCCGCAGTATCACGCGGCTGGCGAGACTTCAGGAGTGTCAGCGATGCCTCAACAATTAATATCTAAACGCACAGTATCCACCGCTTTTGGAATTTACAACGGATCTTGGACCCTGGGCGGCCGCTTCTTCGTATGCTACAGAGGAGCCGACATCCCCTCAAGCTACCGGAATTGGACCTCCCAACCAAGGACAGCGAGAATGGGATAGATACGACCGATTCTACTGTCAATATCAAAAACTTCTGCGGGAAACGAATTCAAATACGTCTCGGGGCAAGGTGGTTAAGGCTACGGACTCGCTGATAGAAATATCCAAGTCGATCCTGGGTAATTTTGAGAGCCTGAGTATGTCAAAGATAGCACGGTGTTTTTCCGCTCATGACTTATCCTGTCTAGGACTTACGAAGGACGATGACGGCCTATAATGAAGAACGGCTCGAGTTCTGGAAGCATTTCAATCACTGCTTTACTCACACGACAGCTGGACAATAGTCGAAGGGTACGACAATCAGGACAACCGCTCGCCGAAGGAGAGACCGCACTCTCGAAAGACGATCTTGAGAACCTAAGGAATGAACTAATAGGGCTTGACGATGGTCTGCAAGCGACTGGACTCATTGATTATCAGATGGGTGTCTGGGAAGAAGAGATTGTCGACAGTAAGCAAATCAATGTCTGAACATTTGGGCCAACGAGGAGCCTTCCCAGCCAGAGGCACGCATACCCTGTGCGTGCTTACCACTAAGCCGGTTTCACTATGTAAATGCCCCTGCTCCTACTGCATCGCTTTGAGAGCATTCAAGCGCTGAATTGACTCGTGATTAGCGTCGGAAGGAATGAGCCTGATTCAAGATCAGGCAATTACAGCAAATTACATGGCAATCCTACAGCACGGAGGCAGCGTTGGCTGAATTTACACGCACGCAAACCTGTCTCTTTGTAGCTCGCACGCGTAGAACGCTGCGATGGAAGCATTTCTTTTGGTTGGAAAGCCGTGAGGCCTTGCAAATATGAAGACAGCTCTTTGTAACGTTCTTAGAATGGGACTGACTGCGCCAGAGCATTGAAATTAGCCTCCCCTCCTGCATCTCTTCCAGATTTTCCTACACATTGTTCCAACCTCGACGCGCATTGTATATTTCATGGTAGTGACGAATCTGTTCTCCACATAGACCTTAATTCGCATTACCTCGAGGTTAATGTCTTGCGTGAAAGATGCAATGCAACGTGATTCCCTCACGGCAAGTCGAGGAGGACCGATCGAACGTGACGACTAGGACATCCAGCTCACATGCATTGGCCGGCTCTCCTGACCAGTAAGAAATCAAGATCGTTGTCAATACCAACGCACAAGAAACTTACGAGTTTTTATCATAGAGAGTTCGTGGAGCTTTCGCTGATCGGCTTGAATTCTTCGAAGCTTGTTGCCTTGAAATCTTTGTTTTCCTTCCGTGAGTCTGAGCTCTTTGTCTAAGTTGCTGCGTTCGCCTATATGGATCTACAGTCTGGAGCTTGTTGAGAACGAGTCCGCATTGCGAGGCTACAGATGATGCGAGACAGGGCCTCCAGCACTTGCTCAAATGCGACACAGAAATACGAAGGGGCGACGTAGGTAGGAAACGTTAATACAATTGGAATTTGAAGGGTTAGGGAACCCTGAATATATGTAAAGCTATTCCTTCAATATATATTGTAACTCATTAAATTTTGAAGTACATCACTTCTGTGTACATTTTCTATCTATTAAACCGTTTTCGAATTGATCTAACAGCATGCTTAAAACCGCGAATTATATCATGTCCTGTTTTCTTAAAGACATTTACTCGTCGAGAAGAACTTGATACATTATTCCATGTCCGAATTTCGGACTCTATACTGCTGCGTGTTCGTTTCATTTCAGTAAAGTCTGTTCTATATGAAAAGTACACTGTACGTATGATCGATCAAGAAGGAATCACTTAATGATGTATAAACTTAAATCAAAGATCTATGTAAGCAAATCATTTCAAAGAGATGAGAAGAAACGAGTAAGACTGAAGTCTGCAAGAAGAAATATTACGGGTTTAATGTTTTGTAATTCTATCTGACCTGTCATCTCTTGCCTCAGAACCCAGACACCTTCTCGGGTAAGCGGCGACAGGTAAGCCCCTTTGAGTTTAGCTGCCTTGCTTACTATGTTGCGGTAAAGTATGAGCGTATTATTGAATTAATTAGCTCGGCTTTTAAGCGTATGCAGAAAGCTATGGATTCCTTGGCATCGCGCCCCCCCCCAAATTTACTATTGAATCCAGACATTCTTGACATTCTCAAACCTTCAACGCTCTATTGGAAAAATCAATAGAAAAATCAATCAAACAGGTAAATTTGAAGCTGTTCAAACCTTTCACAGTGCTGACATCCTTTTAGCTATGACAGGTTCACTGGCTCCGGCCCTTCGCTCGAAGATACTACGCCTCCTGCTTTTACATTGGATCCCCCTCCGCCATCGCCGAAGAGGCTCACTGTCACCGTAACACCGTTTATACTATGCAAGAGAATCTCTTCATGTATGGCTCTTCCTTTAGACCTCAGTTTCGTCCGAAGGGCGCCCCCGGAAAGGTCTTTCCAGCAGCTGAAGACTCCCTAATTACATACCTGGAGCAACAGCCATGGGCCATGCAGAAAGAGATGATGTGATTTCTATGGGAAGAGTGGGATATACATGTTCATCAGTTCACGATATCGAGGATTCTGAAGAAGAGACACTGAAGCAATAAAAAGGGACAGCGTGTGAGCATCAGACAGAACGATGAGCTGCGATTAAACTGGGTTGCCGACCTGTTGCAGCTGACGGCTGAACAGCTTGTCTTCGTCGATGAGACTCCGTTCAACGAGACTACGGGGTGGCGTCATCAAGCCTATGCACCAGTTGGTGAGCCAGCTCGTTATCAAGCCTCTAGAAAGAGAGAGCATTCCTGAAGCGTTCTTCCGGCGTATATGATCGATGGCTATCTATCCTGTACCGGTATTCGTGAAGGCTGATTCAACGGCGAGACTTTCGATGAATATCGGATGAGCTGTTGCCTCATTGCAACGTCTTTCCAGCAGCTCGAAGTGTGATCGTCATGGATAACGCCAGCATACACTGTAATGCTCGTATCGAGGAACTCATTACCTCACACGGGTGTGAGGTACGGTATCTGCCACCATACTCTTCGGACTTCAACTTCATTGAGCTCAGTTTCAGTGTGCTGAAGGCCTGGGTCAGAAGGCACTTTCATGAGATATGGCCTAGCTTCGAGGGCTCCTTCGATGAGTTTCTGCACTATGCAGTAGCTAGAAGTCGCTGTGACCGGTTTCCAAAGCAGCATTTCAAGCATAGCGCCGGTGAATATATCTTTGAGGCGAATATTAGGACGTTGGAGCGCGAATTGGAGGCGGGTAATATAGATTTCGAAGGATATTAGCAGTGTACTAGATCTGAATAGCTTCATATTTACCTGTTTGATTGATTTTTCTAATGCGAAAGCGTTGAAGGTAGCGAGAATACCAAGAATGTCTGAATTCAATAGTAAATTTGGGGGGGGGGCGCGACAATTGCGATGCCAAGGAATCCATAGCTTTCTGCATACGCTAATTATCTGTGTATTAATAATTTACCTACACAGTCACCACTCTATGCTCACCACCCTACATGCTCGCCTACCTACATGTTCAGCTGTCAACTCAGCTATCGACTCGATCGTCTACTCACCATACTCGCTTTCAAACATGCTTCATGCGACACGTTTGAATAAGCGTCATTCGCTCCATGGCCTTTCATAGTATGCTCCATACATGCTTCATAGCACATGCTAACTAGCTCAATAGAAAGCACCCTTCATGGCTTGATACCAAACTCTCTACCAAATTCCCTACCAAACTCCCTACCAAATTCCCTACCAAACGCCCTACCAAACGCTCTACCAAACGCCCTACCAAAATCCCTATCGAACTCTCTACCAAACTCGATACCAAACTCCCTACCAAAATCTCTATCAAACTCGATACCACACTTCCTACCGACCTTTCTACCAAACATCCTTCATGGCTTTCTATCAAATCTATCTACTGAGGGCCTCTCTACCTATCGTTGTATGCGAAAGTCTGGTTCAGTTTTCGGGTTTTAGCGAATTTGGCGGGGAAAACACACAAATCAGCCCCGAATTTGGTGCAAATAGAGCAAATACCTAGATACCATCCCCACACTCCCAAAACATTCCCAAGCTTCATTTTTGAAGCTACCGTTGTATCGTTGTATGCGAAACCTGTGCCATTTTTTTTTGAATTTGCCGAGACCTCATCAAGAATTTCAAAAAGTGCAAAATATGAACCAGACTTGTCCCTCCTTCAGTACTCCAGGATAGCTGGCCTTTGTAGAATAGCCCCACGGAAACGAAAAACCACCGGTTTTCTCCCGGTGGAAACTCTAAACCGTAGAAATGCATCGATGTCTCTAGGTATAGAGGCGTATGAGGGAGACTGACAATTGGATCCAGTCCTGCACAGTCCCTGGCTCTCAAACGACACATCGTTAAGTCTTGATTCCCCCTCTTCCTGAGCATTCCAACTTTCCAACCAACTTGTATACCTTCCATCGTAGTGGGCGCTGGATCCAAGAGCCAAACTCCTACCGAAGGCCACCCTATAGCTCATATAGTGTGTTTATTGGCAAAGTCTCTTTCCCAACAGAACAGTGATTTGAACGAAACGCAGTCGAATAAGCCTCGAGAGCTTAACCGTCGAAGCTCGCTGAGAGTCCCTATCGATAGAACTTCGGCATTGAGGTATATAAGCCGTGTGGTGAGGACGCAGTATCTTCCCCTTGTCCCGGTGGCTTCGATGATCGTTGTAACAGTCGCACTTCGCCCGATAAAGATCGTTAATAGACGTTTTCGGCTGTGTATCGTCGGGTTCGTGACTCTTCTTAGCTCTGATAACAATAACCAATTGTTATCAGGTTCCCAGCCGGCACCACGTGGAGGTGAGAGTCTTGCCAGCCGCTCAGAATCATATGTAAACCCTTGAATTGCCTACTAAATTTGGTGTGTATGATAACTGAGTGATGCGCAATGAAAATTTCAGGTTTCTCGTACATGTAAGCAAAGGAGGGTGTATAGATTACCAATACCTTAGCTCAGGAACGCGGAATTATGCGCATGGTCGGGTGACATGATCGGACATTTTGCCGACCTCTAACGTGGGTCAGCCGACCTGTAGTCTTCAACAAAGTCATCTACTAGATAGTCAATATATCTACATGCACATATTCGCTCTGACCCTCATATACCAATAGCTTTCTGCTTCTAAAACCCTCAGTGGTTCAAGCCATAGTCTCTTCGTGTCTCTTGAAAATAAAGAGAATATGGCTGCGAATAACTCAGATCTTACTCTTCGGTGTGGAGAAATCAAGTTTGAAGTGCATCGTGCAACTCTTTGCCCAAAATGTCCATTCTTCGACGCGGCGTGCTATGGAGAGTTTCGGGTATGTCATTATGATATTCTGATTACCGCAGATGACTAACAACAATAGGAAGTCAAAACCGCGCAGATAGACTTACATTATGATGATCTGAAAACTGTTGAGCGGATGATATCGTATTTCTACAAAGATGACTACGAAGACGGGAACACGGAAAACCTTGATATCAACACGTACGGTATATCTAAGAAGATAGTCCTCGCCAGGCATCGCTATATGCTGAATGACATATCGGTGTATGCCATTGCGGATAAATATTGTATTCCCAATCTAAAGGAGCTAGCAATATCCAAATTCAGAAGCCTAGCCTATTCTGTCTGGCCTCACTACGATTTCCCTGCAATTGTCATATCAGCATACGATTCAACACCAGATAATGATGAAGAACTTCGTGATACTGTCGCGACTATCTGCGCAAGACATATTGATGATGTGCTTCAGGACAAAAGTTCCAGTGCTTTGAAGATGAAGAATATTGGAATAATCGGCTTCGACATGTTAAAAAAAGTCAAGGCGATTAGCGACGGAGATTATGATTACGTGTACTCGACTCTTCATTCAGTTGAAGAGGAGTTGAACGAAAAGAAAGAGGAATTAAAGTCTTTGTTCGACAGCATGTGTGCGAGATGTAGTTTCGAACGTGTCACTGGCATGTTACGAAGCGTGTCGGCATTGAATAGGACCTAGTCAATAGGCCCTGAGGATTTCGGTATGTGGTCAAGGAACAACGATGTTCCGGGTAGGGCGAATAAAGGGAGCAAAGTACCTTAACGAAAATATATGGTTTCCTTTAACTGTATCTATACAGTAATGGTTCAAATTACCGTCTAAAGGCGGTATTGTTAGGGGCCGGCATAGAGCGAGTCATATGGTTCGTCTTCGTCATCTACCACTATAGAACCAGGTGGCTCATTCCGTTGTCCTTCCAGAGGGTCTTCCGGATTCAGCCGTAGCAGGTTCGGGGCGAACTCTGGATGAATCTTCATTGTCGATGGCAGTTCCAGTCGATATGCATGTCCGACCTCAGCCAGAATTTTGAAAGGTCCTAGCATCTTATCGTCCAGCTTCTTTGACGGCCTTGCGGTCGTAATGTTCCTAGAATCCAGAAACACCATGTCACCTACCTTGTAGACCATTTCCTTTCGATGCTTGTCAGCCTGTTCCTTCATTGTGACCCTGGCTCTTGCTAATGCCTGCTTGGCCAACGCTAATGACCGTTCCATGTGTTCGGATATATCCTCTGCTTTGCCCGCTTGAATTCTAGCTCGGGTGGTCTCATATTCAGTTGGATCCGGATCGAAGCTCATATGAGGGTGAAAGCCCTTATTCAGGAAGAACGCTGATTGTCCAATTGACGGCGAAATAGCATTGTTATCGGCGAATTCAGCCATAGATAGATAGCCAGGCGAACCAGTCATCTTGCATGTACGAGCAGTAGCTCCGTAGATACCGTTCTACATCCTGATTCGCTCTTTCCGTTTGACCGTCGGTCTGTGAGTGGTAGCCGGTGAATAGTTTCACCTTAATGCCGAGCCTCAGGCATAGAGACTTCCAGACAATCGATATGAATTGTGGACCCCTATCGGACACTATTGACCTTGGTAGCTCATGGGTTCTGAAGACCCATACCAGCAGCAGCTTGACTGTTTGTTCAGCGGAAGTCCCTCCGTCACCTGACCAACAGAATATATAGTGACGTTCTTTAGACAACCGGTCTATCACTGTCAGAATCGCGTTGCTTCCATCACTTTCCGATAAACCGGTAATGAAATCCAATGATATGTCTTGCCATCGTTGTTCAGGTATAGGCAATGGCTTCAGTAGTCCATTGATCCGGTCTCTTGGTGCTTTTGACCTACGGCAAACGTAACAGTTCCGAATGTAGCGTTTGATTGTCGTTCTCATCTTCGGCCAGCAATATGATCGCCTTAACAAGTCTAACGTTCGATTCATACCAGGGTGACCACTGGCCGGAAGGTCATGTGCTTCCCTTATCAATTGGGTGACCATTGACTGAGGAACCCACAGTCTATCATTCTTCCAGAGTACTCCGTTCAGTACTCTGCAATTGTCTAGACCCATATCTTGACAAGTTCTTCTGTTCTGTTCTATGACTGTCCGAATATCGGTACATTGTTGATCCGTCCGGTTTCCGGCTATAATTCGATCCTGAATAGAAATCACCTCTTCGGCCGAATCTTCGTTAGCTTCCGGTTCCTGTTCCGGATCTGGGCCAAATATAAGCAAGGTCTGAGCCAGATCTTGGCCACCTTCTATTGGTTGCAGTTCAAATGTGCTTGCTGGCAATAGCACCTGGTGCTGATATAGCTTTCGATCATCATTTGATTCAACTGACTTGGCGTCTGGCATTCTGATCAGCGCGTCTGCTTTCAGATTCTGCTTTCCTGGCTGATATATGATCTTGAAGTTATATTCGGATAACTTCTCAGCCCATCTAGCCTGCCGTCTGGTCAGTTTCTTGATGGTCATGAAGTACTTCAAATTCAGGTGATCGGTGAAGATCTTGACCGAAATATCAGTACATTCCAATTCGGGGCGCCAGTGCTTCAAGCATCGAATAATAGCCAAAAGCTCTTTGTCGTAGATCTCGTAGTTGCATTCTGCAGGAACCATGTTCTTGCTATAGAAGGCCACTGGATGTAGGATGCCTTCATCGTCATACTGAGACAATACTTCGCCGTTGACATAGTTCGAGGAGTCCGTTTCCAGAATAGCTTCTCTGGTCGAATCGAAATGCTTCAGGACGGGGGCGGCCGTCACCTGTTGCTTCAGTTCTTCAAAGGCCGTCTGGCAGGCCTCTGTCCATTCAAATGGATGATCTTTTCGGGTCAGCTTTACCATAGACCGAGCGATCTTCGAGAAGTTCTTTATGAATCGTCGATAGAAATTGCAGAAGCCAATGAAGGTCTGTACATGAGTCAACGATCGGGGCACTTCCCAGCTTCGAATCACATCTACTTTCCGAGGGTCCATTCGTAGACCATTGGTGAATACCAGTAGTCCTAGAAATGAGGTCTCCTGAACCTCGAATTCGCACTTGTCAATGTCTACCTGCAGGTCGGCTTCACGAAGCTTGCCTAGCACCTCTTTCACATGAGTCCTATGTTCCTTCAAGGTCTTACTGTAGATGAGAATGTCATCCAGATAGGCCTGGCAGAATTTATGCAGACAGTCGAACAACACGTCGTTGATATAGTGCTGAAAGGATGCCGATCCATTGGTTAATTCGAAGAGCATTACCCTATATTTGTAGGCACCGAAGAAAGTGACGAATGTGGTTAGATCCTCACTTTCAGTGCTCATGCGAAGCTTATTGAACGCGGCGATAATGTCGAGCCGGGTCAGATATTTACTGCCTTGTATTCGGGCGAGTACTTCGTCTATCAAGAGTATTGGATAACGGTCTCTTTTGGTCAGAGCATTCAGTTTCCGATAATTCACGCAAAAGCGGAGACTACCGTCTTTCTTTTCGGCGAATAGTATTGGCGAAGCGAATGGAGCTTTGCTGGGTGTAATAAACTCCTTCTTCAAGTTCTCTTCTAGGTACTCCTTGACCTTCTGCAACTTGTGACTCGACATGGGGTACAATCGACTTCTAGGAGGTTGACCCTCACCTTCTAATTCAATCTTATGGTCATATGATCGATGCGGGGGCAACTGGGTTGCCTTTTCTCTGTCAAAAACGTTCAGAAAGTCATGATAGACTAACGGAAGCTTCTCCTTCAGTTCCTTTAATGACATGGCAGGGGTTATTTCATTCAGTTTCGCCGAATCTTTGGCCGAGCTAAGCATCTTGTTGATTTCACTAATGGTCAATGTAAAGGTCTTGACATCCTTCTTCTTGGCCAGAGTCCGGTAAGCCGCGGCTTCGATCATGGCAATATTGACGGGCCCTTCCTTCTTCGATGACTGAATGGGTTCATGTTGACCTGAGTCAACTTGAGTGCTTTGCTTTCGTATGGGGGCTGGTTCAATGAATCGGTTCACTGGTTTCGGATTTGTAGTTCGCTTTAAGATTGTCATGGTGCCAGGTCACCAACCCGGTTTAGAACATAGATCGTCGATACCTTAGGTAACCTCGGTTCATTGAACCTGTTCCGCAGTTCAATGAACCAAGCCACCAACCTAGCCATCGTCATCTTAATCTAGCCTCAGCAATCCTGTTTCGGTCACCTCAGCCGTGTGCGCGGACTCCTGCAATCTTAAGTCAATAGGACTACTGTCTAGCCTTGGTTCTGCCCGGTTCATGTATATAGAAGCCGGGCCCTCGTTCTTTCCTTTCGCTCTTTGTCTTTCGTCTTGTACATTACCTGGTGTATTGTCTTGTACCTAGATCCTATCAAAGTAATAATAATACCAGTCTTCTATATTGATAGTACCTCTAGTCTAGCCCAGTCCCTGACACGGTTTGCTACTAGGGTGCGAAACAAAGAGGCGAAGCAGGCTTGTACCGAAAGTGCTCGGATAGATGAAATGTTCCCGCATATTCCGACTATAGATACAGCTCGAAACTGTCTTCTTCCTTCTGTATTCTTAGTTTTCTAGTTAGCGCTACCTCTATTGATGCACGCTCTCTGGTTAGATTCTACCTTATGGAAGCTTGCAGAGTTGCGAGTACTGTTAAATCACGGCTCCCGAATTTGGAACAGTAAAGAAACTAGTAAACTTTGAAATACAATATTTTTACAGTATTTTTTACTATACTGTTAGATTACATGATAGTACTGAAATTCTCTCTGTAACAATGGAAACTTTCGTGTTTTTACCGCGTCACAATAAGCTCTATTATTGCCAAAAAGAATAATCATGATATGCGAACCAGGTCATCACCGTTATTCCTAATCTTCATTCTGTTACCGTTAAAGATAAGAACGGTCATTAATATTAGAAGCGTTCAAAAAGAATCATTGTTTCCTCATGTTTTAATTGTGCCAGGATCGTTTAATGTGAGAACGGTCAGTAAACTTGGCGACGTTCTAGAAGATTTATCGTTTTCTCAATATTGACTGTCAACACCGTGTAAATATCGTAACATCTCAGTAAATGCAGTCGAGAGATTCAACTACCCTTTGAGAATCTAAGGTAGGTAAGAAACGAACCGAAAAGATGTTGAGGCAGGTCAATTTTCTGAGAAGCTACCGTGCTAGATACTAAGTAGATAGCTAAGACTGTAGATATCTAGACTCGATGCTTAAGATACCTAAGGTAGATAGGTACCTTACATTAGATAGATACCTATCTTAGAAAGCTCTCGTCGTCAGATACCCTAGCGCCCGCTAAGTCAAGCCAAATGCAAATCTCATATCTGCTTTCGATCAAGAATCAAGATTCAAGATATGAACGTAGTTCAACTCACAAGTAATTCTATGCCTGTAAGAATCTGCCCAGAGAGCGTCATCGAAGAAACTGGTTGACATGACGAAGGGGGTGAAGGCCCAGAGAGTTGATAGTCATTATCCTCATCTGGCAGCAGCTTGGTAGTCTTTCTCAACTGCTTCTTCTCTCGAGGTCCCTTATCTTTGATCTCTTTAAAGCATGCCATATCAACTTGATCGAACTCACGCTTCGTGATCATTACGTCGTAGTACTGAATGATGCGATTTCGAGAATCGAGCAGACCCGCAGACCCATCTTTCTGTTCGCTTCAGTCGTCTCCTCTAGATCATGATGTAGCTTGCATTTGACCGCTAAGTTCGCATAAAGATCTAAATTAAATGTTCGTTAATCAATTGCGTCAATATCAACATACTGATTCATATAGTTGAATACGTAGAGAAAATTCTCCTTGAAGAATTTATCGATGAAGTATGCATGAAGAATCTGTGCAACCTGCATTCCAGCCATCATCATGTTACCCTTCGCATTTTCAATTTTTTTCAAGTCTTCGACGTGTAGGCTGTAGCTGACAATATTAGTACAATGTACATTAAATACAACGAGATCTATCTTGATGTACAAGCATTGCATCTGTCAGCTTATTCTTAAACTTTTTGGCTTTCGTCCTGACCGTGTGCCATTTCATTCCGTCTGGGTTGATTTCTTGCCCGTATGCGGCCCTAATGACCGTCGGTATGATCTTGCCAGTGGCGTATAGCAGAATCGCCCACCTCATCTTGCGATCTAAAGTCCTATACGGCCCTGACACAGCTTGTTGTGCGGCGATGAGCTTAGAATTCTTCTTGATCTTCTTAGCTCGTTTCTCCGGTATGTTTGCCTCTTCGCGTAAACGCTTCCTTCCCGTAAGGTCCTCTGGGAGGGCTTTGTCTGTGAGACTTGAGGGAGGATTTGCGGGCCCGAGGAAATCGCCATTAGAATGTCCAAACTGTTGCTAAAGTTGCTTAGATTAGACCACGCTCTAGAGGTCATAACGAAATCATCATAGATAGCTTACGCTGTCGCCAAGAATTGTATGCTCTGACAGATCACTACCACCGCTCAGAAGCGTGGGCATAGACGTAGCTTGACTCATTATTTCGAGAACAGAACAGCTTCCACAACGCAAATAAGTGCGAGATGAAAAGAATTGATCGACGATAGTCCTTTCTCACGCACATGACAAGCTGTCGATATACACATGAATTTAATGAGAGTGAAAAACAGAAGGAAAAGATGAGAAAGCTTCAATCCCATTCCCAGAGCATAGAAAGTGAATGACAGGATGAAAGGTGGAACCTTCACCGTGCTAGAGAAGTGCGAGGCAAAATCTTCGTCACCTTCGCAATTGCAAATTCCACTCACCATCATGAACCGTCAAGGCACTGTATCATCACTCCGTCAATTTTTATCGCGACTGTTCAGAAATAGTCTTCGCAGCATTCAAAGATCACGACGCATTGTATCTTCTTGAAGATATATTCATGCGCGCACATTTCTTACGTGTAAGAACAGAAGCACTGATTCTTATTATCTGCATCACATAACTGAACTGCTATTAAGCGTCGACAATGCTGTCGTAAGATATCTTGTCTGTCGTGTTATATGTTGATTAAGCTAATTCTTTACAGAGCATCTTGAAGTTCCTCTCAAGGTGCTCTCCAGTCGCTCCCAAGGTACTCTTCAGCCTATTCAAGGTGCTCTCCAATCTCTTCAGCGGTGCTCTCCAATCTCTCCCAATATTCTGTTATGAGCCTGCATAGAGCTGGTCATATGGGTGTATTCTAACTAGGAGTGGAAGAAGGTGCAACACGTCGTGGGTTTTACCCACGAAGGCACGCTAGGCCGCTAGCGTGTCAACAACAACCCTATCCCTTTAACCGCCACAAGGTCGGCCACCACAGTGATTAAGTTACCCCTGTGGTGAGTAATCTCCGCTCCGGTCGAAGGCCGGCGCTAGGGCATTCATCACCTTCCTTCCACTTTTTCCTTCCTCCGTAGTTCCTACGTACTAGATGTTGTTATATGAGGGTCAGAGCGAATATGTGCATGTAGATATATTGACTATGCTATCTAGTAGGAGAAGAACAACTCAGCACTAAAGACTCGGTTCTAGAAGGTAGCAAAGGAGTGGCATTGTCTAAGCTGAAGAGCTCCGGAACTAAATAGTAACTGGTGGAGGGGGGGAAGCTGACTAATTGAGCCCCCCCTCCACCCGGAAGGAACATCCGGGCTAAACCAGCCATCGAGGGAACAGCGATTCACACCTCCCTCATCATACAAAAGAGCCCCGTAGGTAGAGCATATGTCTGGTAGATTGGAACTATCGAAGGAAAGAAGTGGGAGGTGGGGTAAATACCCCTAGCGCCAAGCCGGCTTCGGCCGGAGCGGAAATAACTTACATATGTGCATACTTATTAGTATATGGGGTTGACTGGATTGGAGTCTATCTACCCGAGCAATAGTAGGGGCAGAGGCCGGGGTCTGGGCCAATGATAGAAGAGCCGGGGGCGTTCCCCGGATGTACATATAGATTCCTTTTCGGCAGGTAGATAGAGACCATCCCATACGTTTTACAGTACCTTTCTACTAGTACGATCATTGCACGTGTCCGTTGTTTGCTTCCTCTGTTGCTTCTACGGCTCCCTATACCGCACCTATGGTATTTTCATAGCGAAAAGCATTCTCATTTCTCAAGAGTAGAATGAGCTTAGTGAGGGGCACGGATATGCAGAAAGCTCTGCAATCCTTGGCATTCATTTTTGCGCTGCCCCACGGTCCCTTTTGTATGGGGGATTCGAAAATTCAACCCCACCGCCCCCCAATTGCCCAACATTGAAGCTATTCAGACCTCTTTGTTTGTTGACGTTCTTGTAACCGTTTTTATTCGAAATGCCTCAACGCCGGAGTCAAAACCTACCTCTAGATGACCCCCTCACCCCCTCTAGAGCATCCGGAAGACTCTATTAGAACTGAGTCGTTAAATAGAGTCAAATTCCTGAATTCCTACCTCCAATTCTCGTTCCAGGTCTTCAATACGCTGAAGGTGAGTTCTATGGGATTGTAATCCGGCGAGTAGGGAGGCAAATATCGCCCTGACATTCATATCAGTGGTAGATCGTCAATTCAACGAGGCAAATAGCTTATCTGACATCCGTGTGAGGTGATGAGCTCTTCGATTCGACTATTGCAATGAACACTCGCATTATCTATGTTGATTACACTCCTCGGGGCCGGAAAGGGACTGCATAGAGGTAGCAATTCATCTGCTAGCCATCGAAAGAAAGCCTCGCCGTTGAAAATACCGGTGCAGGATAGATATCCGTCTTTCGTATAGACCGGAAGAACACTCCAGCAATGCCCTCTCGTTCTAGAGGCTTGATAGCGAGCTGGTTGACCAACGGGGGCATAGGCTTGATGACGCCAGCCTGTGGTCTCGTTGAATAAAGACTCATCCACGAACACGAGCTGTTCGGCCGTCAAACGAAGCATGTCTGCTACCCAATTCAAACGAAGCTCATCGTTTTGTCTGACTTCTACACGCTGTCCTTTTTTATAACTCCAGCCTCTCCTCTTCAGAATTCTTGATATCGTGGATTGATGCACGTTAATGCCCCACTCCTCCCGTATGTGCCAGACCATCTCTTTCTGCATGGCCCACGGCTGTTCTTCGAGGTAGGCTATGAGGCCATTTTCAGCTGCCTTAAACACCTTGCGGGGGGCCCCTTTGGGCCGAAAATGAGGTTTAAACGGTGACGAATACATGAAGAGATTTTCTCTTACTGTCGTAAGCGAATGCCGTTGAGAAGTCACTGGCATCCAGGGCTTGTGTGAGGCTATCCACGACACTTTGAAACTTGACTGCCTCGCCTTCGCGAATCTCCCTTGGCAACTTCATGTAGAGCCATGTCCCGTCCGAGTATTGCGATTGTTCCCCCGACCGGCCCTTTTCCTCCCTTCGAGTAAGGTGTACCTTAGCATTGTTGGGGGCTGTGGGGGTGGGTTTCTTTCGACCGGATGGGGTTGAGGGCCCTGGAGCTCATGGAATTGGCGGTGCGAATGGGCATATCCATTCGGTCCCTGCCTCTGCCACTTTGGGTTGGCTTTTTCGATTGTTTGGAGGGAGAGGCTAGGCTGTCAGATGGGTTTCTCTTCTTGCCCTTGCCCTTATTGTTGGGAGTAAAGGTTCCAGCCTGGATCGGGGGGGGAGGGGAAGTTTTCGCTTTGGTGGGGGTCTGTGGTACAGGGCAATCCTGCGTCCAGTGGGGCCCCTTGCAATGCTTGCATGGCTGGCTTGGTGCCTTGCCTGCTTTCCTTTCCTCCTCGGCTTTGGCTTTCTTCTCCTCCCTCCTTTCATCTTTGTCTTTTAGTTTCTTTTCCTTACGGGCCCTCTTGCGGGCCTTCCGTTCGGATTCATCTTCAGCTTCAGCTGCCCAGTCGCCCAGGCCGCCATCTGCTTCAGATTCTGTGGATGAGTTTGCATCAGTGACGCCTCGTCCGTCATCTTGGTCATTTGGTAGTGACCTACTTCTTTGTGATGAAGTGTAGATCTGATCATTGACCAAAGGTGTGTGTTTCTACAGCAGAGGCTATCTATGTTTTGTGTGCCGCAACTGACGCTAGCCTCAACCAGGCTAGAACTAGCGGGCACTGCAACAACTATGTTCCTAATTAGGAACATACTCGTAGTTCCTAATTGAACGACTACTCCCCCTGCTCCTACTACAGCTCCTACTGCAGCTCCTATTGCTTCAACACTTTGTGCTTTGGTTTAACCGAGTGATCATCCGTTTCCGGTCTATCATCCTATACACCGTTCTAGGACAGCAGTGGACTTCTTCGGCGATGGCGGGGGTTGCCAATGAAGTAGTAGAAGCCGTACGATTCTGGAGCGTAGTGGGCCGGTCATAGCTGGAAATGCGTTAAGAACGTCAACAAACAAAGAGGTCTGAATAGCTTCAATTTTGGGCAATTGGGGGGGCGGTGGGGTTGAGATTTCGAATCCCCCATACAAAAGGGACCGTGGGGCAGCGCAAAAATGAATGCCAAGGATTCGAAAGCTTTCTGCATACGCTAATTTCTCACATGCTCAGCTAATAGAATGACACTTGACTGTAGGGGAGATCAACGCAGATTCTGAATTTCTTTTCGGCTGGCGAGACTTCTACACCTGTGCTAATCAACGACGAGGCAAATTGATGAAGTTAACCCTCAAAGATATCTCCTAGAGTAGGAGATCCAGAGCTTATCCTTGTGATTACCGCTGTTCTTTGGCTTGAAGAAACCTGGCCGTTTCGCTGACAGAAGGGTCGCTAATTAACGCACGCATCGAGACCGAGTGCTACTTAAGATACCCCATCTATTAGAATGAAATATCGAACTTGAGAATGTCGGTCGTCCCTCTTTCGTCTTCACCAAAAAAGCCAGTAGAATGTCCCAACGAGGAACGCTCTTCGTTCGACGGCGAGGACAGCGACTGGACGTCGTCATCCGGCAACAGTTCGGCGGATTCCTCGACGGATAAAGAGGAAGCACATAGGTTGTTGGTTCTTGTGCAGATGGCCATTGCTGAAATCTACTGGAACGTCGATGCTTTCACGAGATTAAGTGACACAGAGCGGCAGAAGGGTAGAAGAAACATCATGCAGTCTCTGGCCAGCATAAGTGACTTGATAGCCCAGAAATCTGTGACCCGGAGGCGGATTTTCAAAAGACAAGGCACATAGATCTACTAGCCTCTCTTAAAGAGCGTAGGAACATGTTTAGCATAAGTGTGCTCGCTGAAACGCTAAATATATGGCGGAAATATTTGAACTGTTCCGTTAAAAAGACTGTGGTCGATTGTTTTCCTCTATCGCCAGCTTTGCTCTTTTTTTGAAAGTGTGAGATTTATGGGGTTATCTATACATCCGATGAGCAATGTTGAGCTCTCCAGTAAGCCGTGTCTTCTACTGATTTCTCACTTTTTCCGCTCGATGCTATTCAGGTATCATCGTAGAGACTTTGAACGATCACCCCTCGAGCTAGCAAGTCG
>JAABUH010002306.1_pt1 | contig 18646 bp, 40 predicted proteins | sample 5559121 | NCBI WGS metagenome assembly JAABUH01 (sample SAMN10711871, study PRJNA513364) | rock metagenome | isolation source: Antarctica rocks | place: Antarctica: Victoria Land, Battleship Promontory nord | collected 2015-12-28
CGCCGGCGCCGCCGCGCGCGAGCCAGGCGCGGCCGCCGCGCAGTAGCAGCAGCGCGCCGGCGTTTGTGTTGCGCAGCAGCGCGTATGAGGTCCACGCCAGCTCCTGCTCCCGCCGCAGCCGACTCTTGAACCAGTAGGGCAGTCATACATGCACCTGCTCCTCACACTATGCGCGGCGAGCGTGACGACCATGGCGGCGTTTTGAAACTTTGGCGAGATGCGCCTTGCCAGCGCAGTGGCGCACGTAGGCAAAGAAATGCTCAGGAGGCGACCATGGGTTTGGAGGTGCAGCGCCTCAGTCTTGTGCAGCAAAGCATTTCCAGTGGGTCCAATCTTGCACCTGCTTGGCAGCCAGAGTCAGCTCGGGCGCAGTGGCGAAGAGCTGCGCGGCTGGCGCATCCACAGCGGCGGTGCTGCGCCCGGGCGCGCCCCCGCGCAGGCGCGCCTCCAGCGCGGGCGTCGCGCATGCCACCGCGGCCAGCAGCGCGCCCAGCGCCTCCGCGCGCGCCTGCGCCCCGGCAAGGCCTGCCCTGAGCGCGGCTCGACGGACGCAGCTTGCAAGGGGTGGGCCTGCGATAAGGACTCCGACAACCAGGGGCAGGAGTTGCAGGGCAGGAGTCGCCCGCAGTAGTCGCCTGTGCACCTTCGCAGCTAGCAGGGCGCCTGCGTGCGGCACTCTTCCGCGCACCTGTGCAGCGGAGGGCGCGCCGGCGCCGAGCACATGGTTGGCAACCAGCGCAGCGGCGCCGAGCGCGCCCACGGCGCGCGGGATGAGGGCGTCATCAAAGCCCGGGATGCCTAGTGTGAAGCGGAACACCGCTACGTCTGCATCCTCGCCGCCAAAGCCTGCGCAACAGCTACACATCAAGCTTTCAGAGCAAACGCGAGAGCCTGTGCAGACAGCCAAGTGCTGCGGAACAGAAATAGTCATCTTCAGTCAGTGTCAGACTGTGCTCCGGAGCACCTCGCCAAGCGCAGAGTGGCTGGCATCTGTTGTCAACGCGGCGGTGGCGCCTGTGCATGCCTCCGCTTGCTGCCTGGCGCGCATGCGAGCCTGGTGCAGCTGCAGAACACAAGCAGTGTGCAACTGGACACGAGCTCGACCTTTGCAGACACACCATATGCATCTTGTGCTCTTTTTGTCGCCACCTATGCGATGGCTGCCCCCTGCGCGACTGCTGCACGGACTGCACGGCGTCAGACGGTGAAGTGCGCAGTGAAGCTTTCATGGCGAAACGTGGCTGTGCGTTTGGCATTTTGTAGACTGTGTCCCTCTTTGTACTGTAAGAGCCTGAGCTAGACAGCACGATGCTTGAGACAGGCCTGCTGCTCGTTGTTACGGTCGCGCACGGGCGCGGGCGCAGCCTGTAGAAGGCTGTGAAACCACTTTACACAACACAGCACGCCGGGCAGCAGGCGCGCCCTGCGCAGTTCACGAGTGCAGCAAACGCAACACGACTGTAACCAAGCAGCTCGCCTGCTACAAGTTTCTCCTGCTCAGCTCTGCGATGACTGGCTCAAATACGCGGTCGACACCCTGGTTCCAGCGCCGCACCAGCCGTCCCCGCACGTCGGGGCCGAAGAAGGGCTCCGGCTTCTACGCCGCGCGCCACGCGCACACTCAGCTTGAGGTGTCGCGAAGCATATATCAGGGCCGCAGAGCAACTGAGAAGCGGTATGGGCGAACCCATGCGCCCTCCTCGGGCGGCGGCACGATGCCCCACGCGTCGGCGACCTCCGCCGCTGAGCTCATGACGCCCCTCTGCGAGGCCGCACCGCACCTCTGTTACTCGACTATGGACCCTGCGGAGCAACTCTACTACAGCTCAGGCAGCTACAGTATTGTCATACCCGGGTGGATACATACGCCGCGCCGGCGGTGCCTGCACCAAGCAGGAAAGCCCACAGCTTGTTCTGCAAAAGCGTTGCTGCGGTCATGCTCGAGGGCAAGCACCGCGCGGCCCCCAGGGCAGCACAAGGCAACAGTACAAGCTCCAGTCCCCAAGACTTCCGCGCTCCTATGGTGGCTTGGCGCGACCTGAGCTTTAACCCCGCCAGGCTCACCCCACATGTCCATCGGTCATGCCTGCCGCTGGGGCTGCTGGCCCTGCAGTGCGCGCTACCCGCCGGTGTAGGAGAGCGCCAAGCGCACGCAGCTCGGTGGTTGCCCCACAGACCTGCGGCGGGGCACACCACTCCATGCATGCCTGCCATCTCAGGGGACCCCGAGCCTGACGCCCGGGTGTTTTGCGCGCCTGCACGGGACGGGTGGGTGCAGGGCACGGCTGGCCTACTCTGCTGAGTGGGCCAGCGCACGCATCCGCACATGCGCGCGCTGGCAGAGGCGCTGCAGAGGCATGCGCGCGCTCCAGAGGCGCTGGCGGCGCGGCGCGAGGCGGCCGAGTGCGGCGCCCGCAGGAGCCTGGCGCGTTGGGCCGGCTCACTCTGCAACAGGCACTGCAGCGGGGCCTGGCGAGCTTGCGCGAGAGCGTCCGACCAGCCTTGGGTCGCCCCGCTGCGGCAGGCCGCGGCGGAGGCCGCGCGCGCGCTGGAGGCGCAGGCGGCGCGGCGCGAGGCAGCCGAGGCCGCGCTGGAGGATGCGCGGCGCGCGGGGCTGGCCTTCCGCCGCGCGCAGATCCTGGCCGCACAGGCCCCGCGCGCGCTGCGCGCGGGCGGCGGCGGCGGCGGCCGCGCGCGTGCGGCGGCGCCCCGGGCGTGCCCCTGATGTTTTGGATTTGAGCCGGCGCGGGCGAGGCAGCGCCAGGGTGCCAATTTTTGACTTGCATAGCGACATGCACCTCTGGGACAGACTGCGCACTGGACTACACCATTAACACAAAACGCGCTTGAGCATGCGCATGTTGGTGGTCATGCGGCCGGACCTCATCGCTTGCACGCAGTCGGGAGGGGCAGACATGGGGTGCAGAGCGCCTGGGCGCACCGGCGGCGTGGCCGCTGATGCTAAGTAGGTACTGGCGGGTTCACTGCAACAGATCAACTCTTTGTAGCTTTGCTCGCGCATCAAGGCCTGCGGCCGCCGCTGTGCGCTGGTGAGATGCAGGGCAACCCGGGGGAGCAGGGCCACGGGCGGCACGCGGGCGGTCCAGGCCCGCGGCCGCCGGGCGCGGAGCGGCTGCTGCGCCACCTGCGCGAGCGCCTGCGCGCGCTGGACGGCGAGGCGGGCAAGTACACGCTGAAGACGGCCGCGGCCAAGGCGCGCCTGGCCCGCATCAGCGCGGGATCCTGGCGCATGGTTGAGAGCGCGCGCCGCTGCCACAGGCTTGCTGCCGCATGCAGTGACCATCAGCAACCAACCAGCAGCGCCCATGCACTGGGGTGACTACACGCCAGGGAAAGATAACCTGAAAAGGGATCCGCTCCAGGCGGCCGTGCGGCGGCTGACGGCCGTGCTGGCGCGCCGTGACGACGGCGCGGACGCGCTGCGCGCGGTCGACATGGACCAGCTGCAGATTGAGAATGAGCAGCTGCTCGCGCGCGTGGACGAGCGCAACAAGGAGCTGCTGGGCCTCAAGCTCATCACGGGGCGCTCCGTGCAGGCGCGCTGTACCTTGTGTGCGCATGTTTGCTTGCCGGCTCATCTCCTTGCATGCCCTGAGCTATCATGAGCCTGATGGTCAGAATATGCGCACGTACTCCTGGGATAGCTCGCTATGTTTGGGTGCGGACTCGGCGAGGAGTGTGAGACGGTAAGGAGCGGATGCGCGCGGGGGGCGCGCAGGCGCTGGCGAGCCAGATGGGCGCGCTGCAGGGCCTGACCGCGCACGCCGCGCGCCTGGGCGACGACATCGTCAAGCGCCGCGCCGCGCTCGAGCGCGCGGCGGCGGACCATGTCGCAGCAGAGGTTCTGCCCTTGCGCTACATGCGGCTCATGGGCAGCGGACATCTCCAGCTTGTCTAAGGCAATGAGAAGCTTGCCATGCAACTCTGCCATGCAGTGAGAAGTGCACTTGCTGTGTTGGCCGTCATGCCGGATACGCGCGATTGCTGCTTTGGCCAGGCCGCTTTGGAGGGCGCAACGTCACAGCTGCGAACGCTGCAGGCAGACGCACACGAGAAGTGCGCGCCAGCCTCTCATCAGCATGCATTGATCTGCATCATTCGCCAGATAGCCAAGCATAGCCTTGCTTGAACAGCACCCTCTTACTGGCCCCTTGGCGTGCGGCGTGATGCATCAGGACATGCCATGGGTTTGTCTGTGCATGCTGCATGTGATCCGAAGCACTACAAATCCTGCAGCAATACCCGCTGCATTCTGACAGGGCTTGAACGAGTGTGTGTAACAGCCCCAACATGATGCGGCAGTACCCTGAGCAGCCCTGGCCGGCTGATGGCTCAGCACCTCATGCAGAGAAGCTTGCATGTGGTGGAGATCAGGTGCTGCATGCCAGTGACCCTCGTTGGACTGTGCAGCGCGCCGCAGATGATGAGCTACTTGCGGCTTGTGGCAGACGTGCGCGGCCTCAGCGCCAAGGTGTTGGAGTGGCAGCGCAAGGTCGAGGTCGCCAGCGTCCCAGGCGCTGCCAGGCGCACTGCGCCTCAGCGCGCGAGTGCCAGCGCATAGCCTGCAGTGCAAAGCGAGCGGAGTACGCTGCATGATTTTGTACACTTTTTTGGGTCTCCGTCAGTGTATGAACAAACTGAGAGTCTTGTGTACGACGGACAACTCACACGCATGTTATGGTGTAGTGAGGGGTGGCAAGCGTAGACAGCTTGTGTGGCCATCGAGCGTCTCTGCAGCGCTCGACTGCCTAAGAGCCTAGAGGCCTGCCTGGACTCCAGGCCCTGGAGATGAACTCCTCTTGTTGTTCTTGCTCCTTGCAAATATGGAGCTAGCTGCTGGCACCAGCGCTGCCGCCTATTTGTAGCATCGTGTGAGGAGTGTCCGTTCGCCATCACTATCCCAGACACTTGTGCAGCATGGCGTGCTGGTCGTTCTGCGGCTCCTTTGCGCTCTTTGTGCCAGCTGCGCTGTGTCAGCCTGCCAACTGCGGTTTCAGGAGCCTGAAGCAGCCGCAGGCGCACTGGCTTAGGAGCGGCACGCTGTCAAGCCTCACGCTGAGCGCCAGAGCGGACGTACCGCTTCTGCAGGTTCTCCTTGATCTGTTACGAGTGATGTATATACGTGATGCTGCATTCACTGTAACAGTGCAGCAGGTGTGCTTGCAAGGCCGGCCTGTGCTGCAGTGCAGCCTTGCTCTCTGCAGCTTGCTGTCTCCCCAGGAGACCGGCTCGGGGTGGCTGCTGGCGGGCTACATCTCCGAAGGCGTGCGCGGCAAGGTTATCCCAAGCTTTGTAGTTGGATGATTGCAGAGCCTCGCGCCTACACACAAAACAGAAATTTTAAAGCCTTTCACTACAGCAGGCACGGACGTTCTGCTTCACGTTTGAGAGCAGGGACGGCGGCCAGCAGTGCCTGCAAGCACTGCAGGTAAGTTCTGCAGATGCTCAAGCAAGCCTGCAGGCACAGCAAGAGTGTGCTTGTCATGCAACGCTTGTGCGATCACAACAGTCCTGACACAATCATGTGGCAGGCACTTCAAAACGCACCAAGTGCCTCACCTTTGCCAGAAGGAACGGACAACGTTGCGCCAGCACACGAGTCCCAGGCGCAGTGCAACGCTGCAACTGCAGACCTGTTCTACCAACAGCTGCCAGCCCAGGCAGTCACAACAGCCGCGTTGACAGCGTGCACTGCAGGAGCACTAGGTGACAGCCACAAGGAGCTTGACAGCGGTATGGCTGTCAAGGTACAGGCAATCCTGCAGGACCCCAGCTTTGAGGCATATGTTGAGCGCGTGGAAGGCCAGTGGCATGCGCTCATTGCTGGCAGACTTGTCAGCGCTCCGGAGAGCGACGCCGCACTTGTGCAGGCGGCGCTTGCGGCATCCGCTATGCAATAAGCCTGATATGGTCATGAGTGCATGCAAATGTCAATCAAGCTCCATGTGGCCTGACTTTATCAACAGTGTCAGGGGCAGTCCCTGCATGACTGGAGGTACAAGGCTGCAGGACAAGGCAGAAATTAAGCATGCTCGCCCTCTGCACACAGGACATTACATGGTCATTCTGCTGGTTGAAATGGCCAGAATGGGCCAGCCCAGCCAGATAGCAGCAGAGCTGCATACAGTACAACCGCATGCTTCTGCCATGCAAGGCCTCTCACATTCGTGGCAAATGACAGCCGCGAGACGGCCAGCGTGCCTCAATACTTTCTTGATCCACATTCTCTGTGTTGATCTGGACAGGCAGTGACGGGCATGCACCAAAAAGTTATACCAGCAGGCGTGCAAACGCAAATGTACAGAGGGCAGGTCAACTCACGCCCGCTTGCCTCTCAGCCTGGCTGTCACCAAGGACTGGCCATGCAGGCGTGCAGCGAGACATGTACATGCAGTTGTCTTTCTGCCTCATCTGTGACGTGCAGACTGCGAGCAGCAGAGCGCTCCCACTGACATCAATGGGCCAGCGCTGCCGGCCAACAACCATCGGCGGCACCACAGCCTCATGCGCGCAGCTGAAGCACAGGCAGTGCTGGCCCATTCGTGGGCGCATTTTGTGGTAGCCACTAACGTCGTAGTAGGTAACGGCTAGCTATTGTGGCAGTGCATCAGCAGCACAGTGCGTGTAGACGGATTGCACTGCGCTGTCCACGTTAGGTGCCTGCCTCGCCGACTTGAAGGCGGCGGCCGCCGGCGGCACAGTCCGCACGCCGGCGGAGCACGAGCACGCGCAGCTCGGCCACCTCGGCCGCGGCCTCTGCATGCCCCGGGCTCAGCGCCAGCGCGCGCTCCAGGCTCGCCAACGCCAATTCGGGCTGCACCCGCACACTCACACATTTGTGGGTGTTCTACTCCTCTACTAACCTGATGTTACTCACTTGACAGTTCCCTGCGCGGCAAGCTTCTGCGAGGAATAGCGGCAAAGCCAGCGCTGAGGCCATAAGGTAGAGGTTGGTACTGTACGTGAATTTTAATGTGGTTGTGAAAGCAAGCTGGTCTTTCTCTTCAGGCCCCAGTCACACTGCCGCGCAAGCTTCAGCAGCCTGCCTTGCCGGCACTGTAGGAATAGCTGCAAAAGCCCTTCCGAGCAACGCGCCTCCCCGAGGTTCAGTTGAGCGCGTCCCAAAGTAACATGAGCCTCTGGCCAGGACGGCGCTGCCGCCGCGGCAGCAGCAGCGCTCTGCACACTGTCCCAAGCCCTGTTGAGCTCCAAAAGCACCTGCAGCACACGTCTTGGTGACACGGCCAAGCCGTGTCTTTGTTATAGAAGCAACAGGACTGGAGGACGCAGTACCTGTGCTTTCAACTCGTGCAACACCGCCGCATTTTCTGTTGACAGTGCCAGTGCGCGGTCCCATGCACGCAGCGCTGCACCGTACTTGCCATCCTGGGCACTTAGGCTGCCTTGTTCCTGCAGGGCAAGGGCACCACATACTCAGCTGCAGAGCAGTAGTGTTGCATGACAGCGGTTGCACTGCAACAGTGGCATACCTGGAGGGCCTGCGCTTGTGCAAGCGCCTCAGCGGGTGGCAATACACTTTCTGGGACTGCGTCCGAAGTTGGCTCTCTGAAAGCGGGGATTGCCGCGCTGACTCTTCCTGTCCGGGACGGTGTCAGGCTGAACGACACCATTCCATACAGGCACACTAAGGAGCAGCAACAGCAGACAGGTGGTTGTCCTAGCAATCGCAAGCAAAGCTCTTCTTTCAGGCTGATTCACTTGCCAGTTCTCAGTTGCAAGCCCAAACTGGGGACCCCGCCAGTGACTCAAACAACCTACGCTCGACTGGAACATGCTCAGCTACGAGTCAGCAGAGGGATGATACAAGGCGCCTACAAATACACGCAACCATTGGCGCTCTGACTTCGCAGCGCATGTGCACTCAGCGAGCCGAGCAGAGCTGGAAGGCACTCCCATGCTGGCCGGGCACACAGCTGGGTAGCTAAGAACAGGCATGAGCACCGTTCCTGCCTGCTGGCAACGTACACAGCAGGGTTGCTCCGCATCGCAATACCAACCCTGCACCGAGATGTATACTCTGGCAAGTGACAACTTGCCGCTGACAACCTCTATGCAGCTTATACCTGCCATCACCCCTGTGTGACTGCCTGTGCCCCGACAACGCGCACCGTTCCATGCACGCCAAACGCTCCCATTTGCATGGCATGCATGCACAGTGACTGCCCCAGCTCCAGCCCCTGCTCGGCCCCGAAGGCCACCCATGCAACATGCAGAGTGGCGCGCGTCGCGCTCACAGCAGCGTGGCCGCAAAACACACGCCTACCAGTTCTAGAGCCCTAGCCGTCCCTGAAGGCCGCGCATGCAGCCTCCAGCGTGCTGCGCATCGCGTCGGCCGCCCCCGGCGGCAGCGCCTGCGTCGCTGCGACCTGCCGCAGCATGCCCGGGTGCGCGCAGCGCAGCGCCTGCAGGTACATGGACAGCCGCTGCTGCACGCTGGCCGCGCCCGCGCCGTCCAGCAGGCCCGTCTGCAGCGCGAACAGCAGCGCGGCCTGCGCGCGCCGCCGCCGGCGCCCTTCAACAGGCCGGCCGTGCTCTCTGGGGCCTGCCGCCTGCAGGCATGCATCAGGCATGCAACGCCCTTGCAGAGCTCCGACCCGTACGCCGCAACCTTGCAGAGCTCAGCATGCAACTTACTGAGACCCTAGGTTAGACCCGCATGCGTGCCTGCTAGGCAATGCGCGCCGGGCACCAAAGATGCACAGCATGCCCAGCGACTGTGTCGAACCGGACAGAAGCTGTCAGCCAACCATAAGAGCGCCTGCTTCTGGCGCGTCGCCTGTGGCGCCCAGCGTCCGCACATGCTCGTCGAGCAATACAGCCGCAACGCACTGTTCGAGGCCCAAACAACAGAGCTGCGGTGCGCTCGCTCAGCCCGGCAGGCCTAGTCAGAGGCAGGCGCGCCTGCTCCTCCAGCGGCACCGGCTGCCCAGGCTCCTGCGCGAGCGCGGCCCAGGCTACCGCCATGAACGCGGCCTGCCGGCGCACGCCCGGCGCGCCCGGGTCGCTGGCGAAGCGCAGCGCGTCCGCGGCCTGCGCGCGCCGGGCCGCAGCGCCGGCAGGCAGTAAGAAGCAGCCGTGACGTCCCGTACATAAAAAATTATGCTGCCTCAGGCCAGCATCACACCGTGATGCTGCGCCATGGATGCATACGGTGTTGTACTGTTTGGACCCTAATGGGAATTGATAAGTGTGAGACATGGAAGCACTGGGCGCGTCTCGCGCCTGCGCAAGCTCGAAGCGCAGCTGCGGCGCCAGCGCGGCGAGCGCGGGCGGGTACGCGCGCCCACCGATGCGGCTGATGCTGGCCGCGGGGTCCACCGCGGGCGCGCCGCCGCGCCCGGGCACCAGCACCACCTGGCCGTCCGCGATCGACATGACCTCCTCCACCACCTGCGCGCGCGCCGCCGCCCCCCCCTCGCCGCTCCTTTCTGTTCAAGGTCGCCGGGATGCCACGCACAGAGCACGCACGCCGCCTCTGCCACCCGCCCGCCCATATCAACTCTACTTTGCAACATTTGTAGGACACAAGCTGGGACTGGAAGCCCCTCTGTCGAGACATAAATACTCGAAGACTCTGCAAGCGCGCCAGCAGGCCGCACCTCCGTCCGCATGCAGCCCTCCTGCGACGCGGCGCCGCCGGGCGCCGCGGCGCTGGCGGCGTCGCCCGCGAGCGCCGCGGCCAGCTTGGCGCGCTGCGCGGCGGACAGGTGGCGGTACGCAGGCGAGTTGGGGCCCAGGATCAGGATGCGGGCCCTGTCGCCGGCCGCCTCGCCGCGCGCCGGCAGCCCCGGCAGCACGAGCAGCAGCGTCAGGCTGCCCCCGCCCTTGCGCCGGTGCAGCTTGGCGCCGCGCTGCAGAACCGAGCCGAAGAACCTGCATGGGGAGAGGTGGCTGTTACTGCCTGCTGTCTCTATGAAAAGATACCACCGTATCCCGGGAGCTGGCAGGGGGGCGGCGCACTCTTTCCACTTTGTGAGGCGCACACCACTCGCGCACCCACACGCGGCGTGTCGGGCTCGCTCTGCCCCACCAACAAATGCACTTCACTACCATGTGTGCCTTTGGCAAGGAGGCGCAGCGCGCAGCAGGCTGGCGCAGAGCAGGCGCTGCGCATTAGCGGGCGGGGGGGCCGCGCCGGCGGCGCTGCGCGGCGTTGGCGGAGACGAGCATGCCCTCGTACTCGACCAGCTGCTCGGGCTCCAGCTCGGCCGCCGACGCGCCGGTCAAGCTGTCTGCCTCCAGCGCCAGCGCGGCCGGGCCCAGCGTGGCCAGCGCGGCCGTTATGCGCTCCCACATCGCCACCTGCACGACTCAGGCGATTGTGCTGGTCGCCAGCCATAGATTGCGGTTAGCTAAGTTTAGGGTAGTTTGCTTGATCATCAACCCTGTCACGCCTGGTGTGCCTATTTAAAGTGCATCAGGGACGGCGCGTACAGGCTTGTGTGGCCAGGCCACTCATGCACTGCTGACTGCCATGCCCAGACTGGCAGATCTTTTGCTGGAAGGCAGCGACAGCCATGGGAGGTCCGCAGCAGGCTCTTGTGGTCAGTGCCAACCACATCAACACCACGAGCAGATTCGGCGCCATGGCAGAGCGCCGGCCGGGCGGCGCAGAGAGGCCCGAGCAGCCGCACCATACAGGAGATGTCGTCCAGCACGACCAGCGCATGCCCGCCCGCGTCGCGCGTGCGCTCGCCCAGCGCCAGCGCCGCCGACAGCGCCGAAAAGCGCTCGCCCAGCGGCGCGCCGGCACCCGCCGCGACTACCGCCGTGTGGCTCATCGCGCCTCCGCCCCGCAGCACGGCCACGTTTGCATCCAACTCTTCCGCCCTGCACGCCAAAGCATGTGCCAAGCCGTCAGGATATGCGTACTTGACATGCAGCAGCCTGTGTGCCTAGCATTGTGAAACAGGCGAGTCTGCCAACAGCAGCAGCCCCGAACACGAGGGACAGCACACGCCCATGCTGCCCAGCGCATGCCCTTATACACCCTCGCTGCGCCCGGTCGCCGCATCAGCAGCGGCAACCAGCGCGGCCCGCGCACCCTTGGCCGACGGCGGCGTAGACGCAGCGCACGTCGGAGCGCGCCTGCGCCAGCACAGCGTCCAGCACGAGCGCCGTCTTGCCGGCGCGGCGGCCGCCGGTCACCAGCAGCGCCTGGCCGCGGCCCAGCGGCGTCAGCGCGTCCACCGCCTGCGCGCGCCCGCCGGCACTCATGAACAGGGTTGAAGCAGGGTCACACCTGCGGCTCAGCCAGCGCCACAGTCAGCGCAACGTTCGGGTCCGTCATGATGGCCGCACCGCCTTCAAGCCCGTTGCCGGCACCTCGCAGCACTGCATGTCTGTATCAAGGTGACGCGGACCTAGAGCACACCCGAGCCGCAGCCGCACACCTTCACGCCGGTGACGAGCGCTTCGCAGATCTGCTCGCGCGCGTCCATATCTGGCGCGACGCCCAGCAGCGGCGCGGTCGCGGGTGCGCCTAATCCAGCGCCGCCGCTGCCCGCGCCCGGGCTGCCGCGCAGCGGCCGCAGCAGGAAGTCCACGACCTGGCCAGTCAGCCCGTCGCCGACCGGCACGCGCGCGATCGTGTACTCCTTGCGCGTGCGCGGGCCCTGCTCATCGTCCACGACCTGCCGCGCGCCGGCGGGCTGGTCGGTCCAGCAGGCCGGGAAGATAAGGTGCGCCGAGCGAGCGGCCCTGCTGTCGCTTGGCGTCCTGCCACACGCGATGACTCTCTCTGGCAAGCACACCGCTGTGCCTGTCCGATACTGTATGGCTCTGCTGCTGAGCACACCTCTGTGCGTGTCGGGTCATGCATGGCCCCTGCTGCCGAGCGACGCCCTGGCCAAGCAGCAGGCGCGAGAGCTGCCGGACGGGGCGGCAGCACGCCGCGCGGCGCCGGCGCGCGCCTGCAGGATGGCCTTCACCTTGCACTCCACGCCCTCGCCGACCTCCACGCCGGCGCCGCCGCCCAGCAGCAGCGCGAAGCAGATGTTGTCGCTGCGGCGCCACAGCAGCGCGCCGGCCGCGCCGCTGACAAAGGCGAGCGCGCAGCCCACCGGCGCGTCATTGTTCAGGCCCTCAATGATGGCCAGGCCCTCCTCTACGAACAGCACCTGCGCGGTCGGCGGGTGGTCTCACATAGCCAGGTAACAGGATTGTCAATTGCCTGGTGCCACCGTACACGCCATGCGCAGTGTTTCACATGGGGGTGGAAGGTTGTGTATCGAGGCGTTTGCAAGCACGGAGTTGTGAGGACAAGCGCGCAGTGTCTGCTTGGGCCTGTGGTAAGGCAGCGGAGCAGTAGGTGCGACATGGCGGTCCTTCGTTTCCCCTCCCTGCATGAGCACAGGCAGCGAGGACGAGCGAGGACGCACCCGCCCAACATCCACCTGCGCCTCGAGCAGCCGCATGGTTGCCAATTGGTTGGGACTGCTCAGCCGCTTCCTGAACAGGCTCATCTCTGCGTCCCAGTCTGCGCTGGCACGTGCGATGCTGTGCTGCCGCTGACGCCGCTTGCCCCGCAGCGCCGGAAGGGACAATGCGACCCGCATGACGAGGCAGGCATGCTGCGCGGGGGGTGCTCGTGAGGTCGAAGCGTGGTGCAGGCCCCGCGGGGCTGCTGGCGCGCTGGACATCCTTCCTCTGAGCGGCATATGTTGTCAGAGCGCCAGGTCATGCAAGTCTACCAGCAGGGAGCAGTATGCATGGCTCGCCCACATCGCATACAATGGCGCCGAGCCGTAATCTGTGTTTCCGTGGAACAGGCAGCCTTGCTCGCCTGCACAGAGGAGAGGAAACGCAGCACGCCCGATTTGGCTCCTTGCCCTGCTTTCGAACTGAGCTGGCGCTTCACTCCGTGCACGACGCATCACCTGCTCCAGTCAAGGCTCTCAGTCACTCTGCTGATCCCAACCAGACTTAAAGAGGTTCCAGACACGGAGCAGAGCACACTTTGCTTGCTGTATATTACAACATGGCAACAGAGGTGGACGTTGCCAAGCGCTTGGACTTTGCCGCTGACTTGTCTGGTGCGCTGCCGCGTGCGCCGCAGCGCGACACCGTCCTGCAGGCGCTGGCGGAGCCCAGCCTCGCCAACCTGCAGCAGTGCGCACACTCGCAGGCGCCTCTGCACATTTAGCTACACACTGCAAAGTTCTTAGACACCAGTCAGGGCGCTTACTGTGCGCAACGCTCACACCCGCTGCTGCAATTCAGGGCGCTGGAGACGGTGCATGCGTCGCACGAGGCGCGCGCGGCAGCTCTGCAGGCGGCCGCCAAGGAGCACGCGGCCGGCTGCGGCGCGAGCGACCTGCGGCGCCTGCGCCGCCAGTTCTCCAGCCTGAAGAACACCTTCTGCCTCTACGACACCAAGGAGAACTTCATCGACGGTGCGCTGTCCGGGGGGGGGAAGCCTGTTGTGCAGCTCGAAATGCCGTGAACTGCTGCTTGTATTGTTGCTTGGAGAGTGCATAGCACGGACAGCATGAGGATGCGGTGCAAGAGTGTGCAACAAAGGAGGCTGGGAGCAGACCTTGATGGTGTTGTTTGCGAGCTGCGCAGGACGTAGTGCATGTCACAGGCACACCAGCTGACTCGTGCATGGCGCCCGGCAGGCCTGATGCAGGGGCTGCCCGACGGTAGCGAGGAGGCGCGGCTGCAGGAGCTGGAGGCGGAGCTCGACCGGCAGGCCGCCGCGCTTAAGCAGGTCAAGGCGCAGAACCGCCAGGCGCGCACGCGGCTCGGCAGCCCTGCTCGAGCATCTGAAGGCCTGCCTTCCAGCCGGGCCGCATGCCTCGCTGAGCGGCCTGCACCTGGCGCTGCATATGCCATGGGCTGGGCCTCCAGCAGCCGAGGCCCGGCCCTGGCGCTCTGCGGTATAAGCTGCACAGCTCGCGCGTGTTGCTGCGCAGCGCGCACAGCTGCCACCGAAGACGATCATCTGTTCGCGTGTCCATGGCGCTTCACCACGTAGCCACACAGCACGCGCGTGTTGCCAGGCAGCGCACACAGCTGTCACAGATACCGTCAGGCGATCGCGTGTCAGGAGTGCTTAGGGTTGGGGCCTGGCGCGCAGGCGGAGGCGGGCGCGGCGCAGCTGCTGGAGCGCATCGCGGCCGCGCACGACGAGTACGCCGCTGAGCACGCGTCCCTGGTCTCACAGCTGGGTGCGGCGGCGCGCGAGACGGCGGCGGCTGACGCGGCGGCGGCCGCGGCGGCCGCGCAGGCAGGGTCAGCGCCTCAGGGCCTGGATGAGGCTGCTGTCCAAGCGCGCATGGCGGCGGCCGCCGCCGAGGCGCGCATGACGGCAATCGCTGCGCAGGAGGCGCGCGCACGCCTGAAGCCTACCACCCGTGTGCCACCCCTCCTCAGCTGGCGCCCATGCGCCGCCGCCACGTGTGCTGCAGGGGCGTGCAGTCCGCCAAAGACTGCTTGGGAACATGGCCGAGTTGGAAGTCAATGATGCAGCCGTGACGAACAATCACTCCCCAAGCATATTCGCCCCACATGGTGGTGTCTATGCACCAGGATAGTGTCGCGCCGGCGCCTGGTAACCGCACGCGCGCCCGCGCTGCAGGCAGAGGCGGCGGAGCTGCAGGCCGCGATCAGGTCGGAGGAGGACGAGCTGCAGGCGCTGCAGGCCCAGGCGCGCCCCCCCCGCCGCCGCCTCCCAGCACCATGCCATAGCCGCCGCGAGCGCGCTGTGCGCTTTGCGGGCGGTGCTAAGCGCTGGCGCGCTGCACCGGCCAGGAAGCATCGCCGAGCGGGCCTGCTCGTGATAAACATGACGCCAGTGATAGCGGGCCGTGCCGGCGGGGCGATGCGCAGATCGGGCATGCGGAGGCCGCGGCGGCGGCCGCGTCGGACGGCGCCGCCGCGAGGGAGGCTGCGCCGCCGCGCTTCGCGGGCGCGCTGGACTGGTGCGCGGGCCTGGATGCGCTGTTGGCGGGCCTGGGCGGCGTGGCGCTGGAGGCCGCGCCCGCGGGCGAGCTGCGGCTGCGGCTCGCCGTGCACGCCGATGCCGCCTGGGCCCCCGAGCCGGGTGCGTGCAGCCAGTGAGATCAGAGGCTCGGTTGAGGGGTGCACATGCAAGGCTGCAGCTGCGGCTCGTGGTGCACGCCGACGCCGCCTGGGCTCCCGAGTCGGGTGCGCGCAGCAAGTGAGATCAGCGGCTCGGTTGAGGGATGCACACAAAAGGCACCCCGCACTGCAATGCGCAAGCGAGACCCCGCAATGCGATGCGTCATGCGCACCAGTTTGATGCTTCTAAGGGCCGTGCGCGATCCTGTCAAACTGGACTGGAACCATGCACTCATCCTGTTGCACGGCCGCCGCGTGGCGGCGCCGCCACGAGTGTGCATGGTCCATGCGTCCAGGCGCGAGCATGGCCACCGCGGAGTACGGGCTGGTGCTGCGGCTGCAGCCAGGCGGCGACGGCGTGGCAGCCGCGGCGCTGACCCCGCCCGACGTCGACAGCGCCGACATCGTGGCGGCGGCCGCGCACCGCACGCAGGCGCCCGGCTTCGTCGTGCGCGAACTTCGCGTGCGGCTGGCGCAGCGGCTGCGGCGCAGGCTGCTCATCGAGGGTGTGTCGCCGCAGCATGCCCTGAGCATGCACTTGCAAACAGACACATGCTCGCATATGCTATATTCAGCGCCAGGCAGCGCGGTGCATGCACGCGCAGCGTCACTGCCGTGACGACCTGCAAACAGCTCAACACAGGCCGGCATGCGCTGCTTTGCAGGCATGCGGGGCGCTGGTAACCCCATAACACCCTGTAGTGAAGGGTCCGTGCCATGCAGGCGTATCCGCCAGCTACCCGCTGCTGCCCGCGCCCGCCGGCGCGGACGGCACGCTGGTCGCGGCAGAGCTGCCGCGCGCTCAGGCGGGCGCCGGCGCCGCCGTCGCCGCCGATGTGCGCGTCCCGACTGGCTGGCCTGGGCCCGGCCAGACGCTGTCCCTGGAGGCCCTGCGCTCGCTGCGCGCCGATGCCAGCCAGGGTGCAGAACCTCAGGGTGCTGCCGAGGGCGGGGCGGGAATGCCAGCGGGGGCGCTCGCTGCGGTGCTGGCGGAGCTGCGCGCGGGCGGCGCGCATGCGTTCACCGGGAGCCTGGGGGAGCTGTTGGCCGCGGCAGCCACGGCAGTGCAAGAGGCTGCGAGCAGGAAAGAGTGACCGGCGCTGCTGCGCGGCTGGGGGCTGTGACAAGGGGCGAACCACCTGGACTGATGCATGGGCCAGCTGCTGCCGAGCTGAGGTGCATAGCCAGATGATGCTTGATGAGGCAGTTGTTGCTCCAACGCGTTGAAGGAGAACTTACCCAGCGGGATGAGCCCAGCTGGTCTGCTTTGCTCGTCATGCTCATACATGCATGTTGTCAGGCGTATGGCGTGTACTGCAGCAGGCAAGGAGGTATTTGCTTGCAATGAGCAAGCCGAACTCGCCATGTTCTCTGCGCAGATGCAAGCGCAGGAGGCAGGGCGTGCTCCTCATACGCCGCACGATGTTAACACATATGGATTCCATGGCTATAACATTCACCTCAATGCAAATGGCATACAGTGGTCAGCTCACTCAGGACCTGAATACAGTACAGCAATGAAGCTGGCAGAGGTGAGACAAACAGACTAGAAGACCGGAACAGCGTATGAGCGATGCATGGCAGACTGGTCGCACGGCGGCAGCCATCGGGGAGCGCGCCAGTTGTGCCGCACCACCTTCGACCCGCAGGGCAGCAGAGCAACAGGCACGAGTCTACACACTAGCACAACATTCAGAATTGCTTGCAGCTAATCAAATCATCGGCAAGTGTGTCCAGCACAAGCAGGTGAGGAGTGAGCGAGCGCGGAAAGCGGATCACCCATGTAGTAAGCAAGGAGACGCTCCATGCGACCATGCGCCCATTGTATGGCCTGGCCTGAATAGCCTATGACATGCCGCGTTCCGTTATCCACTGCGCAGACGTCGGACACGGCCTCGCGCACGTCACGGGGCGCGGCGCTTGCGCTGCGGCATGGCCTGCGATGCCTGCGCCGCGCTGCCAGTCGCGCACTGCACCTGGTACATGCCGTTGCCCTTCTTGAGCAGCTCGCCTGCGCGGCGCCGCCGTGGCGCGGGCGGTTGCCGGGAGGCAGGCTCTGGGCTCAACCTGGCCGCTGAAGCCAGAGCATGCATTGGAGGCCGAGCCAGCTGTGTATAGACAATCCAGCACCATGATCCACCGCCCTGACCCAGTCAGTGTCCACACTCCCATGGACTGGACTTTGGAAAGCAGGACTTGGGAAGTCACTGGAAGTCACTGGTGCGCAGCCGCCGCCTGCTTGCCCTGCTTGGCTGCGTACCCACGATGAGCGCGGGCAGGCAGGGCTGTAACATGCGCAGGCAGCGGCGTCTTGGGGCGCGCCCGCATCGTTGAGCTCGGCGATGAAGGCGGGCGTGTCCGGCACGGCCAGCTCCAGCGCGTCGGCCAGCGCGTACAGCTGCGCCGCGCTCACGAGCGCGCCGCCGCCGGCCTGGCACCGCTGCGCCAGCGCGCCCAGGAAGCGCCGGGCCTCAGCCTGCGCGCGCGGCGCGCCTGCTGGCCCTGTGCCGGCTGGTGGGGAAGCTCGCGGCGCCTCCTGTGCCGGCGAGTGGCCAAGGGCACCTCGCTTCAGCCTTCTCGAGGGGCGCACGCGTACCCCGCGTGTGCCAGACCCCCCCCAACACCTGATGCCTCCGCATGGCTTGACGCCGGCTGAGGGCACGTCAGACAGCCGAACCCGGTCAGCGAAGCGCCAGACGCGGGGCGCCGCCTGCGCGGAGCAGGCAGGAGGGGGGGCGCGTGCGCGCGCGCCTGCTTGCCCCAGCCGCCCGCGCGTGGGGCGCCGGGCGCGCCCGCCGCGCCGTCCAGGCGCCCGCCCAGCAGGCAGGCGCTCATCAGGTCCACCACGTCCTCGGCGTCCTCCCTGGCGCGCGGCGCGTTTGGGTCAGCGTAGGGTTTTGGTCAGCGCATTTGGGTAGACGGAGCAATTAGGTCAGCGCGTGTGGGTCAGCGCAGTCAGTGCAGCGTTCGGGTCAGCGCATGTGGGTCAGCACAGTCAATGCAGCGTTCAGGTCAGCGCGTTGGGGTCGGCGCAGTCAGCGCAGCGCTTGGGTCAGCGCAGCGCCTGGGTCAGCGCGGCGTTTGGGTCGGCGCGTTTGATTCAGCGCAGCGTCAGGAGCCATGGGCAGCGTGATGGCGCGCAAGTCCATGCGCGCGTCAGCACGCGCGACTGCCACCCCCCCTCCTTCTGCCACATGCACGGCGCGGAGCAGAGCTCGGTGCGCGACCCAGTGCCCCGCCCCTCTCTGGGGTGCAGGAATGTGCTCCGACCCTCAGCACCTTTATTTGTATGGTCAGATTGTGGAGGTGGTGTGGGCCTTCAGGCGGTTTCGGGCGGACAGCTTGCGTGCACTGCCCGGCCCTGGCCTGACCGCATGGTGGGGGCCGGGCGGAGGGCGAGCAGGGCGCGCCGGGTGGCCGTCGCGCGCAGATCGGCGCGCGCGCGCGCCTCGGTCAGGCGCACCAGCGACTCCAGCTGCCGCGTGGTGATGGGCGCGCCGTCCGCCGCGGGCGCGTTGGC